>Ga0182742_1000109_pt1 | contig 159120 bp, 135 predicted proteins | sample eDN5th37CBELigMG_FD_128880 | JGI IMG/M metagenome (GOLD analysis project Ga0182742, IMG submission 128880) | Enriched Miracle-Growth compost microbial communities from Emeryville, California, USA - eDNA 5th pass 37_C BE-Lig MG (version 2)... ... | reverse complement strand
GTCTATCGCTTCTTCGACACCGGCTCGCGCACGCATTTCTTCACGGCCGACACGGCCGAGCGGGACGGCATCCTGGCGCATGCGCCGGGCTGGACCTACGAGGGCATCGCCTTCTACGTGCCCGTCCAGGATGCAGCGGCGATTGCCTGAGGCGGTTGGGGGGGGCTTCGCCCCCCCTTTCGTTGCGACGTCCGACCTTAGAAAAGTGGGATCAGGCCAGACAGTCTCCCAAGGGCGACAGCTCACTGCCTGCTCAACACGCCAGCCCCTCATGAGCGTGTTCGCTAAGCGCCCCTCCGGCCGGGCGCGGTGAACCAGAAGCATCGCAGCAGACATGAGAGCGGTTGGAGGTTTGCTTTTTCATCATCGAGTCATTCTCAGGCACGGCTGCTTGCCGGGGGCAAATTATCCGCAGCCTCCCCTGATCCCGCCCGTTGATCGCGCTTGGAGACAGCCCCCGCACCCCGTGGGCATGCAGAGGGCTGATATTCTCGAAGTGGCTTGGATTGGGCCGAGCAGCTCGGGCGGCACCCCGACGCCATGCCTTTGATTGGGCAAGAAGAAGGCGGGGGCAGCCGTCATCACGCCACAAGCAGCAGCCCAGGAAGCATTGGCACACATGTCAGGGGTTAATGCCAGGATGGCTCGCTGCGTCGAAGACAGTATCTGCCAGTTTGTCGCTGCGTCTTACGTTCGCATCGACGGTATGGTGCAGGCGCACCTTGCGGCCGATGAGGACGGCAAGAAGGTAATAGAAGCTCACATCGCCGATATCTTGGATGAGATTGTGGCGGCTGAGATCCTGGCGGAACTGCTGGAACTAGGCATGTGAGCGGGCACAAGGGAGCACGCCCAGAGAAGAGACCTGATCGGCTTTGGGATCATTGTTGCACTCACCGACAGGTTCCACTATCGGGGCCCCTATCAACCGATGGGGGAGTGCATGCCCAGATCCGCCACGCGAGAAAGTCACCGCATCGACGCCATGATCCAGGCTGCGGCGGTCCTGGCCGCTGCACTGATCGCCACCAGGAAAATCGTGGAAGCGGGGGATGCGGCGGATGTGTTCCGGGAGTGCTATGCGGCCATGTGGGACCGTCAGAAAGGTTTGGAGGATTACTGAGGACCCCATAGGCTGAGCTCCTCCTGATGCTGGCGGCGGAACTCCGCGTTGCGGGTCCCACGCGCCAGGCGCCGGAGTTCGGTCCCCTTCTCCTGCCTCTCGGGCATGGGCTCCAGGGACCAGAGCAGCAGATCTTCGATCAATGCTGCGTGCCGACACCTCCATGGAGACGGCCCCGCCGGTTCGTCAGCATGTCCGCTGAAGGCTTGGCGCTAGAGCCGGCCCCTCATCCTCTCACTGCAGTGTCAGCGCGCGCGGAGTGAGCGCCCGCCTTCGCTTCGATGCGACACGTGCGCCGCGCCGGCATCCGGCCAGCCACAGGAGCTTTGGCACGACTGCGATCAGCGACAACATCGCAGGGGTCAGTGGCGCCGTGGATACCTCCCAGCGCCCCCGCCGCTCCAGCCTACGGCCGGGCAGGCACCGCCATCCGCACCGGGCCAGAACTGCCTGCCCCGGATCGAGGCGCTGAACCGTGCCTCGGTGGGCTTGGGCACCCTGCGGCGGGAAGCCAAAGGGGGCGTGAGAAATCCGCGAGGCTCCTTCGCTCCCTCTCTGCCAGCCAATCAACCGGTACCGCTCCGCGGGAGGGTCGGGAGATCGCCCACCTGGTGCCCTTCATGGTGACCCACCCGGAGGCGCCGCTCTGGATCTTTGGTCACGCGCGGTGGCTCACCGAGGCCCAGTGCGTCAGGCGCTCGGCGGCAGCCTGGATGAGCGCTGAGAGGGCTAGCGAGACAGCGCAGGGAGAGAAGCCAGCACCAGCGCACCGGCTACCGGCGGACTGCCTATCTCGGGAGGCAGGGAATGTGAGTAGGCCGTTCAGAAGGCACCCTATGGTCTTTTGGAAAATTTGTTTCGCACACAATCAATCCCTAATTGCGCACCAAAGGGTTGATTGATGACAATGATGTGCATCACATGGATTCTCTATCGAACGAGGTGGATGTTCCCGCCTTGCACCCCCTAGAACACAAGAATGACTCGCAGGCTGAAGCTTCTACTTTTCCGGAGCCTTGGTGTGGCTGGCCCGACCCTGATACTCGTCGTGCTTTGTGGCACGATGGGCGTTGTCTCGGCCAAGCTGACAATGAAGCCTTACTCTCACCCTGCGGCCCAAACGCTTGACTACAGGCCCACCACATTGCGTGCCGACTACATCCGGGCCTGCCTCCCCCGCCACAGCGGGCGCGAGTGCGAAAGGCCGTTAGCTCCTCAGCAAGAAGCCGCCGAGAAGCTGACGACGGCTCAACGCAGCGCAACCGCGAGGCCGGCGGGTCGCTAGCGTGCGGCAGGAATTTTCCGGACGAGGCTACAGGCGCACTCCAGGAGCCTCCCAGCCCGGAAGCACATGATGGCAAGCCGGGGAGCCATCAGTCAGTTGGCGGACCGCCCTGTCTTCCTGGACCAGGCACAGACCCGCCGCTTTCCATCCCGTACGCGAGCGCAGCTCCATGCGCTGGCGCAACGCGGGATTGGATTTCTTCCTCCCCCTCGTGAACATCATGCCGGCGAGCGAGGCTGGTACCGGCGCGGACCGGAGCGCTGCCTGGGCCGTCTGCACCAGCTTGAGGAGCCCGATGGTGACAGGCAGGCGAAGCTCGCCGCCCGCCGAGCGATCGACCCTGACCAGCCCTCTCCCGCAGGTCGAGCGAACCCGTAACAGCCGCGGGCAGGTCTCTCTCGGTTACCGACGCGACGGGCAAAGGATATTCCTTCTCCAGCCCGAGCATGCGGCGGCACTCCTCGCCGTCTCCGATCAAGCCGAGGTGAGCATGCGCCGACGCCATGGACCGGAAGCAAGTGGCAGGCACACCGTGGATGACGCGGTGGCAGCTTATTTGGTCAGCGCCGATGACCGGCAACTGCATCCAGGTGCTTTGCCGGGACGTCCGTGGGAGGCATTCCGCCGGCTCCCCGCCGGCCCAACGTCATGAAATCGAACCAGAACGTCCTTGGAGGCCAGGCATCCTGCTGGCGACCATGCACGCCGTGACTCCGTGGTTCCACGCCCTGCCGGTGAGTCTGGCCTCTCCTGCGCGCCTCGGAGATTGAAGCTCATCCCCACCCGCCTTTCTCCTGCTGCACCACAGATCGCCAACCCCGAGGCTGCGGGTTCGAACCCGGTCGGGGATGCCGTTATGCGATGGGTCGGGACGAAATCGCCCCGACCGCGGACCTCTTGTCAGTCCGGCGCTGCGCCTGTCGATCCGCCAGCCAGAACTCCCGGCCATGCCGCTCACTCCTCCAGATCCGGCGAGGTGAAGCACGTCAGCGCCTCACGGAAAGCCCGCTTACGGCTCCCGGCCCGAATGCCCGTTTGAGAATGACCGTGAAGAGATGATGCGCCTGTTAAGGAGCACGCCCATGCGGGGGTGGCGACCTCCCCGCCTTAGCTGTTCAGAGTTCCGGCAGAGGAGTTGGCTGGGAGTCTGCAGGCCCGCCTGCCCTTGCAGCCGCCGCGACCCAGCCGCACCATTTTCGTGGTTTCCAACCGAGGCCAAGTGCCTGACAGTCCGAGTTCCCTCACATGGAGGCGCCGCAGGCGAGCCTGACGCCCACGCGCGTTTCGGCGCCTTTCGGCTTGCCTCCATGCCTGGCTCCACCTCTCTCGCCCCAGGATTGGAAGCGCCTTCTTGCAACCCTCTCTGCCCGCGGACGGAATGCGGACCTTGTGGCTCATGGTTGGCGTCCAGTTCATCATGAGCCTGGCGCTCTCCGTCGCCAGCCCGATCCTGCCGCTGTTCCTGCCGCAGATCGGCGTGCCGACCGGCGGGCCGGTGGAGTTCTGGGCGGGCGTGCTGGCCTCCCTGAACGCCTTCGTGGCCGCCTTCGCCTCCCCTTTCTGGGGCTCGATGGCCGACCGGACCGGTCGCAAGGCCATGGTGCTGCGCTCCAGCCTGGCGATCTGCTTCTTCACCGCCCTGATGGGGCTCTCCAGCCATCTCTGGCAACTGGTGGCCTTGCGCGCCTGCATGGGTGCCTTCAGCGGCTTCTCAGCCTCGGCCATCGCGCTGGTGGCGACACAGGTGCGCGAGGAGCGGCTGGGCTTCGCGCTCGGCTGGCTCAGCACCGGGCAACTCATCGGCAGCCTGATGGGGCCGGTGCTGGGCGGCTCCCTCGCCGACCTGACCGGCAGCTACCGCATCGTGTTCTTCTGGACTTCGGGTTTCGCGGCCCTGGCCGCCACCGTGGCCTATCTCGGCGTGCGGGAGAACTTCGTCCGGCCCGCCAGCAAGGTGAAGGGTCCGATCTGGCGGAGCCTGGGCCAGGTGGCGCGGACGCGCGGCCTGCTGCCCCTGTTCTTCGTGCTGCTGCTTGCGCAGTTCGGAGTGCGCACGGTGCAGCCCGTCGTCACGCTTTTCGTGCAGGATCTCGTCGGCTGGCAGCCGGGGCTGGCAACGCTGGCGGGCTTTGCCTTCTCCGTGACAGGCCTCGCGGACCTTCTTGCCTCGCCCTTCCTGGGCAAGCGTAGCGACGTGCTGGGCTATCGCCGCGTCCTGCTGATCAGCCTGCTCGGTGCGGCACTGATGAGCCTGCCGCAGTCGATGGTGGGCGCCTATTGGCAGTTCCTGGCGCTGCGCTTCGGCCTCGGCGTCTTCGTCGGCGGCATCCTGCCGACGGCCAATGCCCTGGTCGGCCGCCTCGTGCCGTCCTCGCAGCGCGGCTTGGTCTATGGCCTGACCGCCTCGGCGACCTTCCTGGGCAGCTCGATGGGCCCCTTCGTCGGCGGCAGCATCGCCGCCGCCGCCGGCATTCGCTGGGTCTTCGTGCTGACCGGCCTGCTGTTCCTGGCCAATCTGCTCTGGGTCTACTGGGGCGTCCCGGAGGGGCAGGCCAGCCAGTCCACGCCGGCCGGCAACAGGGCGGAAGCGGCGGACTAAGCGCCTCCGCCAGCCCTGCCGGCAGATCGCGCGCCGGCCTGGCTGCGCTCCTTGCGGCAGGCGGTCACGGCGAGCCTCAGTCCTTCCCGATCATCACGTCGGAGGCCTTCACCACTGCATAGGCCGCCTCGCCGGGCTTCAGGCTCAGTTCCTCGGCCGCCTCATTGGTGATCGAGGCGGTGATCACCGCCCCACCCGGCAGTTCGAGCCGAACATGTGCGGTGGTCGCGCCCTTCCTCACCTCAAGAATCTTACCGGACAGCACGTTCCTGGCGGACAGCTTCATGGTTCTCTCCGGGGTTGGCAGGTTGGTCCGGCGCGGCGAGCGTGCCGCCGCGCGCCGGCGTCAGGGTGGCCGTCACCTCCAGCGGCGGCGCCGCATAGGGGGCCGCCGTGACCAGGAGATCGGCTCCGGCGGCGGCATAGGCGGTCGCGTTCCCTTCATGCACCCCGCCGCCGGCCGCCAGCAAGGGACGGCGCGCCATGCCGGCCAGCGCCTGCGCCACCATAGCCACGTCCTCGGGCGGCAGCCCGGTGAGTTGCACCTCGTCCACCCCGGCATGGGCCAATTGCAGCGCCGCATCGACACTCTCGGCCTCGACGGCGATTTTACGCTCGGGCTGCGTCGCCCGCAGCTTGGCCACCCAGAGATGCGGCGGCATACGGCCGAGCAGCGCGCGATGCGCGGCCAGCACCAGCACGGAATCCGACAATCCCAGGCGGTGCGGCACGCATCCCGCCGCCATCACCGCCTTCAGCATCACCGGCCGCGCGCCAGGCAAATGCGCGCGCGAGCAGGCCACGACAATGCCATCCCGCCCCTGACGCGCGGCGCGCAGGATGCGGCGCGCCTGCGTGGCCACCCCCGAGGCGACCTCCACCAGCGACTGCGCCACGCGCATGCCGAGCAACAGGGCCGCGGCAGGCCCCTCGGCAGCCAGCAACAGCGCCCCTTCCTCCACCTGCGCGCCGGAGGCGGCCACCCGCTCGGTCCGCGTCGCGCCGGCAAGCTGCATCACCCGCTCCGCCTCCTCGATGCAGGCCAGGGTCATGGTGCCGCAGGCCCGGAAGCTCACGCGCCCGGCCTCCCCGCCGATGGCAAGGCCCAGCGTCGTCAGGTCGCCATAGGGTGCGTCCTCGGACAGCATCGCCGCCAGCTGCGCATCGGGCACGGGAAAGGGCATGCAGGAAAGCCTCATGGGATGTGTCGCGGTCGGCCAGCCCATCCGGGGCAGAGCCGGTGAGGCGCGATGCTATGGCCGCCGGCCGCCGGAATGAAGGGGGAGAGGCCCCGCTGCCACCGCATCGGCGCCATGCGGAAGGAGGGGAGAAGGAGGACACGCCCTGGAATTCCTGGCTGAAGGTCGGGGGAGTGAACTCCCCCGAACCCCCTCCTTTTTCTGTCAGCTTCCGGCTCCACCTGCGGCATGGGCATCCCCGGCGCGAACGCGTGCCGGTAGCGCCAGAAGACTGATAAAAAAGAAGAAGAGGGGGTGCGGGGGAGAATTCATTCTCCCCCGGCTCCGCCGCCAGGGAATTCAAGGGCCGGACCAAATTCCCCTCTCCTTCCGGCGGTCGTCACACGCAGCCGACGCCCTGCCGGGATCAACGGGCCAAGACATTCCGCCATCGGCACTTTGACTTCCGAAACGTTTTGGATCACCGTTCCCCCATGTCCCTGCGCCGGATCGCCCGCGGCCTGAACATTTCGGTGACGACGGCCTCCCGTGCGCTGGGTGGCTTCAGCGACGTCTCGGCGGAGACGCGGAAGAAGGTGCGGGCGGAAGCCGAACGGATCGGGTATCGGCCCAACCCCGCCGCCCGGCGGTTGCGCGGCGGCACCAGCGACGCCGTCGGCGTCGTGTTGCCCACCGGGCCGGGCCAGTTGGACGACGCCTTCTTCCTTCGCCTGCTCGGTGCCATCGGTCCGAGGCTCGCCGCGGCCGGGCTGGACCTGATCGTCGGCACCGCGCGTGCCGGGGAGGAGGAACGGGCCTTCTACCGGCAACTGGTGGAGAACCGCCGGGTGGATGCCGTCATCCTCGCCCGCACGCGCCGGCAGGACCCGCGCATCGGCTATCTGCTGGATGCCGGCATGCCCTTCGTGGCGCATGGCCGCAGCGAGGAGCCGCGTGCCTATGCGCAGGTTGATGTCGACGGCGCGGCCGCCTTCCGGCTGGCCACCGAACGGCTGATCGAGGGTGGGCACCGCCGCATCGGGCTGCTCGGCGCGCCGCGCCACTACAGCTTCGCGCATCACCGCGCCCAGGGCTTCGAGGCCGCGCTGGCGGAGGCGGGCCTCGCCCCGGGCCCGGTCGCGGAGGCCGAGCCGACCGAGGAAAACGGTTTCCGCCTGCTGCAAGCCATGCTGGCGGCGGGCGAGGCGCCCACCGCCCTGCTCTGCGCCACCGACCGGCTGGCGGTCGGCGCGTTGCGGGCGGCGGCGCTGGCCGGGCTCCGGGTGGGCCGCGACCTCGCCGTGATCGGCTACGACAACCTGCCCGTCGCCACCTATACCGACCCACCACTGACCACCTTCGACCCCGAGGTCGAGCGCAGCGCCCTGCGGATGGTGGAGATGCTGCTGGCCCTGCTGCGCGGCGAAAGCCCACAGGGCATGGTCGAACTGCGCCAGGCCCGGCTGATCGTGCGCGCCTCGGACGGCCCGGCGGCCGGCCGGAAGCCACAAAAGACGTCCATAGACCGGCAGCAAGGCCGGCACCCACCGGAGGAAACCCCACATGAAGGCAGCGCCATTCCGTAGGGCTTTCGTCACCGCCTTCGCCACCGCCCTGCTCGGCGCCGCCTGGGCATCGGCCGCGCCGGCCGCGCGTGCGGAGGATCTGGTCTTCCTCTCCACCCAGCTTCGCCCGATCGAGTCGGCGCAGAAGATGCGCACGGAGATCCTGGCCGGCGCCCCTGTGCCCACCCGCTTCGTCACCGAGCAGCCGCCGCAGCTCGGCGTGCATGTGCGGGCGGAGGCGCAGGGCGGCAATGTCGTCAGCAGCCTGATCGGCGGGCTGCACGGCGAGCTGCTGCCGCTGGCGGGAACCGATAACCTGGCGCCGCTCGACGACGTGCTGGCCAGCCTGGCGGAGCGCAAGATCAACCCGGCGATGCTGGCGGCCGGCAAGTTCGGTGGCGCGCAGCAGCTCTACATCCCCTGGATGCAGGCCACCTACATCATGGTGGCCAACCGGCAGGCCCTGCCCTTCCTGCCCGAGGGTGCCGACATCAACGCGCTGACCTATGCGCAGCTCGGGCAGTGGGCTGCCAACATCCAGGCGAAGACCGGCAAGCGCATGCTGGGCTTCCCCGCCGGCCCGACCGGGCTGATGCCGCGCTTCTTCGAGGGCTATCTCTACCCCTCCTTCACGGGCGGCGTGGTGCGCACCTTCCGCTCGCCGGAGGCGGAGCAGATGTGGACGCAGTTCCGCGAGCTCTGGAAGTCGGTCAACCCGAACTCAACCAACTACGGCTTCATGCAGGAGCCGCTGCTCTCCGGCGATGTCTGGATCGCCTTCGACCATGTGGCACGGGTGATGGACGCGCTGAGCCGCAAGCCGGAGGAGTTCGTCGCCTTCCCCGCGCCCGCCGGGCCGAAAGGGCGCGGCTGGATGCCGGTGGTCGCCGGCCTCTCCATTGCCAAGGGCGCACCTGCGGCGGCCGATGCGGCGAAGCTCATCGAATACCTGACGCGCCCGGCCGTGCAACTCGCCACGCTGAAGGCGGTGGCCTTCTTCCCCGTGGTGCAGGTGGAGATGCCGGCCGACCTCGATCCCGGACTGAAGCTCGCCGCCGATGCGGTGGCGAAGATGGGCGCGGCACCGGACTCCGTGGTCAGTGCCCTGCCCGTCGGCCTCGACCAGCGCGGCGGCGAGTTCGACAAGCTATTCATGGACACCTTCCAGCGCGTGGTGCTGCGCGGCGAGGCGCCGCGCGCGGCGCTGGACCGACAGGCCGAGACGCTGAAGCGGATCATCGCGGAGACCAAGGCCGCCTGCTGGGCGCCCGACGCACCGAGCGACGGCCCCTGCCCGGTGCAGTGAGCCATGCGCCGCGCCGGGGCCCTGCCCTACCTGCTGATCCTCCCCTCCGTGCTGTTCCTTGGCGTGCTCTTCGTGGTGCCGCTGGTGCAGACCGCGCTGCTGGCCTTCCAGCAGGGCGGCGCCTGGTCGCTCGACGACTGGCACCGCATGGCGGAGGACCTGAACTTCACCGACGCTGTGCGCAACACCTTCTCCGTCGTGCTGATCGTGGTGCCGCTGCAATGCGCGCTGGCGCTCGGCATGACCATGCTGCTGCGGCACGTGCGGCATGGGCGCGACCTCATCCTCTGGGTCTGGTCCATCCCGCTCGGCATCTCGGATCTCGCCGCCGGGCTGGTCTGGCTGGCCCTCCTGACCGACCAGGGCTGGCTGAACACGCTGCTGTTCAAGGCAGGGCTGATCAGCGGCCCGCAGGCCTGGCTGACCTATGAAACGCCGATGGTGCTGCTGGCCGGCATCATCGTCGCCGAGCTGTGGCGCGCCACCGCCATCGTCTTCGTCATCCTGCTGGCCGGCGTGCAACTGCTGCCGAAGGAATACGAGGAGGCGGCGGAGGTGTTCGGCGCCTCGCCCTGGCAGCGCTTCTGGCGGGTGACGCTGCCCCTGCTGCGGCCGAGCCTGCAGACGGCGCTGATCCTGCGCACGGTGCTGGCCTTCGAGATGTTCGCCATGGCGCTGGCGCTCGGTGGCCGCAACTTCCCCGTCATGGTCAGCGAGGCCTTCAACTGGCAGTACGGCAGCCAGGATTACGGCGTCGCCGCCAGCTATGCCGTGCTGGTGATGGCGATCTCGGTCGCCGCCACGCTGGTCTATCTGGTGGCGCTGCGCGTGCCGGCGGAGCAGCGGGCATGACGCCCTGGAAGCACGGCCTGCTGTGGAGCGCCGTGGCGGTGCTCTGCGCCTGGACGCTGGTGCCGATCTACCTGCTGGCGCTGGGCGCCTTCGGCGGGCGCGCCATCGTCTCGGAATGGCCGAAGCCCTTCCTGCCAGTCGGGCTTTCCCTTGATACGCTCGGCGCCTTCCTCGCCATCGACGGCGTCTGGCAGGCCACCTGGGTCAGCGTGCAGGCGGCGGGGATATGCATGGTGCTGGCGCTGCTGCTCGGCATGCCGGCGGGCTATGCACTGGCGCGCTTCCGCTTCGCCGGCGCCGGCAGCTACCGGCTGCTGATCCTGATGACGCGGGCCTTTCCCGTTGCCATCCTGGCGCTGCCGCTGACAGTCAGCTTCATCCGGCTCGGGCTCTATGACACGCCCTTCGGCGTCGCGCTGCTGCATGCGGTGCTGGCCGTGCCCTTCGCCACGCTGGTCTGCGCCAGCCTGTTCCAGGGCATTCCGGCGGAACTGGAGGAGGCCGCCTGGGTCTTCGGCTGCTCGCGGCTCACCGGCTTCCTGCGCGTGGTGCTTCCGCTGGCGCTGCCGGGAATCGCGGCGGCCAGCATCTTCGCCTTCGTATTGTCCTGGAACGAGGTTTTCGCCGCCTCGGTGCTGACGGTGCGGCACCGCACTCTGACGGCCTACCTTCTCTCGGTGCTTTCGGAATCGCCGCTGCACGTCCAGTTCGCCGGCGGGCTGATCCTGATCGTGCCTTCCGTCATCTTCATCTTCCTGGTCCGGCGTCGCCTCTTCGCGATGTGGGGCATCGGCAACCGATAAGCCGCCCGTGGCAAGCATCATCATCGACCGCATCCAGAAATCCTTCGGCCCTGTCCGCGCGCTGGAGGAGATCCATCTGGAGGTGCATGACGGCGAGTTCCTGGCGCTGCTCGGCCCCTCCGGCTGCGGCAAGACGACGCTGCTGCGCATCATCGCCGGGCTGGAGCGGCAAAGCGGCGGCCGCGTGCTGATCGGTGGGCGGGACGTCTCGGCGCTGCCGCCGCGCAAGCGCGGGCTCGCCATGGTGTTCCAGAACTACGCGGTCTTCCCGCATTTGACAGTGGCGGACAACATCGCCTTCGGCCTGCGCATGGCCGGCGCCGACAAGGCGCGGATGCGCCGCCAGGTGGAGCGCGCAGCGGCGCTGCTGCATATCGAGCCGCTGCTGGCGCGCTACCCCGCGCAGCTCTCGGGCGGGCAGCGGCAGCGCGTCGCGGTCGCCCGCGCGCTTGCGGTGGAGCCGGCGGTGCTGCTGATGGACGAGCCGCTCTCCAACCTCGATGCCCTGCTGCGGCTGGAGATGCGGGCGGAGTTGAAGGCGGTGCTCGCCGCCGCCGGCACCACCACCATCTACGTCACCCATGACCAGACCGAGGCGATGGGACTGGCCGACCGCATTGCCGTCATGCATGGCGGCGTGATCGAGCAGATCGGCGACGCCCCGGAGATCTACCACCGGCCGCGCACCCGCTTCGTCGGCGGCTTCGTCGGCAGCCCGCCGATGAACTTCCTGACCCTGCCGGTGCGCGAGGGCGAGGTGGCGCTGGGTGGCCTCACGCTGCGCACGCCCACCACCGCGCCGGAGGTGGTGCTCGGCCTGCGCGCCGAGGACCTGCGGCCGGCCGCGCCGCAGGAGGGCTTTCCCTTCGAGCTTCGCGTCGCCGAGCCGCTGGGCTCGCACCTGCTGCTGACGGGCAGCACGGCGGGGCAGTTGCTGCGCGTGGTGGTGCCGCATGCCGATGGCGCTCTTCCCGCCCCCGGACAGGTGCTGCACCTGCGGCCCGACCCCGCCCGCCTCAACTGGATGGACGCCGCCAGCGGCGTCGCGCTGGAGACCCGCGCATGACCAACCGCTCCGAAGCCGCCCAGGCCGTGCTGCGCGCCAACGACCGCGGCGGCTACACCGTGCCGACGGACCGGCTCTACCCCTTCCAGTGGAACTGGGACTCGGCCTTTGTCGCCATGGGCTGGGGCCTCTTCGACGAGGCGCGCGCCTGGCGCGAGGTCGAGCGCCTGCTGGAAGGCCAGTGGGAGAACGGGCTGGTGCCGCAGATCGTCTTCCACGCGCCTTCGGACGACTATTTCCCGGGACCCGAGGTCTGGGGCACGCGGCACGACCCGCCGACCTCCGGCATCACCCAGCCGCCGGTGCTCGCCACCGCCGTGCGGCGCCTGCTGGCCATCACCACCGACTCTGCCGCCGCCGAAGCGGCCGCGGCGGCGATCTACCCGAAGCTGGTGGCCAGCCACCGCTGGTGGGCCGAGGCGCGCGACCCGCAGGGCACGGGGCTGGTCGCCACGCTGCATCCCTGGGAGACCGGCATGGACAACAGCCCGGCCTGGGACGCCGCGCTGGACCGCGTACCCACCGAGACCACCTCGCCGATCCGGCGCCGCGACACCGCGCATGTCGATCCCGCCTTCCGGCCCCGGGCGATCGACTACCAACGCTTCATTCACCTGGTGGACCTGTTCCGCGCGGAGGGCTGGGATGCGGCGCGGCTGCTGGCGGCCTCGCCCTTCCGGGTTGCGGATATCGGCACCAACGCCATCCTGCTGCGGGCCGAGCGCGACCTGCGGCTGCTGGCCGCCCGCTTCGGCAGCGCGCCCGAGCGCGACGCGATCGCGGCGCGGATCACCCGAGCCGAGGCCGCCATCGAGTCGCTGTGGCAGGAGGGGCCGGGCCTCTATGGCTCACGTGACCTGATCGGCGGCGCGGCGATCCCCGCCGCCACCGCGGCCGGCTTCCTGCCGCTGTTCGGCGGCCTGCATGGCCGGGCGGCGCGACTGGCCGGCACGCTGGCGGCCTGGCTCGCCCGGGTGCGCTACGCCGTGCCCTCGACCGACCCGGCCCACCCGCTGTTCGAGTCGCAGCGCTACTGGCGCGGCCCGGTCTGGGCGGTGGTGAACTGGATGATCGCGGAAGGCTTCGCCAGCGCCGGGCAGGCGGAGACCGCCAGCCGCATCCGCGCGGATACACGCACCTTGATCGGACAGGCGGGCTTCAGCGAGTATTTCGATCCGCTGACCGGTCAGGGGATCGGCGGCGGCAGTTTCGCCTGGACCGCCGCCATCGACCTGCTGCTGACGGAGCCCGTTCCATGAGCCTCTGCCCTGCCGGCGCCATCGACTGCGACATCCACCCCGCCGTGCCTGGCCCGGCGGCGCTGCTGCCCTATCTGCCACCGCAGTGGCGGGACATGGTGGTGCAGCGCGGCGTGCACGACCTGGAGACCATCACCTATCCCCGCAACTCGCCCCTGACGGGAAGGCCGGACTGGCGGGTGCCGGGCGGCAAGGCGGGCAGCGACCTCGGCCAGTTGCGGACGCAGGCGCTGGACGGCTTCGGCACCCGCCTGGCCATCTGCAACTGCCTCTACGGCGTCCAGGTGCTGTTCAGCGAGGACATGGCCGGGGCCTATGCCCGCGCCGTGAACGACTGGATGGCGCGGGAATGGCTGGACCACGAGCCGCGGCTGCGCGCCTCCATCGTGGTGCCTGTGCAGAACCTGGAGATGGCGGCGGCCGAGATCGACCGCTGCGCCGCCGACCGCCGCTTCGTGCAGGTGTTGCTGCCGGCGCAGGGCGACATGCCGCTGGGCAAGCGCAGCCTCTGGCCGATCTACGCCGCCGCCGAGCGGCACGGCCTGCCCGTCGGCATCCATGCCGGCGGCACCTACCGGCACCCCATCACCCCCATGGGCTGGCCCTCCTACCATGTGGAAGACTATATCGATCAGGCCCAGGGCATGCAGACCGCGCTGACCAGCCTGGTCTGCGAAGGCGTCTTTGCCAAGTTCCCTGGCCTGCGCGTGGTGATGATCGAATCCGGCTTTACCTGGCTGCCGGCCTTCCTCTGGCGGCTGGAGAAGTTCTGGAAGGGCCTGCGGATGGAGGTGCCCTGGGTGGACCGTCCGCCCGGCGACATCATCCGCGAGCATGTGCGCTTCACCCTGCAGCCGGTGGACGGTCCGCCCGAGGCGGACGACCTGCTGCGGGTGATCGAGCACATGGGATCGGAGGAGTTGCTGCTCTTCTCGACCGACTACCCACATTGGCAGTTCGAGGGCGAGGCCGCGCTGCCGGCGTCGCTGCCCCCGGCGCTGGCGCAGAAGATCATGGTGGACAACCCGCTGGCGACCTATCCACGGCTGCGGGAGGCCCCAAGGGAGGTAATGTCATGAGCCTGGACCTGCAGGAGCCCCGCAGCGCCGCGCCGGTCGCGGCCAAACCGGCGATCGCCGACTGCGACATCCACCCCACCCTCGCGCAGCCGCGCGACATCCTGCCCTGGCTGCCGCAGCGCTGGCAGCGGCACATGGAGCAATATGGCGTTCTGCCGCGCCATGGCTACCAGTCCGGCCCCGCCTATCCCAAGGGCCAGCCGGACGCAGCGCGGGTGGATGCCTGGCCGCCGGGCGGGCGCCCGGGCAGCGACCTCGGCTTCATGCAGCGCCAGCACCTCGACCCCAACAACGTGGCGCTGGGCGTGTTGAACGTCATCTCGCCGGCCGCCGGGGCGGCGCAGAACCTCGACTTCGGGGCGGCGCTGGCGCGGGCGCTGAACCAATGGCAGGTTGACCAGTGGACCAGCCGGGACTCCCGGCTGAAGGGCTCGGTCGTCGTTCCCTATGAGGATGCGCAGGCCGCCGCCGCCGAGATCGAGCACTGGGCGGGGCATCCGGATTTCGTGCAGGTCATGCTGCTCAGCCGCACCGCCGAGCCGCTGGGCCAGCGCCGCTACTGGCCGCTCTTCGCGGCGGCGGAACGGGCCGGGCTGCCCATTGGCGTGCATGCCTTCGGCTATGGCGGCTATCCCGTCACCGCCGGCGGCTGGCCCTCCTACTATATCGAGGAGATGGTCGGCCATGCGCAGAGCTGCCAGGCGCTGCTGACCAGCATGGTGCTGGAGGGCGTGTTCGAGCGCTTCCCTGGCCTCAAGCTGGTGCTGATCGAGGCCGGCTTCGCCTGGCTGCCCTCGCTCGCCTGGCGGCTGGACAAGCACTGGGCCCGGCTGCGCGACGAGGTGCCGCACCTGACCCGGCCGCCCTCGGCCTATATCCGCGAGCATGTCTGGGCCAGCACCCAGCCGATGGAGGAGCCGGAGAAGCGGCGCCACCTGCACGACGTGATCGATTGGATCGGCATCGACCGCCTGCTCTTCGCCACCGACTATCCGCACTGGGACTATGACGACCCGGAATGGAGCCTGCCCGTGCGGCTCGGCGACGAGGCGCGGCAGGATCTCTTCCTGCGCAACGCGCTCAAGCTCTACGGGCAGGCCTGATGCCCCGGCACCTGGTCGCCCCGGTGGGCGCCATCCCGCCTGGCGGCCGGATGCTGGCCGAGGTCGGCGGCAAGAAGATCGCCATCTTCAACCTGGATGGCACGTTCTTCGGCCTGCTGAACCGCTGTCCGCACCAGGGCGGCGAGCTGTGCCGCGGCACCGTCTCCGGGCTGGTGGAGGCTACGGCCCCCGGAGAGTACCGCTACACCCGCGCCGGCGAGATCCTGCGTTGCCCCTGGCATGGTTGGGAGTTCGACATCCGCACCGGGCGCTCCTGCATCGATCCGCAGCGGATCAAAACCAGGACCTATCCGGTCGAGCGCGCGCAGGGGACGGCAGTGGTGGCGGACGCGGAACTGCAGGCGGAGACCATCCCGGTCATGGTCGAGCAGGAATACGTCATCGTCGAGCTCTAGCCCGAGCTGCAGGGCACGGCCGAGGCCGAAGGCCCGCTCAGGGCGAAGTTTGATCTGCTGCCGGAATCCGCGATAGAAAATCAGCTCGAGGCGGCGCAAAGCTGCTTGAGAACAAAATTGAGGAGGCATCCATGGCCCCTGCCAATGGCCGGAGCATGTTCATCAGCCGCCGCGCGGCCCTTGTCGCCGCGGCCGGGGCGCTGTCCCTGCCGGCTCTGCACGCGCGGGCGCAGGGCGTCACCACCGTCAAGTTCAGCCATGTCGTCGCGGACAGCACGCCCAAGGGTCAGGCGGCGATCCGCTTCAAGGAAGCGGCGGAGAAGCTGCTGCCTGGCAAGGTGAAGGTGGAGGTCTATCCGAACTCGCAGCTCTACGGCGATGCGAAGGAGATGGAGGCGCTGCTGCTCGGGGACGTGCACATCCTGGCGCCCTCGCTCTCCAAATTCGACCGCTACACCAAGTCCCTTCAGGTCTATGATCTTCCGTTCCTGTTCACCGACATGGAGGCGGCCGACCGCTTCCAGGCCGGTGAGACCGGGCGCAAGCTGCTGACCTCGATCGAGAAGCGCGGCCTGCTGGGCCTGGGCTACCTGCACAACGGGCTGAAGCAGCTCTCGGCCAACAGGCCGCTGCTGCTGCCTGGGGATGCGAAGGGGCTGAAGTTCCGCGTGCAGTCCTCCGACGTGCTGGTGGCGCAGTTCCAGCAGCTCGGCGCCAACCCGCAGAAGCTCGCCTTCTCCGAGGTGTACCAGGCGCTGCAGACGGGCGCGGTGGACGGGCAGGAGAACACCTGGTCGAACTGCTACAGCCAGAAGTACCAGGAGGTGCAGTCCGACTTCACCGAGACCAATCACGGCCTGATCGACTACATGCTGGTCACCAACAGCCGGTGGTGGCGCGGCCTCTCGGACGAGGTACGCGACGGGCTGACCAAGGCGCTGGACGAGGCGATCCAGCTGAACAACACCGTCGCCCAGAAGCTCAATGACGACGCGCGGGCGAAGATCGCCGAGTCCAAGGCCAAGATCCACACCCTCTCGGCCGACCAGCGTGCCCAGTGGCGCGAGGCGATGCGGCCGGTCTGGAAGCGCTTCGAGAAGGATATCGGCGCCGACATCATCGCGGCGGCCGAACAGGCAGGCCAGGCGAGCTGACCGCGCGGCACGCCCGGACATGAAGCTGCTGCGCGCCGCCTGGCACCATCTGGAGGAGGGCCTCTTGGCCCTCCTTCTCGTCTTCATGACGCTCGTGACCTTCTATCAGGTCGTGCTGCGTTACGTCTTCAACAGCGGCCTGCTCTGGGGCCAGGAGGCCGTGCTCTATGCCTTCGGCTGGCTCGTCATGCTCGGGCTGGCCTATGGCGTGCGCACGCGCGCGCATCTCGGCATCGACATCGTGGTGCGGGCGCTCTCGCCGCAGCAGCAGCGCATCGTCGGCCTGATCGCGGTCGCCCTCTGCATGCTCTATGCCGGCCTGCTTGCCTACGGCTCCTGGATCTACATGGACACGCTGCGGATGGTGGGCATCGAGGCTCAGGACATCCCCGTGGAGCGATGGCTTCTCGTCACCGTCATGCCCTTCGGCTTCCTGCTGCTGCTGCTGCGGCTCTGCACGGAGGCCTGGCTGATCCTGACCGGCCGGACGGCGGGCTTCGAGATCGCCGACGAAGCCGGCGACGCGCTGCGCGAGTTGCACGAGCCGCGTCCGTGATCTCCGGACGCATGACCCCGTATCCGCCGATCCTCCGGCTGCTCAGGCGCATCCCATGACCACAGCCTTCCTCTTCGTCGCGCTCTTCGCGCTGATGTTTCTGGGCGTGCCGATCGCCATCTCGCTCGGCCTCTCCGCGACGCTGACCATCCTGTTCTTCGCGCAGGACAGCATCGCCTCGCTGACCATCAAATTCTTCCAGGCGATGCAGGAGAACTACACCCTGCTCGCCATTCCCTTCTTCATCCTGGCGGGCCAGTTCATGACGACGGGCGGCGTCGCCCGCCGCATGATCGATTTCGCCATCGCCTGCGTCGGCCACCTGCCAGGCGGCCTCGGCATCGCCTCGGTGCTGGCCTGCATGCTCTTCGCCGCCGTCTCCGGCTCTAGCCCCGCCACGGTGGTAGCGGTGGGCTCGGTGGTCATCGCGGGCATGGTCCGCAAGGGCTACTCGCGCGAGTTCGCCGCCGGCGTCATCTGCAATGCCGGCACGCTGGGCATCCTGATCCCGCCCTCGATCGTCATGGTGGTCTATGCGGCCACCACCGAGACCTCGGTCGGGCGGCTGTTCATGGCGGGTGTCCTGCCGGGCCTGGTGCTGGGCCTGATGCTGATGGCGGTCATCTTCGTGGCGGCGCTGCGGCTCAACCTGCCGCGGGAGCCCTGGCCCGGCTTCTGGCCGGCGACGCGCGCCGTACTGCAGGCCGGGAGCAAGGCCATCTGGGGGCTGCTGCTGATCGTCGTCGTGCTCGGCGGCATCTATGGCGGCATCATGACGCCCACCGAGGCCGCCGCGGTTTCCGCCGTCTATGCCTTCATCGTCGCCGTCTTCGGCTATCGCGACATGACGTTCTCGCAGGTCCCGGGCGTACTGGTGAGCTCGGCGCGGGTGACGGTGATGCTGATGTTCATCATCGCCAATGCCTTCCTGTTCAGCCATGTGCTGACCACCGAGCAGATCCCGCAGAGCATCGCCCAGGCCATCACCTCCGCCGGGCTGGAGCCGTGGCAGTTCCTGCTGGTGGTGAACATCATCCTGCTGATCGCCGGCAACTTCATGGAGCCTTCCTCGATCATCCTGATCCTGGCGCCGATCCTGTTCCCCATCGCGATGAAGCTGGGGATCGATCCGGTCCATTTCGGCGTGATGATGGTCGTGAACATGGAGATCGGCATGGTGACGCCGCCCGTGGGGCTCAACCTCTTCGTCACCTCGGGGGTGACGGGAATGTCGGTCTCGCAGGTCGTCCGCGCCGCGAGCCCCTGGCTCGCCGTGCTGCTGGTCTTCCTTGTCCTGGTCACTTACGTGCCCTGGCTGTCGCTGGTGCTGCCCAACGCGCTCTATGGCCTGCCGGGCGGCGGGTCCTAGCTCCCGCCGCCCGGCCTGATCCGCAACGCCACATCGGCGGCGCAGGCAGGGGCCGCGGGCTGGGTCCAAACCCCATCCCGCCATAGCCAGCCAAGCCCCTTCCCGGCTGCGGCTGCGGGCAACGGGACCCGGAGAATTTCCGTTCCCCAAGCTGCCGGAAACGTCCTTGCTTCCGGCAGGATCCTCACCCGATCAGGTGCTTCCACCTGATCGGGATCTGCCTAGGGCGGGCTTGAGGCACCCGAGGATTCCTGGGTTGGCCCGGCCAGGCCGCCACCGGATGCGGCGGGGCGCTGGAGAGCGGCACGGGCGCCACGCGCCATCATCAGCAGCCAGACCAGAATCGTCATGACGCCCAGCGTCCCCGCGATGGGCCGCTCGAAGAAGGGCAGCCAGGCGCCGTCGGACTTGATCATCGAGGTCATGAAGTTCTGCTCCAGCATCTCGCCGAGCACGAGACCCAGGATCATCGGCGCGACGGGGATGCCGTTCTCCTCCATGAACCAGCCGAGCACTCCGAAGATCAGCATCAGCACGATGCCGTAGCCGCTGTTGGTCATCGCGAAGGCGCCGACGATGCAGAACAGCAGGATCAGCGGCAGCAGGAGGGCGCGCGGGATGCGCAGCACCTGCTTCATGCTCTTGATCGCCGCCCAGCCGAGCGGAACCATGATGAGGTTGGCAAGGATGAAGGTGATGAAGACGGCGTAGATGAACTGCGGGTTCTCGGTGAAGACGGTGGGCCCGGGGTTCATCCCCTTCATGTACAGCACGCCGATGACAATGGCGGTGATCGAGTCGCCGGGAATGCCGAAGACGAGGGCCGGAATCCAGGCACCGGCCACTGCCGAGTTGTTCGAGGAGGTGGCCTCCACGATACCTTCCAGATGGCCCGTGCCGAACTTCTCGGGCGTGCGGGAGAAGCGCTTGGAAACCGCGTAGGAAACCCAGGCGGCAATGTCCGCCCCTGCGCCCGGCAGTGCACCGATCAGCGTGCCGAGCAGCGAGCCGCGGACGAAGTTCACCCAGTAGCGCCGAAGCACGCCGCCCACGCCGCGGAAGACGTTGCCGACCTGCGGCACGATCACATGCCCTTCCTGGTGCAGCGCCACCCCGCCGCGCAGGAGCTCCGAGACGGCGAAGGCGCCGATCATCACGGCGATGAAGTTGACCCCCGACATCAGGTCAACATTGTCGAAGGTGAAGCGCGGCACGCCGGCGGCGGGGTCGATGCCGATGCAGCCGACGCTCAGGCCGATCAGCAGCGAGACGAAACCCTTCACGGGATTGCCCGTGCCGATGAAGACGGCACAGGTCAGGCCCAGGCAGGCCAGCCAGAAATATTCGAAGGAGGAGAAGTTCAGCGCCAGTTCCGCCAGGGCCGGCGCGCAGAGCACCAGGAACACCACGCCGACGATGCCGCCGAGGGCCGAGAACACCACATTGACGCCAAGGTTGAGGTCGAGTTCCCCCTTCTTGGTCATGAGGAAGGATTCGTCGGCATAGGCGGCGGAGGCCGGAGTGCCGGGCATGCGCAGCATCGCCGCCGGAATGTCGCCTGCGAAGATCGCCATGGCCGTGGCGGTGACGATGGCGCCCAGCGAGGGTACCGGGTCCATGAAGAAGGTGACGGGCACCAGCAGCGCCGTCGCCATGGTGGCCGTCAGGCCGGGCATGGCGCCCACGAACATGCCGAACACCGCCGCCCCCAGGATCACCAGCATGACCGAGGGATCGAAGACCAGGCCAAAGGCCGTCAGAACCGCGTCCATCGCCGTCTCCTCAGAGGATGCCGGTCAGCAGGCCGCGCGGCAGCGGCACGCGCATCATGTCGCTGAAGAACCAATTGATCAGCAGCGTGGCCACCGCCGCGACCGGCAGCGCCCGCAGCGGCCTTTCGCCGAACCACAGGAACAGCGCCAGCAGCAGCACGAAGGCGAGCGGGATGAAGCCCAGCGTCTCGGCGAAGAACAGATAGGCCAGCACCGCCATCGGCATGGCGAGGAAGGAGACCACCAGCCCCGGCCGCGACCACCAGGGGGCGAGCGTGACCCAGGCTTCGCCCTGCCGCCGCGCCGCGTAGCCACGGCGGATCAGCAGCAGGGCGCAGAGGATCAGGCCTGCCCCGAGCAGGCGCGGGAACAAGGCGGGCCCGTAATCCTGGCCGGGGAAGGAGGGGAAATAGGCCGTCAGCCAGATCATCGCGCTGGCCAGCAGCAGCAGGACCACGCCCAGAAGGGCATCGTTCACTCGCATCAGGCATGTGCTCCGCAAGGCGCGGTCGCCAGGACCACGCGAGGCAGGAAGGGCGCGGTGGCGGACCACACCCCGGGGAGCCCCGGGCGGAAAAGCCGGCCCGGGGCCGGCCGCGTCAGGCGCGCGCCAGGCCGGCGGCGCGCATCGCCTCACCCATCGCGCGGTCTGATTTGTCCATGAAGTCGGCAAAGCCGCCCGGTTCGGCCCAGACCGTGCCGAAGCCGCGCGCATGCATGAAGTCGGTGAACTCCTTGGACTTGTAGGCGCGCTCCAGAGCGCCCACCAGCGTCTTCGCCATCTCGCCCGGCAGGTTGCGGGGCGCGGCGATGCCACGCCAGGCGCCGGTCGAGTAGTTGATGCCGAGCGCCTCGTTCAGCGTCGGCACCTCGGCAAACTGGGGATTGCGCTTCGGCGCCATGATGGCGAGGCTGCGCGCCCGACCGGCATCGAGCATCGCCCGCGCCTCGGGCACCGAGCAGGTCACGATGTCCACGCCGCCTGCCGCGAGGTCCTGCATCGCCGGTGCGGCGCCGTTCGAGGGCACCCAGCGGACATGGTCGGGCTGCAACCCCATGGCCTGCAGCCAGCCGACCAGGGCCAGGTGCCAGATGCCGCCCTGGCCGGTGCCGGAGGCCTTCATCTTGCCGGCCGGCGCCGCCTTGATGGCTTCCGCCAGCGCCTTGATGTCCTTGTAGGGCGAGGCGGCGCTGACCTGCACGCCTGGCGGGTCCTCGTTCATCAGCGCGAGCGGCGTGTAGTCCTTCCAGGTCAACTGGGTCAGTCCGGCATGGTGGAGCATGGCGATCTCCACCGTGATGATGCCGATCGTGTAGCCATCCGGCTGCGCCGTGGCGATGGCGGAGTGACCGACCACGCCGTTGCCGCCGGTGCGGTTCACCACGTTGATTGGCTGGCCCAGGTCCTTCTCCAGCAGGGCGGCGATGATGCGCGCCGTGGCATCGGTGCCGCCGCCTGCGCCCCAGGGGCAGACCAGCGTGATCGGGCGGCCGGGATAGTGGCCCTGGGCCCGGGCGGGCAGAGCCAGCAGGCTGGCGGCACCGGCCGCCGCACCGGCGCGCAGCAGACCGCGGCGATTCAGTTCGGTCATGGACATTCTCCCGACGGCGCTCCTTTGAAGGAAGCACTCTTTGGTTGCGGGAGCAGACTAATGGCCGCCGCTCAACCTGGGCAAGCGGCCAACCCGCCCGGCACCACGGGTCGGCGCGGAAGCCCGCACCGGATGCTTTCTCCGGTGCGGGCGGTCAGAGGGTATGGGCCTGTGCCGGCCTCAGGATGCAGGCTGGCCGTCGCCCAGCTTGTCCTGCGTCCGGGTCTCGAAGTCGCTGGCGTCATGGCGCTCATGCAACTGGCTCGCCGGCTCGCCGCTGATCCGGTTGACCATGCGGCCACGCTGCACGGCCGGCCGCTGGCCGATCATGTCCGCCCAGCGTCCGAGGTTCTTGTACGCTCCGACATCCAGGAACTCCGCCGCGCCATAGAGCCAACCCTTCACCAGCCCGCCGTACCAGGGCCAGATCGCCATGTCGGCGATGGTGTACTCGCCGCCGGCGATGTACTCGCTTTCGGCCAGGCGCCGATCCAGCACGTCCAGCTGCCGCTTCGTCTCCATGGTGAAGCGGTCGATCGGGTACTCCATCTTGCTTGGCGCATAGGCATAGAAGTGACCGAACCCGCCCCCGACATAGGGCGCGCTTCCCATCTGCCAGAACAGCCAGGAGAAGCATTCGGCGCGGGCTGCGGGCTCGGTTGGCAGGAAGGCGCCAAACTTCTCGGCGAGGTAGGTCAGGATGGCACCGGATTCGAAGACCCGGATCGGCTTCGGGCCGCTCCGGTCGAGCAGCGCCGGGATCTTGGAGTTGGGATTGATGGCCACGAAGCCGCTGCCGAACTGGTCGCCCTCGCCGATCCGGATCAGCCAGGCATCGTATTCCGCGCCGGTGTGGCCAAGGGCCAGGAGCTCCTCCAGCATCACCGTGACCTTGACGCCGTTCGGCGTGGCCAGCGAATAAAGCTGGAGCGGATGGCGGCCAACCGGCAGTTCCTTCTCATGCGTAGGGCCTGCGATCGGGCGATTGATGTTCGCGAAGCGGCCGCCATTGGCCTGGTTCCACGTCCAGACCTTCGGCGGCACATATTCGGGTGCGTTGCTCATCCTTGAGTCTCCAGGTGATCGTCATCGTGCGGTTGCGCCGGATCAGCCGCAGCATCAGGACCGCGTTTAGACAAATAGTGGTGATGCCCTCATGCCGGCTGAGCCGGGTGATCGGGCGCATTCCACGAGGGGCCGGCACCTGCCACCACCGCCATGTCATGTTCAACACCGAATCTGCCGGCGCACAAGGCGGCATGCCTCCTCCTGCGCATCCCGGCATCCGTGAGGCCTGCGGGCGGCCCCACAGCGTGCGCATTTGCACGACTCCGCAGAAGCTGATGTAGGCTGCCCAAGCTGGTGGCCGCTGTGCTCGATCCGCGCGGCGGATGATGCAGGGCGCCGGGCAGTGCAGGGATCACCTCGGGGCCACTTCGCCATCCGCAGCTTGCCTGATCATCGCCCGGCCCTCGCCGCCGGCCATGCGATGCGTGGGATCTCCAGCCCGCCCTGGCGCACCGCCGGTTGCGGAAGCTCCGCTTCGGCCGCGGCTGCGCCCACTCAACCATGACGAATGAATGACCCAAAGAGGAAACGGACCAATGCCAAGACGCCGCGTCTGGATACTTGTCTTTCTGTTCCTGTTGGCGACGATCAATTACGTCGACCGCGTCGCCCTCTCGGTGGCAGCGGCGCCGATCAGCGCCGAACTCGGCATCGACAAGGTTCAGCTGGGCTATCTCTTTTCCTCCTTCCTGTGGCTCTACGTCGTCTGCCTGGTGCCGATGGGCTGGCTCGTCGACCGCCTGGGCACCCGGGCCGTGAATGCAGGCGGCATGGCGTTGTGGTCGGCGGCGACAGTCGCCACCGGCATGGTGGCCTCCCTGCCCGCACTGATCGCCACCCGCGTGGTAATGGGCATCGGCGAGGCGACCACCTATCCGGCGGCGGGTCGCGTCATCCGTGAATGGGTCCCGGCGCGGGAGCGCGCTCTGGCCACCACCATCTTCAATGCCGGTGCCTATTTCGGACCAGCCGTGGGCGGGCTGGTGCTCGCCTCGCTCGTGGCCTCGGCCGGCTGGCGCGCGGCCTTCTATGCATGCGGCGCGATCGGCTTCATCTGGCTCGCGGCCTGGCTGATCTGGTTCCGCCAGCCCGAGGAGGCGCGCTGGCTCAGCGAGGAGGAGCGCCGCATGGTCCTGCGGGAACGCGCCGGCACGCAGGCCAGCGGCGGCGAGCCGGCGATGGGCGTCCTGCAGCTCCTGCGCGCCCCCGCGATGATCGGCATGATGCTGACCCAGGGCTGCGCAGTCTATACCCAGTACCTCTTCCTGACCTGGCTGCCGAACTACCTGCAGACCGAGCGCGGCATGACCATGCTGAAGAGCGGCGCGGTGATGGTGCTGCCCTATCTCGGGGCGGTGGTCATCACCATCATCCTCGGCCGCATCTCCGACGCGCTGCTCACGCCGCAGGCGGTGGCCGACGGCCGCCGCCGCACGATGGTCGTCGCCACGATGCTCTGCGCGGCGGTGATCCTCGCCGTTCCCTTCGTGAACAACGTCGTTCTCGTGCTGCTGCTGATCATGGTGGCCCTGGGCGGCGTCGCCAGCGCGGTCGGCCTGAACATCTCGCTGCTCAACGACCTGCTGCGCTCCGCACCCGACACCGGCCGCGCGACCGGGCTTCTCATCCTGGGCGGCAACGTGTTCGGCATTCTCGCGCCAGTGGTCACGGGCTATGCGGTGGAAGCGACGGGAGGTTTCAACGCCGCCTTCGTCATTGCCGGCCTGCTGCTCGTCTGCGGTGCGCTCGCCTCCTTCCTGCTGGCACGGAAGCCGATCGAGCCGGCCGGCGCGGTTGCGCTCGCGCAGGCGCGCCCGGTGTAAAGGGACAAAACATGTTCTTCCATCCCCCCATGGACCTTCCCACGACGGTCTTCGCCACCCTGCCCGACGAACTCAAGACGGCGGACAGGAGCAACGAATGGGTGCGCCACCAGCCCGCGGGAGGCCCCGCCTCCTCCCTGCTCGAAGGCCCCTCCTTCGACCGTGAGGGCAATCTCTGGTGCGTCGATCTGCCGAACGGGCGCATCTACCGCATTGATGCGCAGGGCCGCTTCCACGTCGCGGCCCAGTATGACGGCTGGCCGAACGGCCTGAAGATCCACCGGGACGGGCGGATCTTCATCGCGGACTACAAGCACGGGATCATGCTGCTCGATCCAGTGAACGGCAAGGTCACGCCTTACCTGGAGCGCGCCAATCTGGAGCGCTTCAAGGCCGTGAATGACCTGTTCTTCGCCGGAAATGGCGACCTCTACTTCACCGACCAGGGCCTGACCGGCCTGCACGACCCGACCGGGCGGCTCTTCCGCGTGACGCCGGACGGGCGCGTAACCTGCCTGCTCGACAATGTGCCGAGCCCGAACGGGCTGGTGATGAACCTCGACGAGACGATGATCTACCTGGCGGTGACCCGCGGCAACTGCGTCTGGCGCGTGCCCCTCGCGCCGGATGGCGGCGTCGCCAAGGTGGGCCTTTTCGTGCAGCTCTCCGGGGGCTGGGGCGGCCCGGACGGGCTGGCGATGGACGCGGAGGGGCGGCTGTTCATCGCGCATGTCGGCATGGGCTCGGTCTGGGCGGTCGACCGGACCGGGGAGCCGGTCTGGCGCATCCGCTCCTGCCGCGAGCTGCATACGACGAACCTGGCCTTCGGAGGCCCGGAAGGGCGGAGCCTGTTCATCACGGAATCGGCGAGCGCTACGATCCTCCGGGCCGAGCTCGACGTGCCGGGCAAGACGATGTTCTCCCATTTCGGCTGAGCGCCCGCAGCACCAGGAGGGCTGAGGACCCAAAGCCCGAATGCATTGACAATGGGGCCGCGCTGCTTCCGGCGCGGCCCGGCTCCGTCGGCAGTTTTCCCCCGCGTCAAGCCGGCCCCGCAGGCCGGCGCAGCACGCGAGTTGTGGCGCCCGGGGGCCGTCTGGAGGCCTCCTGCCGGGAGCCCGGCCGCAAGGCAGCCCTGACGTCTGGCCGCTTATCGGTCCCGTGCAGTCAGGCTAGGAACGGCGCCGACAAGACAGGATCAGGATCATGGCAGCGATGGACGGGGCGGCGGCGCCCCCGGGGCTCCGCACGGGCATGCCCCATCCCGGCATGGGCTTCCGGGAATTCGTGGCGATCATCGCCGTGATGATGATGGCCAATGCCCTGGCGATCGATTCCATGCTGCCGGCGCTGCCGGAGATCGGCCATGCGCTGGGCACCACCACCGACAACCAGCAGCAATGGATCGTCACCGCCTATCTGCTGGGCTTCGGCGCGGCGCAGATCCTCTATGGCCCGCTCGCCGACCGCTTCGGCCGCAAGCCGGTCCTGCTGGCCGGCTTCGCGATCTACACCCTGGCCAGCCTGGTCGCGATGTCCAGCGGCTCCTTCGGCACCATGCTGGCGGCCCGCGCGGTGCAGGGTGTCGGCGCCGCCAGCACGCGCGTGCTGGCCGTCTCCATCGTGCGCGACTGCTATTCCGGGCGGAAGATGGCGCAGGTGATGTCGCTGTCCTTCATCGTCTTCCTGGCCGTGCCGGTGCTGGCGCCGACCGTCGGGCAGGTGATCATGCTGGTGGCGCCCTGGCGCTTCATCTTCCTCTTCCTGGCCGCCTTCGGAGCCGCCGCCAGCCTCTGGGTGCTCGGCCGCCTGCCGGAGACGCTGCACCCGGAGGACCGCATGCCCATCGCGGCCGGCCGGGTCATCGCCGCCTTCCGCTTCGCGCTGAGCAACCGCATTGCGGTGGGCTACATGCTGGCCATGGCGCTGATGATGGGCGGGCTGTTCGGCTTCATCAACTCGGCGCAGCAGGTCTTCGCCGATACCTTCGAGGCGCCGCAGCTCTTCACCTCGGTCTTCGCCGCGGTCGCCATCGCCATGGCCGTGGCCTCCGTGCTGAACGCCCGGCTGGTCGGTCGCTTCGGCAGCCGCCGCATCTCGCATACGGCCCTGCTGGGCTATATCGGCTTCGCCGTGGCGCATGCCGCCGTGGCGCTCTCGGGCCATGAAAGCCTGTGGAGCTTCGCGCTGCTGCAGGCCGGCATGATGTTCTGCTTCGGCCTGACCGGCCCCAATTTCGGCGCCATGGCCATGGAGCCGCTGGGGCACATCGCCGGCACCGCCTCGGCGGTGCAGGGCTTCATCACCACCTTCGGCGGCGCCCTGATCGGCTTCTTCATCGGCCAGCAGTTCGACGGCACCACCGGGCCGCTGATGCTGGGCTTCGCCACCTGCGGCCTGCTGGCGCTGTGCATGGTGCTCTTCGCCGAAGGTGGGCGCCTCTTCCACCCGCGCCAGGGGGCCTGAGCCCCTGGGGCTTCGCTGACCTCGGCCCGGCGCCGGCTCCAAGGCCGCCAGCGGGCGACCCGGGGCGCCTCGGCGGGGCCAGCGGATGATGGGCCCGCCCAGGCGCCGGACAACCATCCGCCGGCATGGGCGTTGCGGCTGCGATCCTTTCAGGGGCGATCCGCATGCCTGCCACCTCGCCGTCGGCCTCGGCGCCGCCCCTCGCGCGGGTCGCCCGCGGGCTGGACGCCCTCAACTTCTTCCTGGCCGATGTGCGGGACGGGCTCGGCCCCTATCTGGCCATCTACCTCCTGGCGGTGCGGGGGCCGAGCCAGGGCTGGAACGAGGCCACCATCGGCCTCGTCATCACCCTTTCCGCCATCGCGGGATTGCTGGCGCAGACCCCGGCCGGCGCACTCATCGACCGCAGCCGCCACAAGCGGGCCATCGTCATTGCCGCAGCGGTGGCCGTGACGCTGAGCTGTGTCCTGCTGCCTTTCATCAACAGCTTTGAGGCAGTAGCCGCCACGCAGTCGGTGGCCGGCATCGCGGGGGCGATCTTTCCGCCGGCCTTGGCGGCCATCACGCTCGGCGTGGTCGGGCCCAGGGCATTCTCCCGCCGCATCGGACGCAACGAGGCCTTCAACCACGCCGGCAACGCCGCCTCCGCCGCACTCGCGGCGGGCATGGCCTATCTGTTGGGGCCCGTGGCGGTGTTCTGGATCATGGCGGCACTCGCGGTTGCCAGCATCGGAGCCATGCTGATGATTCCGGCCCGGGCGATCAACGACGACATGGCGCGCGGGCTGGATGCGAAGGCGGAGCATGCGCACGAGGCGCCCTCGGCCTGGCGCGTCCTGCTGGCCTGCCGGCCGCTGCTGATCTTCGCCGCGCTGATGGCCTGCTTCCACCTGGCCAATGCGGCGATGCTGCCCACCCTGGGGCAGAAGCTCTCCATCGTGGTGGGGAAGGACTACGCCACCTCGCTGATTGCCGGCTGCATCGTGGCGGCGCAGTGTGTGATGGTGCCGGTGGCCGTGCTGGTTGGCTCCCGAGCTGATGTCTGGGGGCGCAAGCCGGTTTTCCTCGCCGCCTTCGGTGTGCTGGCGCTGCGTGGTGTCCTCTACACCTTCTCCGACAACCCGGCCTGGCTGCTGGGTGTGCAGCTGCTGGACGGCGTGGGCGCTGGCATCTTCGGCGCGCTCTTCCCCGTGGTGGTGGCGGACCTGACCCGCGGAACCGGGCACTTCAACGTCAGCCAGGGCGCCGTGGCCACGGCGCAGGGTGTGGGCGCCGCCGTCAGCGCCAGCCTGGCGGGCGTGGTGGTCGTTGGGGCAGGCTATTCCGTGGCCTTCCTGATGCTGGGCGGCATCGCGGCGGCGGGCTTCCTCGGCTACCTGCTGCTGATGCCGGAAACCGCCGGTCATGCCACCACGGGCACGACGCCGCCGGCGGACATGGAAGCGGCACCGGGCTGACTTCGCACGACCGCCAGGTCCCAGGACGGGGAGATCGGGGACCGAAGGGGCATGGGCAGTGCCATGGATGCCAGCCCGCAGGCGCGAAGCGCTGCGGGGCGCATCCCTCACCCGGAACACTTCACATGTTCATGTGCTGTTACTCCGGAGTTTCGTCCCTCCAGGGTTTCTCGCCATGATGGCGCTGCTCGTCGCATCAGCACCCAGCCGAGCCGGCGCCAGACCCGGCCGAGGAGGAGAGGCCAGCGATGCCCGTGACGCCCCGCCGCACCATCCCCGGCCTCGCTGGCGCGGCGCGGCACAGGCGGCTCAGGTGAAATTCGATGAGGCCCGGCCGCTCGCTCACGGAGCCAAACCCCATGGCCGATCTCCCCTCTTCCGGTTCCGGCACCTGGGCCTCCGGGCCCGAACTGACCTATCTGTCCGGCATCCAGGCGCTGGTGCGGCTGCCCATGCTGCAGCGGGTCCGCGATGCGGCGGCCGGCCTGGACACCGCAGGCTTCATTTCGGGCTATCGGGGCTCGCCGCTCGGCGGCCTCGACCAGGCACTCTGGAAGGCCAAGGCGCAGCTCGCTGAGCACCGCATCCACTTCGAGCCGGGGCTGAACGAGGATCTGGCGGCGACCGCCGTCTGGGGCAGCCAGCAGGTCAACCTGTTTCCCGGCGCGAAGCATGACGGCGTCTTTGCCCTGTGGTACGGCAAGGGTCCCGGCGCCGACCGCAGCGTGGACGTGTTCAAGCACGCCAACGCCGCGGGCGCTTCGCGCCATGGCGGCGTGTTGGCCGTAGTTGGCGACGACCACGGCGCCAAATCCTCCACGCTGCCGCACCAGAGCGACCATATCTTCGCCGCCTCGATGATCCCGGTGCTGAACCCGGCGGGCGTGCAGGAGCTTCTCGATCTCGGCCTGCACGGATGGGCGATGTCCCGCTTCTCCGGCTGCTGGGTCGGGATGCGCGCCCTCACCGACATCGTCGAGACCTCCGCCGGCATCGTGGTGGACCCGCACCGTATCGAGACGCGGCTGCCGGCCGACTTCGAGATGCCGCCCGGCGGCCTCTCCATCCGCTGGCCCGATCCGCCGCTGGAGCAGGAGTACCGGCTGCAGCACTGGAAGGTCTACGCCGCGATGGCCTATGCGCGGGTCAACCGGCTGAACCGGGTGGTGATCGACAGTCCCCGGGCGCGGTTCGGCATCATCACCAGCGGCAAGTCCTATCTGGACGTGCGCCAGGCGCTCGAAGCACTGGGCATCGACGCGGCGCTGGCGGCGGAGATCGGGCTGCGGGTCTACAAGGTCGGCATGACCTGGCCGCTGGACGGCGAGGGCGTGCGCCACTTCGCCGAGGGGCTGGAGGAAATCCTCGTTGTCGAGGAGAAGCGCCAGGTCATCGAGTACCAGCTCAAGGAGCAGCTCTACAACTGGCGCGAGGATGTGCGCCCGAAGGTCACGGGGAAATACGACGAGAAGGGCGAGTGGGAGCTTCCCGGCGGCGACTGGCAGCTTCCCGCCGCCGGAGAGCTGACGCCGGCGCTCATCGCCCGCGTAATTGCCCGCCGCATCGAGCGCTTCTACACCAGCGAATGCATCCGGGAGCGCCTGGATTTCCTCGCCGCGAAGGAAGCGACGCTGGCGAGGCCGCATCCGACGGTGCCGCGCGTGCCGCACTACTGCTCGGGCTGCCCGCACAACACCTCCACCCGCGTCCCGGAGGGCAGCCGCGCGCTCGCCGGCATCGGCTGCCACTACATGGCGCTGTGGCTGAACGGCCAAACGCAGACCTTCAGCCAGATGGGCGGCGAGGGCGTGCCCTGGATCGGGCAGGCTCCCTTCACCGAGACGAAGCACGTCTTCGCCAATCTCGGCGACGGCACCTACTCCCATTCCGGCCTGCTGGCGATCCGCCAGGCCGTCGTCGCGAAGGTGCCGATCACCTACAAGATCCTGGTCAACGACGCGGTCGCCATGACCGGCGGCCAGCCGGTCGAGGGCCATCTGACGGTGCCGCAGATCGTGCGCCAGGTCGCGGCCGAGGGCGTCGAGCGGATCGTGGTCGTCACCGACGATCCCGAGCGGCACCCCAGGGGCAGCATCCCGGCCGGGGTGCCGGTGCGGCACCGGCGGGAACTCGACGCGGTGCAGCGCGACCTGCGGGACTATGCCGGCGTTTCCGTGCTCGTCTACGACCAGACCTGCGCCGCCGAGAAGCGCCGCCGCCGCAAGCGCGGGCTGATGCCGGACCCGGCGCGGCGCGTCGTCATCAACGACCGCGTCTGCGAGGGCTGTGGCGACTGCTCCGCGAAGTCGAACTGCATGTCGGTCGTTCCCATCGAGACCGAGTTCGGCCGCAAGCGCGCCATCGACCAGTCCTCCTGCAACAAGGACTATTCCTGCCTGGAGGGTTTCTGCCCGAGCTTTGTGACCGTCGAAGGCGGCACGCTTCGCAAGGGCAAGGCCCCTGCCCCGGCAGGCCGGCTGGATGCCGTGGAGGACAGCCTCGACAACCTGCCGGAGCCGCCCATCCAGCCGGTCAGCCGGCCCTATGGCATCCTGGTGGCCGGCGTCGGTGGCACCGGCGTCGTCACCATCGGCGCGCTGCTCGGGACCGCCGCCACCCTCGAAGGCAAGGCCGCCTCGGTGCTGGACATGGCCGGGCTGGCGCAGAAGGGCGGCCCGGTCTGGTCGCATATCCGCATCGCCGCCCGGCAGGATCTTCTCTACGCCTCCCGCATCGCCTCGGGCGAGGCCGACCTCCTCCTTGGCTGCGACATCGTCGTGGCCGTGGCGGATGAATCCCTCTCCAAGCTGCATGCGGGCACGACGCGGGCAGTGGTCAACAGCGACTTCGCGGTCACCAGCGACTTCGTCCGCACCTTCGCCGCGCAGGCCAGGACCGGCGATGTCGCCGCCATTCGCGACCCGCAGTTTCCGCTCAGCGCGATCGAGGAGCAGATCGCGGAGGCGAGCGGCCCCGGCCAGGCCGAGTTCGTCCCGGCCACGCGCCTGGCCACGGCACTGTTGGGGGATTCGATCGCCGCCAACCTCTTCGTGGTCGGATATGCCTATCAAAAAGGACTCCTGCCGGTCTCCGCCGCCGCCATCCTCAAGACGATCGCGATGAATGGCGTGGCGGTGGAGATGAACCGGAACGCCTTCCTGTGGGGACGCCGTGCCGCGCTCGACCTCGCCGCCGTGGAGCGGGCGGCCAAGCCGCCCGAGACCCTCCCCGACAACCGCAGGGTTTCCGCGAATCTGGAGGAGGTGGTCGCCCGCCGCGTGGCGGAGCTGACCGCCTACCAGGACGACCGCTACGCCCAGCGCTACGCCGATCTTGTCCGGCGGGTGCGCGAGGCGGAGGCAGCCAGGGCGCCCGGATGCACCGGCCTCGCCGAAGCCGTGGCCAAGGGCCACTACAAGCTCCTCGCCATCAAGGACGAGTACGAGGTCGCCCGCCTCCATACCGAGACCGGGTTCCTGGAGCGGCTGGGCCAGAGCTTCGAGGGCGACTACCGCCTCGTCTTCCACCTCGCGCCGCCGCTCTGGGCCAGGCCCGATCCTGCCACTGGCGAGCCCCGCAAGCGCGCCTTCGGACCCTGGGTGCTGCATGCCTTCCGGGTGCTCGCTCGGCTCCGGTGGCTGCGCGGCACCGCGTTCGACCCCTTCCGCCACAGCGAGGAGCGGAAGCTGGATCGGCGCCTGCTCGCTGATTACGAGGCGCTGGTGGGCGAGTTGGTCGCGTCCCTGCACCCGGGCAACCACGCCCTCGCCGTGGAACTCGCCGCGCTGCCGGACCAGATCCGCGGCTACGGCCCCGTTCGCGCGCGCCATGCCGAGCACGCCAAGCGCCAGGAGGCCAGGCTGCTCGAAGCCTTCCGCAGCAGGGACGAACACCCGGAGGAAGGCGGCGAAACAGGGCCGAGAGCGCCCGTGCTGGTGGGGAAATGATGGAGATGAGGGCAGGCCTGGACTTCGGCCTCGGCGAAACCGTGGAGGCGCTGCGCCATGAGATCGCGCGCTTCGCCGCCGCCGAGGTGGCGCCGCGCGCGGCCGAGATCGACGCGCGCAACGAGTTCCCTGCCGACCTCTGGCGCAAGCTCGGGGATCTCGGCCTGCTCGGGATCACCGTCGAGGAGGAGTATGGCGGTGCCGGCCTTGGCTATCTGGAGCATGTCGTGGCGATGGAGGAGATCAGCCGCGCATCGGCCTCGGTCGCCCTCTCCTACGGCGCGCACTCCAATCTCTGCGTCAACCAGATCCGCCGCAACGGGACCGAGGACCAGCGGCGCCGCTACCTGCCGCGCCTGATCAGCGGCGAGCATGTCGGTGCGCTGGCGATGAGCGAGCCAGGCGCCGGCTCCGACGTGGTGAGCATGCGGCTGCGCGCGGAGCGGCGTGGCGACCGCTACCTGCTGAACGGCAACAAGATGTGGATCACCAACGGTCCCGACGCGGATGTGCTGGTGGTCTATGCCAAGACCGATCCGCAGGCCGGACCGCGCGGCATCACCGCTTTCCTGATCGAGAAGGGTTTTGCCGGCTTCTCCACCGCCCAGAAGCTCGACAAGCTCGGCATGCGCGGCTCCAACACCTGCGAGCTGGTGTTCCGGGACTGCGAGGTGCCGGCGGAAAACGTTCTCGGCGAGGTCGGCCGCGGCGTCAACGTGCTGATGAGTGGGCTGGACTACGAGCGGGCCGTGCTGGCGGGCGGGCCCCTCGGCATCATGCAGGCCTGCCTAGACGTGGTGCTGCCCTACATGCACGAGCGCCAGCAGTTCGGCCAGCCGATCGGCACCTTCCAGCTCATGCAGGCGAAGATGGCCGACATGTACACGGTGGCGAATGCCGCGCGGGCCTATGTCTATGCCGTCGCCAGGGCCTGCGACCGCGGCCAAGCGACGCGCAAGGATGCCGCCGGTGCGATCCTCTTCGCCGCCGAGAAGGCGACCTGGACCGCGCTGGAGGCGATCCAGGCGCTGGGCGGCAACGGCTACATCAACGACTACCCGACGGGGCGACTGCTGCGCGACGCCAAGCTCTACGAGATCGGCGCCGGCACCTCCGAGATCCGACGCATGCTGATCGGCCGCGAGCTGTTCAACGAGACCGCCTGAATGCCGGCGATCGAATCCACCCTCGATCTTCGCTCCGACGAGAGCCGCGCCAATGCGGAGGCCATGCGAGGGCTGGTGGAGGACCTGCGGGCCACCGCCGAGCATGTGCGGCGCGGCGGCGGGGAGGCGGCGCGCGAGCGTCACCTCGGGCGCGGCAAGCTGCTGCCGCGCGACCGCATCCGCGCGCTGATCGATCCCCTCTCGCCCTTCCTGGAGGTCGGCCAGCTTGCCGCCCACGGGATGTATGGCGGGGAGGTTCCCTCGGCCGGCATCATCACCGGCATCGGCCGCGTCGCGGGGCGGGAGTGCATGATCCTCGCCAACGACGCCACCGTGAAAGGCGGCACCTATTTCCCGGTGACGGTGCAGAAGCATTTGCGCGCGCAGGAGATCGCGCAGCAGAACCACCTGCCCTGCATCTATCTGGTGGATTCGGGCGGCGCCAATCTGCCGAACCAGGACGAGGTCTTTCCGGGCCGCGACCATTTCGGGCGCATCTTCTTCAACCAGGCCAACATGTCCGCGCAGGGCATCGCACAGATCGCGGTGGTCATGGGCTCCTGCACCGCCGGCGGCGCCTATGTGCCGGCGATGGCGGACGAGACCATCATCGTGCGCAACCAGGGCACCATTTTCCTGGCCGGGCCGCCGCTGGTGAAGGCCGCGACCGGCGAGATCGTCTCCGCCGAGGAGCTGGGCGGCGCCGACCTGCACAGCCGCACCTCCGGCGTCACCGACCACTATGCGGAGAACGACGCCCATGCCCTCGGCATCGCCCGCCGGGTGGTGGCGAGCCTGAACGCGGTGAAGCGGCCGGCGGTCGCGCTGCGCGAGCCGGTGCCGCCGCGCCACGCGCCGGAGGAGCTGCATGCCGTCGTGCCCGCCAGCCTGCGCACGCCCTATGACGTGCGCGAGGTGATCGCACGGCTCGTGGATGGCAGCGAGTTCGACGAGTTCAAGCGCCTTTATGGCCCGACGCTGGTCTGCGGCTTCGCGCATCTCTGGGGCTACCCGGTCGGGATCGTCGCCAACAACGGCATCCTCTTCTCGGAGAGCGCGCAGAAGGGCACGCATTTCATCGAGCTCTGCGCACAGCGCGGCGTTCCACTGGTGTTCCTCCAGAACATCACGGGCTTCATGGTCGGCAAGAAGTACGAGGCGGGCGGCATTGCCAAGGATGGCGCGAAGATGGTCACCGCAGTCGCCACCGCCGCGGTGCCGAAATTCACGGTCATCATCGGCGGCTCCTTCGGCGCAGGGAACTACGGCATGTGCGGGCGGGCCTATGCGCCACGCTTCCTCTGGATGTGGCCCAATGCGCGCATCTCCGTCATGGGCGGCGAGCAGGCGGCCGCGGTGCTCGCCACCATCCGCCGCGACGCCATCGAGGCGCGTGGCGGAACCTGGCCGGCCGAGGAGGAGGAGGCCTTCAAGGCCCCCATCCGCGAGCAGTACGAGGTCCAGGGCCATCCCTACTACGCCAGCGCCCGGCTCTGGGACGATGGCGTGATCGACCCCGCCGACACCCGCCGCGTGCTCGCGCTCAGCCTTTCGGCCGCGCTGAACGCGCCGATCCCGCCGACGCGCTTCGGCCTGTTCCGGATGTAGGGAGGCGCCATGTTCCGCCGGGTCCTGGTCGCCAACCGTGGCGAGATCGCCTGCCGCGTCATCACCACCGCGCGGCGCCTCGGCATCGCGACGGTGGCCGTCTATTCCGAGGCGGATGCCGGTGCGCGGCACACCCGGCTGGCCGACGAGGCCTGGCCCATCGGCCCGGCGCCAGCGCGCGAGAGCTATCTTTCCATCGAGACGATCCTCGATGTCGCACGCCGTTCGGGCGCGGAGGCGATCCATCCGGGATACGGGTTCCTGTCGGAGAACGCGGATTTCGCGGAGGCCTGCGCCGCGGCGGGGCTGGTGTTCATCGGCCCGCCGCCGGCGGCGATCCGTGCGATGGGTTCCAAGGCGGAAGCGAAGGCGCTGATGGAGCACGCCGGGGTGCCGCTGGTGCCGGGCTATCACGGCGCAGCGCAGGACCTTGCCACGCTGGCCGAGGCCGCCGCGCGGATCGGCTACCCCGTGCTGATCAAGGCCTCGGCCGGCGGCGGCGGCAAGGGCATGCGCGTGGTCGAGCGGCCGGACGAGTTGGAGGCTGCGGTGGAAGGGGCCCGGCGCGAGGCCCTGGCCTCCTTCGGCGACGACCGCCTGCTGATCGAGAAGTACCTGACGCAGCCGAGGCATATCGAGATTCAGGTCTTCGCCGATACCCGGGGCGCCGCCGTCTCGCTGTTCGAGCGCGATTGCTCGATCCAGCGCCGGCACCAGAAGGTCATCGAGGAGGCGCCAGCGCCGGGCATGGACCCAGCGCGCCGCCACGTCATGGGCGAGGCCGCCGTCGCGGCGGCGCGCGCCGTGGGCTATGTCGGCGCCGGCACGGTGGAGTTCATCGTCGACGCAGGCACTTCAGCCGACGCCGAGGGTGCCGCCTTCTACTTCATGGAGATGAACACCCGCCTGCAGGTGGAGCATCCCGTCACCGAGATGGTCACCAGCCAGGATCTGGTCGAGTGGCAGTTCCGTGTCGCCGCCGGCGAGCCGCTGCCATTGGGCGCAGAGCGCCTCGCTCTCCACGGGCACGCCATCGAGGCGCGCATCTATGCCGAGGACCCGGAGCGCGACTTCATGCCCTCCACCGGCACTCTCGCGCATTTGCGCCAGCCGCGCGAGGAGCCAGGCCGCGTGCGTGTGGACACTGGCGTGCGCGAGGGCGACACCATCACGCCCCACTACGACCCGATGCTTGCCAAGCTCATCGTCTGGGGCGAGGACCGGCCCGCTGCGGTGCGCAGCCTCGCCGCCGCGCTGGCCGAATACGAGGTGGTCGGCCTGCGGAGCAACCTGGACCTGTTGCGCGCCATCGCGGCACACCCGGCCTTCGCGGCGGGCGAGCTCGACACCGGTTTCATCGCTCGCCATGCGGCGGACCTGCTGCCCGGCGCGGTGGCGGACGACCCCGCGATCTGGGCCGCCGCCGCGTTGACCGTGCTGCGCGACCAATGCGCCCGGGTGGAAGCCGCGGCGCGCGCCACCGGCGAACCCTGGTCGCCCTGGTCCATGGCGGATGCCTGGCGCCTGAACGGCGACGGCTATCAGGACCTGCGCCTCCGCCGGAGCGGCGAGGCTGGCGCCGTCACGCTGCGCGCCCATCCGCTGCCGGACGGGCGCTTCCGCCTCGACCTGCCCGGCGGCAGCCGGTACGCGAGCCTGGCGGGGGACGCGGCCGGCCTGCGGCTCGAACTCGACGGCGTCTTGTGCCGGCTGAACGTGGTGCGGCGGGAGGCGGAGCTGACGGTCATCCTTGCCGGCCGCAACCATGTGCTGGTGCATGAGGACCCGCTCGCCCCGCCGCGCACCGAGAGGGCGGGTGGCGAGCGCGTCACCGCGCCGGTTCCCGGGCGCGTGGCACGGGTCCTGGTGCAAGCTGGGGAAGTGGTGGCGCGGAACGCACCGCTGGTGGTGATCGAGGCGATGAAGATGGAGCTCACCCTGCGCGCACCGATGGACGCCACCATCGGCCAGGTCCGCCATGCCCTGGGCGACATGGTCGAGGAGGGCACCGAGCTCGTCACCTTCACGGAGGCGCAGCCGCCCTGAGCAGGCCGGCGCGGCCAAGGCTAGGGTGAGGCTTTTCCGCGGCCCGGGCATCTCCCCTTCCCAAGCGGCCGCGGCGGAGAATAGGCTTTCCGTGAGGCTTCGAATCGAAACGGGAGACGTGTCGCTTTGGCCTATGCGCTGCAGCAGCTCATCAACGGCGTCTCGCTCGGCATGATCTACGGGCTCATCGCCATCGGCTACACCATGGTCTACGGCATCATCGGCATGATCAACTTCGCCCATGGTGACATCTTCATGGTCGGGGCCTTCCTCTCGCTCATCGGCCTGTTGCTGGTCACCTCCGGCGGAATGCTGGACGGGGCGGCAGCCATCCTGCTGGTCCTGGCCCTCTCCATGGCCTTCACCGCGCTCTATGGCTGGACGGTGGAGCGGGTGGCCTACCGTCCGCTGCGCGGCTCCTTCCGCCTGGCGCCGTTGATCTCCGCCATCGGCATGTCCATCGTGCTGCAGAACTATGTGCAGGTCAGCCAGGGCGCGCGGGTGAAGCCGATCGAACCCGTGGTGCATGGCGGCTTCACGCTGATGCAGGACGGCACTTTTGCCGTGCAGCTTTCCACCATGCAGATCCTGATCATCGTGACGACGCTGCTGGTGCTGGCGATCTTCACCTGGCTGGTGACGCGCACGCCGCTCGGCCGCGCCATGCGCGCCTGCGAGCAGGACCGGCGGATGGCCAGCCTGCTCGGCATCGACACGGACCGTACCATCAGCATCACCTTCGTCATCGGCGCGGCACTGGCCGCCGTGGCCGGCACCATGTACCTGCTGCGCTACGGCGTCATCGACTTCTACATCGGCTTCCTCGTGGGGGTGAAGGCCTTCACCGCCGCCGTGCTGGGCGGCATCGGCAACCTGCCAGGCGCCGTGCTGGGCGGATTGCTGATCGGGCTGATCGAGACCTTCTGGTCCGCCTATTTCAGCATCCAGTACAAGGATGTCGCCGCCTTCTCGATCCTCATCCTGACACTGATCTTCATGCCGACCGGCCTGCTCGGCCGGGCGGAGGTCGAGAAGGTATGAGCGAGGCCTCCGGCCGGCAACTGCCGATCGGCATCGCGCTGAAGGATGCGGGGCTGGCGGCGCTGATCGCGGCCGGCCTCTTCCTGCCCATGGTCGGGCTGCGCACGGATGTCGACCCGAACGGCGCGCTCTATCTGCGCACCCGCTGGACCGACGTGCTGCTGCTGATGGCCATCGTCTTCGCCGGACGCTTCCTGGTGCGGCTGTGGCAGGAAGGGCGGGCGGAGCGGCGCGGCCCCTCGCTGGCAAAGCGCTTCGCCGGGCCGCTCGCCCGCTCCGGCCGCTTCGTGGCGCCCGCCCTGCTGCTCTTCGCCCTGCTGCTGCCGGTCATCCCCGGCATGGGCCGCTACGAGCTGGACCTCGGCATCCTCGTGCTGACCTATGTGATGCTGGGCTGGGGCCTCAACATCGTCGTCGGCCTCGCGGGGCTGCTCGACCTCGGCTACGTCGCCTTCTACGCGGTCGGCGCCTATTCCTACGCGCTGCTGGCCCAGAATTTCGGCCTCTCCTTCTGGGTCTGCCTGCCGCTGTCGGGCATCCTCGCGGCCTTTTGGGGCATGCTGCTGGGCTTCCCCGTGCTGCGCCTGCGCGGCGACTATCTCGCCATCGTCACCCTGGGCTTCGGCGAGATCATCCGCCTGATCATCCTCAACTGGGTCAGCCTGACCGGCGGGCCGAACGGCATCGCCGGCATCCCCCGCCCCAGCTTCTTCGGCCTGGCCTTCACCGCCGGGGGCGGCCCGGGCTCCTTCGCCGACTTCTTCGGGCTGGAGCCGAGCCCGACGCACCGCGTCGTCTTCCTCTACTACCTGATCCTCGCCCTGGCGCTGCTGACCAACTGGGTCACGCTGCGCCTGCGCCGCCAGCCGCTCGGCCGCGCCTGGGAAGCGATGCGGGAAGACGAGATCGCCTGCCGCAGCCTGGGCATCAACATCACCACCACCAAGCTGACCGCCTTCGCCCTGGGCGCCATGTTCGGCGGCTTCGCCGGCGCCTTCTTCGCCACGCGGCAGGCCTTCATCAGCCCGGAATCCTTCACCTTCATCGAGAGCGCCATCATCCTCGCCATCGTCGTGCTCGGCGGGCTGGGCAGCCAACTCGGCGTGGCCATCGCTGCGCTGGTGCTGATCGGCGGCTTCGAGGTGTTCCGCGATTTGCAGGAATGGCGGATGCTGGTCTTCGGCGGCGCCATGGTGCTGATCATGATCTGGAAGCCGCGCGGGCTGGTCGGCAGCCGCACCCCTTCCGTCGCCTTGGGTGAGAAGCGGACCATCAGCGCCGCCATGGTGGCCGAGGGGCGCGGCTGATGGCGCCGATCCTGACTGTCGAGAAGCTGACCATGCGCTTCGGCGGCCTGAGGGCGGTGAAGGAGGTCTCCTTCGCCGCTGCCCAGGGCGCCATCACCGCCGTCATCGGCCCGAACGGCGCCGGCAAGACGACGATGTTCAACTGCATCACCGGCTTCTATCGGCCCAGCGACGGCCGCCTGACCCTGCACCATGGCGGGCGGGATGTCGCGCTGCACCGCCTGGCCGGCCACCGGATCGCCCGCGCCGGCGTGGCCCGCACCTTCCAGAACGTCCGCCTCTTTGCCGGCATGACGGTATTGGAGAACCTGCTGGTGGCGCAGCACCGCAAGCTGATGGCGGCGACCGGCTTCGGCATCGGCGCCGTTCTCGGACTTTCCGGCTACAAGGCGGCGGAGGCGACGGCGATCGGCCGGGCCACCGCCTGGCTGGAAGCCTGCGGGCTGATCGACCGCGCCGACGACCCCGCGGGCAGCCTGCCCTATGGCGCGCAGCGGCGGCTGGAGATCGCGCGCGCCATGTGCACGGAACCGGCCCTGCTTTGCCTGGACGAGCCCGCGGCGGGCCTCAATCCGCGCGAATCCACCGCCCTCGGCGAGCTGCTGCGGGCGATCCGCGACGGCCGGGCGGCGGAAGGTGCGCCCCCCTGCTCCATCCTGCTGATTGAGCACGACATGGGCGTGGTGATGGGCATTTCCGACCACATCGTGGTGCTGGACCACGGCAGCAAAATCGCCGATGGGAAGCCGGCCGAGATCCGCGCCGACAGCAAGGTGATCGCCGCCTATCTCGGCGAGGGCGACGAGGACGAGCAGGAGGACAGCGCGGCATGAGCGCGCCCCTGCTGGAGATCCGCGACATCTCCACCTTCTACGGCGCGATCGAGGCGCTGAAGGGCGTCTCCATCACCGTGGCGGCGGGGGAGATCGTCACGTTGATCGGCGCCAATGGCGCGGGAAAATCGACGTTGCTAATGACGATCTGCGGCGATCCCCGCGCGCGCTCGGGCCGCATCATCTTCGACGGGCAGGACATCACGGAACGGCCCACGCACCACATCATGCGCGGCGGCATCGCGCAGTCGCCGGAAGGGCGGCGCGTCTTCCCGCGCATGAGCGTGCACGAGAACCTGCTGATGGGCGCGCAAAGCTCCGGCATCGATCCCGCCCCTGGGCTGGAGCAGGCCTTCACCCTCTTCCCCCGGCTGAAGGAGCGCGAGGCGCAGCGCGCCGGCACGCTGTCGGGCGGCGAGCAGCAGATGCTGGCCATCGCCCGCGCCCTGATGTCGCGCCCGCGCCTGCTGCTGCTGGACGAGCCTTCGCTCGGCCTGGCGCCGCTGGTGTCGCGGCAGATCTTCCAGGCCATCCGCCGGCTCAATGCGGAGACGGGGCTGACCGTGCTGCTGGTCGAGCAGAACGCCAACCAGGCCTTGCGCCTTGCCCATCGCGGCTATGTCCTGGTCACCGGACGGATCACCATGTCCGGCACCGGGCGCGAGCTGCTCGCCCGGCCCGAGGTGCGGGACGCTTATCTGGGCGGCCACTGAAACCGCGCAGATCGGGCTGGCGGAGCGGCGCGAAGCTTCCTAGGCTGCAACGACCACACCGGCCGGCGATCGGTGCCGGCGGCTGAAGAGCGGAGGATCTGATGATGCAACGCAGGCAGCTTCTTGGCACCGTGGCCGGGTTGGCGGCCGCCGGTGCGGTGGGGGTGGGCGGCAGCCGCGGCGCGGCGGCGCAGTCCGGCACCCTGCGCATCGCCTCCGTCGGCCCCATGACCGGACAGTATGCCGCCTTCGGCGCGCAGCTCCGCGCCGGCGCGGAGCAGGCCGTGGCCGATCTCAATGCGGCGGGCGGGCTGCTCGGCCAGCAGATCGCGCTGGAGATCGGGGATGACGCCTGCGATCCGCGCCAGGCGGTCTCGGTCGCCAACCAGATGGCCAGCCGCCAGGTGAAGCTTGTCGCCGGGCATTTCTGCTCCGGCTCCTCCATCCCGGCCAGCAAGGTCTATGCGGAGGAAGGCGTGCTGCAGATCAGCCCCGCCTCCACCAACCCGCAGTTCACCGATGCGGGCGGCTGGAACACCTTCCGCACCTGCGGCCGCGACGACCAGCAGGGCCAGGTGGCGGGCGCCTATATCGCCAAGACCTTCCCCGGCAAGAAGGTCGCCATCCTCCATGACAACTCCGCCTATGGCAAAGGTCTGGCCGACGAGACCAAGAAGTCGCTGAACGCTGCAGGCACGACGGAAACCGTCTTCACCGCCTATACGCCGGGTGAACGCGACTATTCCGCCCTGGTGTCCCGCCTGAAGTCCTCGGGCATCGAGATCATCTATGTCGGCGGCTACCACACGGAGGCGGGCCTGATCCTGCGGCAGGCGAAGGAACAGGGCATGCCGGTCACGCTGATCGGCGGCGATGCCCTGGTGACGAGCGAGTTCTGGCAGATCACCGGCGCCGCCGGCGAGGGCACGCTGATGACCTTCGCCTCCGACCCGCGCAAGCGTCCCAGCGCGGCCGAGGTGGTCAAGCGCTTCCAGGCCAAGAACATCGATCCCGAAGGCTATGTCCTCTACACCTATGCGGCGGTGCAGATCTGGGCGGATGCGGCGAAGAAGGCCAACAGCACCGATCCCAAGAAGGTCTCGGACACGCTGAAGTCTGGCGGCCCCTGGAACAGCGTGCTGGGCCCGATCAGCTTCGACAAGAAGGGCGACGTAACCGTCCCGGACTACGTCTTCTACGTCTGGAAGAACGGCTCCTACGCCGAAGTCTGAGGCGCCCTGCCCAATCAGCCTTGCGGAGCGCAGGAAAGTCGGGAGGTCATCCCGGCTTTCTTATTTTCGGCACGATGCGTCCCGGCGCTTCGGCGCCGGACCGCGGAGGCGGCTTAGCGGCCGGTGAAATTGGGCACGCGCTTCTCCATCCGGGCACGGCGGCCCTCGGCATAGTCGGCGCTGGCGTAGCACGCATCCTCCGCGGCGCTGACCCGGGCGAGGTCCGGAGCGCCGTCGCGCCGGGCAAGTTCGCGGAAGGCGATTTTGGCGGCCTTCAGGCTGAGGGGGGCATTCGCCGCCAATTCCTTCGCGAGCACGGCCACCGCTTCCTCGAGTGCCGGGAGATCGGGGAGGAGTTGCGCGGCAATGCCCAATGCAAGCAGTTCCTCGCCTCCGTACTGCCGGCCCAGCAGCACCATCTCGCGGGCGCGGGCGAGGCCAACGACATCGACCACCTTCTCGATATCCTCCAGCCGGTAGGGCAGGCCGAGGCGGACGGCCGGGATGCCGATGCGCGCATCCGCCGTACAGAGCCGGAAGTCCGACATCAGCGCGAACTCGAACCCGGCCCCGAGGCAGTAGCCATGGATCGCGGCGACGACCGGCTTCTCCAGGGACTGCAGCGCCGCCGCGACCGCCCGCTGCCAGGCGTTGTAGTGCGCGGCGGCTTCGGGGTTGGCGCGGATGGCGTCGAATTCACTGATGTCATTCCCCGTGCAGAAGGCGCGCTCGCCGGCGCCGGCGAGAACGAGCACGCGGATCGCCGGGTCCTCCGCCACCTGCGCGAAGAGGGCAGGCAGGGCCTGCCACATCTCGGCGTTAATGGCGTTCAGGCGGCGAGGATTGTCGAGGGTGAGGCGGGCCACGCCCTCCGCCACCTCGAAACGGATCAGGGATGTCAAAGCGCCTTCTCCTCGCGGTGTGGCCCTAGCCAGAATAGCCCGCCTTCTCGTCCGCCCGGCGCGCGGCGGCGCTCCGCTCCGCCTTGGGCCCGTGGCCGCCGCCGCCAGGCGTCCCCAGCAGCACCGTGTCGCCCTTGACCAGAACGTACTGGCGCTTGGGGTCCACCGCCTCGCCATTGATCCGCAACATGCCCGGCGCGCCCGCCTCGCCACCCTCGATGCCGAAGGCAGGAAAGATTGTCCGCTCGGCCAGGAAGGAGACGGCGATCGGCGTCTCGGAGCGGCTTTCGATCAGCACCTCCTGCCCCAGCCCGCCGCGATGCCGGCCGGCGCCGCCGCTGCCCGGGCGCAGCCGCTTGTGATGGATGCGCAGCGGAGCGATGTGCTCGGTGATCTCCACCGGCGTCGAGGAGACGTTGGATGGCCAGGAGAGGCAGGAGAGCCCATCGCCGCGCATATTGCCCCCCATGCCGCCATTGAAGAAGAACATGTTGGCATAGGGCTTGCCGGCCGCGTTCACGCCGGACTGGTTCATGCCCCACATGGGCGAGCCGCAGGCCGCCATCACCCGCTCCGGCACCACCTGCCCGAGGCAGCCGAAGACCAGCATCGGCAAGTAGTGGCCGATCAGCATCCGCGAACCGCCGGAGGCCGGAAAGACCGGGTTGACGATGCAGCCCGGCGGGGCCGTGACCGAGATCGGCCGCCAGGCGCCCTCGTTGTTCGGCAGTCCGGGGCTGGTGCAGACCTTCACCCCGTACATCGTCATGGCATAGGTGTAGCAAAGGGCGCAGTTGATCGCCCGGTCCACCTGCGGATCGGTGCCGGTGTAGTCCACCGCGATGGAATCGCCGGCGACGGTCAGTGCCATGCGCAGGGTGATCGGGCGGTCCATCAGCCCATCCGTCTGCAACTCGCTGCGGTAGGTGCCGTCCGGCAGGGCGGCGATGGCGGCGCGCATCGCCGCCTCGCAGCGGCTGTGGATCTCGGCGGCGAGGTCCTCCAGGTGTTCGAGCTCCGCCTGCTCCATCAGCACCAGCAGGCGTTCCTCCATCAACTCCAGGGCGACGACCTGCGCCCAGAGGTCGCCCATGGTCTGGTCGGGCGTGCGGACGTTCTTGCGGATGATGGCGACCAGCGTCTCGTCCGCCTGCCCTCCGCGCATCAGCTTCATGGGCGGAATCTGCAGCCCTTCCTCGAACACCTCGCGCGGTTCGGGGCTGCGGATCTTGCCGCCGATGTCCGGCGCATGCGCGGTGGAGGCGCTGAAGGCCACCAGCCTTCCGTTGCGGAAGATCGGCTTGGCCACGGTGATATCCGGCAGGTGGCCAGTGCCGAGCCAGAGATCGTTGGTGATCAGCACGTCGCCCGGTTGCAGCGTTTCTTCCGGGAAATGGCGGATGAAGTGCTTCACCGTCTCCGGCAGGGTGCCGATGAAGCTCGGGATGCTTTCCGTCGCCTGCACCAGCGACTGCCCGCGCGCATCGGTGACGACGCAGGAAAAGTCGTAGCTCTCCCGCACAAGGGTGGAGAAGCTGGTGCGCACCAGCGCGGCCGCCGCCTCGTCCACCAGCGAAATCAGCCGCCGCCACAGCAACTCGATCTCCACCGCGTCGAAGCGCCGTGCCACCGGATCGTTCATCATGCCACGCGCTCCGCCAGGATGGAGCCGTCGGGCAGCACGCCGATGCGCGCGCCCGGCCCGACGACGAAGGTGCTCTCGTTCTCCTCGAAGACCGCGGGGCCTTCGAGCACGGTGCCAGCCATGAGCGCGTAGCGGTCATAGACCGGCGTCTCCACCGCGCTGCCCATCTCGGGGAAGTGCACGGGCCGGTGGCCCTTCAGGGCCTCGGCGCCCGGCCGGCCGGAACTGATCCGCAGCGTTGCGCCGGCCCCCGGCATGGGGGCGCTGGCCGAGACCCGCAGGGCCACGAACTGCGCCGCCGCCCCTGGCGGGGTGCGGCCGAAGAGCTGGCGGTAGGCAGCCTCGAAGGCGGCCAGCACCCCTGCCCTGCCCAGCGTCGCCGGCAGGGCGACGGTGATTTCCGAGCCCTGGCCGACATAGCGCATGTCCGCCAGCCGCCGGACGTCGCGCCGCGCGAGGTCGGCCCCGCTGCCCTCCACGACGGCCAGGGCCTCGCGTTCCAGCGCCTCGAAGGTGGTGGCGATCGCCGCCCAATCGGCGGTTGCGAGCGGCATGTTGCAGGAGGCCACGCGGTCGATGCGCGCCGGTGCCATCAGCATGCCGATGGTGCTGCCGGCGCCCGCCCCGGGCGGGCAGACGACGCGCGTGACGCCGAGCTTGCGCCCGACATTCCAGGCATGGACAGGGGCCGCGCCGCCGGTCGCCAGCAGGGCATAGTCGCGTGGCACGCGACCCCGCTCGGCGATGGCGACACGCGCCGCGCCGGCCATGTTCTCGTTCACCACGTCATGCACCCCGGAGGCGCCGCGCCCCGCCTCCAGGCCGAGGCGTTCCGACAGTTCCTCAAGAGCCGCCTGCGCCGGGCCGGGATCGATCCGCATCGTGCCGCCCAGGAAGAAATCCGGGTTGAGGTAGCCGAGCGTCAGGTCGCTGTCCGTCACGGTCGGCTCGGTGCCGCCGCGCCCGTAGCAGACCGGGCCGGGCTGGGCGCCGGCGCTCTCCGGCCCGGCCTGCAGCGTGCCCAGCGCGCTCCGCCGGGCGATGGAGCCGCCGCCGGCGCCGATCTCGATCAGCTCCACCGTCGCGATCTGGACGGGCAGGCCGGAGCCGCGCAGGAAGCGCTTGGTGCGCGCGGCCTCGAAGCCCCAGGCGACCAGCGGTTCGCCATCATCCACCAGGGCGAGCTTGGCGGTGGTGCCGCCCATGTCGAAGGCCAGCACGCGGTCCAGCCCGGCATTGCGGCCGAACCAGGCGCCGGCCAGCGCCCCGGCGGCGGGGCCGCTCTCCAGCAACTGCACCGGCGCGCGCTTGGCCTCAGCCACATGCGTCAGCCCGCCATTGGAGAGCATCAGGAATAGCCCGCCCGGGATGCCGGCGCGCTGCAACGCCGCCTCCAGCGTGTCGAGATAGGTCTCGGCGATCGGGCGCACATAGGCATTGGCCGCCGTCGTCACGGCGCGCGGGTATTCGCGGATCTCGGGCGCGATGTCGCAGGAGAGGGAAAGCGAAAGCTGTGGGAAGCGCCTTGCGATCGCCTCCGCGGCCACCCGCTCATGGACCGGATTGGCATAGGCGTGCAGGAAGCAGATGGCGAGGCTGGTCACGCCCTGCGCCACCAGTTCCGCCACTTCGGCCAGTGCCGCCTCGACATCCAGCGGTACCTCCACCGTGCCGTCAGGCGCCAGCCGCTCCTTGGCCTCCCGCCGCCAGGGGCGAGGGACGAGGGGCTGCGGCATCTCCAGAAACAGGTCGTAGAGCTCGTATTTCCGCTCGCGCGCGATTTCCAGCACGTCGGCGAAGCCCGCCGTCGTCAGCAGGCCGGTGGGCGCGCCCTTGCGCTCGATCAGCGCGTTGGTGAAGAGCGTGGTGGCGTGCACCACCCGCCCGATCGAGCCCGCCGCGATGCCGCTGCGCGCCAGCAGCTGCCGCAGCCCGGTGATAGCGCCGCGCGAGGGATCGTCGGGCGTGGTGCTCTCCTTCCAGATGGCGGCGCTGCCATCCGAGGGGTCGAGAATGACGAGATCGGTGAAGGTTCCACCGATGTCGATGCCGAGCGAAAGGGACGCAGTCATGATGGTCCTTGGAGCAATCAGGAACGGGCGGATCAGTCGCCGCGGATGTTGTTGGCTTCGACGACCTGCTTCCAACGCGCGCGGTCGCGCCGGATGCGCGCCTCGAAGGCCTCGCCCGGCTCGCCCAGCGGCAGCAGGCCGCGGTCGGTCATCGTCTTGGCGGTCTGCGGGTCCTGCACCACGGCGGCAAAGATCGCCCCCAGCCCGGCGCGCACATCCGCCGGCAGCCCGCTGGGCCCGGCCAGGCCGAACCAGTTGTTGATCTCCAGCGCCGGAATTCGGCTGGCTAGCGGCACCAGTTCCGGCATCAGCGGCGTCGGCGCCGTCGCCGTCACGCCAAGGCCCTTGAGCTGCCCGGCGCGGATCTGCGGCGCCACCTCGGCGACATTGGCGACCATCATGTCCACGCGCCCCGCCGAGACATCGAGCGCCGCCGGCGCGCCGCCGCGATAGGGCACATGCGTCATGCTCACCCCGGTCGCGCCGCAGAACAGCGCGCCGCCGAGATGGTTGATGGAGCCGTTGCCGGAGGAGGCGTAGGTCGCCGCACCGTTCTTCTGCTTCGCATAGGCGATCAGTCCGTCCACGTCGCCGAAGGGCGCGTCGGGCCGCACCACCAGCGCCATCGGCGTCCCCGCGAGGGCGGCGACCGGCGTCAGCTCCTTGTCGAGATCCAGCGGCACCGGGACGCCGGGAATGGCGGGCAGGACGCACATCATCCCCATGATGGCGCTGCACAGCGTGTAGCCGTCCGGCGCCGCATGGGCGGTGGCCTGCGCGGCGATGAAGCCATAGGCGCCGCTGCGGATCTCGGCCACTACGGGCGTGCCATACAGGCGCTGGACCCCCTCACCCACCACGCGCACCAGGATGTCTACCGCACCGCCCGGCGGATAGCCCACCAGGATGCGAAGGGGCTGCTCCGGCACCCAGGCAGCCGGGGCCGCCGCGGCCCCATGGGGCAGGGATGCGGCGGCGGCGCCGGCAAGGAAGATGCGGCGCGGGATCGGGACGGACGTCATCGACTCACCTCCTGGCAAAGCCGGCGAGGGTGGCATTGTCTCCCCGCCGCTGGGCTCCATAGCCCACACGGCCTTTCCTCTCGGACGAGGTCATGCGCTTCCGGCAAGGACTGGCTCCGGACCATCGCGCTGCATCGCCTGCTTGGCTGGAAGGTTCAGAGGGAATCGTTGCGGAGGCAACTGAAAGTGCCGCATGCGTTGATGAGGATTTGGAATAAACTTGCTTCATGCGCCGCCATGTTCCCCAGACTGCCGCCCTGCAGGCTTTCGAGGCCTGCGCCCGCCATCTCAGCGTCTCCCGCGCGGCGGAAGAGCTGCGGCTGACGCAGAGCGCCGTCAGCCGCCAGTTGGCCGGGCTGGAAGCGCAACTCGGCCTGCGCCTGTTCCTGCGGGTGCGGCAGCGGCTGGTGCTCACGCCGGCCGGTGCCGCCTATGCGCCGCGCGTGCGCGCAAGCCTCGCCCGACTTGAGAGCGCGACGCTGGAACTGCTCGCCCATCGCGGCACCGGCGGCACGCTGAACCTCTCGGTCTCGCCCACCTTCGGCGCGCGCTGGCTGATGCCGCGCCTGCCCGCCTTCCGCGCCGCCTATCCCGGCGTGATGCTGAACTTCCGCAACTACACCACGCGCCTGACACCGCTCGATTTCGCTGCCGAGGAGGTGGACGCCGCCCTGATCCTCACCGAGGGCCCTGCACCCGGAATCGTGCAGCATCGCATCCTCGCCGATGCGCGCTGTCCGGTCTGCGCGCCCGCGACCGCCACCACGCTGCGCAGCCCGGCCGACCTGGCCGCCCACACCTTGCTGCAACAGACCACCCGGCCGCGTGGCTGGGTGGAATGGTTCGCCGCGGCGGGCGTCGAAGGCACTGACGGGCTGCGCGGGCCGCAGTTCCAGAACATGACGATGGTGGCCGAGGCCGCCGCCGCAGGCCTCGGCGTGGCATTGCTCCCGCGCTTCCTGGTGACGGCGGAGATCGCCAGTGGGCGCCTGCAGGCGCCCTTCGACTTGGCGCTGACCGGCAACTTCGCATATTGCCTCGCCTATCCCGAGGTGGCCGAGGAACTGCCGGCCTTGCGCGCCTTCCGGGGATGGCTCCTGGCGGAGATCGGAACGGGCTGACCCCGCTGGGGACGGCACCAAGGACACCCGACGCCAAGGGCAAATGGGAGCCGGGGCTGTCGGGCCGGTGGCGAAGCGAGGCACCGGCGTCGCGTCAGGCTACCCAACCGAACTGCGGCATCCCGTCTTCGCCTAAAGCCGACGCGCTGCGCCTGTCTTGAGCGCATCCTCACTCACGCCGGCCTCCAGCAATCCCAGGGTCATCCGGAGCCGCGCCGCCACATCGGCGCGGATGGCGAGAGCCAAGGAGGCGCGCGGAACGGAGTGGCAGGGCCGCAACCCAGCCGAGCCGCGCCCAGCAAAGTGGATTTCGGGGCTCTCCTTGCGCAGCCGGTGGACCGCAATATTCTTCCGCCGGACCTCTTGAATATCCCTTGTAATCATACAGAAAGTCTTTACAGAGAAAGTTAAAGCGGATTTTGTTTTGCTAGCTATGGTATTTTGAAGCCGCTTGGCGGTCATGGCTGCAATCGGCTTCTGGCCAAAATTCTCACCGTATGTCCGTGGGCGACCGATGGAGCCGCCTCCCAGCAGCCCGGGCTTCCGGCCCGCTTCTGATCTGGGCCGCGACGCGAAGGGTCTGCGAGGATGGGGACATCGGCACTTGCCGGGCGGCCGCTGGGGTGCTGCCTCCGGGATGGCTGCAAATATGGTCAGCAAGGCTGCAGGCTTCGTCTCACTTGCGGGGGCAAACACGCCGCGGCGGCCGCATCAGTGCTGATCCGGCTGCGCGTCCTCCATTCTGGGACGGCGACATGGAGAGAATCCGAATGCGCGCGCGTTGCGCCGGCAAGGCCGGCTCCAGGCGCGACCAGCGAACGCCTGACGCCTATTGGCCGACTTTTCCGGCACCCGGCTTCTGACAGACCGGCACCATCCTCAAGCCTTGCGGCAGTTCTTCTGTGCCGCCACGCCCATGGATTGGGAATGGGGGCCAGCAACGCCACGGCTGGCCTCTCCTTCCACCGGGCGCTCGCCTCTAAGCCGGAGGCGATGGGCGTGTGCTAGGCGCTGAACCTGGGCCGCTGGGGCCTCGAAGCCAGCACCGCCGTGACCGGCAGCTTCGAGGCGAGCTGAAGCCCTCGGGAGTTGCCTTCCCGCCGTCATGGAAAACCCGCCGCCAGCTACCATGAAGGCAGGTTGGCGGCGGCTGCGCGGAACGGGATCAGGCGGTGCCCCCGACCTCCGGATTGACGATGCAATCCGTCGTCAGTGTGCCGCCGAAGAAGTGGATGGTATTCTCGGCTGAGGCCAACGCCATGCGGCGCAGCCCTTGCGCCGTACTGGCCGCGACATGCGGCGTTACGATCACGCTGTCGAGGGAGAGCAGCGGGATCGCGGCGGCCATCGGCTCAACGGCCACCACGTCCAGCCCGGCACCGGCCAGATGGCCGGAGCGCAGGGCGGCTTCCAGCGCCGCCTCGTCCACCAGCGTGCCCCGCGCCGTGTTCACCAGCAGCGCCCCCGGCCGCATGGCCGCCAGGAAAGCCACACCGACCATGCCGCGCGTCGCCGCATTCGAGGGGCAGTGCAGGCTGACGATCTCCGCCTCCGCCAGCGCCGCCGATAAGTCTGGTGCCGGCTCGTAGCCCAGGCCACGGATGGTGTTGGCGGGAATGAAGGGATCATGCACCAGCACCCGCATGCCGAAGGCCGCGCAGAGCCGCGCCACCCGCGTGCCGATGCGCCCGAAGCCCAGCAGCAGCACCGCCCTGCCGGCAAGGTCCTGCGTGGGCGAGGAGGAAGGCACCACCCAGTCGCCCCGCCGCACGCCGGCATTGAAGTGCACGACCTGCCGCGACAGGGCCAGCATCAGCATCAGCGCGTGCTCGGCCACCGAGGCGGCATTTGCCTCGGGGGTGATGGCCAGGGTGATGCCGCGCTCGGTCAGGGCGGCCACATCGACATTGTCATAGCCGACGCCGTGGCGGCAGACGAAGCGCAGCCGCGGCGCCTGCTCCAGCAGCGCGCGGTCCACGCGCGTGCCGCGCACGATGATCCCGTCCGCGCGGGCGAGCTGGCCGGGCAGGCTGGCCGGCGTGACCTCGGAGGGCGGAATCAGGGTGATTCCGGGTTCGGCCTGCAGCCGCGCCAGCCCGTCCTGGTGGATGGGGCTGATGACGAGGATCTCGGGCATGGCGCGCTCAGCCCTGGCTCCAGGGACGGCGGGCGAAGAGCCCCTTCACCGCCTCCTGCTCATGCAGCACCGTCTGGCGGTAGTCGTCGCCGAAGATCGGGCGCAGCGGCAGGTTCACCTTCTCGGCCTCGGCGAGGAAGGCGGGATCGGCCGCCATGCGGCGCATGGCCTCCACCAGCTTCGCCGTGATGGCCGCCGGCACGCCCGGCGGCGCGACGAAGCCGCGCATCGAGCCGCCGACGACGTCGACGCCCTGCTCGCGGAAGGTCGGCACATCCGCCATGGGCTTCCAGCGCGCGGGCGCCGCCTGGCCGAGGCAGCGCGTCCGCCCCTCCTGCAACAGGCCAAGCCCTTCGCTGACATTGTAGACGGCCACGTCGATCTGGCTGCTCAGCAGGTCGCGGATGGCCAGCGCCGTTCCGTTGTAGGGCGAGTGCAGCGCCTTGACGCCCGCCGCCTCCTCATAGGCCAGCAGCAGCTGGTGGTCGTCCGAGCCGACGCCCGCGGCGGTGCCGAAGGAGACCGCCTCGGCCTGGGCCGCGGCGCGGCGCTTCAGGTCGGCCATGTCCTTGATGGGGGAATCCGCACGGACCCAGAAAGCGCCGGGATCATCGACGAGATTGGCGATATAGGTGAATTCCTCCAGCTTCCAGCGCACCGGCCGCTCCAGCGGAATCGAGCTGAGGGAAAGGCTGGCGATCGCGCCCAGGGTGAAGCCGTCCGGGCGGGCGGTGAAGATGAACTCGTTGCCCGTCTGCCCGCCGGCGCCGGGACGGTTGGTGACGACGAACTGCGCCTTCTCCAGATAGTTCGGCAGGTACTTGGCGACGAGCCGGGCCATCAGGTCGATGCCGCCGGCCGGCGGATAGGGCACCACCATCTCGATGGCCCGGGCCGCGGGCCAGTTCTCCTGCGCGCCGGCCAGTGGCACGGGCAGCAGCGCCGCCAGGGCGGCGGCACTCAGGTTGCGTCGGCTGATCATTCTTCTCTGTCTCCTCCGGCCGGCTTGTCCATGCCGGTCCGCCTCAGGAAATTGGGGTCCGCTCAGTCCTCGAAGACGCAGCCACGCGCCTGGAGGGTCTTGTCCACCCAGGAACGGTCGCTTGAGCCGGCGCGGATGGCCGCCATCTCCCGCCCCTCGGCCGCCTGCTTGGCCTCTGCGGCGGCCAGAACCTCCGCGGCCGCGAGGCGCGGCACGGCGAGCACGCCATCCGCATCGCCCAGCATCAGGTCGCCGGGTTCGACGACCATGCCATCCAGGGCGACCGGCACGTTGATCTCGCCGGGGCCGTCCTTGTAGGGACCGCGATGCGTCACCCCGGCGGCGTAGACGGGCAGGTCCAGGGCGCGGATGCTGTCGGCGTCACGGATTGCGCCGTTGATGACGATGCCGCCGACGCCGCGCCGAATGGCGTGGTTCAGCATCAGGTCGCCCATGATCGCCGTGGTGAGGTCGCCGCCCGCATCGGCGACGATCACATCGCCCGGCTCGGCCATGTCGAGCGCCTTGTGGAGCATCAGGTTGTCGCCTGGCCGGAGCTTCACCGTCAGGGCCGCGCCCGCCATGCCGCCCCCGGCGTGCATCGGCCGCAGCCGCGGGCCGCCCGCCACCATGCGGGACATGGAGTCGCTGACATTGGCGACGGGGATCGCGCGGAAGCGCTCCACCAGTTGCGGCTCGATGCAGTGGAGCCGCCTGAGAATGCGAAAGCCAAGCGCCATGGTTGCGTTCCGTCCCCTTTCTTGTGGAGGGGCAGATTACGGTGGGCAGCGCAAAGGAAAAGTCATAACATTTCATGATCAGCAATAACTAAAAGGCATGAAGATGGTCTCGCTCCGCCAGATCGAGGCGTTCCTGGCCATCGCCGAAACCGGCCATTTCGGTACGGCGGCAGACCGCCTCGGCACCACCCAGCCCGCCATCTCCAAGCGTATCGCGGAGCTGGAGGCGGCGCTCGGCGCTCCGCTGTTCGACCGCCAGCAGCGCCCGCCGCGCCTGACGGAGCGCGGCCATGCCCTGCGCCCCCTCTGCGAGGAGATGCTGGCGCTGCGCAACCGGATGCTGACCTGCACGGACGACATCGCGGCCTATCCCGGAGCGATCCGCTTCGGCGTCACGGAACTGGTGGCCCTGACCTTCCTGCCTGACCTGGTGGCGGGCCTGCGCCGGCGTCTGCCACGCGCGCGGCTTCGCGCCGAGGTGAAGCTGGCCGAGGAACTGCATGGCGGGCTGACGGAGGGGCGGCTCGACGTGGTGATCTCGCCGGGGCGCGTGCCGGCGGGAATGGTCGGGCATCGGCTGGCCAGCCTGGAGATGGCCTGGATGTGCAGCGGCCAGAACCACGACATCCCCTGCCGCATCTCCGTCGCCGCGCTGGCGCGCTATCCGATCCTGGCACAGACGCAGGCCTCGGGCCTGCAGGAGATGGTCAACGACTGGTTTCAGGAGAACGGCGTCCGCGCCCAGCTGGAGCTGGCCAGCAACAGCCTTTCCGCGCTCTGTGGACTGACCGTCGCCGGGCTGGGCCTTTCGCTTTTGCCCTTGCGGCAGTTCCAGGGCCGGATTGCCGCGGGCGAACTACGCGTGGTCGAGACCGAGCCGCCCGTGCCACCGCTGGAATATTTCATCTGCTATCCCAGAGGCGGCCTTGAGGCCGTGATGACGACCGTTGCCGAGGTGATCTTCGAAACGGCCCGCTTCTGATTCCTGGCCCTTTCCGGCGGCCGGATTCCTCTGCGCTTCCCTGGCACCAGCTCGCGCAGGATCGCAGCGTCATCCTCCGCGCAGGGACAGTCCCCCCTTGGCGACAAGTCGCGCCTTGGAAGCCCGGCCGGCATCGAGGTGGCGCAGCATCAGAGTGGAAGCCTCGGCCATGTTGCCACGCTCGATGCTGTCGAGGATCGCGAGGTGCTCCGCCGATTGCACCGTCAGCCGCTCCTGGTCGGTGGCGATGATGTAGCCGATCAGCCGCCGCAGCCGGGTCACGCGCAGCGCCGCATCGGCGAAGAAGCGGTTGTTGGAGGCCTGCATCAGCGCGAGATGGAAGCCCGAATTGGTTTCGAACACCTGGCGCGGCGACATCCGCCGGGCAGCGCCCCCGGCCAGTTCGCCCTGTTCCCGCCGCAGCCGCTCGGCCACGCCGCGTGGCAGTTCGAAGCGCGGCTCCAGCAGGGCGGCGGGCTCGATCGCCCGGCGGAAGCGGTAGGCTTCGTCCTGCCCTTCCGCGCCGTCGATCAGCGGCAGGAAGCGCCAGCCGCCAGCCGGGGCGCGCTCGATCCAGCCTTCGGACAGCACCTGCTGCAGCACCCGCTGCAACTGGGGGCGCTGCACCTTGTAGCGGCGCATTAGATCAGCGCTACCGGTCAGATCAGGCAGTTCGCCGGCCAGCCGGTCCTCGGCCAGCTTCCAGTACAGCCGTTCCGCGTCCTGGCTTTCGGTGTCCAGCGGCACGGCCTGGGCGATGTCCTCGGGGAAGCGCCGCAGCACCAGCCGCCGCTCGCAGCGATCCACGACCCCGGCCTCGGTCAGCAGCGCCAGGGCGCCGCGCACCGGCGCGCGCGACGTGCCCATGGCGGCGGCCAGGGCTTCCTCGGTCAGCCTCTGCCCCGGCTCGGCACCGCTGCTCCGCAGGTGCTCCAGGATCGTGCGGGCGAGCTGGCGGTGCAGGATGGCGGCGGGTGTGCGGGGCATCGGACCTTCGGCGCGGACAGGCGTGGCTATGCTAGCCGATGCGCTATCGCCCAGCACATGGTGCCCCCTTCCACGACCGTGACAGCCGTTCGGCAGGGCGGGGTTGATGTATCTTATGGACATAAGATACATTCTTGCCGTTCGCCGGCATCCCGCACGCAGAGGCCGGCTCTTGGAGCCTCTCGTCCGATGTCCCTCCCCGCGCCCATGACCATGATCGAAGGCCCCTTCGGCCGCTGCCGCATCATCGACCTGCGCGCGGCGGTCGGCCCGCTGCTGCCGCGGATGCCCTGGGTGCATCGGGTGCTGCTGGAGAACCTGCTGCGGCAGCCTGAGCCGGAAGTGCGGCAGGCAGGGCTGAAGGCATTGACGGATTGGCTGGAAACCGGCCGCTCGGACGCCGAGATCCCCTTCGCGCCGCTGCGCATCCTGATGCATGACACCACCTGCGGCCCGGCGCTGGTGGACATCGCCGCCATGCGCGACGCCCTGGCCGAGGCGGGCGGCGACTCGACGCTGCTCAATCCCTCCGTTCCCGTTGCCACCTCCACCGATCACTCGGTGGCGGTGGACGTCTCGGGTGTGGCGGGGGCGCTGGGCACCAACATGCAGCGGGAGATGGAGCGCAACGCCGAGCGCTACCGCTTCATGAAATGGGCGGCCAACACGGTGCGCGGCTTCCGCGTCTTCCCGCCCGGCACCGGCATCATGCACACCATCAACCTGGAGCGCTTGGCGACGGTGGTGACCACCGAGCAGCGCGACGGCATCACCTGGGCGGTGCCAGACACGCTGGTGGGCACGGACAGCCACACCCCGATGGTCAACGGCATCGGCGTGTTGGGCTGGGGCGTGGGCGGCATCGAGGCGGAGGGCGTGATGTTCGGCGTACCCGTCTCGCTGCGCGTGCCGGAGGTGATCGGGGTGCGGCTCAAGGGCGCGCTGCCCGAGGGTAGCTTCGCCACCGACCTGGCGCTGGCCGTGACCGAATTGCTGCGCAAGGCCGGGGTCGCCGGCGAGTTCGTCGAGTTCTTCGGCCCCGGCGTCGGCATGCTGACCGCCGGACAGCGCGCGGTGGTCGCCAACATGGCGCCGGAATATGGCGCCACGACCGGCATGTTCCCCATCGACGGGCAGACGCTGGACTACCTGCGCGCCACCGGGCGCGAGGAGCGGCAGGTGGCGCTGGTGGAAACCTATGCCAAGGCGCAGGGCCTGTGGCACGACCCGGAGACTGCGCCACGCTACACCAGGGTGCTGGAGCTGGATCTCGCCGCCCTGCGCCCCTCCGTCGCCGGCCCGCGCCGGCCGCAGGACCGGTTGGCCCCGGCCGATGTTCCGGCTGCCCTCGCCGCCGCCGGCACGGTGCCGGACGGTCCGCCGGTGGGCGGCATCCCTCCGGACGCGGTGGCCATCGCCGCCATTACCTCCTGCACCAACACCTCCGACTTCCCGATGCTGGTGGCCGCCGGTCTGGTGGCGCGCAAGGCGCGCGCGCTTGGCCTTGCCGTGCCAGGCTGGGTGAAGACCTCCCTCACCCCCGGTTCGCCCTCGGCCGAGCGTCGGCTGCGCCGGGCCGGGCTGCTGGATGACCTGGAAGCCCTGGGTTTCGGCGTGGCGGGCTATGGCTGCGCCACCTGCATCGGCAATTCCGGCCCGCTGCTGCCCGCCGTCGCGCAGGCGGTGGAACAGGGCGGGCTGAAGCCGGTGGCGGTGCTCTCCGGCAACCGCAACTTCCCGGGCCGCGTGCATGCGCAGGTGGAGTCCGGCTTCCTGGCCTCGCCGCCGCTGGTGGTGGCCTATGCGGTGGCCGGTCGCGCCGGGCTGGACATCACGCGGGACCCGCTGGCCCGGACGCCGAACGGCGGCGCCGTGCGCCTGACCGATCTCTGGCCCAGCGCGGCCGAGATCGAGGCCGTGGCTGCGGTGGGGCTCGACCCGGCCGACATCGCGGCGGCCGGCCGGGAGGCCGATGCCTCGCCAACCTGGGCGGCACTCGAAGCCCCGGCCACACCGCGCTTCCCCTGGGATGCGGCCTCCACGTACCTGCGCCGCCCGCCCTTCGTGAATTTCGGGCCGGAAGAGGCGACCGCTGGCCTTCTGCGCGCCCATCCCCTGCTGGTGCTGGGCGACGACATCACCACCGACCACATCTCCCCGGCAGGCTCCATCCCCGCCGGCAGCGACGCGGCTTCCTGGCTGGTCGAGTGTGGCGAGAACCCGCAGGACCTCAACGTCTATGCCTCCCGGCGCGGCAACTGGGAGGTCATGCTGCGCGGCCTCTTCACCAACCGCACGGTGATGAACTTCCTCGGGAGCGGCCACAAGGCAGGCCGCACGGTCTTCGCGCCGACGGGCGAGGCGATGCCGGTCTGGCAAGCCGCCGCGCGCTACGCCCAGGCTGGCCTGCCGGTCGTGATCCTGGCCGGCGAGCGCTACGGCACCGGTTCATCCCGCGACTGGGCGGCCAAGGGCGCGCAACTGCTCGGTGCCCGTGCCGTGCTGGCCAACAGCTTCGAGCGCATCCATCGCGCCAATCTCGTCGGCATGGGCGTGCTGCCGCTGAAGCTGCCGGTGGCGTGGAAGCCCGAGACGCTGGGACTGCAACCCGGAGACGTCATCGAGATCGGGTGGGATGCCGAGGCCCTGTCGCCCCATGCGCCGGTGGCCGTGACGCTGCGGCGCGGCAGCGGCGAGGCGTTGTCCACGCAAGCAACGGCCCTGCTGGAAACCACCCGCGAGGTCCGGCTGGTGCAGGCGGGCGGCATGATTCCGCTGATCCTCCGCCAAGCCCTGGCCCGCAGCCGCGAGGCACAGCCCGCCATCGCCTGAATGAAGCAGATATCCTCGCCATCGGCCGCATCCGGATCGGTGTCGGTATAGGCCGATTGACCACGGCGGGGCTGGTGGCGCACACCGGCAAGACGGTCCGCCTCGTGTCCCGCACGGCTGCGAGACCCTCTTCGCCGGAAGGAGCGCAGGATGAGCAAGGGATCCGATCTGCTGGTGGCGGCGCTGGCCAATGAAGGCGTGGACCGCATCTTCGGCGTGCCCGGCGAGGAGAACCTCGACGTCCTGGAGTCACTGCGGAACTCCTCCATCCAGTTGGTGCTGACCCGGCACGAGCAGGCCGCTGCCTTCATGGCCGCCACCTATGGGCGCCTGACCGGCCGGCCCGGCGTCTGCCTGACGACGCTGGGGCCGGGCGCGCTGAACCTGACCACCGGCGCGGCCTATGCGCATCTCGGTGCCATGCCGATGGTGATGATCACCGGGCAGAAGGGCATCCTCTCTTCCCGGCAGGCGCGCTTCCAGGTGGTGGACGTGGTGGCGGCGATGAAGCCGCTGACCAAGCTCTCGCGCCAGATCGTCTCGCCGCAGATGATCCCGACCCTGGTGCGGGAGGCCTTTCGCGTCGCCGCCGAGGAGCGCCCGGGCCCCGTGCATCTGGAACTGCCCGAGGACATCGCGGCGGAGGAATGCGGCGTCCTGCCGATGGTCCCGCCGCACCCGACCGAGCTGCCCGTGGCCAGCGCCGTGGCGCTGGACCGCGCGGCGGCGATGATCCTGGCTGCCGAGCGGCCACTGCTGATGCTGGGCGCCGCGGCCTCCCGCCCCCGCTCCACCGAGGAGCTGGCGCAGTTCGTGCTGCGCACGCGCATCCCGTATTTCACCACGCAGATGGGCAAGGGCACGGTGCCCGGCGGCACCGCGCTCTACATGGGCACCGCCGCGCTCTCCGAGCGGGACTACGTCCATGAGGCAATCGAGCGCGCCGACCTGATCGTCACCATCGGCCATGACACCATCGAGAAGCCGCCTTTCATCATGGGGCCGGGCGGGCCGCAGGTGATCCATGTCGGCTACCAGCCAGCGACGGTGGAACAGGTCTATTTCCCGCAGGCCGAGGTGATCGGCGATATCGGCCCCTCCCTGCGGCTGCTGGCGGACCGGGTAGAAGGGCGCATCCCGCAGGCCGGCGCATTGTTGCCGCTGCGCGAGGGCATCCTGGCCCGCATCGCCGACCGCGCCACGGAGGAGCGCTTCACGCCGCAGCGCCTGGTTCATGATATCCGCCAGGTGATTCCGGCGGATGGCATCGTCGCGCTGGACAACGGCATGTACAAGATCTGGTTCGCGCGCAACTACCGCACCACGATGGCGAACACGCTACTGCTGGACAATGCGCTGGCCACCATGGGCGCCGGCCTGCCCTCCGCCATGATGGCCGCGATGCTGCATCCTGACCGCCGCGTTCTGGCCGTCTGCGGCGATGGCGGCTTCATGATGAACAGCCAGGAGATGGAAACCGCCGTCCGGCTGAAGCTGAACCTTGTCGTGCTGATCCTGGAGGATGGTGCCTATGGCATGATCCGCTGGAAGCAGGCCGTGGACCGGTTCCCCGATTTCGGCATGACCTTCGGCAATCCGGACTTCGTGCGCTACGCCGAGAGCTACGGCGCGAAGGGCTGGCGCGTCCATGAGATCGGCCAGTTCGCCCCGACTCTGGAGCGGGCCTTCGCGGCCGGCGGCGTCCACCTCGTGACCGTTCCTATCGACTACTCGGAGAACACCCGTGTGCTGGTCGAGGAACTGCGGGCAAGGCTTCCAGTGATGTCGCAGTCGCCCGGCGCCGCATCGGCCTGAGCAGCCCTCGTGCCGCCCTCCCGCGGGTTGTCATGGACCTTCCGGGCTTCCACGCCTCGGTGGGCGATTGATCGATTGGATCAATGATCCTGATTTAAAAAAACTGCTTCCCTCGATTGCAGGCGACGCATAGCCTGCCGTTAAAACATCCAGGGAGGGCCAAGATCATGGATACCAATGCCAGCGGTCCGCTGAGCTGCCCGATGAAGAAGCCAGCGGCGCTGCGATCGCTGCTGGGCCGGACCAATCGCGACTGGTGGCCGAACCAGCTTTCGCTCGACATCCTCCATCAGAAGGGTCTCACCGGAAACCCGATGGGCGATGGGTTCGACTATGCCAAGGAATTCCAGTCGCTCGACTACGCCGCGGTGAAGAAGGACCTTCACGCGCTGATGACCGACAGCCAGCCCTGGTGGCCGGCCGATTACGGCCACTACGGCCCCTTCTTCATCCGCATGGCCTGGCATAGCGCCGGCACCTACCGCACGGGCGACGGCCGCGGTGGCTCCTCCTCCGGCGGGCAGCGCTTCGCGCCGCTGAACAGCTGGCCCGACAACGCCAATCTCGACAAGGCGCGCCGCCTGCTCTGGCCGGTCAAGCAGAAATACGGCCGCAAGCTCTCCTGGGCCGATCTGTTCATCATGGCCGGCAACGTCGCCATCGAGTCGATGGGCGGCCCGATCTTCGGCTTCGGCGGCGGGCGCGCGGACGTCTTCGAACCCGAGAAGGACATCTACTGGGGCACCGAGGAGGAATGGCTGGGCCAGACCCGCATCGATCCCGCCAAGGAGATGGTGCTGGAGAACCCGCTGGCCGCCATCCAGATGGGCCTCATCTACGTCAATCCCGAAGGCCCGGGCGGCGAGCCCGACCCCGCTGGCTCGGCGCGCGACATCCGGGAAACCTTTGCCCGCATGGGCATGAACGACGAGGAAACGGTCGCGCTGACCGCCGGTGGCCACACCTTCGGCAAGTGCCACGGCGCGGGCGATCCCTCCAAGGTCGGCAAGGAGCCCGAAGGCGCCGATATCGCGCAGATGGGCCTGGGCTGGCAGAGCGGCCATGAGAGCGGCATCGGGGACCATACCATCACCAGCGGCCTGGAAGGCGCCTGGACACCCAACCCGATCCAGTGGGACGGCGGCTACTTCCACATGCTGCTGGACTATGAGTACGAGCTGGTGAAGAGCCCCGCCGGCGCCAAGCAATGGCAGCCGGTCAACCAGAAGCCCGAGGACATGGCGCCCGGCGCGCACAGCCCCGACCGCCGTGTGCCGACGATGATGACCACCGCCGACATGGCGATGAAGGTGGATCCGGAATACCGCAAGATCTCGGAGCGGTTCCGCGCCAATCCCGACCAGTTCGCCGATGCCTTCGCCCGAGCCTGGTTCAAGCTGACCCACCGCGACATGGGCCCGAAGGTCCGCTACCTCGGCCCCGAGGTTCCCACCGAGGACCTGATCTGGCAGGATCCGATCCCGAAGGCCGACTACGCGCCGATCGACGAGGCCGATGTGGCGGCCCTCAAGCAGAAGATCCTCGCCTCCGGCCTCACCATTCCCGAGCTGGTGGCGACCGCCTGGGCCTCGGCCGCGACCTATCGTGGCTCGGACCACCGGGGCGGTGCCAATGGCGGACGCATCCGGCTCGCCCCACAGAAGGACTGGGACGTGAACCAGCCCGAGCGGCTCGCCAAGGTGCTGAAGGTCTACGAGGACATCAAGGCCGGGTTCGACGGTGCCGCTCCGGGCGGCAAGAAGGTCTCGATCGCCGACCTCATCGTGCTGGGCGGTACGGCCGCCGTCGAGAAGGCGGCGCGGGATGCCGGACATGATGTCGCGGTGCCCTTCGCGCCGGGCCGCACCGATGCCTCAGCCGAGCAGACCGATGCCGAGAGCTTCGCCGTCCTGGAACCGAAGGCGGATGGCTTCCGCAACTACCTGCAGGTCCCCTTCAGCGTGCCCACGGAGGAGCTGCTGATCGACCGCGCCCAACTCATGAGGCTGAGCGCGCCGGAGATGACGGTGCTGGTCGGCGGGCTGCGCGTGCTCGGCGCCAACCACAACGGGCAGAAGGAGGGCGTGCTCACCGACCGCCCAGGTCAGCTGACCAACGACTTCTTCGTCAACCTGCTCGACATGGGCACGGCCTGGAAGTTGGTGGACGGCCAGGCGGACGAGGTCTTCATCGGCACCTGCCGCAAGACCAACGAGGAGAAATGGCGGGCGACGCGCACCGACCTCGTCTTCGGCTCCAATTCTCAGCTCCGGGCGCTGTCCGAAGTCTATGCGGCGGCCGATGCGGGCAGAAAGTTCGTCGACGACTTCGTCGCGGCCTGGACCAAGGTGATGAACGCCGACCGTTTCGACCTCGCCCGATCCTGATCGCCCGGTGACTTGCCGGGTGTGAGCCATTCCTCGCCGCGGCGCCCTGGCGCTGCGGCACCGGATGGAAGTCAAACGGGAGGGACAACCGATGCGGCGGCGCGACGTCGATCAACTGGACCCCAGCCGGGCCTACTGGGTGCCGGCGGTTGTTGCGCCCGAACGGAACTGGGCCGGCGCACCCGGTTGCCGCAGGGGCGCGCGGTACATGGTCAACTGCCTGACGCTTCAGGTGAGCAGGGACGAGTTCGAGCCCTTCGACAGCCAGTCCAGCTGCCTGCGCTGGATCATGCTCAACCGGGCACATCTTAATCGCATGCTCCCCGGCGCCAGAATACGCGCCGTTCCACTGGATCGTTGGCTTCTCGGCCTGGACTGAGGCGGGGACAAGGGTCGCGGTTGGCAGAGCTGGCCACGGCAGAAGGCGCCGGTGCACCAGAGCAGGCCTGACCGAACGGGCGGGCGGCCGGATGACGCCTCGACCTGTCCCGGTTACGAGCGCATCCGCGCGGGAGCCGCCGCAGCATTCCGGGTGCACATGCGAAGGTCGAAGTGGCGTCCTGCTGCGGACTTGGCCACGCTCCGGCATCGCCCCGGATTGCAAAAAAGTAATCATCTTGGTAGGGGGTTCCGTGAGCAAGGTGCCCGAGATGCTACGACCATCATTCTGGCAAGGGTTTGCTTCGCCTCGTTGATCTCCCGGCACGCTCCGGCGTAGTGGAGACAGTTCGAGGTGTTGCTGTACCTGTTTCAGCAGCGCCTGCATCTCCGGGAGGGAGAATGGGGATCACGAACCGCATTCCAGCCGCGAATATCATTCTTGATCTCGACGCGAGTACCAAGCACGCCTTGCTGCAGGCACTGGCCGCTCAGGCCGCCCAGCGGTTGGAGCTGCCGACGGATGAGATCCTTGACGCGCTGGAGAACCGGGAGGCGCTTGGCTCCACCGCCCTGGGTCGCGGCGTCGCGCTGCCGCACGCACGTCTGACCCGGGACAGCCCGCCGCTGATGCTGTTCGTCCGCCTCGGCCGCCCGGTCGACTACGACGCGCGCGACGAAGAGCCCGTCGACCTCGTGGTCCTCGTGCTCTGGCCAGAAGCCGCAGCGGAAGGCTTCCTGCCTGCCCTCTCCGACACTTGCCGGGCGCTGCGGGAACCGCAGGCGCTCCGCCGGCTACGCGCCGCCACCTCGGCGGAGGAGATCGTCGCGCTGCTGGACCGGTACGGCACCCCGTCGCCCGAGACGGAGGAGGAGGAGGAATGATGCGTCCCCCCAGCGGGGGCCGCCTGGCGCAAGATGGGTGGCACGATGCCTGAGGGCCTTCTTCTTGCTCTGGTCGGGTTGCCCTTTCTGGGTGCCGTCTTGGCGGGGATGCTGCCGACGGCGGCGCGCGACACCGCCTCCGGCCTTGCCGGAGCCGTCGCGCTCATCGGCCTCGGCCTTGTCTGGGCGGCCTATCCGACTGTTGCTGCCGGCGGGGTGCTCCGGGCCGAGTTCGCCTGGATGCCGACCCTCGGCCTCAACCTCGTCCTGCGGATGGATGGCTTTGCCTGGCTCTTCGCCGGGCTGGTCACCGGCATCGGCGCGCTCGTGGTGCTCTACGCGCGCTACTACATGTCCTCCGAAGATCCGGTGCCCCGCTTCTTCTCCTTCCTGCTCGCCTTCATGGGGGCGATGATCGGGCTGGTGATCTCAGGCAACCTGGTGCAGCTCGCCTTCTTCTGGGAGCTGACGAGCCTCTTCTCCTTCCTGCTGATCGGTTACTGGCACCATACCGCGGCCGCCCGCGACGGTGCCCGCATGGCGCTGACCATCACGGCCGCCGGTGGCCTTGCGCTCTTCGCGGGCGTGCTGGTGCTCGGCCATATCGTGGGCAGCTACGACCTGGATGCCGTCCTGGCCGCCGGCGACCGCATCCGCGAGCATCCGCTCTACCTGCCCGCCCTGCTGCTGATCGTCCTCGGCGCGCTTACCAAGAGCGCCCAGTTTCCTTTCCATTTCTGGCTGCCGCATGCCATGGCGGCGCCGACGCCGGTCTCCGCCTATCTCCATTCGGCGACGCTGGTGAAGGCTGGCGTCTTCCTGCTCGCCCGGCTCTGGCCGGTCATGGCCGGCACCGATGCCTGGGCCTGGACCGTCGGTCTGGCCGGACTGATCACGCTGCTGCTCGGCGCCTACATCGCCATCTTCCAGAACGACCTGAAGGGGCTGCTGGCCTATTCCACCATCAGCCATCTCGGGCTGATCACGCTGCTGCTTGGGCTGAAGAGCGAGCTTGCGCTGGTCGCGGCCGTCTTCCACATCATCAACCACGCCGCCTTCAAATGCTCGCTGTTCATGGCCGCGGGCATCATCGACCATGAGACAGGCACCCGCGACATGCGGCGGCTTTCCGGCCTGAACCATGCCATGCCCTTCACCGCGCGCCTCGCCCTGGTGGCGGCGGCGGCGATGGCGGGGGTGCCGCTGCTCAACGGCTTCCTGTCCAAGGAGATGTTCTTCGCCGAGGCGCTTTCCGCCGGAGCGCCGGCCTCTCCGCTCCTCAACGTCCTGCCGCTCGCCGCGACAGTCGCCAGCGCCTTCAGCGTCGCCTACTCGCTCCGCTTCATTCACGGCACCTTCTTCGGACCGGAGCCGGTGGACCTGCCGCGCACGCCGCACGAGCCGGCCGGCTGGATGCGCCTGCCCGTCGAGCTTCTGGTGCTGGCCTGCATCATGGTGGGCGTGCTGCCTGCCGCGACGATCGGGCCTTATCTCGCCCTGGCCGTCCGGGCCATCCTGGGCCAGGACGTGCCCGATTACAGCCTGGCCGTCTGGCACGGCTTCAACATACCGCTGCTGATGAGCCTGGTGGCACTGGCGGGCGGGGTGGCGCTCTACCTCATCCTGCAGCGCCAGTTGAACAGCAGGGAGGAAGGCCCGCCGCTGATCCGGCGGATCGAGGGCCGGCGCATCTTCGAGCGCGCGATGGTCTTCCTTTCCTGGCGGCTTGCCCGGCGGCTGGAAGGGCTTGCAGGCACACGCCGCCTGCAGCCGCAGTTGCGGGTGATCGTCAGCATCGCCCTCCTGGCAGGCGCCGCGACCGCCTGGCTCCGCGGCGTCGGCCCCGGCAACATCGCCTCATCGCCCGTGGACCCCGTCCTTGCGCTGATCTGGGCGATTGGTGCCACCTTCGCCCTCGGCACGGCCTGGATGGCCAAGTATCACCGGCTGGCCGCCGTGATGCTGCTCGGCGGCACGGGGCTGGTGGTCTGCGTGACCTTCGTGTGGTTTTCCGCCCCCGATCTTGCCCTGACGCAGCTCACGGTGGAGGTGGTGACCACCGTGCTCCTGGTGCTCGGCCTGCGCTGGTTGCCGAAGCGCTTCCAGATCGCCGGCAAGCAGGGCCCCGAAATTCTCACCCGCACGCGCCGCCTGCGCGACCTCGCCATCGCGGCCGGCACAGGGTCCGGCCTCGCCGCACTCTCCTATGCCGTGATGACACGAACGCCGCCCGACCTGCTGGCACGCCCCTTCCTGGAGCGCGCCTATGTCGAGGGCGGCGGCACGAACGTCGTCAACGTGATCCTGGTCGATTTCCGCGGCTTCGATACGCTGGGCGAGATCTTCGTCGTCGCCACGGTGGCGCTGACCACCTACGCTCTGCTGCGCCGCTTCCGCCCTGCTCCGGATAGTGTGGAGATCCCCGAGCAGCAGCGGGACCAGGGCGGCGGAGCGCTGCACGCCGACAAGGAGCGGCCTGCCGCGGGCTGGCTGCTGGTGCCCTCCACCCTGACGCGGCTGCTCTTCCCGGTCATGCTGACCATGGCGATGTTCCTGCTGCTGCGCGGCCATGATCTGCCCGGCGGCGGCTTCGCGGCCGGCATGGTCGTGGCGATCGCCGTCATCCTGCAGTACATGATCGGCGGCACAGACTGGACCGAGGACCGGCTCCGGCTGCGGCCGCAGCTCTGGGTGGGGAGCGGGCTGCTGGTGGCCGCGGGCACGGGCCTGGCCGCCTGCCTGTTCGGAGAACCCTTCCTTACCTCCTACTTCGCCTATCTGGAGCTGCCCGTCATCGGCAAGGTGCCGACGGCCAGCGCCCTGATCTTCGACATTGGCGTCTTCTGCCTGGTCGTGGGGGCGACGCTGCTGATGCTGGTCGCGCTGGCCCACCAGTCCGTCCGCAGCCATCGCGCCGCGCCACGCCCGCCAGCCCCTCTCGCAGCACGGCGCAAGACGGTCGCTCCGGTGGAGCGGGAGGGCTGATGGAACTCATTGTTTCGGTCGGCATCGGTGTGCTGGCCGGCTCGGGGGTATGGCTGCTGCTGCGGCCGCGCACCTTCCAGGTGATCGTCGGGCTGGCACTTCTCTCCTACGCGGTGAACCTTTTCATCTTCTCGACCGGTGGCCTGCGTACCGGCGCGGCCGCCATCCTGGCGCCCGGCGAGGTCGGCAGCGTGACGCAATACGCCGATCCCCTTCCCCAGGCGCTGGTCCTGACGGCAATCGTCATCGGCTTCGCCACCACAGCCTTGCTGCTCGTCGTATTGCTGGCGACCCGCGGCCTGACCGGCACCGACCACGTGGACGGGAGGGAGCGCGAGCGATGACCGCATGGACAGACCACCTCCTGATCGCGCCGATCATCGTGCCGATGCTGGCCGGCGCGGCGATGATCGTCGTCGGCGACCGCTGGCGGCGCCTGACAGTGACGCTGGGCCTCCTCTCCACCTCCGCCCTGCTCCTTCTCGCTATCGCGCTACTCGGGCTCGCGGACGCGCCGGCGGTGCAGGTCTACAGGCTGGGCAATTGGCCGGCCCTGTTCGGCATCGTGCTGGTGCTGGACCGGCTTTCCGCGGTGATGCTGTTCCTCTCGGCGGTCCTGGGCCTTGCCGCCTTCCTCTTCTCGCTCGGGCGCTGGCACCGCGCAGGCGTGTATTTCCACCCCCTCTTCCAGTTCCAGCTCATGGGGCTGAACGGCGCCTTCCTGACGGGTGACCTGTTCAACCTCTTCGTCTTCTTCGAGGTCCTGCTGGCCGCGTCCTACGGCATGGCGCTGCACGGCTCGGGCGTGGCGCGGGTGCGCGCCGGGCTGCACTACATCACCATCAACCTGGTGGCCTCGCTCCTCTTCCTCATCGGCGTCAGCGTCGTCTACGGCATCGCCGGCACGCTCAACATGGCGGATCTGGCGATGCGGATGCGGAGCGTGGCGGCGGAGGATCGCGGACTGCTTGAGACCGGCCTCACCGTTCTCGGTATTGCCTTCCTCGCCAAGGCGGCGATGTGGCCGCTCGGCTTCTGGCTGTCCCCCACCTACGCCGCAGCCAGCACGCCGGCCGCCGCCATTCTCTCCATCCTCAGCAAGGTCGGCATCTACGCGGTGCTGCGCATCTGGCTGCTGCTGTTCGGCAGCGCGGCGGGTGCCTCGGCCGGCTTCGGTGGGACGTGGCTGCTGGCGGGCGGCCTGCTCACCATCGCCTATGGCTCGATCTCTGTGCTGGCAACGCAGAGCCTGCCGCGCCTTGCGGGTGCGAGCGTGCTGATCTCTTCGGGCACGCTGATTGCCGCCATCGGCACCGGCCGCGTGGCGGTGACCAGTGGCGCCCTGTTCTATATGGCCAGTTCCGTTCTGGCGATCGGTGCCTTGTTCCTGCTCATCGAACTGGTGGAACGCGGCCGTGAGGTGGGCGCGGATGTGCTGGCGGTGACGCGCGAAGCCTTCGGCACCGGGGAGGAGGACGAGGAGTTCGGGGACAAGGACGCCGTGGGCGTCGCCATTCCCGGCACCATCGCCATCCTTGGCCTTGCCTTCCTGACCTGCGCGCTCCTGCTGGCCGGCCTGCCTCCGCTGTCTGGCTTCCTCGCGAAGTTCGCCATTCTGGCACCGCTGCTCGCCGCCGGAGAAGGTGCCGTGCCTGCCACCACCTGGGTTCTGATGGCTGCGCTGATCCTGTCGGGCCTCGCGACGGTGGTCGCCATGACACGCGCCGGCATCAATGTCTTCTGGGCGAGCCCCCAGAACCGGGCACCGCGCGTCGGTCTCGTGGAAATCCTTCCAGTGGCGCTGCTGCTCGCACTCTGCGCGGCGCTGACGGTGCGCGCAGGGCCGGTCATGGACTACATGCAGGCTGCAGCCCAGGCGCTGCACGCGCCCGGAAGCTATGTGCAGGGGGTGCTCGCCGTTCCTCCCGGCGAGCCGGGGGGCGGCCGATGAGCCGGTGGCTTCCGCATCCGCTCACGGCGATCGGCCTGTTCCTGCTTTGGCTATTGCTGCTGGAGAGCGTCTCGCCGGGTGCGATCCTCTCAGGCATCATACTTTCCCTGGCAGGAGCCGGAACGCTCAATGCGCTGGGACTGACCCCGGCACGGCTGCGACGGCTCAAGGGCGTGCCCGCGCTGTTGCGCGACGTCTTCCTTGAAGTCGTGCGGTCGAACAATGCGGTCGCCCGGATCATCTTGCGGCCAACCGGCGACCGCCGCTCTGGCTTCGTGCGCATTCCGCTCGACATGCGCAATCCCTACGGCCTTGCCGCCCTGACCTGCATTCTCACCGCCACGCCGGGGACAGTCTGGGCCGATTACGATCCCTCGGATGGCAGCATGCTGCTGCACGTGCTTGACCTGATCGACCAGGAGACCTGGGTACGTATCGTCAAGGACCGCTGGGAGCAGCGGCTGATGGAGATCTTCGAATGAGTGCGACGCTGCTGGCGGGTGCGGTGCTCATCGCCCAGATCATGCTGGTCGCCGCCATGGGATGCGCGGCGTTTCGCATCCTGCGGGGCCCCCGCGCCCAGGACCGCGTCCTCGCTCTCGATACGCTCTACGTCAACGCGGCCATGCTGCTGCTGGTCTTCGGCATCCGCACGGGGAGCACGCACTACTTCGACGCCGCGCTCGTGATAACGCTCCTCGGCTTCGTTTCGACCGCGGCCCTCTCCAAATTTCTCATGCGCGGGGAGGTGATCGAGTGAGCCATGCCGCTGACCTGCCTTTCTGGGCGGCGCTTCCTGTCGCCCTCCTCCTGCTGGTGGGCGCGGGGCTGGCGCTCACCGGCTCTATCGGACTGCTGACGCTCCGCAGCTTCTATGAGCGCCTCCATGCCCCGACCCTCGGCACGACGCTCGGCATCGGCTGCATCCTGCTGGCGTCGATGTTGTTCTTCTCAGTCCTGCAAACGCGCTTCGTCCTGCATGAGCTTCTCATCGTGTTCTTCATGGGCGTCACGACACCCGTCACCCTCATGCTGTTGATGCGAGCCGTGCTGTATCGCGACCGCCGTGAAGGCAGCACGGAGGTGCCGCCGGTCTCGCCATCCTCCGAGGAAACCGAAGGCTGATGGGCCAGCCTCCGGGCCGCACCAAAAGGGCGGGCGTCTCCTTCCTCAGGAGGAGATCAGTTCCCTGATCCGGCTGGCCAGGGCCTCCATGGCGAACGGCTTGGTGAGCACGTGCATGCCGGGCTCCAGGTGCCCGTTGCCGATCGCCGCGTTCTCCGCGTAGCCGGTGATGAACAGCACCTTCAGGTCCGGGCGTAGCTCGCGCGCCGCATCGGCCAGTTGCCGCCCGTTCATGCCGCCGGGCAGCCCCACGTCAGTCACCAGCAGGTCGAGCCGCAGGTCGGATTGCAGGACTTTCAGCCCAGAGGCGCCGTCTGCCGCCTCGACGGCGGCATAGCCCAGTTCCTCCAGCACCTCGGTCACCAGCATGCGGATGGTGGCCTCGTCATCCACCACCAGCACCGTCTCGCCCACCCCAGCCCGCGGCGCATCGGCCAGGTCCGGCCGGATCTCGGGCTTCCCCGCATCGCCATAGTAGTGCGGCAGGTAGAGGCACATGGTCGTGCCCTGCCCGACCTCGGAGTAGATCCGCACCTGCCCTCCGGACTGGCGCACGAAGCCATAGATCATGGACAGGCCCAGCCCCGTGCCCTCGCCGAGCGGCTTGGTCGTGAAGAACGGGTCGAAGGCACGGGCGATCACCTCCGGCGTCATGCCCGTGCCTGTATCCGTCACGCAGAGGGAGACGTACTGGCCCGGGGGCAGGCTGCGCTCCCCGGCCGCGCGCTCGTCCAGCCACTTGTTGGCCGTCTCGATGGTGATCCGCCCTCCGCCGGGCATGGCGTCCCGCGCATTGATGCAGAGGTTGAGCAGCGCATTCTCCAGCTGCGGCGGGTCCACCAGCGTCGGCCAGAGGCCGCCCGCCTCGACCACCTCCACCGTGATCTCCGGGCCTACAGTGCGGCGGACAAGCTCCACCATGCCGGCGACCAGGCGGTTCGCGTCTGTGGGCTTGGGATCGAGTGTCTGCCGCCGGGAGAAGGCCAGCAAGCGGTGCGTCAGCGCCGCTGCCCGCCTGGCCGCGCCAAGGGCCGCCACGGTGTAGCGGTCCAGATCCTTGAGGCGGCCTTGCTCCACCCGCACGCCAAGCAACTCGATGGATCCGATGATGCCGGTCAGGAGATTGTTGAAGTCGTGGGCGAGGCCGCCCGTAAGCTGGCCGACCGCCTCCATCTTCTGGCTCTGCCGCAGCTTCTCCTCGGCGCGCATCAGGTCGGCGGTGCGTTCGGCGACACGCTGCTCCAGCGTCTCGTTGAGGGCGCGGAGCGCGGCGGCGGCACGGTCGCGCTCCGCCTCCAGGGCACGCCGCTCCTCCACATCGACCAGCACGCCGGGAAAGCTCAACGGCGTGCCGTCCGGTGCGTGCTCGACGCGACCGTTCGCCTCGATCCAGTAGTAATTCCCGTCGGCCCGCCGCACCCGGTACTGGTGGGCGAAAGCGCCGCCGCGAGCGACCGCCTCGTCGATCGCGGCGGCCAGCCCCGGCTTGTCGTCAGGATGGACAGTGGCGACCAGCTGCTCAAAGCTGAGGCCGACGCACCCGAGCGTGGGATCAAGGCCGAAGGTCTGGGCGAAGGCCTCGTCCACCGTGAACCGGTTGGCCGGCAGATCCCACAGCCAAGTCCCGATGATGGCGCCCGCCGCGAGCGCGAGTTGCACGCGCTGGATGTTCTCGCGCGCCACCGCCTCGCTGGCGCGCAGGGCCGCCTCCGCCTGCTTGCGGACTGTCACGTCGCGGAACAGCACCGACACCTGCCGTTCGCTCGCCGGCCCGACCCGGGCAGACGAGACCTCGATGTAGCGTCCTGCGGCCGCATAATAGCGCTCGAAGCGGATCGGCTGGCCGGTGCGCAGGACGCTGCCGTAAAGCTCCACCCACCCGTCTGCCTCATCCGGCGCGAGGCCGCGGATCGTCTGGCCGACGATGTCCGGAATGCCGGTATGCCGCGCGTATCCGGGATTGGCCTCCACATGGATGTAGTCACTCAGCGGCCCGTGCGGCCCATCGATGAACTCGATGATGCAGAACCCGTCGTCCATGGAGTTGAACAGGGTCCGGTACCGCGTCTCGCTGGTGCGAAAGGCTTCCTCGGTCCGTTTGCGATCGGTGATGTCGAGCACGGTGCCGACCAGCCGTACCGGCATGCCGTCCTTGAAATCGCTCCTGCCCCGGGCGGACACCCAGCGTTCGATCCCGTCCTGCAGGCCGACGGTGCGGTACTCGGTTACAAAGCGGCCCGATCCTGCCGGATCCAGGGACTGCCGTACCGCTTCCTGCGCCCGGTCCCGGTCCTCCGGGTGCAGTCCCGCCAGGAAGCTGCGCTCATAGCTCACAGGCGCTCCGGGCGGCAGGCCGAAGAGCGCCCGGCAACGGTCGTCCCAGGTCAGTTCATTCGTTTGCACATGGTAGTCGAAGATGCCGATCCGCGCCGCGCTGGTCGCGAGGCGCAGGCGCTCATCGCTCTCCCGCAAGGCCGCCTCGGCGCGTTTGCGCTCGCTGAGATCGACCATGGCGCCGATCATGCGGATAGCCCGGCCATCCGGCCGGCGGATCACATAGCCGCGGTCCAGCACATCGTTGTAGCAGCCATCGGCCCGGCGGAAGCGGTACTCGTCGGTCCAGCTCGTTCCGCTACCGTCGATCACCGCATGGATGCCTTCGGCAATCCGCGAACGGTCCTCAGGATGGATCTGGGAGATCCACCAGTCCCCGGTCGGCTCCACCTGCTCGGGGCGCCACCCGTAGGCATCCTCCAGCGCCTCGTTCCAGAGCACGCTGTTATCCTCGAAGGACCAGTCCCAGATCGCGTCACGGGTGGCACGCTGGGCCAACCGGAAGCGCTCGTTGACCGCCTGCAAGGCCTGGCCCTCAAGGTGCTGCTCCGTGCGGTCGCGCAGTATCTTGAGGTAGCCGGTGTGGGCGCCGCCGTTGTCCCGGAGCGGCATCATCTCGCCCGAGGCCCAGAAGCGGGAGCCATCCTTGCGTTGGTGCCATCGTTCGTCGATGGCATCGCCCTTCCGGACAGCACCCCGCATCTCGGCTCTGGGGACTCCGGCTTCGCGGTCTTCAGGCGTGAAGAAGCAGTGAGCGGTCCCGCCAAGCACTTCGGCCTCCGACCAGCCCAGGATGTTCTCGGCCCCGGTGTTCCAGCCGGTGATCCGGCCCTCCAGGTCGGTGCTGACCACGGCGAAGTCGGTCGCGCTGTCCAGGATCTGCCGCCGCAGGGCTTGCGACTGCGCCTGCTCGGCACGGAGAAGTTCCTGCTGCGCCAGGCTCCGGCGCAGCGTCAGCAGGTTCATCACCTGACGAGCCAGCGCCCTGAGCGCGAAGCGCTGCCGGGACGTCAGCCCCTGCGGCCGAGGCTTGGTGTCGAGCACGCACAACGTACCTAGAGGCAATCCTTCCGAGGTTTCCAGCAGCTCGCCCGCGTAGAATCGCAACGGGGGACCTGACGTGGCCAGGGGGTTGCCGTTGAAGCGGGGATCATCCAGCAGGTCCGGAATGACCAGCCCGCCGGGCTGGAGGAGCACGCGGGAGCAGATCGAGTCGTCGAGCGGCACCTCACGCACGCCCAGGCCGAGTTCGGCCTTGAACCAATGCCGCCGCGCAGCAATCAGGTTCATGGCGGCCATTGGCGCATCGAGCAGGTCGGCGGCCAGGCGAACGAGGTCGTCGAAATCCTGCTCCGGAGGCGTGTCCAGAATGGCGTAGCGGTCCAGGGCCGCGAGGCGCTCCGCCTCGGTCCAGGATGGACCTTCGTTCTGTTCTGTCACGTGAACCGGATTTCCTCAGGAATTCCGGCTCCAACCCCGTGCTGGATCTGCCGGGACGGGCCCCTCGTGGGCAGCAGGCGAAGCCCGGCAAGGGCGGCCTCGCGGGTGGTCTGGTCACGGGCGAATGCCACCTGCGCCTCGATGCCGTGATGCGGCTCAGGGGTGAGCAAGACGGTCCGAGGCTCACCAGGAAGCATCTGATTAGCCTACCAGGGGAGAGGCGGAAGCGAAATCCTCCTCTCCCCACCGCCGGGTTCACGTCAGCTTGGGCCGTTCAATTGTCCAGCCCGGCCGCAGGATCAGCCCGGCGCAGAGCGTCCTCCCCTGAGGATGGGGTGGAGGAGCGGCTCTGCACGCGCTGCCTGATGGACGGCGGCGCACCCAAAGCCCCGCGAGGCAAAGCCGGAACTGCCCGGTTCCAGCGATCCATCAGGCTTCCACTTCTGCCCTCCGCCGGGGCGCCCTGACCGCGGACCAGACGGTCCAGACCACCAGGAGAGCCGAGAGGCCCAGCAGCGAGGCGCTGATCGGCCTGTCGATGAAGACCATCACATCCCCACGCGACAGCAGCATGGCGCGCCGCAGGTGCTCCTCCATCAACGGACCCAGCACATAGCCCAGAAGCAGCGGCGCCGGCTCGAAGTTCAGCAGCTTCATGCCATAACCAAGCAGGCCGAAGGCCATGGCCAGCCCGACGTCGAAGAGCGAGTTGTTGATGCTGTAGACGCCGATGCAGACGAAGAACAGGATCGCCGGATACAGGATGCGGTAGGGCACCAGCAGCAGCCGCGCCCAGACGCCGATCAGCGGGATGTTCATCACCACCAGCAGCAGGTTGCCGATCCAGAAGCTGGCGATCAGGCTCCAGAAGATGTCCGGGTGCTCGGCGGGGAAGCGCGGGCCGGGCTGGATGCCGAAGATGATCAGCGCGCCCAGCATCAGCGCCATGACCGCGTCACCGGGCACGCCCAGCGTGAGGGTCGGGATGAAGGCGGTTTGCGCCGCGGCGTTGTTGGAGGCCTCCGGCGCCGCGATGCCCTCGATGGCTCCCTTGCCGAAGCGCTGCGGGTTGCGGGAGACCTTCTTCTCGAAGGCATAGGACATGAAGGAGGCGATGGTGCCGCCGGTGCCGGGCAGGATGCCAAGGATGGCGCCGATGCCGGTCCCCCGCAGGATCGGTGCCGTGCAGGCGCGCAGTTCCTTCAGCGTGGGGAACATCGAGCGCATCGACATCGACTTGCCGCGCGTCAGGATCGAGCCCTGCGGCCGGTTGACGTTCGACAGGATGTCGGCGATGCCGAAGAGGCCGGTCGCCACCGCGACGATGTTCACGCCGTCCGACAACTCCGGGACGCCGCTTGTGAAGCGCTGCAGGCCGGTCTGCACGTCGGTGCCGATCATGCCGATCAGCAGCCCGAGGACAACCATGGCGATGCTCTTCAGGGCGGAGCCCTGCGCCAGGGTGGAGGCGGCGATCAGGCCCAGCGCCATCATGGCGAAGTAGTCGGCGGGGCCGAAGCTCAGCGCCGCCTGCACCATGAAGGGCGAGCAGAACATCATGATGGCGATGCCGATGCAGGCGCCGATGAAGGACGAATACATCGAGGTGAAGATGGCCACGCCCGGCCGCCCCTGCCGCGCCATCGGGTAGCCGTCGAGGCAGGTCACCGCATGCGAGGCGACTCCGGGAATGTTCAGCAGGATCGAGGTGGTCGCGCCGCCATACTGCGCGCCATAGTAGATGCCGGCGAGCATGATCAGCGCGCCCGACGGCTCCAGGCCGAAGGTGATCGGCAGCAGGATGGAGATGGCCGCCAGGGGCCCGATGCCCGGCAGAACGCCGATCAGGTTGCCAACGACAACGCCCAGCAGCGAATAGCCGAGATTGGTGAGGGTGAAGGCGATCTGAAAGCCCGCGAAGAGATTGCCGAAGACATCCATCGCTCAGCGCCCGCCCGTGAACAGGGGGAAGATGATCCCCAGGCCATAGATGAAGATGGCCACCCCACCGATAGCGACGACGATCGCCAGGAGTCCTGCGGTCAGCGGGCTGTTGCCGCGGTCCACCAGGGCGCTGATGCCAACCAGCAGCAGGATGGCCGGCACCAAGCCGAGATGCGAGCCGGCCAGGATGAAGGCGGCAATGCTGAGGGTGATGCCGAGCACCGCCCGGAGCGAGGGCAGTTCCATCTCGCCATCGTCCCGCAGGCGGCGGACGAAGCCCTTGCCCACGACCGCGACGCCCAGGATCGCGCAGATCCAACCCAGGACAACCGGGAAATAGCCCGGCCCCATGCGACGCGCCGTGCCGAAGGAGTAGTCGCCAGCGACCGCCACGGCGGTGAGGCCGATGCCGATCAGCACCGCGCCGCCGATGACGTCGCGCGGATCAAAAGCGGGGAGCTTCATGAGCGGCAGGCAGTCCGCTGCGGCGCAGCGCGGCCCCCCGACGATGCGGAGCACCGCCGGCGCCCCGAACCAAGTCCAAACATCTTAATACGTCTCCTTCCGCGCGGGCTTTGAGGATCGTCCCTGACGCCCGGGACAAGCCCGGGGACAGGACGACATGCGCGGAGGAGCGACATCAAAAGCCGTGCCACTCAGAGAAGATTTTGTTTTCAGGAGCTTGTCAGCTTCTCAGGCCAGGCGGAGTCCGGATTTCCTGACATGGCGGCGGCCCGGCGTTCGGCATTCCGAACGCGGGGCCGGGCGGCTCAACCCTCCAACCCCAGGCGGCGCATGCGCTCCCACATGGTGGTGCGCGAGACGCCCAGCATCTGCGCGGCCTCTGTGACCCGACCGCCGCAACGGGCCAGCACGCGGCGGATATGGTCGCGTTCCGCCATCTCGCGCGCCTCGGCCAGGGAGAGCGGCGGCAGGGCCGTGGCATCACGCCCGGGGAACAGGTCGCCCGGCTCCAGCACAGGATGGTCGGCCAGCACCACCGCCCGCTCGATGCGGTTGCGCAGCTCGCGGACATTGCCGGGCCAGCGATGCTCCAGCAGGGCGTCCAGCGCCGCCGCACCAAGCAAGACGTCAGGGCGGCCGAAAGCCTCCGCGAAGTGCCGCAGAAAGGACTCTGCCAGGCCGCGCAGGTCCTCCAGCCGCTCGCGCAGGGGCGGAAGGGCCAACTCGATCACGGCGAGGCGGTAATAGAGATCCTGCCGGAACTGCCCGGCGGTGATCCGCGCCTCCAGATCCACATTGGTGGCGGCGACGATGCGGGCGCGCAGCTGCAGGACCTCCTGGCCACCGACGCGGGTGAAGCGCCGCTCCTGCAGCAGACGCAGCAGCTTGGCCTGCAGCGCAGGCGGCAGCTCGGCCACCTCGTCGAGGAACAGCGTTCCCTCGCCCGCGCGCTCGGCGAAGCCCTGATGGCGCTGGGTGGCGCCGGTGAAGGCGCCGCGCTCATGGCCGAACATCTCGCTTTCCATCAGCTCGGCGGGAATGGCGGCGCAGTTCACGGCGACGAAGGGGCTCGCGGGATCGCTGCCGAGGGCGTGCAGCCGGCGGGCGGCGATCTCCTTGCCGGCGCCGCTCTCCCCGCTCAGCAGGACCGTCGAGCTGACCCGGCCAAGGCGTGCGAGGCTCTCCGCCAGGCGCCGCATGGCCGGCGACTGCCAGCCCGCCTCAGCGGGCGGCGGGGCGGGCGCAGACGGGGCGAGGCCTCGCAGCTTGTCTAGCAGAAGCTGCGGCGGAAAAGGCTTCTCGACATAGTCATCCGCCCCGGCGCGCATCAGCCGCACCGCCTGACCGATCTCGCCATAGGCGGTGACCACGATGACGGGCGTCGCGCCGATCTCCGGCATCAGGCGCATCAGCAGCGTCTCGCCGCTCTCGTCCGGCAGCTGGATGTCGCAGACGATCAGGCCGGGGCGGTGGCGCCGCAGCAGGGCCTCCCCCTCGGCGGCGTCGCGCGCCCACCAGTTGCGCACCCCCTCCAGGGTCAGGCGCTGGGCCAGGGAGGCACCGAGCACGGGATCATCCTCGATCAGCAGGACGGAGGCGGGGGCGCTCATGCGGCGGCGACCCTCTGCATGGGCACCAGCAGGCCGATGCAACTGCCGCCCGGCCGTGCCTCGATGCTGATGCGCCCCTGCAGCCCGGCGGTCAGCCGTGCCGCGACCTCAAGGCCGAGCCCGTCGCCGATGCTAGGCGGCGCGTCGCCCTTCAGCCGCGTGGTGGCATCCTCCGGCAATCCACCGGCCTCATCCTCGACCTGCACTGAAAGCTCCTTCTCCCGCCATTCCGCCCGCAGCACCACCCGCCCCTGCGGCGCCGTGGCGGCAATGGCGTTCAGCAGGAGGTTCAGCACGATCTGGCGCAACTGCACGGCATCCGTGGGGAAAGGCTCGGGCATGGCGACATGCCAGTCCAGCCGTACCTCCCGCCGCCGCGCCTCCGGCTGCACGAGAACCCGGAGGTCGTTGAGATCCTCGGCCGTGACGGGGCGCGCGGCATGCTGGGGGCGCTGGGTCGCCAGCGTCGTCCGCACCACCGTCTCGATCTGCCGCAGCCCACGCTCGACGAGGTCGAGCGAGCCAGCGCGTACCGCTGCGTTGTTGCCGAAGCGGCGCATCGTGTCGATCGCCGTCAGCATGCCCGCCAGCGGGTTGCGCACCTCATGCGCCACGGTCGCCGCCAGCCGGCCCAGCACAGCGACCTTCTCCCGCTCGGCGAGGCGCGCCGCCAGCTCCTCCCGTTCGCGCAGCCTCGCGAGCAGCATCTCCAGCGCGGCCTGCAGGCGGCTGGCCTCCGGCTCGCGCTCCGGCCTGGGCGGCGAACCCGGCGTTGCCATCTGCTCCAGCAGCCGGGCAACCGCGAGGATCGGCTCCATGAGCCGCTGCGCCAGGCCGGCCGCCAGCATCGCCGCGATGCCGGCCAGCACCACGCAGGCGACGCCGAGCCGTAGGCGCAGCCCGTACCGGCGTTCCACCAGATCGGGGAAGGCGAGTTGCACGGCGGCGAGCGCCACCACCGTGCCGTCCTGCAACACCTCGCGCTGCGCCCAGGCGAGGCGGCCGCCGTTGAGGGGCTCCCATTCATTGCTCAGCTCGCCTCGCGCCATGGGCGGCTCGGCATCCCGGGCCCCTGCGCGGGCCAGGATGGAGCCGTCTGGCCGGCCGACCACGATGATGCGGTCCACCACCCCCACCTGGAAGCCCAGCGCCCGCTCCAGCGCCTTCTGCAGGGAGCGGATGTCGCCGGTCTCAAGGGCCTGCACGGCGGCCGTGGAGAGGCTGTCGAGATAGACGTCGGCCAGCGCCTCGCTCTGCCGCTCGGCCTCGCGCCCCATGAAGAACATGGCGAGCTGGGCGGTGGTCGCCCCGGTGATGAAGACGGCCAGGCCGGCCAGGAGCGGCAGGCGGGCGGCAACGGAAAGGGGGCGACGAAACCATGTCATGAAGAGGAGCCGGCCCGGAGGCATTCCTGCAAAACTGTGCGCCTTGCAGCGCCATAACCGTGAAGCGGGCTTCCGGGCAACCTTGCGGAGCATGGCCTACGGGGAACACGACGCCGCCTTCCCGCGGAATCGAGCGCCAGGCGCTGGCAGGCGGCGACCGGTACCTCGCCCGTGCTCATCGGGGTCGGAGAAGGCGCCAGCCTGTGTCTCACCCTCATCCTGCGCAGCAGCCGAGGGTTTCACTGCTTCACCGCACCGCCATGCCGCGCACGGGATGAATGGTTGGCCCGCCCGGCCCAGACTTCAGGAGAGCAGCCGAGCGGACGGGCTGCCCGCAAACGCTGCAGCGCATCCGGCCAGCCATGTCACGGACCGTGATGTCTCCCCAGGCTCGCAGCATGTCGCACACGCAGATCAGGCGATTGGGCGGGCACAGCGGATCGCCGCAGCGGGTCCGGATCTGCCAGCCGCGCCAGCAGGAGAGACGGCTCTCCAGTGTCTCGTGTAGCGACAGGCCGGTGGAGGGCGGTGCGGTGCATCCAGACATGAGCTGCGTTCCTTCATGGTCCCCGCAGTGAGCCCCTTCCCGGGCATGCTACCGTACAGAACAAAATAAGAACAATAGGGTTCCATGGAGTATCAGAGCGGCTTGGGCAGGAGCTCCGCCAGGGCGCGTAGGGGCGCGCTGGTCTCGCCCGACCACACGAGATGCGTACGATTCCTGCGCAACCGTGCGGGCAGCGGATGACGGTCCACCGATGTGCCCAGGACCGCCTGATCGAGCACCTCTGCTGGTACGATGGCGACGCCGGTGCCGGCCGCCACGCAGGCCACGATCGCATGGTAGGAGCCAAGGTCCAGGATCCGCCCGGGCGAGGCGCCTCCCTCGGCCAGCCACTCCATCAGGCGCCGGCGATAGGAACAGCCATGCGGAAAGGCCACCAAGGTCTGTCCTCCCAGGTCGGCGGGCTGGCGAAGCGGGGGCCGGCCCTTGGCGCTGATGAGCACCAGTTCCTCCTCGAAGGCGGGTACGGATGAGAGGCTTCCTATCTCGAAGGGCTCCGACACGAAGGCCGCCTCGACCTCGAAGCGTTCCAGCCGGCGGAGCAGTGTGCTGGTCGTACCGGTCTGCAGTTCGATCGAGACGTCGGGATAGCGCGCATGGAAGGCCGACAGCACCGGCGGGAGTCGCGCGCCGGCGGCGCTTTCCAGGGAGCCCAGCCGCAACAGGCCTCGCACGACACCGCTCCGCAGCTCCTGCTCGGCCATCTCGGCCATCTGGAGCAGCCGCTCGGCATGGCCCAGCAGGGTCCGGCCCGCCTCCGTGAGGATCAGGCCGCGGCCCTGGCGGCGGAACAGGCTGACCCCCAGCCGCTCCTCAAGCTGCCTGATCCGGGTGGTGACGTTGGACGGCACGCGGTGCAGCCGGTCGGCCGCGCGTGTCACCCCGCCCTCCCGCACCACGCAGCGGAAGATGTGCAGGTCGTCGAGATCCATCGTTCTCATTTCGAGAATTGTATTCCTCGAAAATTCAGTATTCAACGTGATCTGCAAGGTGTCTCATCCGGGCTGCCCATGACCCGCAGACACCTTCCGAACACCGCCTCTTCTCCGCCGACATGGCTGATCATTGGCAGCGGCATCATCGCCCTCGGCGTCGCCATGGGCATCGGCCGCTTCGCCTTCACGCCGCTGCTGCCGCTGATGATGCGCGACGGCACCCTGAGCGCCGCTGACGGCGCGGCATGGGCGGCGGCGAATTACGGCGGCTACCTTGCGGGCGCCCTGACCGCCTCCTGGTTCTCCGGCGCCCCCCGGCGGGGCGTGCAGTGGTCCCTGCTCGGCGTCACGCTGACGACCCTGGCCGCGGCCTGCATCGGTGGGGAGAGCCTGGTCCTCCTCGGCGCCGGGCTGCGCGCCGCCGCCGGCGCCTTCAGTGCCTGGGCGCTGGTCTGCGCGAGCAGCTGGTGCCTGGCCGAACTGGCCCGGCGGCAGGTTCCGGGCCTGGGCGCCTGGATCTACACCGGGGTCGGCCTGGGCATCGCGCTGGCCGGGGCGCTGGCCTGGCTCGGAGGGCGCCAGCCTGCCCGTTGGCTGTGGCTGGAGCTGGGGCTGATCGCCGCGGCAGGCGCGGTGGCGGTGAGGCTGGGCGCGGGAGGTCGGGGCGGGACACCCGCAGCGGCAGCGGCACACCCACCGCCGCGGACAGCGGCTCCGGGCGGGCGGCCTCGGCACCTGGGCCTGATGCTGTGCTACGGCACCTTCGGCTTCGGCTATATCGTGCCCGCCACCTTCCTGCCCGCCATGGCGCGGCAGCTGGTCTCCGACCCGCTGGTGTTCGGACTGACCTGGCCCCTCTTCGGGCTGGCCGCCGCCCTTTCCGTCGCCATCGCCGCGCGCTGGCTGTCCGCATGGCCACGCCGGCGCCTCTGGGCGCTGGCGCAGGGCATCATGGCGCTGGGCACCGCCCTGCCCCTGGCGGTGCAGGCGCTCTGGAGCCTCGCCGCATCGGCCGTGCTGGTGGGTGGAACCTTCATGGTCGCGACCATGGCCGGCTTGCAGCTGGCGCGTGAGCTGCTTCCTGCGAACCCGACGCCGCTGCTGGCCCGGATGACCGTCGCCTTCGCGGCCGGGCAGATCGCGGGTCCCCTCCTCGTCCGTCTGCTCGGCCCCGGCAGCTGGGGAGGTTGGGATGCCCTCGCTTGGGCAAATGCGGCATCCACGGTGCTGCTGGCGCTCACCTCAGCCTGGTTGTGGCGCAGCGCCGCACCTGTCCCCTCCCCGCTGAGGCCAGCACGGTGAGCCCTGCCCCTTCGATGACCTCGTCCTGCGTTTCCGCGAGGCGGGTCAGCCCGAACGGCTGGGGCAACCAACAACTCTCGATGCGGCGCAGCAGGAGGCGGCGGAGGAGCGGATCAACGGTCCTCACCGCGGTGATTATGGTCCTTCCGGCCCCTCCTGCACCGCCCGCCGCTGCTGCGCGCCGCAGCAAAGCTGGGCGAGAGCCTGCGATAGGAGGGCACGCTCGACGCGGCGCTGCGCGAATGGACAATCTGCGTTGTTGCGCGCGAGCTCTCCAACGTCTCTGAATGGGACATGCACCTGCTGCTCGCTGCGGCGGCCGGAGTGCCGGCGGCGTGCTGGCCGCGCTGGATGCGCGGCAGCCATCACCGGACGACCTTGGCGCCGCCCTCGCGCTCGCGCGCATCGTCGCCAGCGAACTCATCGGCCAGCACCGCCTCAGCGAGGCGACCTACTCGGATGCGCTCCGGCTAGGGAGTAAGCCTACGGTGGTGGAGCTGGTGACGCTGCTGGGCTATTTCGCCATGGCGTGCTGGCTGATGAACGCGGCGCACACACCAGGAGCGGCCATCTGAGTTGACGCCGCTGCCCACGGCAGCCTCTGGTGAGCAGAGGTGCCGGAGCGCTCACGACCGACGATGCACAAGGCCTAACGGGCGATGGTCCATGTCATCGACGGGCCTGGCAAAACATGCCGGCATGCCCGGGCCAGCTTCAGTGAAGAAGAAGACGCGGAACCTGTTGCCCAGGCCCTTGTGGGCGAAGCCTTCTCAGCCACTTGGGGACCGAGGAAAGGCTCCGTCACGGATCCGCAACATTCGTGCGGGACAGAAGACACCGCTTCGTGAATTTACCCTGGGCAGGGTTATTCTGCTTCTCCTGGACACGGCGGCACGAAAGCTGCGGCCTCGCATTCGTCAGGACGTACGCTTCAGTCGGCATGAATCATCCTGTGGAACACCCCCTTCTCTCCAGGAAGGAGTTTCCCCTGGTTGAAAGCCAGCCTGCCACCGGGAAAGGTGCCGGGCATCCCGATCACATCATCCCGGGCGAACCGCGCCTCGACTCCACGGCCTTGCCCCCTGTCGCGGCAGGCGGAGCAGTGGCAAGCTTTCCCCATGCATGATGCCCTCATCCGCCTGACGGCCACCGAGGCCGTGACCCGCCTGCGCCGCCGCGAGGTGTCGCCGCTTGAACTCATCGATGCGGCGGAGGCCCGCATCGTGGCCGTCGAGCCGCAGGTGAACGCCCTGCCCACCCTCTGCCTCGACCGCGCGCGGGACCATGCGAAGCGATTGATGGCCGGACAGGGCCGGGAGCTCGAAGGCAAGGCCGGATGGCTCGCCGGGCTGCCGGTGACGATCAAGGACCTGACGGATGTGGCGGGCGTCCGCACCACCTATGGCTCGCCCATCTTCAAGGACCATGTGCCGAAGGACTCGCATCCGCTGGTGAAGCGGATCGAGGCCCATGGCGGCATCGTCATCGCCAAGTCCAACACGCCGGAATTCGGCGCCGGCGGTTCCACCTTCAATGAAGTCTTCGGCCGCACACGCAATCCCTGGAACACGTCGCTGACCTGTGGCGGCAGCACCGGCGGCGGCGCCGTCTCCCTGGCCGCCGGCGAGGCCTGGCTGGCCCAGGGCAGCGACCATGGCGGGAGCCTGCGCCGGCCGGCCACCTATTGCGGCGTGGTCGGGCTGCGCCCCTCGCCGGGGCGGGTGACGCGGGGGACGGTGAACAACCTCTTCTCCCCGCTCTCAGTCCAGGGGCCGATGGCGCGCAACGTGCCGGACCTGGCGCTTTTCCTCGACAGCATGGCCGGCTGGTGCGCGCTGGACCCGCTGACCTACGATGCGCCCGCACGCTCCTATGCCGAGGCCGTGGCGGCCGCCGGGGCGGAGCGCCCGAAGCGCATCGCCTTCACCGCCGATTTCAACGGCCAGCTTCCCGTGGACCGGGAGACGCGTGCGCTCTGCAGCCAGGCTGTCCGGGCCTTCGAAGCCGCAGGCTGCGTGGTGGAGGAGTTCGCGCCGGACCTCGGCCAACTCGGCGAGGCTTTCCTGATTCTGCGCAGCCAGTCCTTCGTCGTGGACCGGGAGGCGCAACTCGCGACGCATCGCGATCTACTGAAGCCCGACATCATCTGGAACACCGAGCGCGGGCTGAAGGCCACGCCGAGCCAGCTCGCCTGGGCCGACCGTGAGCGCGCCGCCTTCTATCGCCGCATGACCGCGCTCTTCGCGCGCTATGATGTCTTCGTCACGCCGGGCGCGGCCACGCCGGCCTTCGATGTCATGCTGCGCAATCCGGAGACCATCGCTGGCGTGAAATTGGAAAACTACATGGCTGGCTCGATGATCAACGCCGCCCTGACCCTCGCCGGCTGCCCCGCCGTGGCCGTCCCCTGCGGCTTCGATCAGTACGGCCGGCCCATCGGCCTACAGATCGCGGCGCCACCCCGGCGCGACGAGGTCGCGCTGCAGGCAGCGGCGCTGTTCGAGCAGGTGAGCGGCCTCGCGCAGCAGGTGCCCATCGACCCCCGTCCCGGCCAGGTGCCTCCGGCGGAGCCGGCATAGCTCGTCTGGAGCCCTGCCGCACGGCAGCGCGTCGCACGGTGAAGCAGATGGAGGCGGCGGGCGACAGCGGATCTGCCGCTGCCGCAAAGCTTCGTCGCGGACGCACGTTATCAGAACATCGCGCGCGCTGCCTTCGAGCTGCGGCAGGCGCCGCCGGTTCTCGACCGCCGGATCACGAACCGCGAAGCCGATACCGGCCTGCTGCGTTCCCTCCCACAAGGACCGCCACGCTTCGCTTCATCTCGGGCAGGATTGGCATGCGTCGCGCCCTTGTTCCTATCGCCGCTCTGTTAGCCCTTCGCGGGGCGGGACTTACCTTGGGTGATGACGCCCCTCCCGGCCAGCCGACGGCGAAGCCGACGCAGCCTGGTTCGAGAATAGCGATCCCGCCGGAGGCAAGCAGGTCTTTGACGCGGGGCACGGTGGCCGCTGCCTGACGATGGCGCTCACGCATTGCGCGGAGTGCTACTCAACGCCGAACCTGCTCGGTGCCATCAAGCCCTCCGCGCATTGCGTCCGGAAGAGGACCGGCGCGCCATCGCCACCTACATCCACTCCCTTCCGCCGAGGCCGATGCCAGGCTTCTCGAATTCATCCGTGTAGAGGAAGGCGGCGACGTCGCGCGCTCGGTCTCCGTGATGGCGGTGGAGGACATGGCGGTTCGCGGCAAGAGGGCGCGCGGATCGACAATCCAGGCCCTCATGGCTTCCGCGCAGTTGCGGGCCACACCGCCAATGAAGACGCGCTCCCGCATGCCTGCGAGCGGCGCGGCCATCTTTCCATCCGCACCCGGAACGCCGGAGATCGTGTGGCAGCCGGTGGAGGCCGACATGCCGCACCGTCGCGTCGAACAGCAGCGGCGCGCGCTACGCCCGGCGCCTGCACCGGGTGCAGGGCAAGTCGATCAAGGCGATCTGCCGCGAGCTCGGGATTTCGCGGAAGGTGGTCCGGAAGGTTCTGCGGTCCGGGGAGACGGAGTTCCGCTATAGCCGGGCGCGGCAGCCGCAGCCCAAGCTGGAACCCTGGCAGGCCGAGCAGGAGCGCCTGCTGGAGACGGATGAGGCGCGGCCGCAGCGCGATGAGCGGCTGACATTTGTTTGGGTCTAAGAGGCGCTGCGCGGGCTGGGGTAGGAGGGCGGCTACGACGCGGTCCGGCGTCATGCGCGAGGGTAGCAGGCGTCACGGGTAACGACGCTGGCGGCGGCTTTCGTGCCGCTGAGTTTCGTGCCGGGCGAGGCGTACCAGTTTGACTGGAGCCATGAGGTCGTGCTGATCGGCGGCACGACAGTGACCGTCAAGGTCGCGCATGTGAGGCTGTGCCACAGCGGCATGCTGTTTGTCCGCGCTTATCGCGCGAGACGCAGGAGATGGTGTTTGTCGTCCACGACCGGACGTTCGCCTTCTTTCGGGGCGCCTGCACACGGGGCATTTACGACAACATGCGCACGGCGGTGGAAGCGATCCTGGTGGAGCGGGATCGCGCCTACAACCGGCGTCTCCTGCGCATGTGCAGCCACCACCTGGTCGAGCCGGTGGCCTGCACTCCGACCTCGGGCTGGGAGAAAGGCCGGGTCGAGAACCAGGTCAGGCTGGTGCGGGAGCGGTTCTTTGCGCCGCGGCTACGGGTGAGGAGCTACGAGGAGCTGAACGCCCTCCTGCTGGACCAGTGCATGTCCCATGCCCGGGCCAACCGGCATCCGGAGCAGAGGGAGCGGCCGGGCCTCATACCCTATGCCGGGCGGATCGAGCTGCGCCATGACGGCCGTGTGGTGGGCGAGCACCGGCGCGTGTTCGGCCGGGACCAGACAGTGTTTGACCCCTGGCACTACGTGCCCGTGCTGGTGCGCAAACCTGGAGCGCTGCGCAACAGGGCGCCGTTCAAGGACTGGCTGCTGCTGCCCGGGGCATTGGCCCGGGTCCGCCACAAGCTGGCCTCGGCCGCCGATGGCGACCGGCAGGCGGTGGAGATCCTGACCAGGGTGCTGGACGACGGCCTGGCCGCGGTCGAGGCCGCTTGCAGCGAGGCGCTGCGCGAAGGTGTCCATTCGGCCGACGTCATCCTCAATATCCTGACCCGCCAGCGCGAGCTCCCACCGCCAATGACCATCCTGATCCCGGAGGCGCTCCGGCCGCGACATGCGCCACTGGCCGACTGCACCCGCTACGACAGCCTGAGGAGAGGAGCCTGATGGAACGCACCGCCACCCTCGCCACCATGGGCGAGCTCAAGCTCGACGGTATGCGCGCCGCGTTTGACTCCATCATCACGGCCGCCGTCAAGCGCCAGCATGAACCACAGCAGGTCATCGGCGACTTCGTCGCGGCCGAGACCGCCGAGAAGCAAGCGCGCTCGATCAAGTACCAGATCGCCACCGCCAAGCTACCGCTGGCCAAGGACGTCAACCGCCTTGAGGCCGAGACCCGGGCCGGACGCCAGGGGCGCATCGCCGACCACCTTTGCCGCCTGGACTTCGTGGTCCTTGACGAACTCGGTGACCTGCCATTCGCCCCGTCCAGCGGCCAGTTGCTGTTCCACCTCGTCAGCCGCCTCTGCGAGCAGACCTCGGTCATCGTCACCACCAACCTCGCCTTTGGCGAATGGCCCAGCGTGCTCGGCGACGCCAAGATGACCACCGCCTTGCTCAACCGCCTCACTCACCACTGCGACATCGTCGAGACCGGCAACGATAGCTGGCGCTTCAAGGACCGCGCCTGAGCGCCTCCGCAGCATGCCTCAGAAGGGTCCCTTTTGCGCGCCGATCCAGGGCCCCAGTTCAGTGCCGATTGACAAGCTTGGATGCTGAGCCTGCCTGAACAGCGCGTCCATCCCGGCCAAAGGAAGGGTCAGCTGCCCTTCAGGGGAGGCAAGTTCTGCCTCTCCCGGTGCCATTTGCGCCTCTGCTCCGCGGCCGGGAACCACTCCGTTCTTCTAGCGGCCTTCGCCTGAGAAAGTCGCAGCAAGGTCAGCGATGCGTCGGAGCGCCACCGCCGGCAGTGGCCCCTTCAGCACGGCCGCGAGTGCCGCCTCGAACTCCTCCGGGCTGGCCATGCCGACCAGGACCGTGCCCATCGCAGGATGCGCGATGGCGAAGCGGATGGCAGCTTCCGACAGGGAGGTGGCGTAGCCTTCTGTTACCACTGGCATCAACCGGGATGCGCGGCGGAGATCGGCTTCATAGGACTCTCCTGAGCCCATCGGCGCGGGCGGAGGGCTGGCGACGGGGTGCCGATGCGCGGCACCGCTCAAGGCGCCCCCCGCCAGCACACGGATGCCGACGACGCCCATACGCATCGTCCGCATGCGCTCGAACAGCCGCCCATAATCCTGGGCCGGATAATTGTCCGGCAGAGCAGCGCCGGCCGAGGGGTTCAGCATGTTGTAGATGACCTGGGCACCGCCGAAGAAGCCAGTATCGATGACCTGCTGCAGGGCAGCGGTCTCTCCTACTGCGGTCATGGCGGGCAGCCGCAGCTTGCCCGCGGTCTGCAGTGCCTGGAATGCAGGCACCACCTCCTCCAGCACCTGGCGCACGCTGAGGTTCTCGCCCCCGCCGCCCAGAGTGATCTCATTGTGCAGATAGAAGATATCCGCCTGCTCCCGCTGCAGCCGCTTCAGGCTGCCGTCGAGGGAGGCCGCGATCGCGGCGGCGATATTGCCGAACTCTTCCGAGCGCAGCCTGACCTTGGTGCCAACCAGGGCATCCTTCGCCCCAAGCTTGCGCAGAGCCTTGCCCAGATTCTCCTCCGAGGCGCCACTGCCGTACTGCACAGCGGTGTCGAAGTAGTTGATGCCGACCTCCAGGGCGCGGGCAACCGCGCGCTCCTGGTCCACTGCAGCGCCGCGCACCATCAAGCCGCCGACACCGCCGCATCCGAAGCCGAGGAGCGAGATGGATAGGTCATCCGGGCCGAAAGGGCGCGTCTCGATAGGCATTTCTCGCTCCTGCTGGGCTGGTGGCCTGGCCATACTGCGACGCATTGTGCGGCCATGAGGCCAAGCGCGCCAGAGGGTCAGGCCAAAGGCCGCCGGAGGAAAGCTGCCTCCGATCTCAGAGGGTGACCACGGTCAGAAAAACACCTTTAGTGCGGCGAGCAGCGCCTTCGGATCGAATTGGCCCTGGTAGACAGGGGGCGGCGGCGGACCCCGCCCGAGCAAGAGGTAGATCGCTTCCCATGCCGTGCGAGCGGAGTACTCAATGGTGAACGTTATATCCCGTGGAACCTCCACATACTGGCCAATGAGCCCGAGATTGGTCGCGCCTTCCGGAACCACACGGGGTCTGTCGGCGCGTCTGCGTGGCATCCAGATGTTGTTCACGTAGGGCATATTGCAGGGGATGCAGATCGATGACGCTATGATCATGCCCAAGTGCCGCTCAAACCGCAATTGCCGTACCACTTCCTCCAGGATTTCGGCGCCTGTGCAAGCATCCATGCGCTTTCGGACAAAATCGCCGTCGCGCTCGGGGTAAAGGCCGTAGCCCCACCAGAGCTTCGTTCCGGGTGCCTGGCCGATGACTTCAGGCTGGTGGAAGATGGTCAGTGACAACAACCATCCCGAGTCTTTCAGAGTGACGAGGCCGCCGGTGCCTGGTTCGCTGCTGGTCAATGCGGACACCAGCTCGATGAACTCAGTTCCTGTTGTGGTGACGGTGAAACTCACCCATCGCGAGGAGGGCACCTGGCCAGAACCGAAGAATATGTCCGGATTACCGAAATCGGTGCGCCCCTGTGCCAACCGCTTCCAAAGGGCAGAGGATTGGCCAGCACTCCGCGGCTGTGGCGCTCCGGTCATCGAGCCCACAGAGATGTCCTCGACCTGTGATCCAAGGGTCACCAGCACGATATCTTCAGCCCCAACAGCAACCGAGATGGTCGTGCCCTCTCGCTCGTAGTCGATCCGGCTGGCAGTAATTCGGCCGGGAAGGGGCGCAAAGCCGATATCCCGGACGAAGGCACCAGTGAGGAAGTTCACACCGCGCTGCCGCAGCCAGGCGGCCAGCGGCTCGATGAACGCCTGATACTGATTGTAGGGGGTGCGCAGGATGTGCCTCATGTTCGACAAGTCCGGGAACAAAGGCAGCGCGCGGTTCATATATCGCCTGAACTCCGTCGCACTATGCTGCGGCAGCGACCCCATGATTGTCGACCAAAGCAGCCAGAACTCGGTCGAGAAGAACCGGGGAGAAAAGAACTCCTCGATGCGCCGCCCCTCCAGCATTGCCTCCGGCGTCAGAGCGAGCCGCGTGAGGTCGAGAGCGTCACGCAGGTCCAGGCCAAAACGCGGGCCATGCACGACATGGCCGTCGCGGTCGATAATGTGTGCCCGATCACGGAACGGGTAGCGCGCATTGAAGGCGAAGAACTCATCCTTGACGGAGATGCTCGGACTGCGGGCAGAGGGAATCTCCGCGAGCAGGTCGAATGTACAGCGAAACTCCTTGTCAAAAATGGAGCCTGGCAGGCTGTAGCCGCTCTCCGCATCGCCGCCCAGAAAGAACCCGCCGCCCATCTGCTCTTTGGCCTCGTAGACCGTGATGTCCTGGCCAGGAACACCTGCGTTCCGGATGAAACACGCAGCCGCAGCCAGTCCAGCGAACCCGCCACCGACGATATGCGCCTTCATCTGTCCCCTCCCTGAACTTCGGCCTGTGAACTCCCCAGCGTTAATTCCGCTCAAACACGCACTGGATGACGCATCGAGAGGTGACTGTTACATACACCTCGGACTGAGCTATTCTCGGACTCTGTCTTTACGCAAGGCCGGAACAATCCTGTCGGAAGAGGCACCCCCGCCGCATCGGCCGCGTTCCGCGGGTCCACCCTCTGAGCTTTTGTGCAATATAGGATCTCAGATTTCTCAAGAATGCCGCTGGCGAAGTCCGCCTCCGCAATCTGACAGCGTGCTGCACGACACCTGGAACGGCGAAGTTGCGATACACCGCATGTCGTTCCCCTGAGCTTCCGGACCTCCTGGCACGCCGGCGAATGAAAGCAGCCCCAAAGCGCTCCAGGCTGGCCCAGGCCTAGATGGCAAGGCGGGACTTCGGCAGTTCTCCAAGCATGGCAGTCGAGCTGCAACCAAGGATGGCACGGCCGCTGAGATGGCGCATCAGCACCGGGGTGCGCGGCAGATCATCGCGCTGGTATTCCTCCGGATCGGAGCTCACGATCTCTTCCAGAAGGTGCGCATAGGGCTTGGCTTGGCTTGGCTTGTGCGTGTAGTCCGTGGCCGGAAATGCCACCGATCATGCTTCCTGCGAGCACGGAAAGGGCCGCGACGGTGCTTGCCTTCATCCGTTCATGTCCTCCCGGAGCAGCAGACGCCGGGCGGGCGCGAGCGGGCTTCATCCCCTCGGCGCCATAGATGCTACTCCCGCTCCTCGTCTAAATCGAAGCAAATGCGTTCGACCCTTCCAGTCCGAAGCGGCGGACCAGCATGCCCTCCGGCGGCGCGGATGCGGCAGCCTGCCAATAGGGCTGCGGATATCGATGCCGGTTGGCCTGCCCCGCTTCGCGGTGCCGCGGTGTGGAACTTCAAGGGGGACCATGCAGACTGCACCATCCAGGTGGCGCCATCCCCGCAGGGCACAAACGCACGCGGTTCATGCGGCCACACCGTTAGTGATCTGGCGTTCACAGATCGTCCATCCAGTCCACGCCCTGGCTCAGACGTGAACCTCACCATGTGCCAACTCGCCGCGCTTCTTGCGTGGGCGGAACGTGGCATAGCTCAGCCAGCAGTAGAAGGCACCGACCGCGATCAGAACAACCCAGCCCGGCACGGGACCGAGCGCCAGGTTCTGGACCATGCCTCGTACAGGCTTCGCGGGATCCACCGGAGCTGCGTCCTGCAGCAGCCATGCGGACGAGACCTTCAGGATCCAGGCCGCCAGCAGCACGAGGAACATCCAGAAATAGTTCCGGCGTAGCCTGCGGGACATCGCAGTCTGTCGTGAGATCAGGAACCGCGGCGCGCGCAGGTCCGCGCCGAGGCGCCCCGCCCAGTCCTCCGCTTCTCCTGCGCGAGGCGCGAAGACCTGAGCATAGTAGTTCCGCTCCAGCGCCCGCACGCGCGTCCGGTAAACGTCGAAGAAGCGGTAGCGCCGTGCCTCGATGGTCAGCAGGAGCATCACCAGCAGCATGGCGAAGAGCAGCACACCGTGATGCGCCGCGGGTGTCGAGAGTGAGACAGAGAGCATGCCCGCGACCACCGTGATGGCCCAGTTGCTCGTCCGGTCGATGCGATCCCGCCAACCGGTCATCCGCGCGATCTCCGCCCGGTGGAAGTGCGCCAGGATCGTGATGGCTTCTCCCGTCGTGACGGGGAGCGGCATGTTGAAGGCGGTTCCGGCTTCGTGGTCGCCCAGTTGTTCGCTTTGAGTGGCTTGCATGGTGCTCCCCCCCGTGAATGCGGCGAGGTTAACGGGCGGCGCCCTCCCCCGGTAGGAGCATCTCTTTTCCCAGGCGAGGAAGCGGCATGCCCGCGCGCCCCTGGGTTTTGATCGCTCTCAGGTCCGAGATGGCAGGGGCTCGGAACAGACAAGGGCTGCAGGGAAGGCGCGGGGCCGTTCGAGGCAGCACGCCTCGAGGACGCTTACGACGCTCGGGTGCCGAGCGCTTTGCCCAGGCGATCGATGCGGCGAGCGTCCTTGGCGGCGGCAACCAGAACGGCCATCGACCCATCCTCGGTCGCTGCCACGGCGGCGGCAAAATCGCTCCCTCCCATCGTGCGTCGCGCAAGCCCGTCGAGCACGAAGGCCAGACGCTCATCTGGCGCCGTCCGCTCCAGGGAGAATACGCGCATCGTCCAGTCGGGGTGCTTCGGGACCGCGGCAAGGGCTGCGCGCTTCAACGCCGTCCGCACATCCGCGCCAGCAGTGAGCTGGAAGACGCGGCCGACATCATGGACCGCGTCCCTGTAGGCGCGAATTCGGATGGCATGGGAACGTCGCTCTGAGCCGGTCATTGTCATCCATGTACCATGCCATGAGAGAACCCGCCGTTGCACGCTCGCAACGCGCGCCCTCTCCGGCCCGCATTGTTCGTTGTGGATCATCGCTCTCCGGCCAGAGGTCCCGTCCTCGTGCCTCTTGATGATGACAATGCCCGCCCTTCCGGATGCGGCGCGAGCGCCGGGCCGCGTCTCTCCCCAAATGCCAACTGGCGTGAGGGTTTCTCCGGCGCTCACCGACTGGTCTCTAGCCTCGCGGCCTTACCAGCCCATATCCCGCCTTCACCTTGCTGGCGAAGGCGGGATATGGGCTGAGGCGACATCCATGCTCAGGCTGGCCAAGTGATCCTGCCCCCCGGTGCGGGATGCAGGGCTCATGCCTGTCTCGCAACCGCTCCCGGGGTGGGGGCTTCCTTTCCTTCTGGGAGGACCAGGTGAACGGAATGCAGTCGTCTGACACGGCGAAGCTGGCACGGGTGCTCGGGCTGCTCGGCTCGGAGCATGCCGGTGAGAGGGCGGCGGCCGCGCTTGCGGCGCATCGCCTCGTGAAGCGCCTCGGCCTCTCCTGGCAAGAGATATTAATGCCGAGACGCGAAGCGGTGCGAACCTCCTCCCATCTGCATCGGGCAACACCGCCTCCGCACGAGATCGTGAGCGCTGTAGAGTCCCGCCTTCGCCAAGCCCAGAGAGAGAATGATGAACTCCGGCGGCAGAACGCACAGCTGCGGCGCCGCCTGGAGGCCGCGCACCAGTTTCAGCGCGCATCAGAACAAGACGAGTGACCAAGCGCTCCCGCATCCCTGCCGTCCTTCGGTCCCGGGGCGGCCGGCTATCCCGATCGTGCTGCGTCATGGGCGGCCGGTCTGGCGGTGGGCCGTCCCGCCCGTGTTCTGACGCCTGGGGCATGCCCAAGAGGGGCACCAGGCGCATTCATGGGCTGTGGCGGCATCGACCTGAACCGCTCCGCGTTATCGCGTGCGACATCGTGATCCCGAAGCTGGTCACGCTCACCCGCATCGTGGAGAATGGCGCCGTTAACGGCTTCACCCCAGGGAGCGGATGAGACCACGGTGATCAACGCCCTCGACCCGGAGAACGAACGGATCGGCCCAAACCCCATGAAGGCAGAGCTCTAGGCGCGCGGAGAACCTGCTGTCCGAGCGGCCTTGATCCTGCCACGGGCAATAAGGGAGTTCTCCGCGGTCGGAATACCGCTGCCTCTCAGGCCTCCCGGAAGCGGGCCGGATCCTCGATTCCGAGATCGGCGGCCTTGGCGTCGAAGGCGGCCGCATAGATCTCTGCCAGTCGGCTCCTTGGCGCTCCGCCGGCGTCCTTCTCTTCAACCAATTCCGACAAAGCTGGCAGACCGGCCTCGGCGGCAATGGCCATCAGATGGGATGCCTGCGCCGCCAAGCCTGCGGAATGCATCATCTCCACTGCCAGCCTCGCTTCGGCAACGGCGAGTTTCTGCTCAAGATCCGCGCTCTGCCGCTCCATGGCTTCGGCATGCTGGGCCCGCTCCACAGCCGTGGCTTGTAGTTCCTCCAGCCTGGCCGCCAGATCGAGCACCGCCCGCTCCAGGCGATCCAGAGGAAGGCCAGGACTGCCAAGGGTGCTGTTCGGAGACTGGATCGCTGCGGCTTGCTCTTCGGGCATCGGAACTCGCTGGGCCAGAAAGGTGCCAGCCATAATCCGGTTCGGCCAGACAGGGAATGGCGGACCGGCGACCGCCAGCGCTCAACTCGGATCCTTCCGGTTGCCCCGGGACACGACGAGCATCTCACCGTCCGGCAGCGGCCGCTGAAGCTCCCGGGCAACCTCCCAGGGTGCTTGCATCCAGGTCTCAATCTCGTCCGATGTCGTCAGCAGCACAGGCATGGCCTTGGGGTGGATGGGACCGACGACGTTGTTGGGCTCGCAGGTCAGGAAGCCGTAGAGCTCATGCTCTCCCTCGACGGGGTTGGACTTCGGGCCGCGCGTACCGGTCCAGCGCGTCCAGATCCCCGCGAAGGCAAAGAGCGGGCGCTTCTGCGAGAGCGCGAACCAGACCGGTGTCTTCCTGGGCTTGGTGTCCTCCCACTCGGAGAAGGAGGTGACTGGCACCAGGCAACGGTGCGATGGCTTGAGCCAGCGGCGCCAATGGGCGCTCTGGGTGTTGCGGATGTTGGTCACGGGGTGGCCGCCATACTGCTCCGGGCCCGGCATTCCCCAGCGCATCATGGTCAGCTCCCGCTCGCCGTCCTCTCCCTGGCGCACGACGGGCGCCATCATGTCCGGATAGATGGCCGTCAACGGCGGCAGGTTGCCGGTGCTGTCGCGCATGGCACGGGTCAGTTCCAGGATGGCCCGCTGGTTGCTGGTCATGCTGTAGAGATTGCACACCGCTTGCCTCCCAGGAGCACCGCTTCTTCCTGGCCTGCTGCCTGGGTGCCGCACCAGCCTGAAGCGGGTCATCCATCGCGGAGTTGCACAACATTCCGGAGGTGCGTTGCACAGACTGAGGCTCCGCCGCCTGGTCCGGTACCCCAAAGATCTCTCTTGGAGCACGAAGGCGGCGGCAACGCTAAGCCGCCAATGCCTGCATCACGGCCAGGCGAGCAAGAAGGCGGGACTGAAGGCTGGGCGGAGGAAGGGCGCCCTGCCGGATCCCCGCAACTTCCGTATGCGACAGCGACGGCACGCCAGGGATCTTGTCGAAGCGGGCACAGCGCATCCGGTCATCCCAATCCGGCTCCAGGATGGTCCAGGACACGCGGTGACCGGGGCAGCAGACAACGGCGCCGGGTAGCGGGACAAGGCCACCTGCCGTGAAGGCCGCCAGCGACCACCCGCTGCCGAAGAGTGCGTCGAGGCTCTCCACAACCTCCTCGCAGGTCGCGTCGGGGGGCAGCCGCAGGTATCCTCTGGACGTCTCGTCCCCCTTCCGGGCCGCGGCACCGAGCAGCAGCTCGACGGCGGCGGCGGCGAGAAGGGGCGGATAGCGGCCCGGCGCACCATCCAGGTCCTCCGGCAACAGGCATGGCCTGGTACCCTTCCCCATTCCCAAGGCACGCTTGAAGCCGCTGATCTCCTTAGCGGAGGGCACCACCGGGAAACTCATTCCAGGCTTCTCGGGCAGGCCCGCCTGGACGGCGTCGGCGTCGAGCTGCAATTCCGCCTGACCAACCGGGCGCCAGCCATCCGCGATCTGGTCCAGGACGGCCTCATCGATGGCGTCGAGATCGAGGCTTGGACCCTCGGCGTGCCAGACCCGCTCCACCGGCGGGGCGTCGGCGCCCATCCCCTCCAGCAGCCGGGCCTGGCAGAAGAGGACCCAGTCGCCGCCGGGGCCGATCATCAGCCGCCGCTCCCTGGAGGGGTCCCGCAGGGGCAGCAAGGCAACCTGCCGAAGCGGGTTCCCAAGCAGGACGCGCAGGCCGGACGCCATGTCGTAGAGCGAGGCATCACGCCGGAACGGCGTCTGGCTGGGGAGTTCATGGTAGGCCTGCCACCGGATGCGTCCCTCGCCCTGCTGCCTGAGGGACGCCCTCCAGGCTTGCGCCCATGCCTCCGCCGAGGTTCCGGGCAGGCTGCGATAGCCGTGGCCGAAATGCTCGACCTGGGCCAGGCTGAGACCAGCCTCCTGCAGGCTCGGATCCGCCTTGAGCCGATGCATGGCCAGCCAGGCCAGAAAGCGTTCCCCACGGGCCGGGTTGCCCCGGCTCATATCCCCCATCATGCGCCATCCCCCGATGCGCTTTGAAGCACCCTAGCGGGGGCAGATTGGCTTTGGGAACGTTGTAGGAGCTCCCTTCACGCACCCTTGGTCCAGCTTCGGGCACAGAGGCCATTGGCAGGCCGCCGACCGGCGTGCGGCGGCGAGGCGTGTCACGCAGCACGACCTTGGCTTGCGGGTTCTCCAAGCCCCCCGCACGGGCAGGAGGCCACAATCGTTGACCCTTGCGGCCCGGCATGGCAGGCAAGGCCCATGCCCCAACTCCAGGCCGCCCAGATCCCGGTCACGCCCTTCCAGCAGAACTGCGCCCTGATCTGGGACGCGGAAACCGGACACGGCACGGTGATAGACCCCGGCGGCGACGTGCCGCGCATCCTCGCCGCACTGGACAAGGCCGGGGTCACGGTGGACCGCATCCTCCTCACCCATGGCCACCTGGACCATGCCGGTGGCGCCGCCGCGCTGAAGCGCGAACTGGAGGCGCGGCAGGGCGCCGCCGTGCCGATCGAGGGGCCGGACCGCCGCGACGACTTCCTCCTGCAGGGCCTGGCCGAGCAAGGCGCGCGCTTCGGCATCGAGGGGCTGGAGAACGTGACCCCCGACCGCTGGCTGGCGGAGGGCGAGACGGTCTCCATCGGCGGGCAGGATTTCGCGGTGCTGCACTGCCCTGGCCACACGCCCGGCCATGTGGCCTTCGTCTCCACCGCCTTGAAGGTCGCGTTGGTCGGGGACGTGATCTTCCGCGGCTCGGTGGGGCGCACCGACTTCCCCTATGGCGACCATGCGGCGCTGATCGCGGCCATCAGGGACAAGCTGCTCCCGCTCGGCGACGACATCCGCTTCCTCTGCGGCCATGGCCCGGGCTCCACCTTCGGCGAGGAGCGCCAGTCCAATCCCTTCCTCTCAGCCGGCTTGCATCACCGATAAGACGGGGGCGGATCAGGCCGCCCGCTTCAGCGCCGGCGCGGCGGCAAAGCGGGCGCCGACGCTCTTCTGCCAGCGCCGGCCTGAAGCACGCCGGAGGGCGGCTTCACATCCTGCCTGACCGGGTCCGCCATGCCCCCGTCACGCGCCGCAGAACGCGCGAAAGCTGCTCGGCCGAGTAGGGCTTCTGCAACAGCTCGAACCCGTGCTCGGTGTCTTCGGCCAGAACATGGCTGTAGCCAGTTGTCAGGATGACCGGGAGGTTCGGAAAGCGCGCGCGCAGAAGCTTGGCCAGGGCGATACCCCCCATGCCGGGCATCACGACATCCGAAAACACCGCCTCGAATGCGACGCCGTCCTGCTTCAGCAGCTCCAAGGCTTCTTCGGCATTGGTGGCCAGGGTGGGCTAATAGCCCAGATCCTCGAGGATCTGCTTGGCGAAGCGGCCGACTTCGACGTTGTCCTCCACGATCAGCACCTGCTGGTCGGCGCCCCCCGGAGCAGGGCCGGGTTCCGCCTCTGGCGCCACCTGATCTCGCTTGATTTCAACTTGTGGTAGATAGATCGTGAAGGTGGCGCCTTGGTCTGGTTCGCTCGCCACATCCACGTCCCCACCGGACTGCTTGGCGAATCCGAAGACCTGGCTCAGGCCGAGGCCAGTGCCCTTGCCAATGTCCTTGGTCGTGAAGAACGGCTCGAAGATGTGCTCAAGATGCTCCGGCGCGATGCCGCAGCCGGTGTCCTTCAACGCGATCCTGGCGAAGGGCCCCGGCGCACCGCCATGGCCTCGGATCGCCGGCAGGGCGACCCCGCAAGTCAGCCGCAGCGTCAGCATGCCCTCCCCATTCATCGCATCCCGGGCATTGACGGCCATGTTGATCAACGCCGTTTCGAACTGGTTGAGATCGACCTTGATGAAACAGGGATGCTCCGGCATCTCGGTCACCACCGTCACGCGCGCGCCCGTCACGCTGTCGACCATGTCGGCCACGCCCCGCAGCCGATCCGCCACGTTCAGCACTTCAGGCTTGAGGGCCTGACGACGCGCGAAAGCGAGGAGCTGGCCGGTCAGCCTGGCGGCGCGGTCGACCGTGTCGGAAACGGCATCGAGGTACCATTTTCGCCGATCCTCCGGCACGTTGGGGCGGCGCAGGAGATCGATCGACGAGCGGATAATGGTGAGCAGGTTGTTGAAGTCATGGGCCACGCCTCCCGTGAGCTTGCCCACCGCCTCCATCTTCTACGACTGCCGCAGGGCCGCCTCGGCCTGGAGCAGCTTCTCCGTGCGTTCCGCCACGCGGCTTTCCAGGGTCTCGTTCAGCTCGCGCAGTCTTGCCTCGGCCTCGCGACGGTCGGTGATGTCGCTCGCCGCTCCGAACCACTCCACGATCTCACCCTGCCGATCGAAGATCGGTACGGCACGCGACAGCGTCCAGCCGATGCGGCCATCCGAGCGGCGGACGCGATGTTCGAGTTCGAAGGTGCCCTTGCGCTGGGCCGCATCCCTGATCGCGGCGAGCACCTTGGGACGGTCGGCAGGCTCGATGTAGAGGTTCAGCCAACTGACGCTCGGTTTCGGCGTGTCGGCCAGGAAGCCGGCGCCTTCGAGCTGAAGGAGTTCCTCCCAGTCGGCGCTCATCCGGTAGGTCGAGTAGGAGCCGGCGGTCACGAGTGCCCGGAGCCGCTCCTCACTCTCGCGCAGCGCCTCCGCACTCCGCTGGATCGCGTCGATGTCGCTGACGACGGTCACCTGCCCAGTGATACCGCCTTCTTCGTCCCTGAGGGGAACTGCGGCGACACTTGTCCAGACCTCCTCCCCTTCGTCGTCGCGGTAGAGCATCCTGAGGCCAGGAACCGTTCGCTCGCCTCGGAGGCCACGCGCCGCCGGGAAGTCTTCGGGAGCGAGAGGACCGCCATCGGGGCCGCAGGCCTTCCACTGCCCGATCCTCTGCCTGTCACGCGAGGGCAGGATGCCGGTCGGCATGAAGCGACGCATCCCCGCATTGGACATGACGACCCGGCCGTCAGCATCGGTGACGCCGACACCGACGGGTAGAACCTCCAGAACGGCGGCCAGCCGGGCCTCGCTCTCGCGCAGCGCCGCCTCGCTCCGGGTCCGGCGTTCATCGGCGACATGGCGCTCTGTCGTCTCGACGATAGTGACGAGGATGCCGGCCACCTCGCCTCTCTCCAGCCGGAGCGGACTGTAGGTGAGGGTAAGCCAGATCTCCTCAGGGGCGCCCGAGCGCGCGAGCGGGTAGAGGGCATCCTCCAGGGTGAAGGTCTCACCCTCCCAGACCCGATCGTAGATGGGCTTGTTGATGTGCCAGACCTCGGGCCAGCAGTCGCGCGTCGGTTGCCCCAACCCTGCCGGATGCTTGGGGCCCATGAGTTTCCGGTAGCCGTCATTGTAGATCTGGATCAGGTCCGTCCCCCAGAGCGCAATCATCGCGAAGCCGTGGGGAAGCAGCAGATCGACCGTTGAGCGCAGCGATGATGGCCAGTTGTCCAGGGCCCCGAGCGGCGTGCCGGACCAATTGAAGGCGCGGATGCAGCGAGCCATTTCGCCGCTTCCGATGGGCCAGGAAGGAGCGGAGGGGCGGAGGTTCATGGCGGCTCCATAAAGCTTCGCACGTGGTAAGACGCCAGGACGAGAAAGGTTGGACCTACTCCTCCAGCTCTTTCACAGGGCGCGAACAGCGCGAAGCAGCTGCTCGGCCCACGGCGCACCCTCGCTCGGCCCTTGCCCGCCATGGATGGGAGACCATCCTCGTCCTTGGCTCCTCCACGGCTGGAGACGGTGGCGACGGAATGCTCCCGCTCGCACTCTCACCCCTGCGCCTGTGGCGCATCTGGGTGGGGCAAGCCGCTTCCGTGAGCGACTGGCGATAGACCGCGGCCGATAGTGGCAGCTTGCAATGTAAAACGATTCTTTTACACTCGCCTCATGGATCGACGAGCGGACATTCTCGCGGGCGCTGCCAGCGCCTTCGAAATCGACGGCTTCCGAGGCATCGGCGTCGACAGGATTCTGGCGCCCTCCGGCGCCTCCACGCGAACTCTGTATAAGCATTTCGGTTCCAGAGATGCGCTGGTCCTTGCCGTTCTAGAGGAGCGGCATCGCCGCTTCGGGGAACGCCTCGAGGCCGCGGCGGGGAGCACCGATGGCGTGGCCGCCCTGTTCGACACGCTCCGGCACTGGCTAGAGGAGCATGGCGCGCGGGGATGCATGCTCCTGCGCGCCAGAGCTGAGTATTCGGGAGCGAACGAGGAGATCGTCACGCTCGTCCGCCGGCAGAAGGAGGAGTTCCGCCGCATGGTCACCGCCCGCGTGGAGGCGGCCCTCGGACGGAGCGAAAATAGGCTGGCGACACAGATCTGGATTCTTTTCGAGGGTGCTACGGCAGCGGCCAGCGTCGCCGATCTCTCGGCCGTCGATGAGGCGAAGGCTGCGGCGGCTTCGCTGCTCGCGGCGGCGCGGGGAAACGCATCTTGAAGGGTGGCGGCCATCTCATCGCCGCCGCCTTCGCGCTGACGGCCCTGTCCTATGGACTGGCCCGCTTCGCCTACGGCCTTCTGCTCCCGCAGATCCGAGCGGACCTTTCGCTCAGCGCGGCGGCGGCCGGGTGGATTGGCGGCGGCGCCTTTGGGGCGTACTGCCTCGGGATCATCTTTGCCTCCCTGGCGGGCGCGAAGCTCGGCGAGCGCGCCATGGCCATGCTCGCGGGCCTTGCCGCGACAGCCGGTGTGGGGCTCGCCGCCCTTGCTCCCTCCACGCTGGCCTTGGGGGCTGCTATGGCGCTTGCAGGACTCAGCACGGGCTTCACCTCACCCCCGCTCGCCGCCGCCGTCGCGCAGAAGTTTGCTGCTCCCTCACGGCCGAGGGCGAACGGGATGATCAATGCCGGAACAGCGGCCGGGATCGTATTCTCCGGCCTTGGTGCGATGTCCTTCGCGGCGGCTTGGCGCGAACTCTATGTCCTGTTTGCCCTGCTTGGTGCGGCGGTGACGGCGTGGCTATGGTTTGCGGTGCCTAAAGGCCCGCCTGGGCGGAAGGCCAGCGGGGTTCCATCGCGACAGATGGTGAGGCCGGGCCTTGGAGGCCTGTGTGCAGCGGCCTTCCTGATGGGGGCGTCCAGCACCTCAGTCTGGACCTTCGGTGCCGAAATGCTCCGCAACGAACTCAGCTTCTCGCCGACGGGGATCGCCATCGCCTGGATCACGCTCGGCCTTGGGGGGCTTGCGGGCGCTGCGACCGGCATTCTCGTCGCGCGCTTCGGCGTTGGCCGGATACACCGCTTGGCGCTTCTTGGAATGGCTCTTTGCTATGGGATGCTCGCCGCCGCCACCGAGGCCCCGTCGCTTGCCTTCGCGGCGATGGCCTTGTTCGGGGCCACCTATATCATCTCCAGTGGCGTCCTGCTGATCCGGGGTACCGCGCTCCTTTCAGCTCGGCCCGATCTCGGGCTTGGCATTCCCTTTCTAGCGATCGCTGTCGGCCAGACGGCTGGTGCCCCTCTCTTTGGCGCTGTTCTCGACCGAGCCGGTTCCTGGACCGCACTAGCGTTGTTTGGCGCGATCACCTTTGGAGCAATGGCCTGGAGGATGGACGAAGCCGCTCCTTCCCGCCGGGATTAGGATTTGTCGAGACCCACCACGGCTTTGCACAGCGCGGCCGAAGGAAATGCCGAGCAGGGTGGCCGCCAGGGATGCTCCCCCACTGTCATATGGCGCATCGGCATTGAGGGGCGTGGCCTACTATGCCGCTCGCGGCTCAAGGGCGTACCGGCGGCAGTGCTCGAGGTAGGCCGCCTCGTGATTGGCCACCAGTTCCACAACGGCTCTCCAAAGCCAGGACGGGGCATCGAGCCTCTTCGAGCGGTTTCGCTGCAACTCACCCAACCACGTCTTGCGCTCCTGGGCGCTCATCTGGCGCGAATGCGCACGCCCGACGACGGTGGCAAGATAGCGGGCCAGGGCGGAGGCTTCATCCTCAACGAGGCGCTCGATTTCGAACTTGAGGTCCTGGGGCAGCAACTCGCGCACGAAGACGCCCTTGCCAAGCAGGCGAGTCGCCAGCATTCGTTGCCCAAGGTTGGGAGAAAGGTGGCGAGCCCCCTCCACGACGCGGCTCGCATTGTCCCGCGGCATGGGAGCGTCGGTGTACCGCGGGGCCGCGGCGGTAATCGCCTCCTTCACGTCCAGCAGGCAATAGCGGGCGCGCCTGTCTTCGGCGGCCTGCACCGCGACGAGGACCGCAAAGCGCAGGTTCCCGAGCGAACTGCAGCCTTTTCGCCAGAAGGCGCTGTCGGCGATGGACACTGTCGCCTCGCTGTCCCGTCCTCGCAGGGAGGCCACCAGGGCCTGCACCTCTTCCAGGGCGACCAGTTCCGCGAGAGCCTCCCGTTCCTCCTCATGCAGAGGCCAGAAGCGGCGCCCCAGCGGAATCACCGGATCCAGGCCCTCGATGCGCTCGTCGGCCAGATGCTTCCATGATCGGCGCGCCGCATCCCGCATCAGCTTCTTGACCGCAGCAGGCACGTCCTTGCCGGGCTGGGTCTGGCCTCGCTCCTCTGCCGCGCCTTCCTCGAAAGCGGCCTCGTAGCCGGCGATCATGGCCTCCAGCATGCGGGCCGTCGTGACGCCCGGCAGGTCAGATCCCCGGGCCGCCGTGGCGAGGGAGAGGGCCAGCCGGACCAGGTCGTGGGCCGGGTTGCCGATCACCGTCTGGTCCAGATCGCGGATCTGGACGTCCAGGTCGCCATCAGCGCCACCGACGGGACCAAGATTGCCGACATGGCAGTCCCCGCAGATCCAGACGCCAGGTCCCTCCGGCAGCGTGGTCCGTCCGCTTTGCTCCAGCCATTCATAGAAGCGGACCGTACTGCCCCGCACATAGGCATGGGCAGAGGCGGCCATCTTGAGGTTGCGCCGCTCCGTCAGCACAGGGCCACGCTCATCCGGTTTCACAGCACGAGAGGAAGCTTTCTTCATCAAAGGCGGGGAACGCCCAACATCCGGGGAAGTCCATGACGGCGCCGCGGAAAACCGGCTCCGTGGATGAAATGTAATCATTCAAGGCCGCGCGACTGCAAGGTCAGGAAGATCCGCCGCCTACGTCCTTCCTTTCGTCAGGCTTTCCGGTGGCCTTTCTACTCACTTGACTTGCCTTGAGGTCCAGGGCCGTCACGGCGGTGCTGATGCCTCAGGCCCCGGAGCGCGGTTGCATCGCTCCGATACAGGGCCGCGACGGCCAATTGACCCTCGCTATCGAAGGTTTGGCACAACGCTCCTCCTTAGTGGGGCGTGTGGGAACGCAGCAGGAAGTCCGCTTCCACCATCGGCGCACCCCCGTCGCCGAAGATCCCGTGAAGGCATGACAGCACCGTGACAGCCCTTATCTTGTCTGAGTAGGATGGCGGCAAGCGGCGGCCGGCCTTCAGGATCAGGACCCGCCAGTGTCCAAGGAGGAACTTCGCCATGCTGCGTCGCACACTGGCCAAGGGCGCCCTTGCGCTCACCACGGCAGGCATCGCTTCCGGCCGGCAGGCGGTGGCCCAGGGCACACCAGTGGATATCCAGTTCTGGCACGGCCTGACCCAGCCGCTGGGCGGCATGCTTGAGCAGATTGCCGCCGACTTCAACAACAGCCAGCAGCGATACCGCGTCAATGCCACCTATCGTGGCGGGTACGCTGAGACGATGGTGGCCGCCATCGCGGCCTTCCGTGCCAACAATGCGCCCAACATCGTGCAGATGTTCGAGGTCGGCACCGCGACCATGATGGCGGCGACCCGCGCCACCAAGCCGGTCTGGGAGTTGCTGCAGCAGACCGGGGTCACGATCAACTTCGAGGACGTCCTGCCCGGTATACGCGGCTATTACAGCCTCCCCGACGGTCGCATGGCGTCCATGCCGTTCAACAGCTCCACAGCTGTCGCCTTCTACAACAAGGATATGTTCCGCAAGGCCGACCTGGACCCGGAGGCCTTCCCCAAAACCTGGCCTGCCGTCGCCGACGCCGCCCGCAAGCTGAAGGCCGCCGGTATTGCCACCCCCATGACCACCTCCTGGCCCACCTGGCTGATGGTGGAGCAGTTCAGTGCCATTCACGACATCCCGCTGGCGACCAAGGGCAACGGTTTCGGCGGTCTGGACGCGGAACTGGCCATCAACAACCCGCTGATGGTCCGGCACATGCAGAATTTGATCGACTGGCAGAAGGAAGGCCTGTTCCGCTATGGCGGACGGGACAATGCCGCCGACGGCCTGCTGCCCTCCGGCGAATGTGCCTTCACGTTTGCCTCCTCCGGCACCCGCGCGCGGATCCTCAAGGAAGCGAAGTTCGAATGGGGCACGGCGATGCTACCCTATTACGACGACGTACCCAAGGCGCCGCTCAACTCCATCATCGGCGGGGCCTCGCTCTGGGCCATGAACAAGGGGCCCAGCACTGGCCGCAGCGAAGCGGAATGGAAAGGCGTCGCCGAGTTCTTCGCCTGGCTGGCCAAGCCGGATGTCGCGGCCAAGTGGCACACGGACACCGGCTACCTCCCCCTCACGCGTTCCGGCTATGAACAGGTGAAGGCCACGGGCTTCTACAAGCAGAATGTCGGCGCGGACGTGGCCATCGAGCAGATGCTGCGCGGCGGCGGCGTGCTGACGGAGAACTCCCGCGGCATCCGTCTCGGCGGATTTCCGGAGATCCGCAACATTATCCAGGAGGAGATGGAGCGCGCCTTCCAGGGCCAGCAGGACGCCAAGACGCTGCTGGAGAACGCGACGCGCCGCGGCAATGTCGTGCTACGCAACTTCGAGCGCGCCAACCGCGCCTGACCGCCCCCTGGCATGCGCAAGAGTGTCATCTTCAAGGGCAAGCTGCTGCCGCTGCTGCTCATGCTGCCGCAGCTCGCCATCACCGGCGTGTTCTTCTTCTGGCCTGCGGGGCAGGCCATCTGGTCGTCGCTGTTGCGGGAAGATGCCTTTGGCCTCAACCGGGACTTCGTCGGTCTGGAGAACTTCGCCGAGGTCGTTGCCGACCCGACCTGGCGCGGGGCGGCCGAGAACACTGCCGTCTTCGCTTTCTCCGTTGCCATTCTGGCGCTGGCGGCGGCACTGCTGCTGGCGGTGCAGGCGGACAAAGCCATCCGCGGCAGTCATGTGTACAAGACCCTGCTGATCTGGCCCTACGCGGTGGCACCGGCCATTGCCGCCGTGCTGTGGCTGTTCCTGTTCCATCCGCAGATCGGGCTGATCGGCCGGGCGCTGAACGCCGCGCAAATCGCCTGGGACTACCGTCTCAATGGTGGCCAGGCCATGCTGCTGGTGATCATCGCCAGCGCCTGGAAGCAGGTATCCTATAACTTCATCTTCTTCCTGGCCGGGCTGCAATCCATCCCGAGAGCTGTGCTGGAAGCGGCCAGCATCGACGGGGCGCGGCCTGTGCGGCGCTTCTGGACCATTGTCTTCCCCCTGCTCTCTCCCACAAGCTTCTTCCTGCTGACGGTGAACCTGGTCTACGCCTTCTTCGACACCTTCGGCGTGATCCATGCCCTGACGCAGGGAGGCCCCGCCAAGGCAACGGAAACACTGATCTACAAGGTCTATGTGGACGGCGTGGAGAACCTGAACCTCGGTGCCTCAGCGGCGCAAAGCGTGATCCTCATGTTCATCGTCATTGCCATGACCGCAGTGCAGTTCCGCTTCATCGAGCGCAAGGTGCACTACTGATGGCCGAAGCCCTGGCCAGCGGGCAGGACGTCGCGGCCGACCTGGCCCTGCGGGCCAGCCGCGCCCGGCAGCGGCGGGGGCGCTGGATGGCGCATGGCTTCCTGCTTCTGGGCGTCATCATCTTTGCGTTTCCCATCTGGATCACGCTTGTCGGTTCCACGCACGACGTGAACACGATCGGCCGCGGCGAGGTGCCGCTGTGGTTCGGCAACCACGCCGTGCAGAACTACGTCGCGGCCTGGACTCGCGGCGGCGAGGCGGTGCGCAACACCCGGGCTGTCCCGGCCGGCACCATGCTCTGGAACTCGGCCGTGATGGCGACGCTCATCGCGGTCGGTAAAATCGCCATCTCCTTGCTATCCGCCTATGCCGTGGTGTTCTTTTCCTTCCCCGGACGCATGGCATTCTTCTGGATGATCTTCATCACCCTGATGCTGCCGGTGGAAGTTCGCATCATCCCGACCTTCCAGGTCATGGTGGATCTCCATCTGACGGATAGCATGGCCGGCCTGGTGATTCCGGTGATTGCCAGCGCCACGGCGACGCTGCTGTTCCGGCAGTTCTTCCTCACCATCCCCGACGAGTATGTGGAGGCCGCCAAGATTGATGGGGCTGGCCCCCTCCGCTTCTTCTGGGATGTGGTACTGCCGCTGTCACGCACCAACATCGCGGCCTTGTTCGTCATCCTCTTCATCTATGGCTGGAACCAGTATCTCTGGCCCCTGCTGATCATCACCGACACCCGGCTGGAAACCATTGTGGTTGGCCTGTCCAAAATGATCGGACGTGGCGACGCACAGAATGAGTGGAATGCGATCATGGCAACCGCCATCCTGGCCCTTCTGCCCCCGGTCGCCGTCGTGGTCCTGATGCAGCGCTGGTTCGTTAAAGGCCTCACCGAGACGGAGAAGTAATTGGCCACCCTCGAACTCTCCTCCATCCGGAAATCCTTCGGCGAGGTCACGGTGCTGCATGGCATTGATCTCGCTGTCGCAGAGGGCGAGATGGTCGTCATCGTCGGCGCCTCCGGCTGTGGCAAGTCCACGCTGCTGCGCATCACAGCGGGATTGGAGACGCCCACATCGGGCACCGTGCGGATAGGGGGCCAGGACGTCACGGCGCTTGAGCCGCCAGACCGTGACATCGCGATGGTGTTTCAGAATTACGCGCTCTACCCGCATATGACGATCTTTGACAACATGGCCTACGGCCTGAAGATCCGAGGCATGCCACGCGAGCAGATTCGCCGGCGCGTGGAGGAAGCTGCCGAGATGCTCGGTATTGGAGCGCTACTGACACGGCGCCCGCGCCAGCTTTCGGGGGGGCAGCGGCAGCGCGTGGCCATGGGGCGCGCCATCGTGCGGGAGCCCAAGCTCTTCCTATTCGACGAGCCGCTATCCAACCTGGATGCGAAGCTGCGCGTGCAGATGCGGGCCGAGATTCGGCGGCTGCAGAGACGCCTCGGCGTCACCTCGCTGTTCGTCACGCACGATCAGGTCGAAGCCATGACGCTAGGCGACCGGTTGGTGGTGATGAACCAAGGGCGTGCCGCGCAGATCGCCACACCCATGGAGATTTTCACCACCCCCGCCGACACCTACGTCGCCGGCTTCATCGGCAGCCCGACCATGAACCTGCTGCGTGCGACGCTGCAGGATGGTGGTGCCGGCGCCACCCTGGCGGCCGGCGGCAGCGTCCACTTCGCCCAGCCTGTGCCCGGCCAGGCCGGACGGCCAGTGATCGTCGGCATCCGGCCGGAGCACGTCACGCCCGGCGGCGATCTGCCGGTCTCGATCGAACTGGTGGAGCCACTGGGGTCCGAAACCGTGCTGCATGGCACCCTGTCGGGCGGTGAAGCGATGACGGTGCGCGTCCAAGGGCCAGCGCCCGTGACCGGTGGCGCCCTGCCAGTTTCCCTGACGCAGCACATCCACGTTTTTGATGCGGAGAGTGGCCGCCGCTTGTGACTTCCGCAGTCAGCCGCCCTTCCAGCCGGCATCCCCTCCGAGAGCGCGGCCCGGGATAGAACGAGCGGCGCTCAGCAACAGGTGGCTCGTCAGGGCAGCGCTCCCAAATCTGCATCTTGCTGATGCCCTTCTCCGCCACCTGGCAGCCGCTGAAGACCTTCGCTTCAGAGCACCCTCCAGCGCCCGTAAGGCGGCCGACATGGGCAAGGCCTTGCGAAGCGTTCAGAGAGAGCGCAGGCCGGGCGGCAGCCCCATGAGTGACCTCATCGCGGCTCTACCTGGACCGACCAGCCTGCCCTCGCCCGCGCACAGAGACTGAAGCCTTCAGGAGCTCCCCGAGGCGCCCTTTTCAGTGCGGCTTAGAGCGTGCCCAGGCGCTTGGCGGAAGCAAGCTTCTGCTCGGCGGCCAGCCACTGCGGCCAGAGCCTTGGACTCAGATTTTTCCAGGCTTCAGCAGTTCGGCAAGCTGCGGTACGAAATCCTGCCCGTGGCCTCCGGCAACCGCCATATTCAGCGTGGCACCGACAGCATCGGCAATGGCGTGATGCACGCCGGCAGCTTCCGCAGCTTGACGGTAGTAGCCCAGATCCTTGGCGGCATTGCTGATGAAGAATGGAACGGAGGACGGGTCCCCCGCGAGCAGGAACGGCGAGATACGCTGCAGTGCCGTACCGCCGCCACCGCCCTGCGCCAGAACGTCGATCAGCGTCTTCATCTCCATTCCGGCCTTCTGCCCATGCGCTGCCACCTCGGCCAACAGGGCGATGAAGCCAAGGGAGACATAGTTATGCAGCAGCTTCATCAGGTGGCCGGATCCGACGCCGCCGATATAAGTGATGTTCTCGCTGAACGTCTCCAGCAGCGGACGCACCTGCTCCAGCAGCGCCGGCTCGCCGCCGATCAACAGGTTCAGCGTGCCAGCCCGGGCGTGTTGCGGCAGCCGGGTCATGGCTGCGTCCAGGAAATGCCCGCCCGCCGCAGCAACCGCGGCCGCCATGCGCGTACTGGATTCGGGCAATGCGGTGGAGCAGTCCACCACCACGGTTCCGGGCCGCAGATGGGCGATCACACCGTCAGTGCCGGTCAGGATCGCCTCGACCTGTGGCGACCCAGTGACGCAGAGCACGACAATATCGGCCGCCTGCACAACTTCCGCAGTCCGCTGCTTTACCTGCGCGCCCATCTCGCGCAGATCGTCCAGCGGCTGATTTCCGGGATGATCCAGGACGGTCAGGCTATAGCCAGCATTGGCGATGTTCCAGGCAATGCCATGCCCCATAAGGCCAATACCGATCATGCCGACTGCAGGCTGCTTGCTCATATACCCTCCAGATCCACGGACTTGCCCTGTAACCGCACAGTGCTGCCGTTTTCCCGTAGCGTAGCTCAGCATCGCGCCGAGAAACAGCCAGGATGCTGTTATCCCTGGCCGGCTGCCTCAGCGCATATGTCCTTAGGCCAGCCGATGATCGGCGGAGGGCTCCGCTTCACAGGTTTCCTGCTTCCCTTCGTGGGCGGCGTGCGGCCGCGGCCGGTCAATCCAGCAAGCAGGCTCGGCGGCCCCGACATCGGTGCTACCGTTGCACACCATATTGGGCAGCACGACCGCAAGGTCCCGCGGGGCGGCAACCTTGCCGGCCATCCCTCGATCCGAGTGCGGCATCCCGCCTTGGAAACGCCGCCCCATCAAAGACCGGACGGCCCCAGCTCGGCCAGGATGCGAGGCACCTCGGCCGGCAGTTCGCGCGCCAGGAAGCCCACTGCGCCCTGCACGGCAGCCAAGCGCCGTCCGGCCTCGCCATGGGTATAGACGCCCCAGAGTGCGGCACTCAGCGGTGACGCCCCCCGCGCCAGCAGCCCGGCGACGATTCCTGCGAGCACGTCGCCGGAGCCAGAGGTGGCAAGCCCGACACCGCCCTGATCGCAGGACCATGCGGCCCCTTCCGGGGTGACGATATGACTGCATCCTCCTTTCATTACCACGACGACCTGCAGCAAAGCGGCAGCTTCCCTGGCGGCGGCGAGCGGGTCCGCCATCACCGCTTCCCGTGAGGTGCCGAGCAGCATGGCCATCTCACCGTCATGGGGAGTGATGACGACACGGCCTGCATGGCGGCGCAGCGATGTCCGTTGATCCCGCAGGCTCGCCAGGGACGCAGCATCAAGCACCAGAGAAGGGCCGGAAAGCTGCTCTAGCAGGGTGCCGGTCAGCATGCGGGCATCTGGGCCTGGCATCATGCCGGGACCGAAGACGAAAGCCCCTGCGCGGCCCGCCCGCTTCACCAGGAGAGGCGCCGCCGTGCCAGCGATCAATCCTTCCTCCCTCTCGGGCAAACCGAAGACACGCGCCTCAGGCACAGCGATGGCAAGACCAGGGACGACGCTGCGCACACTGGCCAATTGCAGCCGGCCTGCCCCGGCACGAAGCGCGGAGACACCAGCCAGGAGCACTGCTCCCGGCACCTCGGCACAGCCTCCGGCGACCAGCACGGCGCCCCGTGCGTTCTTATCGTCACCCGCCCGATGCTGCGGCAGGGGCATGCTGCGAAGCAGCGCCGCGGTGACGGGCATTACTCCGCTCATCGCGGCGCTCCGCCTGGTGGCTCGGCGGTGGCTGCCGTTCCCTGTAGTTCCAGTGGAGCCGTGAAGTTGTAGCGGCGCAGCACCAGCCCACCTCCCGAGCCAAGGCTGCCATCGAAGGCGTACTCCGTGATTCCACAGTTGGCGACATCGGCCTGCCGGTCGATGGCCAGGATTTCCTCCTCGGTCAGGCCCTCCAGCAGGTAACGCAGGCAAAGGACCACAACCTGATGCCCGACGATCAGCACGCGCCGACCACCATGATGCAGGCTGATGGTATCGAAGGCGCTCCGCAGCCGCAGAATCACGTCGCACCAGCTCTCGCCACCCGGCGGCCGGTGGTAGAACTTGCCCAGGAATCGGCGGAACTCCACCTGCTCGGGGTAGTGCTCGGCAATGCCGTGGTGGGTTAGCCGGTCAAGTACACCGAACTCCTTCTCCCGCAGCCGCTCGTCCACGATGAAGCGGCCGGACCAATCGCCAAGGCCGCCCTCTGCCTGAATGAGTTCTGCCGTCCGATAGGCACGGCGATAGGGCGAGGTGAGTAGAACCTCAGGCCGCTCATTGTCCGGCAGTGCGGCGAACCAGCGACCCAGGACTCGCGACTGCTGTTCGCCCAAGGCACTGAGCGGCACGTCGACATCCCGTTCGGCGATGTCGATCCGTGCTTGGCGCGCAGCTTGTGCCGCCGCCCGTGCCAGATTGCCGGCACTTTCGCCATGCCGGACGACCCATAGCCGGTCTGGCCATCGTTGCTGCATCGAGGCTCCTTCCACGCTGTGCCGGAGGCACAACGCGAAGGCAGGGGGCAGCGTTACTCCCGCTCGGACCTGATACGAAAGTCCGGACCATTTGCGCCTGACAAGTTACTGTTCCAGCTGGAGTCCGACGCTCCGGGCCAGACCAGCCAGGCTCAAAAGTTCGAAAGAACCCGGTCATTCGGAGAGGGAACTCCAGCCCCTTCCGAACTCAACCCACCCAGGCGGGGCGGGAGTTCCAAGGCCTCATCGCCCTGGCCAGGCGGCAAGTTCTCAAGGCTACTGCTGAAGGTGCACCCTAAAGGCGCCAAGGTCCGGCTCCCCCGGCTGACGGCATCAGGGAGCGCCATGGCCAGATCGGCTCATGAGCACCATCGATAATTCCCATATTGAAATACAGGTATGGTGCGGCAAGACGGAGCCGGGCAGAGAGCAGGGGCAAAATGCAGGGTCAACAGGTGCGGTACCGGGCACCAGAACGCCGGATGCAGGCCTGGCCCCAGGGGCACTCCAGGCTTCTAGCGCTCCACATCCACGAGGCTCAGGAGATTACGCGGAACACCAGACCCGGAACCGAGCCACTCGCACCGAACTAGCGGCGCATCATGCCCTTGCGGATCTCGCGCTCGACTGCGGATCGCTCGCTTGATCCGATGCGGCGGATAATCTCCTGCACGATCGCAGGTGATACGCGGTGGCGTTTCGCGAGGTAAGCCACCTCCTCCTCAGTACCTGCCTCGGTGGCCGGTGCAGAATCGGATTTCGCTTTGTTCTTGTGCATGCTGTGCTTCCTGGCGTCCGGCCGCCAGCCGAGCACGACCGGATCGAATCACGGTCAGCAATGCCCAAGCAAGAACCGGCCAAACTTTGGTAACTTGACAGTCAATCAACGACCTTCCGCAGCACGGCGTCAGCGAAAGAAGGGGGCTGGTCCAGGACGGATCTGGCTCTCGCGCACGACTCGCTCATGCCTGTCATGCTGATGCTGTACACGGTACTCGCGATCCGCATCGTCGTTCGCCAGCAGGCGCAGAATCGTATAGGTTCCGTCCGGTGCGGTGCCGCCATACCTTCCGAGAAATAGCACAACATTCTGGCCGATCGAAAACCGATGGGGCTGCATGGCAAATCCTCGTAAGAAATCCGTCTCTGGGTGCCGATCCGAATAGCTCGCACGCCTTAGCTCCCTTCGACCATCCGATCATATCAACGATGATCATCCGGATATCCTCCAGCCTCGGGCCAGAAGCGGTCACAGGTTTGGCGACAGCGAGGGGGGGGCATATGTGGCGCACAGCATCATCATCCGCTGGAAGCCTTTTGGAGGCCTGGGGAGATGGTGAATTCACTATGCTACTCGTGGCGACACCAGATCAGATGCCGGCACAGATTTCTGGATGCCTCTAGAGTTACCGCTTTCCTGCGAGCTGCGGCACCGGCATCCAGGTGGCGGCAGGGCAAAATCTTCTGCCCCGCCGCAGTTCTGTTACGCCAGCTTCAGGTTACCAGCAGAAACTTTGCCCTGCTGGCCACGCTGAAGCTCGTATTCCAGCTTGTCGCCCTCGCGAGGCTCCTGCAGGCCTGCACGCTGGACGTCCGAAATATGCAGGAAGACGTCCTTAGAGCCATCATCGGGTTGGATGAAGCCAAAGCCCTTGGTGGCGTTGAACCATTTGACGGTACCGGTGGACATGGTGGCGTTCCGTTCATGACAGAGTTCCGCACAGCGAGACTGCTGGACGGATCAAACTTCGAGGGGAGACGGACACCGGGCTCGGCGCTCAATCACGAGCAAGGAGAGCAGGCCGAACCAAACGAGCTGATGGTGCATAGATGGGGTGCTTGCCCTCCACATGCAACTCTTTTCTTCAATGTCGTTGCAATCAGGCGAAGTCACCCATGGCCGCCGCGCGAATGCAGCGGCCGCAGCCCAGGCCGATGAGGGCGCCCGAAGCGCAGCAATCTCAAGATATGAGGCAGCCTGAAAAGCCGCATGTGAGTGACCGCTGAAAGTAGGCTGGTCCTCGGCTTCAGGATGCCAGTTCAGCGCATTGCTCTGAGCGATATGCCGACTTGGAAAAGCGGCGATGAGCCCATAGCCACTCTCCGGGCTGCGCCTTGATCCCTTCCGCCATTCGCTCGTTGGCCACGAGCGTCAGGGTGCGTGAGCGGCGGCTCCTCGACAACGCGGAAGCGGCATAATCCGACCCGCTCAACTTTGACAGGAATAACCGGGTAGCTGAAGCGCAACGCGCACTCGCGCCAAGTACTGTCGGCAACCGGAATGGCAAGCTCCAGATTGCGTGTCGTCGAATTGGAAACAGCCAGGTGGGGTCGGATCCTTCGCAGGATCATGCCTCCCAGGGCCGAAGCTCTGCGTGGCCCCAAGCATTCCAAGGCAAGCCAGCCCTGAGCCAGCAGGGCTTGTGCCTTCCAGGCCAGATGGCGCGCAGGCGAGGACCCGGATCGCATTGGGCAGAGAGAGCTTCAACTGGCAGGGAGGTGCAACCTATTCCGACGCGCCATCCTGGGCCAGTGGGCGCAGAAAGAGGGATGCAACCAGAAGATCCGCACCACCATCTCGGCGTGAGCCCGCGATGGACCAAGGAGCGCCTACAGGTTTAGGATTCACGGCTGTCGAAAGGCGATAACGGCCTGCGGAGATGAACCCTCATGCCCTCGGAGCGCGCTGCACTGCTCGGCGGATCGATCACCGACGTGCCTGGAGTGAAGGCTGGACACTTCACTGAGGCACGTCGGCCGACTGGCTGCACCGTCATCCTTGTTGAGCAGGGGGCCACCGCAGGGGTGGCGGTTCGCGGGGCAGCACCCGGGACGCGTGAGACCGATCTGCTCGACCCCTCCAACACCGTTGAACAGGTGCATGCAATTATGCTTTCGGGCGGCTCGGCCTTCGGGCTGAATGCTGCCGCCGGCGTCGTCCGCTGGCTCGAAGAGCGGGGCTACGGCCTCCCTGTCGGCCCGGTGCGGGTGCCGATCGTACCGGCAGCAATCCTGTTCGATCTCTCGGTCGGCGACCACCGTATCCGGCCTGATGAGGCTGCCGGCTACGCGGCCTGTGAGGCCGCCACCGCCTCGCCTCCGACGCAGGGAAGCGTCGGAGCCGGCACGGGTGCAACGGTCGGCAAGCTGTTCGGCATCGAGCGGGCGATGAAAGGGGGGATCGGAACAGCAGCCATGCGGGTTGGCTGCATTACCATTGGCGCGATCGTCGCGGTCAACGCAGTGGGAGATGTCATTGATCCCGCAAGTGGAGACATCATCGCCGGCGCTCTTGATCCGACAGGGGCGAGGCCTTGCGGCACGACGGCAACATTGTTGCAGAGCGGGACACCGTACTCCGAGGCGGCGGGATCAGCCACGACCATCGGTATCCTGGCCACAGACGCCGTTCTTACGAAAGCGCAGTGTCGCCTTCTCGCCCATTCAGCGCATGACGGTCTCGCCCGCTGCATCGATCCCATCCACACCATCCAGGACGGAGATACAATCTTCGCCATCTCGACGGGCGAGGCGGCACAGGGGGCCGACATGATGGCGCTCGGCGCCGCAGCGCCACGGGTCGTGACGGCGGCCGTGCTGAACGCGGTGAGGGCCGCGAGAGCCGTTGGCCCAAGCCCTCTGGGTGCGGCGGAGCTGGAAACGCATGGCAGGGCGTGCTGAGCGCGGCAAAAGCGCCGAGGATTTTCCAACCTACCGCCTCGACTGAGAGGCCCGGATGAGTGCTGCCGTCGAAAGCAGAATAGCAGACACCAGGATCGCTGCCGCTATGAGTCCGGCTGGGGTCGCGCGAGCCGCGGCCGTGATGGTTCCTTTGCTGCCCAGGCCGATTTCGACCCTGGCATTCATCTCTTCCGGGTGGGCGATGGGGGCTGGTGAGGCTTGGCTCATGGTGTCCCTTCCTTGGAATCGGCGGCCTGGCTGCGCACCGTCTCGATCATGCCGAGTCTCGGCTATGCCGGTCAGCGGCACCTGGATGTGGCGCCAGCACAGCTTCTCGTTGCCTCGCCCGATGAGCGGGCACGAGATCCGCTGACCACCTGCAGGCAGAAGAGAAGAACTCGGCGCCCCTAGCTCGCAGGATGAGCCTCTTGCGGCAGATCCGCTGCCGCGCGCCTGAACGCCTGATCGAGGTCGCGGACCAGATCGTCGGGGTGTTCGAGCCCGACCGACAGCCGGATAAGACCTTCCGTGACGCCGCTCTTGCTGCGTGCCTCCACTGGAACGCCGGAATGCGTGGTCGATGCGGGATGGCAGATGAGTGACTCCGTCCCGCCGAGCGAGACGGCAAGCTTGAAGATCTGCAGGTGATTGAGAATACGGAAGGCGAGAGACCGGTCGTCCTTCACCACGAAGGAGAAGGTTGATCCCGGGCCAGAGCACTGCCGGGCGTAGATCACGCGGTCGCGCTCGGCGAGGTGCTCGGGATGTAGCACTTGGCAGGAGATATGCGGATTCCCCGCAAGCCAAGTTGCCACTTTCCTGCCGCTCTCGGCCGCGTGCTCCATGCGCAGCGACAGGGTCTCCATAGACCGTGACAGCATCCAGGATGAATGCGGATCGAGCTGGAAACCATAGGCCGAGCGGGTCTGGCGCACAGGTTTGAGCAACTCGCGAGAGCCGGTGATGCCGCCCGCCACGAGGTCGGAATGGCCGCCCACGTACTTGGTAAGCGAGTAGACGCAGATGTCTACCCCGTGATCGAGCGGCTGCTGGAACACCGGACCAAGCATCGTGTTGTCGCAGACGATAATCGGGCGTTGGCCGGACGCCCCCGACCACTCGTCTACGGTGCGCCGCACGAGCGCCAAGTCCGTCAGAGCATTCGTTGGGTTCGCGGGGGTCTCCAGATAGACCATCTTGACCGGCCCGCGCTGCGCCGCGGTGGTGAGCACATCCGTCAGCGCCCCGGCACTTGCCCCGTCCGTGAAGGGGAAAGGGTGGATTCCCCATTGCGGGAAGACCTTGCCGATGAGGGTCTCCGTCCCGCCATAGAGCGGGGTGTAGTGCACAAGGCTGTCCCCAGGCCTCAGATAGCTCAGCGCCACCGCGCTGATGGCGGCCATGCCCGAAGCGGTGACGAGCGCAGCCTCCGCATGGTCATAGATCGCCAGCCGGTCCTCGACGATCTCCAGGTTGGGGTGGTTGAAGCGGGAATAGACCAGCCCCCCCGCTCCCATCCCAGCAGGTGCGGGCTTACGCCCGGCGACGACGTCGAAGAACTCGGCACCCTGCTCTGCGCTTTCGAACACGAAAGTGGAGGTCAGGAATACCGGAGGCTTGACCGCCCCCTCCGACAGCGAAGGGTCGTAGCCAAAGGCTGTCATCTGCGTCTGCGGGTGCAGCGCCTGCCCATCGAGATGCGTGCGCCGGAAGTTTCTCGCCATGGCTGCCTCTCCTTCGCCTGGATTGTTATAGGCCACTCCGACAGCAGAATCTCGCGTGATTGCCCGCATCATCCCCCCCTTCACTGGAGGGAGTTGGCCAGGAGGTGCAGAATCCTCCCCGTTATGCGCGGGCCACCCCGAAGGGCCGAGGAACCCGTAGCTGGAACGAACTGAGGGAGCGATCCAGAACGCGGCGCGGCATCCTCCCTGCTGAGAAGGCCAGCTGACCGGCTTGAGGCGGCCGGTACCGGTCTTCAGCAGGGCTGCTGATCTATCTGGACGCAGGCCGGGTGCTAACCGAGGCCAGGCAGGGAAGGTATAGGCGAGATTGGCCATGCCGATCTTCATCCGCGCCCGCGCCGTGCCGATCGTCCGCACGAACAGCGCCGCGCGGTGCTCCTCCGCCCGCTCGCCCGGTGACCACGCGCAGACGTGCCGCCCCCGGATGGTGGCTCCATCCTCGAGGGCGAACTTCTGGCGCGGTGTGGCAATCAGGATGGCCTGATCATTGAGGGCACCCATGCCGGGAAAGCCCCTGGTCATCAGCAGCGCGTCAGGGGTGGAGCCCCGCCGCGTCTGCGGCCAGACCGCGCCGGCGCCGCCTCCGACCTGGGGCGGAAGAGATCAAAATCCACCATGGCCGCGAGGCCACTCCAGCGGATTACCCGCTGCCGACAAGGCTGCACCGCTCGCCGGCATCGAAGAAGCCCCCTCCCCCGCCTCCATAGCGAGACATTTCGAAGCGTCCAGAACGCTGCCGGCGGCAGACTGATGGACACAGCGAGCGCGGGGCGGCCACGATGTGCCTGGCGGACGACCATGCTGGCTGCGCCTTTTGAATCGGGACTTGGCGGCCTAGCCAACCAGCACCAGCTCTTCTCGCCGACCCTGATCGCGGCAACCTGCTGGCGTTGCCCGCCGCCTCGGGCATCACTAAGCAGCACGGAGGAGACAAGCGATGCGGGAAATGCCAAGGTCGAGTTTTCCTGAGGGCAGTCTTTTGGTTGCCATGCTGGGCGAGCATGCCTCCATCGATATTCGGCGCGCGGCGCGGCGCCTGCGTGCGGAGGGCGCGCCCGCCCTGGCGATTGACAAGGATATTGCAGGCTTGGCATGCCAGTTGGCGTTTTCCGAAGTGTCGCACTCACCCGCCGTGCTGGACGTCCTGCCGCCGTTGTTCTGGCTCGAAGCGCAACGAGAGGATGGATCCGGTACCCGCGGGATCAGGGGATGGGTCGTGGAGAAGAAGCTCGGCGGCCTCGCCGCCCGGGGCTTCAGCATCGCCTTCGGTCATGAGGCCGTGCCGGAGCCGGTGGGGACCGCAACGGTGTCATTCGGCGCGCGCCCGCAGAAGGAAGACGAGGAGACCCGCTGCGTGAGAGGGCTGGTCACGGTCGTCAGCCTGCCCGAGATGATGTCGCAGATGGGGGAGAGTTCCCCCGTCGGGCTGATACCAGCCGATGCCTCCGACCGGGAGGCAAGCTTCCTGCGCGGCTTCAGACTCTCAGTCGCGATCTCTCCGGACGCAGTTCCGACCTGAGCTTGTATCGTCGTGGCCAACCGAAACCCGGCGGGTGGGGAGGTTAGCGAGCAGGATTGGTCCTGGACCCAGGACCGGAAGGTTGTTGCGGATGAGCAGGACCAAAGCCGCGCCATCTGGCCGCTGGCCGAGCATGACCGCTGGCGGGTCGAGGGCACAGCCGGAGTGGCGACGGCCGGGCCGGTACGCTTGACGGATGAGCACAAGAGCAAGAAGGTCGCCCTCGTGCTGCGCGACCGGAAGATCACCCCCTGCAACCCTGTGGCGACCTTTTCGGGCACGATGGCTTGCGCCTAAATGCTCCCGCGCGAGGCATCAAACCGCCGGCGGTTGCTCCGCTGGTTCATCTCCTCCGCCACCTTCAGCGTGCCGCAGGCCGCCGGGCCCATCGCGTTCTCGCTCGTCACCCTGAGCCTCACCGGCGATGCCAGCCACGGCGCGGCCATCATCCTCGCCATGACGCTAGCCCAAGTGGCCGGGGCGATCCCAGTCGCCCGGATAGGCAGGAACCTGCCCGCTGCGGCGTTCCTTAAGCTGCTGGTGGGCATTCGCACGGCCGCCTTGGTTTTGATCGCCGCACTGGCGGCAGGCGAGGCGTCGCTCATCTGGCTTATCCTGGCCGCTGCGGTTGGCGGATCCGTGAGTGGTGCGGCCCATGGGTTCCTCCGCGCCGTCCTCAACCAACTGACGCCTGCCGCACGGCTACCCCGGGCACTTGGCATCGCCGCCACGCTGAACGAACTGACCTTCGTGCTGGCCCCGGTGGCAGCCTCGGGCCTGGGTACCGTCTCGCCGGTCTTTGCTGTCCTGGCGCTCGCGGCTCTGGGCGCTGCGCCGATGCTGCTGGTGCCGCAGGCCAGCTCCACTCCTATCGAGGGCGCTCTCCATGCCGGGGGGCCGGTGCTAACCCCTTCCATCCTGCTCTGGCTCATGTGTGCCGCCGCAGGCGGCGCGACCGTTGCGGCCATCGAGATCGGTGCCGTCGCACTGGCACTCAGCTTCGGTTATGACCCAGCCCTGGCTGCCATGTTCACCGTTCCGCTGTGCCTAGCCTCCGTGACGGGCGGGATCTGGGTCAGCCTGCGGAACCGCATGGCGACGCGGACAGCCGTGGTGATTCAACTGTCCATCATGACCCTGGGGGCCGCTCTCGCCGCGCTCGAACTGTCGGTTTCCATAACCATTCTCGGCGCCGTCCTGGTAGGTTCAGTTTTGGCTCCCTTGGGCACTCACTACTCGCTTATCCTTGACACATTGGCTCCGCCGCAGCGGCGGGCGGAAGTCTTCGCCCTGCTGCGCACCGCGAACTCGGTTGGAGTCATTTTCGCCAGCGCGGTGTTGACGATGGTTTCTTTGTCCGTGGCGTTGATCGCGGTTGCAAGCCTGATGCTCATCGCCACCCTCACAGTCGGCATTGCCTTGAAGGGGCGTCGCGCCCGTCCGGGTTAGGGGTAGCCCCGGGTCGGGAGCGCCATCACGTATCCGACCTCGGCCGGCAGCAGCACCACCCGACACTGCTCCCCCTGCGTCTGCAGCGACCAGGCAAACAGATCATCCATGACCGCAGGGTTTGCACTGCAGCCAGAGCCACCGCCAGCCGCGACCGACCTGTGGCCGACGGCCATCCAGAGGCCAAAGCACAGAGCTCTCCCCCTCTGCGGTACGCCCTGCCGAACGGCCAGGCGCGCCGGCCGGAAATCTTTACCGAAACGATCGCGGCGCCTTGTCGCCCACGGCCTCATCAGGCAACCTGCTGCCAAATAAAGGGCCAACGAGCCCGGAGGAGGAAACGAATGGTGCAGACCACGCGGCGTAGGCTGGCATCCATTGGTGCAGCCATTCTTGCCTCTCCCGCCTTCGTACGTGGCGCGCGGGCCGCAGATGCAGTGCGGATCGGCGCCATCTATCCGCTGAGTGGCGCGACGGCTTCTGCCGGCACCGCGCTGCGCAACGCGCTGGAAGTCGCGCTCGACATCGTCAACAACCCGCATCCTGATCTGGCGAAGCTTCCTCTCGCCGCCGGCAGCGGCCTGCCGGGCCTTGGCGGCAGCAAGGTCGAGATCATCTTTTCCGATCACCAAGGCAATCCGGCCACAGCGCAGAGCCAGGCGGTGCGACTGATCAGCCAGGAGCGCGTTGCCGCTCTCACCGGCTGCTATCAGTCCAGTGCCACGCTGACAGCGAGCGCTGCCGCCGAACGGTACAACATACCTTTCGTCGCCGGCGAGGCGAGCGCGCCCAGCCTGACCACGCGCGGCTACAAATGGTTCTTCCGAACCACGCCGATCGGCACACATTTCGGCGTCGCCTATGCGGACTTCCTCGGCCTCGCGAAGCAGAACGGCATCCCGGTCAACACCGTTGCCGTGGTCAACGAGAACACGGAGTACGGGACCTCGGTCAGCGAGGCGATCATCAAGGCGATGCAGGAGAAGGGCCTCAAGATCAGCCTGCACATCCCCTATTCGGCCAACAGTTCCGATGTCTCGGCGCAGGTGCTGCAGCTCAAGGACACGAAGCCGGACGCCGTCGTCTTCGTCAGCTACACCTCCGACTCGATTCTTTACATGAAGACGATGCACAACCTGGCCTACAAGCCGCCGGTGTTGATCGGCGACGACAGCGGCTTCTCCGACGCCTCCTTCATCGAGGCGGTGGGCGACCTGGCCGAAGGCTGCATCAATCGCTCCTCCTGGGACATCGGCAAGCCGGGCAGCGTCACCTCCATTGTGAACGAGATGTTCAAGAAGCGCGCCGGGCACGACATGGACGACACCAGCGCCCGCGGTCTGCAGGGCTTCCTGGTGCTGTGCGACGCCATCAACCGCGCCGGCAGCACAGACAAGCAAAAGGTCCAGGCGGCTCTGCAGGCCACCGACCTGAAGGCCGACCAACTGATGATCGGCTATGACGGAGTGAAGTTCGGCGCTGATGGCCAGAACGAACGCGCCGCCACGCTACTCGTGCAACTGCATGACAAGAACTACATCACGGTCTGGCCGGAGCAGGCGGCGGCGCAGCCGGTGAAGCTGCCGTTCCAGGGCTGGTCGAACTAGCCGCGCGGCCGGGCTGCGCACATGATTCTGCTACAGGTCGTCGTCAGCGGATTGCTGATGGGTTCGGTCTATGCGCTATTCTCCTCCGGCCTGACGCTGGTTTGGGGCATGATGAACGTCATCAACTTCGCACATGGCGATTTCGTCATGCTGGCGATGTATGTGGCGTTCTTCGCCTTCACCCTGGCCGGTCTCGGGCCCGTGGCCTTCGTGCCGCTGGCCGCCGCGCTGCTCTTCGTGCTGGGCGTCGCCGTCTATATGCTGCTGATCCGGCACGTCATGCGCGGGCCGATGCTGGCGCAGATCCTGGGCACCTTCGGCCTAGCGCTGCTGCTGCGCTACGCCGCCTTCTGGGCCTTCTCAGCGAATTTCGTCACCCTGCCGGACACGCTGGTTGGCGGCACGCTGGTCCTCGGTGGGCTGCGGCTGGAGGCTGCGCGGCTGGTGGGCGGGCTCACCGCGCTGCTGCTGACCATCGGTATGCACCTGATGCTCACACGCACCTCGCTTGGCAGCCGGCTGCTGGCGGTCGCCGAGGACCGGCAGGCGGCCATGCTGATGGGCATTCGTCCCGACCGCATGCAGGCGCTGGCCTGGGGACTGGCCGCGGCCAGCACCGGCATCGCCGGCGCGCTGATCGCGCTGTTCTTCTACGTCTCGCCCACCGTGGGTGAGAACCTCGCGCTCATCGCCTTCGTCGTGGTCTGTCTGGGCGGCTTCGGCAGCGTGCCGGGCGCACTGCTGGCCGGCCTCGCCGTCGGTGTCATCGAGGCGCTTTCCGCTTTCTGGGCCGGCGCGGTCTACAAGGACGTGATGGTCTATGCACTGTTCCTGCTGGTGCTGTGGTTCCGCCCACAGGGCCTGTTGGGCAAGGCGTAAAGCTCATGAAGCGTACTGTTGCCGGCTTGGTCATCCTGCTGCTGGTCCTGCTGCTGCCGCTCGCAGTGCAGAACGAGTTCTACCAGCGCATCGGTGCGCTGGTGCTGCTCGCCGCCATCTCCGCCTCCGCCTGGAACCTGATCGGCGGCTATGCCGGGCAGGTCTCGGTCGGGCATGCCGTCTATTTCGGCATGGGCGCCTACAGCGCGCTGCTGGTCTATACGCGGCTCGGCTGGCCGCCCATCGCCGGCGCGCCGCTTGGTGTCGCCGTCTCGCTGCTGCTGGCCGCGCTGATCGGCACGCCCACCTTCCGCCTGCGCGGCCACTACTTCTCCATGGCCACCATCGCCGCTGCCGAGCTGATCCGCATCCTGGTCAGCAACTGGGAACTGCTGGGCGCGGCGGTCGGGCTGATGGGTCCGGCGATGCCGCGCAGCGTCGCCGACCTCTCCTTCACCACGCCGCTGCCTTATTACTATCTCTTCGCCGGGGTGCTGGCCGTACTGCTTGGCCTGACCTGGTGGATGCAGCGCAGCCGCATGGGCTACTGGCTGCGCGCCATCAACGGCGGCGACCGCGCGGCGCGCTCGCTGGGCGTGCCGGTGCTGCGGTACAAGCTCTATGCGCTGCTTCTCTCGGCCGGTTTCACCGCACTGGCCGGCACGCTCTACGCGGTCATGATCGGCTTCGCCGACCCTGAAAGCGTGCTTGGCATTCTGGTCTCGGTGAAGATGCTGATTATGGCGGCGCTGGGCGGCGCCGGCACGCTGTTCGGGCCACTGCTCGGTGCCGCCATCCTGGTGCCGCTGGAGGAGGCGACGAACGCCATCTTCGGCGGCTCCGGCACCGGCATCACCTACGTCATCTACGGCGCGATCATCCTGCTGATCGCCCGCTTCCAGCCGGAGGGGCTGCTGGCGCTCCCGGCGCGGCTGCGCGCCTGGCGGGGGCGCCGCCGCGCGCGCGCCGCCGATGCCGCCCGCCCCCTGCCCTCCGCGACCGCCGCGCCGGACGCCGAGAATGCCTGAGCCCCTCCTCGAGGCCCTTGGCATCGTGCAGGCTTTCGGCAACTTCCGCGCGGTGGACGGCGCCGACCTGACGGTGCATCCGGGCGAGATCGTCGGGCTGATTGGCCCCAACGGCGCCGGCAAGAGCACCTTCTTCAACGCCCTGGCGGGCGACCGCATCCCGACCGCGGGCAGCATCCGCTTCGAGGGCCGCGACGTCACCCGCGCGACGCCGGAGGAGCATTGCCGCCTGGGCATTGCCCGCAGCTTCCAGGTGCCGGTTACCTTCGAGGATATGACGGTTGCCGAGAACGTCCTGGTCGGTGCCTTCCTGCGCCACCCGCACCGTGATGCCGCCGCGGCCAAGGTGCGGGAGCTTCTGGAGTTCACCGGCCTCGCGCCGCTGGCCGAGGCGCCGGCGAGGTCGCTCGGAACGCCAGGTCGCAAGCGGCTCGAGATCTGCCGCGCGCTGGCAACCGAGCCTCGACTGCTGCTGCTGGACGAGGCGCTGGCCGGGCTGACCCCAACCGAGATCCGCTCCGCCATCGAGCTGGTCCGCCGCATCCATTCCCGCGGCATCACCCTCATCATCGTCGAGCACATCATGGAAGTGATCCTGACGCTGGCCCACCGCGCCGTGGTGTTCAACCAGGGCCGAGTCATCGCCGCCGGTGCGCCGCGCCAAGTGGTGGACGACCCCAAGGTGATCGAGGCCTATCTCGGGCGCAGCCTGCAGCGGAAACGCCCACGGTGAGCGTCAACGCCCCGCCCCTTGCGCTGTCAGTGCGCAATCTGCTGGTCCGTTACGGGGACCAGCTCGGCATTGCGGACGTCTCGCTCGACGTGCCGGAGGGCGCGGTGGTGGCGCTGATCGGCTCCAATGGCGCTGGCAAGACGACCACGCTGAACGCCATTGCCGGACTGGTACCACCGTCCGGAGGCAGCGTGACCTGGCAAGGCCAGCCGATCGACGGCCAGCCCGCCTATGCCATCGTCCGCGGCGGCATCGCCCTGGCGCCGGAGGGCTGGCGCCTGTTCAGTGACCAGACGGTCGAGCAAAATCTGCGCCTCGGTGCCACGGTGCTGGCCGATCGTGGCCGGCTGCCTGACCTGCTGGACCGCGTCTTCACCCTCTTCCCGCGCCTGAAGGAGCGGCGCCGGCAACGCGCCGGTACCCTCTCGGGCGGCGAGCGGCAGATGCTGGCCACTGGGCGTGCGCTGATGAGTGAGCCGCGCCTGCTGCTGCTGGACGAGCCGAGCCTCGGCCTGGCGCCGGCCGTGGTCGAGAACATGTACGAGAAGCTCGGCCAATTGCATCGCGAAGGACTGACGATGCTGCTTGCCGAGCAGTCCGTCGACCTGGCGTTAGAATTGGCCAGCCACGCCTATGTGCTGCAGACCGGCCGCACAGTGCTGGACGGCCCGGCCGATACACTGGCCAATGATCCGCAGGTGCAGCGCATTTATCTCGGTCTCGAGGCTGCCACGCTCGAAAGTGAACTTCCGCCGTGACGTTGGACCAGCTGGAGCAGGAGAATTGGTCTTTTGGAGAGGGGCTGCGGGATGAAGAAGCAGTACCCCGCGGGTCAGATCGCTGGCCTGCTGTGCCAGGTGGTGGTTGAACTCGCCCAGGGCCAGTCGGTGGGGAGATCCGCCACAAGCATGGAGTATCGGGGGCCAGCGGTTTTCGCCTGCGGTCCAATCCTGGTGGGCTGTAGCTGCAACAGGCGCGTTGGCTGACAGGAAAGAAACAAAAAATGCCTGGCCGTGCCGGAGCGCCTTGCGCAGGCTCCGCTATACGGCCGTACCCTCATCAAGCTGCGCCCGCTTACTACCATTTTCAGCGCTCCTCTGCCTACCATCTTTCTCCTACGATCCGCTGAACCAGTTGTATCCCTGATCCTCCCAGTACCCACCTGGATAGTCATTGGTCACGAACATGGCGACGATGTGCTTCGGGTTCTTGAACCCCAGCTTGGTCGGCACTCTCAGCTTCAGTGGGAAGCCATACTTCGCGGGTAGTGGCTCCGTGCCGTAATCCAGCGCCAGGATGGTTTGTGGGTGCAGCGCCGTCGCCATGTCCAGGCTCGAATAGTAGCGGTCGGCACATTTGAAGCCGACATAGCGGGCGCGGGTGTCAGCACCCACGCGTTGCAAGAAGCTGCGGAAGGGGACGCCGCTCCACTGGCCGATGGCGCTCCAGCCCTCGATGCAAATGTGACGGGTGATCTGCGATTCCTGCGGTAGGGTTCGCAGCCGTTGGAGCGACCAAGGCGTGCGATCCTGCACCAGACCGGATACCTCCAGAGCCCAGTCGCTGGCGTCCACGTCCGGGGCATCATCTTCGGGGTAGAAGGCGTTAAAAGGGAAAGGTCGGGTAATGGCTGTGGCAGGGTAGGTCGGGGCTAGCCGATTTGGGTTGAACAGCAGTGCCTGCACACGGTCATTCCAGCGGGACATTGCCCAAAGGACCTTGTCCACGGTATCACCGTCCTGCAGGTTGCACCCCGTCAACATGCTCAGCGCCCCGATCGACAGCCCGCCACGCAGCAGCAGGCGGCGTTGTACCCGCCTTAATTGGTGATGATGATCGGATGCAGCGGGGGGGCGGGGGCTTGAGGGGATCATGCTCCGGCTTCCTTTCGCGGGGTGTGCAGGCTGGCACTGCCGGTGATCATGGTGGGCAGGGTGCGCGGCACCAGGGCGACCAGCAGCAGATGGATGGCCACAAAACCCACAATTCCAGCCATCATGACGAAGTGTACGCGGCGCGCGGCTTCGTATCCGCCCAGTGCGCCGGCAAGCCAGAACAGTTGCACTGGCTTCCAGAGCGCAAGACCGGAGAGGACCACGCCAGCGCCGGCCAGCAGCACCAGCACGTAGAGCAGGCGCTGCACAGCGTTGTAGACGTCCGGGCGGTGGTCCAGGCGCAGGCGCAGTGCGGCCCCGGCATCCTGTAGCACCTCCGCAGGGCGGATCGGCAGCAGGCGCCGGCGCAGGTGCCCGCTGACCAGACCATAGAGGACATAGGCGAGGCCGTTGCCGACCAGCAGCCACATGGCTGCCAAGTGCCAGGCGATTGCGCCGCCCAGCCAGCCGCCCAGCGTGGCCCAGTCCGGAAAGGTGAAGGGAAAGAGGGGGGAGGCGTTATAGATGCGCCAGCCGCTCATCACCATGCAGGTCATCGCGAAGGCATTGACCCAATGGGTGACACGTACCGGCAGCGGATGGACGCGGATGCGGTGGACCGATGTCACCTGTGCCTCTCAACCATGAATGACGCAGCGGGCAGGCCGCCCGCCCGAATCGATGCTGCCCCGGCACAACGCCGTCGGCGAGGATGGCAGGATCGTGAAAGCAGGGCGGCGATGGCCGGCCCTGCCTTCGCCAGCTTCACATCGGCGGTACCAGTCCGTCCTTGCCGATGGACACGTTGCGGGCCGTGACCTTGCCGTCGGCGGAGCGCGTGCCGTTGATCAGCACATGCGCGCCCGGCGTCAACGCCGACTTGTCGGCAGGCTCGTAGGTCACCGCCGGAACGTCATCCGGCACGAACACCTTCTTCTCGCCGCCCTTGTAGGTCAGCGTCATCGTTCGGCCGTTGGCGACGGTCAGATTGCCCACCGTGCCGTTGGTCATGGAACTCTGATTGCCGGTGTCCCAGTCGAAGTGCCCGCCATCCCGGTTGCCGAAGTTCGGCGGGAAAATCTGCACCTCCATCGCCTTCAGCGTGCCGTCAGCCTGCGGTGTCGCGACCGTGCCAATGAAGCTGCCCGGCTGGATCTCACTGAGCTTGGAGACGGTGAGCCAGGTGTACCGCGTCTCGGCGGGCAGGGTCGCGGTGGTCTTGCTGCCGTTGCGCAAGGTGAGGTTCACCTGATCGCTGGAGACTGAATCGACCGTTCCACGAAGGCGGGCGGCGGTTTCTTGGGCATAGGCAGGGGCCACGGTAACCAGCCCGCCGGCCAACAACAGGGCTGAGGTGGCAAAAGCGGTGCGTCTGTTCATGCTCTGTTATCCTTCCGTCCTCGGCCATGATGACCGGGCCTATCGGAGCTGACGCCCTGGGGGCGCCCCTTATTCCGTGAGGGCAGCATCGCGAACGATCTTTTTCTGCATGCGATGGATTCCGGGAATACCCGGGAGGTTGAGGCGTTGACCCCCGCAGATGAATCCACCAGCGTACGGGATGGGATGAGCATCATCGCCGAAGTCGAGGAAGCCGTACCGGCGCTGCGCCGCTATGCGTGGAGCCTGCTGCGCCAGCGCGAGGGTGCCGACGACCTGGTGCAGGACACGCTGGAGCGGGCGCTGGTCCACCTTCCCCGGCTGGTTGCGGGGACGGCGGTGCGGCCCTGGCTGTTCACCATAATGCACAACCTGTCGGTCAGCCGCTGGCGCCAGTTGCGCCGGCGGGCGCGCTGGACGGTGCAGCAGGAGGACCAGGATGCCGCAGTGCCGGCGGAGCAGGAGGCGGGACTGGCCCGGCGCGACCTGCTCGCTGGGCTGGAACTTCTGCCGCAGGAGCAGCGCCAGGTGCTGCTGCTGGTGACGGTGGAAGGTTTTGAGTACCGGGAGGTTGCCGGCATCCTGGGCGTGCCGATCGGCACGGTGATGTCCCGGCTGAGCAGGGCGCGCGACCGGTTGCGCATGCATATGGAGGGGCGCGAGCGGGAACCGCTGCGCCGGGTGAAATGAGCGAGCCGAACCGCCCCGTTCTGGAAGATGACCTGCATGCCTACGCCGATGGCCGCCTGGACCCGGTCCGGCAGGCGGAGGTGGAGGCAGCGCTCGCCAGAAATCCGGCGCTGCGGGCCCGTGTGTCAGCATGGCGCACCCAGGCCCAGGAGCTGCAGGAAGCGCTGGCCTTCCGGCTGGCGGAGCCGGTGCCGGCGCGGCTGAACCCCTCCCGTTTGGCGGAGCAGCGGCTGGCGCGTCGCCGTCCGGCCTGGCAGATGGCTGCCGCGATCGTACTGGCACTGGGGCTGGGGGCGGCAGGCGGCTGGGCCCTGCGCGGCCCCGGCGGGAGCACCGAGATCGCCCGGCTGAGCATGGAGGCGGCCACCGCCCATCTGGTGTTTGCAGGCGATCCCACCCATGGCATCGAGGTGAATGCCGCGGACCGGGCCTTGCTGGTGCAATGGGCATCCAGGGCCATGGACCGCAAGATAACCTTGCCGGACCTGTCGCCCTTCGGCTACCGGCTGCTGGGAGGGCGGATGCTTTCTGCCATGTATGGCCCGGCGACCATGCTGGTCTATGCCGATGCGGCGGGAAACCGGTTGACCGTCTATGTGCAGCCGATGAAGCGGGGCGAACCGGCGCCGATGCGGCCCATTCTGGTACGATCCGTTGGCGGGTATGCCTGGATCAAGAACAAGATGGGCTGCAGCGTGCTGGCCGATACAGAAACCACGACGCTGCATGCCATGGCGAATGCCATCCGGGATGGGTTAGAGCTATAGCTGCGGTGCCCTTTGCCATTATTGGATGATACGACCGATAGGGTATGGGAGGCGCTGCTCACCGGAGAGGAAACGGCCAAGCGGCGAGATTGAGCCGGGACAGCTCACCCTGCTGGACGGACCAGCGTGGCAGGACAACCTGAAACCCGGCCTTCCGGTCACCCGCGGGCGATCTCGCTGGCGAAGTCGAGGAAGGCAGCTTTGGACCGAGGTTCATCGCAAGGTACCGGGCAACGGAAAGTTCCTTCACCGGGCGCGGGAGCCGTAGACGGTCGCTGATCAGGCTCCGGTACACCGTCACCATCAAGATCAAATTCGCCATGCCAGGAGAATCACCATGTGCATGTCGATGCCCCGGCGGATCAGCTTGCCTGCGGCGGAGCTCGGCGCGCGCACTATGAGCATGCCACCCCCGCGGCGATGGACGTGTTCGCCTCTTGTTGAGGAAGCCGTCTCGTCCGGCATCAGAGACACGGATGGGGTGATCCGGCAGCAACTGGAATGGCGGCTTCCAAGCGGGAGCCCTAGCAAGATCAGCATTTCTGAAGGTTTGCCACTCCGACTTACATAGGCGCCGAGCCGACGCTCGTGGGGCAAGTTCCGCGCTGCTTTTGACCCTGATGACCGCCTGAGAGGCCATCTGGAAACGCAAGCGGGACGCGCGCGCTGCCGGACGAGGAGCATGACGGAGGCGCCCTGGAGAATGGCTCTGGCGGCTGCAATGGCGCGCTCGAAGCCCTTGGCCAGCCTGCGGTTGCGGTTCCGCCAGGCGACGGTGCATTCCACCCTCCGGCGGCGCGGCGACGCCGACCAGCCCCTTGGATTTGCGAATGGGCCCTCGCGGGATGCGGGTCGCCTTGGCGCCGGGGCTGGCGTCGCGCCCTGCCCTTCCCGCTCCAGCAGGGCCAGGCGGTGAGCCAGCACCCCGGACAGCCCTTTGTCGCGCCCGAGCGGGGAGGCGCCATGGACGGATGGGCCGCGGCGGGAACCACGCCGTCAGCCGGCGCCAGGAGCAACCGCCGTGCAGAACAAAGGCGATGCCCTCCAGCACCAGCCGGGGCAGCCAAGTCCGGCGCCACCACCGCCCTTTCCAAATCCGTCAGGGCTGCGGCACCGCCGCAATGGCGACGCGCAGCCAGGCCCGACCCAGCCACGCTTCACGCGGCTGGCCAGGGTTCACATCCCGCACTCCAACCTGGTCTCAACAATCTGCTGGCAGCAGACCGAGCCAGCCAGCCTCCGAGGGAGGCTCTTAGCATGAGCCTTATATCGATAGACGTTAACCCCTGGCTGCAGGCTCCTGCGCCGCCACATGATGTTCGGGTGCAGGCAATCATGCAGCCACGTATCGGCCCAGTTCACTCCATACGTGCACCCGATGCCTTCACCACCTTCGCCCAGCGATCGACCTCTTCCTGCATGAAGGCAGCGGTCTTGTCCGGTGTGTCGCCGCCGATCCGTGCTCCTTGCTCAGCGAACTGCCGGGAGACAGAGGGCCGCCGCAACACCTTCAGCGTCGTGTTGTACAGAAGGTTGATGCGGTCGGCTGGCGTGCCCGCAGGCGCGAGCAGGGCGTACCAGTTCTCGATTGCCAGGTCTGGCAGCCCAGCCTCCGCGAAAGTCGGCACCTCGGGCAATGCCGCCATCCGCGCATGGCTCGCTATGGCGAGAGGCCGTAGCGCACCTTCCCGCGCCTGCACCAGAAGCGCCGAGGGATCGAGGATGGCGAAGTCCACTTCTCCCGCAAGTACGGCCGTCAGTGCCGGCGCGGCCCCGCGATAGGGCACATGGGTGAAGGCCAGGCCGGCCTCCATCCGCAGCATCTCACCAGCCAAGTGGGTCGTCGCGCCGGGGCCGGAAGAGCCGAAATTCAACCCTCCTCCCCGCTTCGACCGCTCCAGCAGCTCGCGTGCACTGCGGATGCCGGAGCGGTTGCTGGCCATCAGCAGCAGCGGCGAGGAGGTGACGATGGTGATCGGTGATAGGTCACGGCGCGGGTCAAAGGGCGGATCGGGCAGAATGCTGACCGATACAACAACGCCGCCTGTACTGCCGAAGCAGAGTGTATAGCCATCCGGCGGTGCCTTGGCGACAGCATCGGTACCCACGACGCCGCCGGCGCCGGAACGGTTATCCACCACGACGGATTGCGCCAGCTCCTCCGTCATACCTTGTGCCAGAAGGCGCGCAGGCCAGTCCGCCGGACCACCTGGCGGATAGGGCACGATGAGGCGGACCGGCCGCTCGGGGTAGGTGGCGGCCCGGGCCTTGCCGGTGCCGGCGGCAAGAAGGCCAGCGGTGCCCGCGATGATGAGATCTCGGCGTTGCATTCTGCCCGCTCCGCTCAATCGGCGCGGAGGTGACCGGCGCGGACCACCTCCGCCCACTTTGTCACCTCGGCGCTGATGAAGCTGGCGCTCTCCTCAGGGCCGCTGATCACCATGCGTCCGCCCTGGTCGGTGAAGGAGCGGGACACCGCCGCCTTCTGCAGCGCCGTGCGCGAGATTTCCCAGAGGCGGGCGATGCGCTCCGGCGGCGTGCCGGTGGGGGCAAGCATGGCGTACCAGTTCTCCACCTCCACACCCGGCACTCCCGCCTCAGCGACGGTCGGGATGTCCGGCATGGCGGGGCTGCGCGTGGCGCCCGTCGTGGCGAGCGCTCTCGCCTTGCCCTCGCGGACATGCGGCAATAACACCAGCGGATCGAGGATGACCGTGTCCACCTCGCCAGCGAGAATGGCGGTGACGGCGGGCGCCGCGCCACGATAGGGCACGTGCGTCAGCTCGATGCCCGCCCGCTGCTTCAGCAGCTCGCCCGAAAGATGCGGCGTGCCGCCGGGGCCGGAGGTGCCGTAGGTCAGCGGCTTGCGCTTCGCCAGGGCGATCAGATCGGCCAGCGAGGCGACCGGCAGTCCGGCCTTCGCGACCATCAACATCGGTATGGCCGAGACGATGACGATCGGCACGAGGTCGCGCCGGCAGTCATAGGGCGTGCTGGGAATCAGGCTCTGGTTCACGGCGACCGCACCGGTGCTGGCGAAGCTCAGCGTGTAGCCGTCAGGTTCCGACTTCACGACGGCATCAACACCGACCACGCCCCCGGCGCCGGCACGGTTCTCCACCACCACGCTCTGGCCGAGTTCTGCGGTCAGCGCGTTCGCCATGATCCGGGCGCCGGCATCGACCGGCCCCCCCGGCGGAAAGGGCACCACCAGGCGGACCGGGCGGTCGGGATAGGCTGCGGCGGCGGCCGCGCCACATGGCAGGGCGCCGGCCGCAAGGGCCGCCGCCAGCAAGCTGCGTCGGTTCATTGTTCTCTCGTTCCTCCCTGTTGCCGCGCCTACCAGGCCGGCTTCCGCTTCTCCACGAAGGCGGCAATCCCTTCGCGCGCTTCCCGCCCGGTCACCGCGACGGTGATCGTGTCGGCCGCACCGGTCATCGCCGCGCGGTAGTCGCTGTCCTCGACCTTCCAGATCATTCGCTTGGTGCGCGCGATGGCGTCCGGGCTCGCACGCAGCAGCTGCGCCGTGATGGCAGCGACCGCCTCCTCCAGCGCCACAGCCGGCACGACACGGCTGACGAGGCCCATGCGCTGCGCCTCCTCCGCCTCCACGTTGCGCGCCGTCAGCAGCAGATCCATCGCCACCTTGCGCGGCACGTTGCGGATGAGGCTGACCGTGGTCTGCGAAGGTGGGAGGCCGACCAGCACCTCGGGATAGCCAATCTTGCAGCCTGCCTCGGCCAGGGCCAGATCCGCCCAGCTGGCCAGCGCGGCGCCGGCGCCGAGTGCATAGCGCTCCAGCACAGCCACGGTGGGGCGGCGGCAGTAGTACAGAGCCTCGTTCAGCCGCAGCAGCGTCCGGTATGCGGCTTCCGCAGCTTCGGTGCCCGCGGCCTGGAGCGCACGCACGTCGTTCAGTTCACGCCCGGCGCAGAAGATGCCCTCCGTCCCGCGCAGCATTACAACACGGCAGCCGGCATCTTCCCCGGCCGCCTCCAGCGCCGCGATCAGGGCGGCAATGATGCCATCGTTCAGCGCATTCCGGTGGGAGGGGTTGTCGATCCACAAGGTGGTGACACCATCCTCACCACGCTCGACCCGAAGCGTGCCGCTCATATCACTTCCTCTCTCCGAAGGTCTTCGATCTCGGCATCTGAAAGACCGAGCCGCTCGCGCAGGACGGCCTCGGTGTGCTCGCCGAGTTCCGGTGGCCGTGCGCCGGGCACAGGCGGCGTCGCCGACATGCCGAGGGGCGTGCCACAGAGCGTCACCTCGCCGCCATGCCCATCATCCACACGGTGCAGCAGGCCCATCGCCTCAAGTTGCGGATGGGCCAGCACCTCAGCGATGTCGTGCACCGGCGAGCAGGGGATGCGCACCGCGTCCAGCCGCTCGACCCACTCCGCCGTGGGGCGCGGGGCAAAAAGCGGCTCCAGCTTGGCGACCAGCTCCTCGCGCCGCGCGACCCGGCCGGCAGCCGTCGCATAGGCCGGATCGGCGGCGAGGTCCGACGCCTCGAGCACCGCGCAGAGGCGCTGCCAGGCGCCGTCATTGTTGGCGCCGACCAGTAGCCAGCCATCCCGGGTGCGGAAATTCTGGTACGGCACGATGTGCCACACCGCCGAGCCGGTACGTCCAGGAATGGCGCCGGCCATGGTGTAGGCGGTGAGATGATAACCGAGCAGCGCGATGCCGCTCTGCAGCAGCGATGTCTCAATGTGCTGGCCACGGGCACGGCCCTCGGCGCGGGCGAAGAGCGCCGCGCAGACACCACCAAAGGCCAACATCCCCGTCGCTAGGTCGATGACGGACGGCCCGAGGCGTGCGGGGCCACGATCGGCCTCGCCGGTCATCGCCATCATGCCGGTGAAGGCCTGCAGCATGTTGTCGTAGCCTGGCCGCTCGCGAAGCGGTCCGCGGCTGCCATAGCCGGTCACCGAAACATGGATCAGGTCCGGGTTGATCGCGATCAGCCTCTCATGCGCAAGGCCAAGGCGGCTGGCGGTGGCAGGGGGAAAGTTCTCGATCAGCACGTCGCTCTGGCGCACCAGCTCAGCCAGGATCTCCTGCCCCCGGTCCGATTTCAGGTTCAGGGTGATGCCGCGCTTGCCACGATTCACCGACCAAAAGTTTGACGCACGGCCCTCGACAACAGGAATCCAGCGACGATTCTCGTCGCCCTGCCGGTCCTCGATCTTGAGCACCTCGGCGCCCATGTCCGCCATCAGCTGGGCACAGGAGGGCCCCGCCAGCACACGGCTAAGATCCAGCACGCGGACACCGTGAAGCGCGGTCACGGCGCGCTGTGCCCCAGGTGGAATTGCAAAACGCTCCTCCTATTAGTTTCACTGTATGAAACTTTGGTTTTTCTGTAGAAAACCCTATCAGCGCCGCGACATTCGCCGCAAGGGTCTTTCACCTCCAATCCCGTGGTAGCGGGAGGCGCGCACAGCGATCCAGCCATTCCCGCAGCTGGTCAGTAGCCTGCCTCTAAGGCGGGGGAAGGATCTCGCGGTCAGTAGGTCAGCGCCTCCCCCTTCCACCCGTCTGGAGAGCGTCGCTTCTCTGGCGGTTCAGGCACCCAGGGCGGCGGAGATCGCTGCCGCCGCTTCAACAGTCAGGGCTTGGCAGCGCCGCATATGCGCCGAGGTCGATCGCTGCATCGGAGCAGTGCACGCGATCGACGCGACGACCTCGCCGGCATGCCCCCGGATTGGAGCGGCCACTGACCAGACATCAGGCGCGGTGTCGCGAACCGAGACGGCGACACCCGCCTCACGGACGGCGGCCGCATCGCCCTCCAGCGCTGCAGTATCCGGTTGCCCTTCCACGATCGCGGCACGCGTGGCGGGGTCGAGAAAGGCGAAGAGGATGCGGCCTGCTGCACCGCGCCAGAGTGGGCCCAGCGTGCCGAGCGGCATCATTCGCCGTACCTTCTCGCGGCTTTCGGCCGTGTAGACGCAGACGCGCTCGGCGCCTTCGCGCAACAGCAGACAGCAGGTCTCGCCTGTCTCGTCACGCAACTGATCGATATGGGTGCGGGCCACGCGCTCGACCGGGTTCTGCGCGTGGTAGGCAGCAGCGAGATCGAGCACGGCATGCCCGAGCGCATAGCCGCCATTGTCACCGCGGCGCACGAAGCCCGCCTGCTCAAGATTCCAAAGCAGGCGGAAGGCAGTGCTGCGCGTGGTGCCGAGAGCGGCCGCGGCGTCCGGCAGGGAGGTCGGCGTCTCCCGTCGCGCCAGCAGGCGAAGCATGGCGAGGCTACGCTCCACAGCCTCGATCGGGTACCCCGCCCGAGGCGCGGCAGGCCGGCGGTTGTCAGCCAAGTGTAGCATCCTATCCAAGCAAGAGGGAGCGCGAACCTAGCCAAAGCGGCATGCCGGAACAACGCGCCGATCCAGGTCGATGAAAGAGGCTGCTCCTCCCTCCAAGCGCCTTTATCCATGCCGGAGCCAGGTAAGAGAGTTCTCGATATGGCGCTGAGGAAAGGGCCAGTGCAGGTACGAAGCGGGGGCTTGTTGGTGACTGGTCGGCACATCGCAAGCTACACCGTTCAGAACATATCTCTGTTACGCTCCAGCGTCAGGTGGTTGAGGGTCCCGTGCACTCCCAGGTTGGGGGTTCATCTAGATCCACTTGGTGACAGCGGCGATCAGCACGAATTCGGTGAGAAAGGTCTGGGCCAGCCGATCGTAGCGGGCGGCTAAGCGGCGCCGGTGCGCCCGTCGAGCCGGCAGGGCCGTGGAAAGGAGGACGGCCTGGATGTGGCGCACCGCCAGCCAGCGGCGCAGGTTCTCCGCGTCAGAGGCTTTGTCGGTGATCAGACGCCGCGGCAGAGCCAGGCCGATGTCGGCGATGTTGCCAGACGTCAGGACGAAGGCGCCCTATCAGCCGCGAGCACCGGCCTGGTCGTCGGGTCTTGAGGGTCTACTGACCGCAAAGGCAGCGGTCGTATGCGCGCCTTGACCTTGCACAGCGGCGTCGCCCAGAGTTCCTGCGGCCGGCTGACCGCTGCGCTTCTCATTCCCGCCCTCCCGAAGTAGGGCCCCACTTGGCTGAGGGATCCCACGAGAACATCACTGCAGGGCCAACCCTTACCGTCGGGGCTCTCGCTGTTGCCTCAGTATGCTCGGCGAGAGACAGCCGATATGTACCTCGTGAGCCCAATAAGCATACAGTACACGATGCCGGCGCTCAGGCTTGCATGACCGCTGAATATTACAAGGCCGAAGCCCCAACCTTGCTGGTTAACAAGGATGCCCAGCGCCAACAATAGGCCACATGTGCCGGTGGTGCGCAGGATGTATGAGATGCACTTCGATAACGATCTCTTCGCCAGATCGCGCTGCTGACGATCCATTGCCATGGAAAGTGTCGCGAAGCCCACCAAGCACAACAGGAAAGACGGGAGATGGCTCATGCGCTGTTTTCGCCTTCAATGGAATTGATCGCACGCGTCCGTTTCACTGGTCGAGGTCTGGACTGGTGCCTAGACACGCCAACCGCCATCGCTGCGTGGAGCGCAGCCAGCACCCAGCACATGAGTTCAACTCCGACGAACACCCAATCTCTCTGAGCCAAGCTGTGCCACACCGGCCGTTGCGTAGTCGCCGCGCTGAGGACAGGCACCAGCGTCAGCAACGCAGCCGCTGCCCATAGCTGCTCAACCCAGGCCCTCCTCGCAGGACGAAGCAAGGCATGTGCAAGCGCCAAAGCCCAGATGATAAAGAACGCGTGGATCTCCCAGGAGGCACGCCCCGCCAGTTCTGGCGGCAGCAGGCGGTTGGCCAACAGGAACGCGGCCATGGCGACTGACAGTCCGGCAATGCTGGCGATGTTTAGCCGCTCGACAAGGCGAAAGCCGAGATGTGGCCGCTCCGGACAAGGCAGCCTCGCCCGCCGTTTCACGGTCCAGAGCACCAAGCCTGTGCCCACCATCGCCGTTCCCATCAGGCTAACAAGGAAGTATAGCCAGCGTGTCACGGTGTCGCTGAAGCGGCCAAGATGCAGTGCGTAGAGAACGCCGCGCGTCTCGGCCGCGGCGCCCACGCCTTCACGAACTTCCAGCAATGCGCCGGTTGCACCGGCGAACTCCATGTATTGCGGGCTCATGGAGATGCGGCCAGCCTCTCCGCGCGCAACCGCCACCCGTGCCGCCGCGTCGCCGGGATAAGTGATGGTGACGCGGCCGGCATTGCCGCGGCCCCACCGTTCCTCTGCTTGCCGCACCATCTCGGCGACCGAGGCAAGCGGCGCCTGCTCGCCGGCAGGCCTGCCCGGCTGGATGAAGACGTTGAGTTGCGCCGCCAACTCCTGCCTCTCTGCCGGCGTCCTGATCACCGCGCGCTCGCCCCAGGGCATGTACAGCGCCATCAGCGTGACCAGGCCGGTGTAGGTGATCATGAGATGAAAGGGCAGCCCAAGGACCGACAAAGCATTGTGTGCGTCGAGCCATGAGCGCTGCCCTTTGCCCCAGCGGAAGGTGAAGAAGTCAACAAAGATCTTCCTGTGCGTGATGATCCCGCTGAGGATGGCCACCAGCATGAACATCGCCGCCGCACCGGCAAACCACCGCCCCCACCGCACCGGCAGGTAGTGGAACTGGAAATGGAAGCGGTAGAAGAAGTCGCCGCCCACCGTGTCACGCGCGTCCAGCTTGCGGCCAGTAAAGGAATCGAAACGAGCTCCGTCGAAAGCACGCCTGGCAGGCGTGGATGCGGGTGCGCGCCAGAAGGCGTCGATACTGTTATTGCGCGCGTCCGGCAGGCGGAAGCTCCATTGGGGGCTACCGGGCACGAGCCTTGCGAGTTCATCGACCACGCGCTGGGCCACCAGCGCTTGATCGGGCACCTGATGCTGAGCCGGTAGCTCAGGCCGCATCCATTGGGACAACTCGTCCTTGAAATAGGCCACAGTTCCCGTGAGGAACATGGCGTAGAGCAGCCAGCCGAACAGCAGGCCGGCCCAGGTGTGGAGCTCGGACATCCGCTGGCGAAGACCGCGGCTTGAAGAAGGTTTCGTCGGCGCGGCCTGCATGCGGGGCGTCATCGCCACCAGATCAGCCCTGCCGCCGCCAGCAGCGGCGCGGCTGCCAGGAGCAGCCCCGCACAGGCGCGCCAAGCACTACGCGCCGCAAAGGCCCAGATCGCCGCCCCCGCGTAGATCGCGAAGCTCGCCAGCATGCCGCCGAGCACGGCCTGCGGTTTGCTGACAGGCAGCGCGAGCGCCGCGACGCTGGCGAGGGCAGCCAATGCGTAGCCACCAAACAAGGCCGCCGTGATGCGCGCGAGGAGTGGGCCGATGGCGTGCTGCCGTCCAGTTGATAAGGTCATTGACGGAAAGCCCCGGGCGCCTCGGCCGGGACGTGTGGCTGGTCTCCCGACCAGCGTTCCTGCAGGTGCGGAGAGAATGTGGCTCCTCCACCGGCAATGAGAGCCTCGCCCGGCGCAGCGGGCGAATTACCGTGCAGGCTCAATGCACACTCTCCGAGCGGGTCATCGTGGTCCGGCCATCATGTCAGGCGATCCGCCGCCACGGAGCCTGCGCATCAGAGGTTCCATGCGGTGCGGCGCGATGTGAAGGGCTGCTCATGGCGATCACGGCCAGGGAGGCATAACATCAGAAATCGAAGGTGGCAGAGACGATGATGGTGCGGGGCGAGCCGACCGTCACAAAGTTGCCGGTGGTCAGCCAGTAGTCCTCCCCGAAGGCGTTCTCCAGGCTGGCCCGCAGCGTGACCGGCTTGTTGGCTATTTCCGTTCTGTACCGCGCCCCAAAGTCAATGCGCGTCCAGGCGTCGAAGCGCAGCGTGTTGGCGGTGTCCAGGTAGGCACCAGAAGTGTAAATCAGGCGGCCGTTGAGGGCGAGGCCGGGAACCCACGGCACGTCCCAGTCAAGGGCGCCGGAGAAGGTTTTGTCCGGCACGCCCGCGGCGTCGTTGCCTCGCTCCGCGGGGTTGGTGGGGCTGGTCAGCTCAGGCTTCAGGAAAGTTGCGCTGGCCAGTGCGCGCAGGCCGGGCATGACCTCGCCGAAGGCGGAGAGTTCCAGCCCACGGTTCCGTTGCTCGCCGTCGTAGGCGAGGTCGTTGTCCGGCGTGCGGACGGAGTTCGGCCGGGCGATCTGGAACACCGCGGCGGTGGTGGTGACCGAGCCCCAGTCCACCCGCAGGCCAGCCTCGTACTGCTCGGACTTGTAGGGGGCGAGGACCTCGCCGGTGTTCCTGTAGCCGGCCCCGACGATAGTGCCGCGCGTCAGGCCCTGGGCGTAGTTCGCGTAGAGGGAGACGTTCTCCCAGGGCTTGACGACGATGCCGGCCACGGGCGTCGTCGCGTCGGCGTCGTAGCGGCTGGTCCGCGCCTGGGTCGCCGTGTTGTAGCTGTTGACCACCACGTTCTGGAACCGCACGCCGCCCGTCAGCAGCACACGGTCGCCGAAGAAGGACAGCGTATCGGCCAAGGCAAAGCTTGAGAACTCCGTCAGCGAGGCCCGCCGCGGATCGGTGCGCGGGGCGGTGATGGGCGGGAGCGGGGACGGGTTGTAGATATTCGAGGGATAGCTGATGGCCGAGGCAACGTAGGCGTTACCCGCCTCCTGCTGGAGGCCCGAATAGCCGATATTGAGGGTGTGGCCGAGGCCCAGCGTGCTGAACCGGAAGTTCGCGCCGACCGTTCCGCTCAGCGTCTCGCTATAGGAATCGTAGTAGGCGTTGGTAACCCTGAAGTTGCCGAGCGCATCGGCGCCCCCGGGTCGAGAGTCGGGGAAGGTCTGCTCGTTCCAGCCGTCGCGGTAGCCGATCGCGGCATAGGCGGTCATCCAGTCCGCCGCGTCGTACTCGACCCGAGTGGCGATGGTGCTGTCCTGCTGGCGCAGATTGGTCCCGGGATACCAGTTGCTGCGGGCGTCCGGTGGGGATGGGATGTCGGGGATGGCGGCCGACAGGGTGAGCTGCGGGCGGAAATTCTTGGTGTCGTCGCGCTGATAGATGCCGTCGACGGACCAGCGCAGCCGGTCGCCGCGATAGTCCAGCCCGAGCGCGGCGATCCCGCTGCGCAGGTTGCCGTCCTCGACCGAGGCCTCGCCGTCGCGGTAAAGGCCGTTGAAGCGCACGCCCCATTCGTTGCTGGGCCCATAGCGGCGCGCCACATCGGCCTGGATACCGAGATTGCCCTCGCTCATAAAGACCGGCGTCAGGCGGGTCAGGGGTAGGTCGCCGGCACGCTTGGTGATGATGTTGATACCGCCGCCAATGCTGCCCCCGGGCGCAATGCCATTGATCAGGGCACCGGGGCCGCGCAGCAGTTCGATCCGCTCGATGTACTGCGCCTGGGCACGGTTGGAGGAGACCAGGCCATACAGGCCATTCAGGCCCACATCCTGGCTTCCGACCTGAAAGCCGCGGATCGCAAACGTATCGTCGAAGCCGTTGCTGCCGGTGGTCAGGCGAACAGAGGAATCGTTGATCAGGGTATCGGCGGCAGTACGCCCCTGCTGGTCCTCGATCACCTGGGACGTATAGCTGGTCGTGCTGAACGGCGAGTCCATCAGACTTTTGCTGCCCAGCAGCCCGAGCGACCCTCCGCGCGCAACCTGGCCGCCGGGATAGGCCGGCGGTAGTTCACCTGCTCCTCTGACGGCAGTGCCGGTGACCTCCAGGGTCGGTAGGACGATGGCGCCGTCCGCAGGAGGCTTGCCGTCTGCTGGCTGGGCACGGGCGACCGGCGCGAGTGAAAGGCCTCCGGCCAGGACGGTTCCTGCCAGGCCGCGGAAGAGGGCGCCCGGTTTCAGGCGGGGAACAGTGACACCGTTCGAATCGCACGTACTGCCGCCACGAGGAGCGGCCAGGCTCGACTGAGCCTTGCCGTGGGTTCGGTTCATCGGTGCTCATCCTTTGTCTGATACCGGCCCTATTGGTGCGGCTCTGGCGCTCGAGGGGGTCCTCTCCCGCCAAGCCGAGGGGCCTGCACTGAATGCAAATGCGACTTATTGTCATTATCCATAATATGGCGAAGCGGGCAAGGGAGGTGGCGCTATGCCCTCCGCTCTTCCGAGACCTCGGCCGCTCTCCCTTGCGGGCGCCTGGAATGTCATGCGGGAGGCGCTGTGGGAGCTGTGCGTGCAGGTGTCTGCGCCGGATGACAGGGAGCGGTTTGCTCCTGGCACTGGCAGCGGAGCGGTGCACCACCCCCCCCTACCGGACCACGCAGGAGATGCGCCCCCCCCCCTCGCCCGACGGAAGCCAGCCAAGGACAGACTCCATGGCCGCGCCACCGGAATGCGGACTAGCGCCGCAAGCTGGCCGGAGAGCCTTCAGTGAAGGGAGACACAGAAAGGCAGCGCCGAGGTGAGGCCGGCGGAGGTGCATCGCGCCACCCAACTGGTGGCGGCTTCCTCATTCTGCTGGAGCGGGAGGGGTGCGCGGCGGGTCGAAACTTCGCCGCGTCTACGGCGCGAGGCCGCTGCTCACGGCGGAGGGCACTGGCGTCGCCGGGTTGCCGTCGGCCGCCAGAGCGATTTCAGTCTCCAGTGCCTCCAGGGCGAAAGGCAGGGAGAGGACACTGCCGAAGGAGAGCGCCGCGGCGCCAAGCGGGCTCGTCAGCACCTCGCGTCCTTCGATATGCGCGCGCAGAAAGCGCCGCAACGGCAGTGAGACGATCTCTGGCACCGGCCCGAGAGAGGAATCCCAGAGCAGAAGGTCCGCGTCGAGCGGCGAGAGATCTTCCGGCGAGAGGGGAGCGAAGAACCCCTGCGTGTGGCTCAAGCGCTCCAGTGCCGCCGGGGCGATGAATCCGAGTTCCGCGAGGAAGCGGCTGCGGCTGTCCTCCGGCATGAAGACACCGGTCTCGCCACCATGGTTGTATGCGGCCACGGCGCTGCGCCCCGCCCATTCCGGGTGGCGCGCACGGACTGCCGCGAAGGTTTCGCGCAGGCCGGCGGTGAGCTTCTCTGCTTGGGATTGCCGGCCCAGCGCGAGACCGATGCTTTGCAGCATCTCCTGCCAGGCGGTGCCGAAGGGAGGCCGTCCATGGGGCTGCATCAGCACCGGCGCGATGCGGGAGAGCGTAGCATATTGCTCGGGCAGGATACCGGAGCCGATGCCGATGATCAGGTCGGGCTCCAGGATGGCGACGGACTCAAGCGAGAAGTCCCGCGGCAGCAGGAGCGGCTGCTGCGAACCGCTGACGAGGGGTCGTGCCCAGGGCCAGAGGCCGCCCGGCTGATCGCCGAACCAGTGCCGTATCGCGACAGGCATGACGCCGAGCGCCAGCACCGTGTCATGCGCTGTAAATCCCAGCGAAACCACGCGGCGCGGTGGTTCAGGGATCAGAATCTCGCCATAGGCGTCACGAATGCGGACACCATCCCCCGCCAGGGCAGGCGCGGAAAGGCCGCCAGCCAGGGCGGCGAGCATCGAGCGACGAGAGATAAAACAAGGAGCTTTCGGCATCGCAGGCTTCCTGGTCAGGCACTATCGGCGTGATGATCCTCATCCCTCAGAGAGTGCGACGGTCGGCACAGACTTGCCCCCCCCCTGCTGCATCAGACCGCGCATCCCTCCGTCTCTGCTGCTCCTACGCTTTGTCGGGTGCGCCCGGCCGGGATCAGATGCACCTGCGGGCAACCAGGAAGGGCTACATTAACTAGGCAGGTACCGCGTGGCTAGGCTCAGCAGAGCCCGAGAGGCCATCTGGAACTTAAGCGGGATGCGCGCGCTGCCGGACGAGGAGCATGACGGAGGCGGCCTGGAGAATGGCTCTGGCGGCTGCAATGGCGCGCTCGAAGCCCTTGGCCAGCCTGCGGTTGCGGTTCCGCCAGGCGACGGTGCATTCCCCCCTCCGGCGGCGCGGCGACGCCGACCGGCCCCTTGGGCTTGCGAATGGGCCTTCGCGGGATGCGGGTCGCCTTGGCGGCGCCGGGGCTGGCGTCGCGCCCTGCCCTTCCCGCTCCAGCAGGGCCAGGCGGTGAGCCAGCACCCCGGGCAGCCCTTTATCGCGCCCGAGCAGGAAGGCCCATGGATGGGTGGGCCGCGGCGGGAACCACGCCGCCAGCCGGCGCCAGGAGCAACCGCCGTGCAGAACAAAGGCGATGCCCTCCAGCGCGAGCTGGGGCAGCCAAGTCCGGCGCCACCACCGCCTCCGAAGCAGTGGCACGGTTGCACCACCTCTGCATCGCGGTAACCTGCCGGCGGAAGACACAGCGAATCAAAGATCTGGAGGAAACCTGATGCGTCGACGTGTGCTTTTGCAGGGAGCCGGAACGGCTGCGCTGTCGCTGTCTCTGCCGCGGGTTTCACGCGGTGCGGCGGCCCGTCCGCTGCGTCACGTTCCACATGTCGATCTTGCCTTTCTCGATCCCCACTGGACCACGGCCAACATCACGCGCAACCATGGCTTCATGGTCTTTGACACGCTCTATGGGCAGGACGAGAACTATGCGGCGGCCCCCCAGATGGTCGAAGGCCATGTGGTCGAGCAGGACGGCAAACTCTGGACGCTGCGTCTACGGGAGGGGCTGCTGTGGCATGATGGCGAGAAGGTGCTCGCCCGCGACTGCGTCGCCAGCATCCGCCGCTGGGCACAGCGGGACGCCTTTGGCGGCGCGCTTATGCGAGCGACCGACGAACTCTCGGCGCCCGACGACCGGACCATTCGCTTCCGCCTGAAGAAGCCTTTCCCCCTGCTGCCCGACGCCCTGGGCAAGTCGCCCGTCTACATGCCGGCGATGATGCCGGAACGTTTGGCCAAGACTGATGCCATGCAGCAGATCACGGAAATCATTGGCAGCGGCCCCTTCCGCTACAAGGCGGATGAGCGGCTGCAGGGATCGCGGAACGTCTATGAGCGCTTCACGGGCTACAAGCCGCGCGAGAACGGAACGCCAAGCGGGACGGCCGGCCCCAAGGTCGCCTATTTCGACCGTGTCGAGTGGACCACCATCAGCGATGCCTCCACTGCCGCTGCGGCCTTGCAGTCGGGCGAGCAGGATTGGTGGGAGCATGCCAATCATGACCTCCTCCCGGTGCTGCGGAGCAACCGCTCGATCAAGGTCGAGGTGGTGGACCCGGCCGGCATCCTGTCGATGATGCGGCCCAACCATCTCCAGCCGCCCTTCAACAACCCCGAGATCCGCCGCATTGTCATGCAGGCCATCGACCAGGCCTCCTACATGCAGGCGATTGTCGGCGATGATCCGTCGATGTACCATGTGCCCATCGGCATTTTCTGCCCCGGCACCCCGATGGCAAGCGATGCGGGGCTGGAGCCGCTGCGCGGGCCACGCAACTACGACAAGGTCAAGGCCGACCTCAAGGCCGCGGGCTACAAGGGCGAGAAGATCGTGCTGCTGGTGCCGAGCGACTATGCCGTCATCAAGCCACTTGGCGATGTCGCGGCCGACATGTTCACGAAAATCGGCATGAACGTGGAGTATGTCTCGACCGACTGGGGTACGCTGCTGCAGCGTCGCACCAACAAGGGACCGGTGGAGCAGGGCGGCTGGAGCTGTTTTGTAACCAATTGGAACGGCACGGACTGGATGACGCCGGCCACGCATATCGCCATGCGCGGAACCGGCGAGGCCGGCTATGCCGGCTGGTCCACGAGCCCTCGCACGGAGGAACTCTACGACGCCTGGTACGAGGCACCCGACGATGCCGCCCGGGCTAGGATCTGCCAGGATATCCAGCGCCAGTGCATGACGGATGTGCCATTCTATCCGCTCGGGCAGATGCGGCAGCCGAGCGCATGGCGCAGCAACATCACAGGTGTTCTCAGCGGCTTCGCCAAGTTCTGGAATGTCCGTCCGGTCTGAGCGGTCCTGCGGAACAAGGCCGCGCGAGATCGGCGGCGCGACAGGAACTCAGGAGAGGAGAACGCCGGAATGACGCAGCTGGACGATATCTGCTTTTTGTCAGCCGTGAGCTCGAGCCAGTGCTACACGGCGGTCGAGTTGTCACCCGTGGAGGTCACCAAACGTCATCTGGCGCGTCTCGGAGCACCACAAGCGCCTCACAGAATCCTCGGATCTGGTTGAAGGCAGACGAGGGCGCAGGCGAGTGTGGTGAAGGCCAGGTGGATGTTGGCCCGGCGTTCGTAGCGGATGGTGAGACGGCGGAAGCGGCTGAGCCAAGCGAAGGTGCGTTCGATGACCCACCGGTGCTTGGCGGGCCTTTGGCTGCTCTCGATGCCGCGCCAGGCAATCCGCGAGGTGATCCCACGGCCGCGGCACTCCTGGCGGCAGCGGCGATGATCGGCCGCCCAGAGATCGCCGGGAACAAGGGGCTTCACCATGCCCCAACAACGCCGCTCGGCAGGTTTCCCCAAGGCACTTTAAATCGGCCAAGCTCTATCCGCACAAACCGCCAAGTCCGCCGCCTTCGTCAACCGCCCCCCATCGCAGCGCCGACCTGCCGGACCATTTGCAGCAACCGGGGTCCGACAGGCTCGAGTTGCGCAGCATCCACGGCAACGCCGATCGTCGAACAACTGAAGCTGAAGACGTTTCGCCCGCGCGGGTCAATGAAGGGTGCACCAATCGCCGCCACGTCGGCGCGAAGCTGCGCAATCACGACGCAGAAGCCCTTCTGCTCCAGCTGCGCGAAGGAGGCGGCGATGGCGGCCTCCTGCGCCGGCCATGCAGTACCGGCGGCCTGGCACAGGCGCTGCAAGCTTTCCTCCCGCTGCCGCTTCTCCATGGCGAAAAGTGCAGCATGGCCGAGCGCCGTGCGAGCAATGGGTAGGCGCGCGCCCATTTCGCTCGCCACCACCACCTGTCCCGCCTTCTGCGCCAACTCAAAGTGCAGCATCTCGTCGCCGACCGGCATGGCAAGGTCAACCGGCAGGTCAATCTCCTCACTCAGCGCCCGCATCAATGGTGCCGCGATGCCGCGGATATCGAGATTGGCCAGACGCGTCAGCCCGAGGCGCAGCGCGGCCGGCCCCAGTTGCCAGCCGAGGCCCTCCACGCGCTCCAGATAGCCGAGCGCCGCCAGGCTCAGCGCCAGACGAGACAGCGTGGAGCGCGTCAGCCCCAGCGCCTGGGCGAGCATCAAACCGGAAACGGGACGTGGTGAGGCCGCAACCGCCTCCAGGATCTGGAAGCTCTTGCGGACGGCAGTCGGGATGGCTTCGGCGGCGGCAGGCGTCATACCGGCATGGTAGACCTAGCCGCTCGCTTCACAAATCCCGTATTTTGGGAACCACTCCCGCATATTGACATCGGTGCGAAGCCGATATGTGCTACGCGAAGGACAGAAGCTGCGTTCGGGGAGCAGCACGGATGAGCCCGCCCGCCCGTTCAGGAGAAACTGCCATGATCGCCAACTGGTCTGATGCCGTCTGAGAAGCATCCCGCCGCACCTGAAGTCGCCGCACCGATGCAGGCCACGATCGTTCCTTCAGGGGCGGCAGAAGGAGAATCTCTCTTCTGCGGCAGCCTGCTTCATGCCGCTCTCCACAACGCTGCCTGGCGTCCGCCGCACGGCGCCGTCACCCGCTTCAGATCAGGGACCCTGTCATGAGCCGAATCCTGCATCGCAGCCTGCGCAAGGATCCCCTGATGGCCGTCTCCGGCCGCGGCCTGCTGGTGCAGGGCGCCGAAGGGCCGCCAGTGATTGACGCATCGGGCGGCGCTGCCGTTGCCTGCATCGGCCATGGCGATCCGCGCGTGGTCCGCGCCATCACTGAGCAGGCTCAGAAGCTTGCTTATGCTCACACAGTTTTCTTCACCTGTGAGGCGGCTGAGGAGCTGGCCGAGACGCTGGTAGGCCATGAGCCGGGCGGGCTGAGCCACGCCTATTTCGTCTCCTCCGGCTCTGAGGCGATGGAGGCGGCGCTGAAGCTGGCGCGGCAGTACTTCCTTGAGATTGGCCAGCCGCAGCGCAGCCGCTTTATCGCGCGACGGCAGAGCTATCACGGGAATACCCTTGGCGCGCTCGGCCTCGGCGGCAACATGGCGCGACGCGAGCCCTACGAGCCGCTGCTCGCAACCTGCTTCAGCCATGTCTCGCCCTGCTTCGCCTATCGCGGGCAGAAGGAAGGGGAAAGCGACGCCGACTACGTCGCCCGCCTCGCCGCTGAACTGGAGGCGGAGTTCCAGCGAATCGGTCCGGAGACTGTGGTGGCCTTCGTGGCGGAAACCATCGTCGGCGCGACGACAGGTTGCGTCACCGCCCTGCCAGGCTATTTCCCCGCCATGCGCGCGGTCTGCGATCGACACGGCGCGCTGCTGATCCTCGATGAAGTGATGAGCGGCATGGGTCGCTCCGGCACGCTGCATGCCTGGGAGCAGGAGGGTATCTCGCCCGACATCCAGGCCATCGCCAAAGGGTTGGGCGGTGGGTATCAGCCGATCGGCGGCATCCTGATGCAGGGGAAGATCGTCAAGGCGCTGGCAGAGGGTTCGGGCGCCTTCAAGCACGGGCATACCTACCAGGCACATCCGGTGGCCTGCGCGGCGGCGCTGGCCGTGCAGCGCATCATCCGCGCGGACAACCTGCTCGCGAACGTCCGCGCCATGGGCGTGCGACTGGAAACCGCGCTGCAGGAGCGCTTCGGCAACCACGCCCATGTCGGCGACATCCGCGGCCGCGGCCTGTTCTGGGCGCTGGAATTTGTCGAGGATCGCGCTAGCCGCCGGAGCTTCGACCCGAACCGTAAGATCAACGAGATGGTTAAGGACGCCGCCATGGCGGCAGGGGTGATGATCTACCCGATGGGTGGCACCATCGACGGCAAGGTGGGCGACCATGTCATCGTCGCACCGGCCTACACCGTGACCGCAGTGGAGATTGACCGCATCGTGGAGCGGCTCGGGCAGGCGGTGGATCAGGTGCTTCGCTGAGCTTCGCAGCCGTCTCCGACATCGTGGGAAACGCATGCGGCATGATCCGACAGTAGTTGCGCGGGTCTGACTTGGTGATCAGAATCGCTATCAAAGCGAGTCCAGAAGAACAGAAAGCCGGGAGGAACATCATCACCATGGCAGCGCCTCGTGCGGGAACTGGATTTCGGCTGCGCAGCGCGGGCCGCATACGTGCCGAAGCGACGCTCCCGGCACATTCTCGCCTCTCCAGCGCAACAATCTCTGGCAGCGCCTGAAGCGTGGGCTCCGTGACCGTCGCCTGCTGGCCTGCTTCAGCAGGCACCGGGCCGTAGGCCTCCCACTTCCGGACCGCCTGCCGCCACAAACACCAGTCCGCTCACTCAGTTCGAAGCAAGGTGCATCATGACGTCCGACATGAACCGCCGCGGCATCCTTCGCGTTGCCGGCGGCCTTCTTGCCACTGGCCTGCCGCTCCCTGCCTTCGCGCAGGGCGCCCTCCCGCCGAAGCCGGACCGCATCGTGGTCAACGCCTCCGGCGGCGCCATGGCTTCCTCCATGCGGCGCTCCTATTTTGCCGATTTTGAGCGCGAGCATGGTATCCGTGTCGTGGAAACCTCCCCTGTAGACTTCGGCAAGCTGCGCGCCATGGTGAACAGCGGCAACCCGGAATGGACGGTCACCGAGATCGGCGGGCAGGATGCCGCACGCGCGAAGGAGCTCAATCTGCTTGAGCCGATCGACACCTCCATCGTCGATCTCTCGCGATATCCCGCGATCGGGCGCCAGTCGCATATTTTCGTTGGCTCCGCCTATTCCACTGTCCTCGGATATCGCTCGGACGTGTTCAAGGACGACAGCCACCCCAAGGGCTGGGCCGACTTCTGGGATGTCCGCCGTTTTCCCGGCGCGCGCTCGCTGCGCAACCATCCCGTGGACAACCTGGAGTTCGCGCTGCTTGCCGACGGCGTGCCGATGGACAAGCTCTATCCGCTCGACATGGATCGCGCCTTCCGCAAGCTCGACGAGATCCGCCCGCATATCACGGTCTGGTGGAGCACGGGCGCGCAGCCCGCGCAGATGCTGATCGACAAGGAGGTGGTGCTGGCGACCGGCTGGAACGGCCGCTTCTTCGAACTCGCAAAGAAGAATGCGCCGGTCGGTTCGGAGTTCACCGGTGGCTCGTTGAAGAGCAGTGCCTGGGGCATTCCGCGCGGCACGCGCCAAGCCTATTGGGGGCAGCAATTCCTGCAGACCATGACCAAGCCTCAGCTCCAGGCCATCTACGCGACGGAGCTGTCCTATGCGGGGCTGCATCCGGACACGGTGAACTACGTGGCGGAGGAAATCCGGCCTCTCCTGCCGACCGCCCCCGATAATCTGAAGAAGCAGTTCTGGTTGGATGTCGCCTGGTGGACGGAGAACGCCGCCGCGGCGCAGGAGCGCTGGAACCGCTGGATGCTGCAGCGCGGTTAAGGCAGGAGCAACGCGTGCAGCTTTCCGTCCAGCGCATCGTCCGGCGCTTCGGTCCCGTGGCCGCCCTGGGCGGCATCGACCTGGACGTGGCCGAGGGTGAGTTCCTCACCATCCTCGGCCCGTCCGGCTCGGGCAAGACAACCCTCCTGAAGGCCATCGCCGGGTTTGAGATCCCCGACGAGGGCACGGTTCTGCTGGGCGGCGAGGATGTCACCCTCGCGCCGCCCCGCCAGCGCGACGTGGGCATGGTGTTCCAGAACTACGCGCTGTTCCCGCACCTGACGGTGGCCCAGAACGTCGCCTTTCCGCTGGAGATGCGCCGCCGCCCGCGCGCGGAGGTCGCGCGCCGCGTTGAGGACGCGCTGCGCTTGGTGGAGCTGCAATCCTTTGGCGGCCGCCTCCCGCGCCAGCTTTCCGGCGGGCAGCAGCAGCGCGTCGCGTTGGCGCGCGCCGTGGTGTTCGGACCGCGCCTCCTGCTGCTGGACGAGCCCTTCGGCGCGCTGGACCGCAAGCTGCGCGAGTCCCTGCAGCTTGAGGTGCGGCGCCTGCAGCGCAGCCTGCGCCTGACCACCCTGTTCATCACCCATGACCAGGAGGAAGCGCTGATCATGTCCGACCGCATCGCGGTGATGGACAAGGGGCGCATCCAGCAGATCGGCCTGCCCGGCGACCTCTATGCCCGCCCGGCGACACGCTTCGTGGCGGACTTCCTGGGCGAGTCCAACCTGCTGGAAGGCACGGCGCATTCAGCCCGGGCCACCATCCCCGGCTTCGGCACGGTGCCACTGGCGGCGCCGCAGCCCGGCGGGCCGGTCACCCTCCTTCTGCGGCCCGAGGCGCTGCGCCTGGGTGCGGAGGTGGAAGCCGTTCCCTGCCGCGCGCAGGGCACCGTGATCGAGACCGTGTTCCTCGGCCTTTCGGCCAAGCTCCGCCTGCGCCTGCAAGGCGGGCCGGAACTGCTCGCCCGCATCCCGCTCCGCCCTTCGGCGCCACCGCCGGCGGCTGAAGGCGAGGTCGTGACCGTCGGTTTCTCCCCGGAGGACGTGCATGTCGTTCCCCGGTCATAACCGCCGCATCATCGCACGGCGGCGCGAGAGAGGCCTCTTCCTGCTCGCCGTGCCAGCGCTGCTCCTGCTCGGCATCCTCTTCGCCTGGCCGGTGCTGCGCCTGCTGGCCATGTCCGTGGAAGGCGGCACGCTGGAGCACTTCCGGAAGGCGGCACTCGATGGGCTCTATGTCAGTGTCCTGCTCGACAGCATGAAGATTGCCGGCATGGTGATGGTGATCTGCCTGGTTCTCGCCTATCCCGTCGCCTTCTGGCTTTCGCGCGCCGGACGGTTCGGCCTGGCCTTCGGCATGTTCGCACTGCTGCTGCCCTTCTGGACGAGCGTGCTGGTCCGCACCTATGCTTGGCTCGTGCTGCTCGGCCGCAACGGCGTGATCAACCGCGCCCTGCGCGACTGGGGCTGGATCGAGGCGCCGCTGCCCCTCCTGCACAACATGACCGGCGTGCTGATCGGCATGGTGCACGTGCTTCTGCCCTACATGGTGCTGCCGATCTATGCCTCGCTGCTGCGCATCGATCCTGACCTGCCGCGCGCCGCCGAAGGGCTTGGGGCGCCGGCCTGGCGCGCCTTCCTGCGCGTCACCTTTCCGCTCTCGCTGCCGGGCGTCTCGGCGGGGTGCGCGCTGATCTTCGTGCTCTCGCTCGGCTTCTTCATCACGCCGGCGCTGCTGGGCGGCGGACGCGTCATCATGGTGTCCATGCTCATCGAGCAACAGGTGCGTGAATTCCTGAACTGGCCCTTCGCCGCCGCGCTCTCCACGGTGCTGCTGGTCGCCACCCTGGCCATCTACGCGCTGATCGGCCGCCTCACCCGGGGGTCCCGCCTTGCGACGCAATAGGCAAAGCTCCGCCGGCAACATCGTCCTCGGGATCTTCGCGGCGGCGGTCTTCGCCTTCCTGCTGCTGCCCCTGGTGGTGGTGTTCCCGATTTCCCTGTCCTCCGCCTCCTATCTCCAGTTTCCGCCGCCGGGCTATTCCTGGCAGTGGTACCAGCGATACCTGGACGACCCGGGCTGGATCGAGGCCACGCTGCGCAGCCTGCAGGTGGCCACGCTCTGCACCGTGCTAGCCATGGCGCTCGGCGTGCCGCTCGCCTTCTTTCTCGTGCGCTCCCGCTTTCCCGGCATGCGCGTGCTGGACAGGGTGACCGCGGCACCGATCATCGTGCCGACCATCATCCTCTCCATCGCCCTCTACGGCGTCTTCGCGCGCCTGCAGTTGATCGGCGCCTGGTACGGCCTTGCGATCGCGCATGCCGTCCTGGCGCTGCCATTCGTGGTGATCCTGGTCAGCGCCGGGTTGCGCGGCTTCGACGAGGCGCAGGAGCAGGCGGCGGCAGGCCTGGGCGCAACCTGGCCGCGCATCATCTGGCGCGTGACGCTGCCCCAGCTTCGCCCCAGCCTTGTCTCCGCCGCCTTTCTCTCCTTCATCAGCTCCTTCGACGAGCTGGTGGTGGCGATGTTCCTTTCGGGGGCGTCGATGACGCTGCCGAAGAAGATGTTCGACAACATCCTGATGGAGATCGACCCGACCATCGCCGCGGTGTCGGTCCTGCAGATCCTGCTGGTGAGCGTCGCACTCGGCCTGACCAGCCTATTCGGCCGTGGCGCGCTCACCACGACCATCACGCGCTGAGGTCATCATGGACAGATCCATCTTCCACCCCGCCTTCAAGGCTCGCCCCTTCTGGTGGGAGGCCATCGACATGGGCGGAGATGATCCGCCACCCGAGCTTCCCGCCCGGGCCGACATCGTCATCGTTGGCGGCGGCCTGACGGGGCTGAACTGCGCCATTGAGCTGGGCCGCGGCGGCGCACAGGCCGTGGTGCTGGATGCGGAGCCGCTCGGCTACGGTGCCTCCACACGCAATGGCGGTGGCGTTTCCGGCGGCAACAACGTCGGCAAGGGGCTCTCGGGCGCCAAGGGGCGGCAAAGCCCGGAAGAGATGAAGGACTGGCTGCGCGCCATCATGGGGGATGCCTCCGAAGGCCTCGCCCATATCGAGGCGCTGGTCCAGCGCGAGGGGATCCAATGCCACTACGAGCGCACGGGTCGCTTCGTCGGCGCCTGGACGCCGAAGCACTATGCCGGGATGGCCGCCAAGATCGACGCCCTGAATGAATTCGCGCAGGCGGACGCCGCCATGTTGCCGCGCGAGAGGCAGAGGGAGGAAATGGCCTCCGACTACTACTACGGCGGCATGGTGGTGAACCGCACGGGCAAGATCCATCCCGCGCTTTACCATCGCGGCCTCATGCAGGCGGCCCGGCGGAACGGCGCCGTGCTGCTCGGCCGCACCAAGGCCGGCGCGCTGACGCGCGTCGCGGACGGATGGCGCGTGGAGACCTCGCGCGGCCCCATCCAGGCGCGGGAGGTGGTCATTGCGACCAATGGATACACCGGCGCCCTGACGCCGGACCTGCGGCGGCGCCTGATCCCGGTGGCCTCTCACATCATCGCCACCGAGGAGATCGATCCGGAACTGGCGAGGAGCCTGATCCCCAAGCAGCGCACCCTCGCCGACAGCCGTCGCATTCTCTGCTACTATCGCCTTTCGCACGATAACCGTCGGGTGATATTTGGGGGACGGGCACGCTTCACCCAGGTCACGCCCGAGGTCTCGGCACCCATCCTTCATGCCATGATGCTGGAGCGGTGGCCGCAGCTGAAGGGCACGCGCATCACCCATGCCTGGACCGGCAACGTGGCCTTCGCCTTCGACTACCTGCCGCATATGGGCGTGACGCAGAAGGGCCTGCACTACGCCATGGCCTGCAACGGCGCGGGCGTCGCGATGCTCTCCTATCTCGGCGCGGAACTCGGTAAGAAGCTGCTCGGAAAGAGCAACCGCATGCCGGTTTTCGACGGTCGGGATTTTCCGACGCGGCCCTTCTACACCGGCCATCCCTGGATGCTGCCGATGGTGGGCAACTGGTACCGCTTCCGGGACTGGCTGGACCGGCGTGCGATCTAGGATCAGGCCCCATGAACTGGTTTAAGCTGCAGCGTTATGCCTGATTCACCTGGGCTACGACGGTAATCAGAGGACCCGCTGAGCGGGCAGTTCTGGCTGACGGATCACCCGTGGCAACGGTTGGTCCGCCCCCTACCGAACAGGTTGCGCGGCGATGAGCGGCGGGTGATCAGCGGCATCATCCCTGTGTTGCGCTGCGCTGGGCTGCTGCCGCAGCCAGCTTGGTCCTCGTACGACAGCGTATCAGGGCCCGACCCGGAGGCTGAACGCGCACTGCAGTCAGCAGGCGGCCCAGCTCCAACGCGACTTCACCCTTGCTGCGCGGCACCCTTGCAGCCTCCGGCACGTCTGCTCCGGCCCAGCGTTGCGGGTCATCGGCCCACTTGTCGGGCAGGAGCATCCACAGGCCCATTGGAGCGGGTACCTCGCCCTGTACCAGTTCAGTGAGGCGAGCGACTGCCAGCTGGCCTTTGCTGAACTGCCTGCAGTACTACGGCGCCACGCCGACAGCCGCCCCCCCCTTTCCTCCCGCCGCATCGTTCAGCAGGAGGGCAACCGTTCCTCAGTGCCGAAGTGCCCAGTTAGCGCTAGATCCGTCGCAGCGGCAGGGTCCAGGCGAGCAAGGCGTTCATAACCGCGATGGCGGCCACGGCCATGAAGGCAACGGTAAAGGCAGTATTGATCCTTGCCACCGTCGTGAAACGCATCGCATCCGGCAGGTCGGCCAGGGCAGCGGGACCGTGCCGGACCATCTCAGCAAAGACCGTGGCGGTCGCACCATCCTGGCTCAGGACCGCAAACAAGGCGCCGACCACAACGGTGACGCCCGCTGCCGAGCCGACCGAACGCGACAGTTGTACCGAGGCTGCCGCGGCTCCCAGCATGGTGGGAGGTGCCAGCGACTGCGCCGTGACCTGCGCCACTGGCATTGCTGAGCCCTGGAACACCGCGACGGCGGCAAGCATCGCCGGCACTCCCCAAGGGCCCAGCGCCGCTCCAGCCTCGTGGTGGCCAAAGGCGACCAGCAACAAGCCCAGCGCTGCCGCCGTTTGCCCCACCGCAGGGAAGATCGCCAGGTGGCCGGTGCGAGTCACAAGCCACCCTGTCACCAGTGACCCCATTCCGACCGTCGCCGTCAGAGGCAGCATCAGCAGGCCGATTCGGGCCGCCGAGGCGCCGTCCATCGCCTGCAGGTGGATCGGCAGCAGTGTCACCTCGCTGACCAGCAGGGCACCCGAGCAAGCAGCCATGGCATTGGCGCGCCACATGGCCGGACGCCGCAGCATATCCAGCGGGAACAAGGGCTGCGCCGCTCGCCGTTCCTGCCGGAGAAGCAGCGCGAGGCAGAGCAGCGACACGCCAAGGCTGACCGCAGCCCCCAGCAGCGTGGCAGCGTCGCCGCGCTGCATCTGTTCCAGTGCCAGCAGCAGCGGCACAACGAAGCCGGCGAAGAGCAGCAGGCCCGGCCAGTCGAAGCTGCCCCGCCTGCCCTTGGCGGGCGGGGCCGGCAGGCGCAGCGCCAGCACCATGGCCAAGGCGCCAAGGGGCAGGTTGATCAGGAACACAGCGGGCCAGCCGAAGAACTGTGTCAGCACCCCGCCCGCCACTGGGCCGAAGGTGGAGGAAGCCACGATCACCGCGGCCAAGACGCCCTGTGCACGGCCGAGCTGGCGCCGCGGCACGTTCTCGCCAAGCAGGGCTTGGGACAGCACCATCAGCCCCCCGCCGCCGAAGCCTTGCAGAATCCGCGCCGCCGTCAGCGACAGGATACCCTGCGCCAAGGCGCACAGCACCGAGGACGCGACGAACAGCATAAGCGCCGCGAGCAGCAGGCGCCGTCGTCCGAAAGCGTCGCCAAGTCGCCCGTAGACCGGCGCCGCCACGGTGCTGGCAACTAGATAGGCTGCCACCACCCAGGACACCCGCTCCACCTCGCCGAAGGCTCCGGCCATGGCAGGAAGGGCCGCCGCTACGATAGTGCCGTCGACCACGGCCAGAAAGATCGGCAGCAGGATTGGCGGGAAGATCCGCCACAATGAGGGCCATGCCGGCTCCCGGACGGAGCCTGGCGTGTGAGGGACTGTATCGGGCATCATCGCTGCAAGGTGAAACAGACCTGAGGTTCTGGCCAGCTTTCCCAGATGGCAGCCTAGAGGCTGCCAAGACCCTGCGGCAAGCCGAGCAGCCTGCCAGAGCATGAAGCAGGGAGAAGGCAAGGAGGTGGAATTCGGCAAGGGTGCTGTCGTGGTGCTCGTGGTCCTTCGCCAGGCAACGGGCGCGCGCGGCCCAGACGAAAGATCTTTCCACCACCCAGGGCCGCGGCGGCACCGCGAAGCCCGATAGGAGCGGCGGCCTACCCAGTGTAGCCCTGTCTCGACGTGAGCCAGATCGACGCTCTGGCCAGTGGAGGCCTGCACCCCAGTTATCCGTATTGGCAGGTTTGACGTGCAGTACCAGCAGGTCGCCCAGCATCCCACCCGCCAAGTACAGATTGGAGCCCTTCTGGTGCCTGGTAGCACCGCACCCCGCCCGCTTGCGCCCTTCCGGCGAGGAGCGCCAGGCCCGGCTGTCCAGGATGGTAGTGCCCGGCTATGCCTGTTGCCCCGCAACGAGCAGCAATACGCTACGCGGACCCTCGGCCAGCACCTTGAGGCAACCCGTGGCCAAAGGCGGCGGGTCATTTGGCATCCAGCGCCAGGGCGTGCTGGCCTTCACCCCATAGCACAAACCGTTGAAAGCCGCGCGCAGGCGATGTTCCAGTTGCCCAGCCTCTTCCGGAATGGGGGTTCGATAACGCAAGACCAGCTCCCCCCGGCCATCTGTGGGCCCCGCCGCAGACGGCTCCAACACAGACGGTTGTGCCTGGCGCCAGGCACGGGTTCCAGCAGCGTCCGTTGAATGCGCCAGATCATGCATACTGGCGCCGCTGCGGGTTTGTGCACAGGCAGGCGAACGCCGCTGCCAGCAAGTGCCAGTTACGGCTTCGCAGAAGCCTCCTTCGGCCGTTGCCTCACGAATTCGGCGTGGAACTCATCGGCCATCCGCCGCAGTTCCCGGCCGATGCGGGCGTACTCGTACTCGTTGAGGTTAGCGAGCGAGACACGGGCCGCTGGTTGCTGGGTGCCGAAGCCACGCCCGGGTAGCAGCACGATCCCCGCCTGGTCCGCAATGCGGAACAGCAGGTCCCCGGAGCTGGAGCGCTCGGTGATCCAGGCGCCGAAGGCCTCACCATAGAGCCGTGTCGAGATCCGCTGCAGGTCCAGCAGCGTGTAGTAGTCCACCGCGTTCGGGCCAGATTCCGGCGGGAGACCAAGCTCACGGTACAATGCCGCCTCACGCCGGCGAACGAGGTTCTTCAGCTCAGCCTTGTAGCTGTCGCTCTCGTCCATCATCGCGAACAGGGCAAACATCACCATCTGCACCTGCTGCGGCGTTGAGAGCCCCGCAGTGTGGTTCAGCGCCACCGTACGGCTATCCGCCACCAGGCGATCGATGAAGCGCAGGGACCGCACATCCGGAACCAGCGAGCCGTAGCGCCGGTCCAGTGCCGCCTTCGCCTCCTCGGGCAATGCCGCGATGCTGCGGTCCATCACATTGTCCCGATGCGTCGCTACCACGCCGAGCCGCCAGCCGGTGGCGCCGAAGTACTTTGAGAAGGAATAGACCAGAATGGTATTCTGCGGGCAGGCGGCGAACAGCGAACGAAAGTTGTCGGCGAAGGTGCCATAGACATCATCGGTCAGGATGATCAGGTCCGGCCGGCTTTCCTTCACGATGCCGGCGACGCGCGCTAGGCTCCGATCATCCATCTTGACTGAGGGCGGGTTGCTCGGGTTGACGCAGAAGAAGACCTTGACCGCCGGATCCTTCAGCTTGTCCAGTTCCGAATCCGGATACTGCCAGTCCTGCTCTGGATCGGCCTGGATCTGCACCTCCTCCAGCGCGTAGTTGTCGAGTTTCGGGATCTCAATATAGGGGGTGAAGACAGGCAGGCCGATCGCCACCTTGTCACCCTTGGCGACAAGATGGTTCTTTTGCATGCTGTCAAAGATGTAGGTCATGGCGGCGGTGCCGCCTTCGAGCGCGAAGAGATCGATAGCGTCGCTCGAGTGGTAGCCGCCAATCATCTCCCGTACCAGGTACTGCTTTACGATCTGCTCGCTGATGCGCAGCATGCGCGGTGGCTCGGGATAGACGCCGCCGAGCACGCCCTCGACCAACTCATGCAGGAAGTCGGAAGACGGGAGGCCAAGCTGGTCGCGCACGTAGCTGAGCGCCCGGCCCAGAAAGGTGACGCCGGCCTGATCGCGATGCTCGGCGATGAAGCGCTCGAACCGCCCTTCGATGCCTTCAATGCGCGGCAATCCGCCGATGCCGACTGGCATGTAGGAATAGGAAAGCTCGGCTTCCGACACCGCAAAAAGACCAAGGCGCAGGAAGGCCCGGCGGGGCAGCGTCGCCATGAAATTGGGATTGCCGCGGCCAGCGTTGAGCATCAGGCGATTCGCCTTGCCGGAAGCAAGCCGGATCAGCTCGTCCTTCAGCTCGAAAGGGCTCAGCTTCGCATACTGGGCGTACTCGTCCTGCCTAGTTTCCATGGGGCGACCTCCTGCCGTACGTCATGCGAAGGCCACGACCAGCGGCCCAAGCAGCGTGAGGAATACATTCGCCAGCGCGTAGGTGATGGCGAAGGGTGTGGTGGGGATGGAGTTGCCGGCCTTGTCCAGCACCTCGCCGAAGGCCGGGTTGGCGGAGCGGGAGCCGGAGAGGGCGCCGGCGAAGACCGCGGTGTTGTTGTAACGCAGCACGTACTTGCCGACTGCCATGGTGACCAGCAGTGGCAGCACCGTGACGACGACGCCGAGCAGAAATATAGTCAGGCCCTGATCCAGCACCGTGGCCACCGCCTGCTGACCAGACTGCAGCCCGACGACCGCGACGAAACCTGCGAGGCCGAGATCACGCAGCAGGGTGGAGGCTCCTTTCGGCATGTTGCCGATGGCAAGATGGCGGCCGCGATACCAACCGAACACCAGGCCGGAGAGCAGAGCGCCACCACCGCTGCCCAGGGTCAGCGGCACGTCGGCCACTCGCACCACCGCGAGCCCGATCAGCAGCCCCAAGGCAAGACCAAGGCCGTGGAAAACGAAGTCGGTTTTATCGGATGGCACGATCACCGTGCCGGCGGTATTCGCGGCGCGTTGCACATCGCCGGCGGCGCCATAGAGAGTGGCGACATCGCCGCTCTCCACCCGGGTTGCCGGTTGGACCGGCACCGGCTGTCCGCCGCGTTGCAATGCCGCAAGAAACACGCCATGCCGTAGTTCCGGCGCCGCTGCCTCGCGGATCTCGGCGACGGTATGGCCGATATAAGCCGGGTTGGTCACGGCGACGTCCCGCGTGAGGGTAACGACATCCATCCCCTCGGAGGACTGCAGTTCCGGCCCGATCCGCGCCGCGAGATCGACAAGGCCGGCGCGCCGGCCGACCAGCAGCACGACATCACCGCGTTCAAGCTTGACCCGCGGTTCCACGCCGACCAGCGATCCTTCATGCTTGATCCGCTCGACTGACACCGCAACGCCGACCTGCGACTCAAGCTCTGCCACCGTTTGCCCGGCGGACTGCTCAACCCTGAACAGGCGGCCCACCAAGTCGGGCGCTGCAGACTGCTCGCCCGGGCCGTAGACCTTTGCCCCCGCAAGCAAAGCCGCTTCGGCCTTCAATGCATCGTCGCGGATGCTGCGGCCGGTGAACCAGGGTAGCAGGTTGACGCAGACGATGATCGCACCGAAGGAGCCAAAAATGTAAGTCACGGCATAGCCAACCGCAACATTGCCTTGTAGCCGCTGAGCCTCTTCGGCCGAGAGACCGAGCTTTGTAATGGCAGAGCCGGCGGTACCGATGATGGCTGATTGCGTCAACCCACCGGCGGCAATGCCTGCGGCCAGCCCTTTGTCGAGTCCGAAAATCCGGGCCAGCACCACCACCGTGGCCAGCCCACTGACCGCGAGCACCACCGCCATCACGATCTCACGGATCGATTGACGGCCGAGGGAGCGGAAGAACTGTGGCCCGCTATCAAAGCCCACGGCGTAGATGAACAATGCGAAGAGGATCGACTTCACGCCGTTGTCGATATGGACACCGAACTGGCTGATCACCACGGCTGCGAGCAGTGAACCAGCCACACCGCCAAGCTGGAATTTTCCAAATTGGAAGCGGCCGATCCAGTAGCCGACAGCAAGAGACAGAAAGAGGGCAATCTCAGGAGATTGATCCAGAATGGCGTGAATCCAGGACACAGCGCATAACCCCGAGAAGTTGCCACTGAACAGCGGCCAAAGATCGATACGACCACCAACCAAATTGGCTGAACCATCGGTTTTTCAAAAGAGCTATTCGCTTCGTCGCGGAACAGTGTTGGGTTTCCGTTAGCAGAGCCCGACGATGAGCCGCGTTTTCCAGCGATCTTTGCAAGATCTGCCGAGCCGTGGTTTGGAGATCAATG
>Ga0182742_1000108_pt1 | contig 161383 bp, 152 predicted proteins | sample eDN5th37CBELigMG_FD_128880 | JGI IMG/M metagenome (GOLD analysis project Ga0182742, IMG submission 128880) | Enriched Miracle-Growth compost microbial communities from Emeryville, California, USA - eDNA 5th pass 37_C BE-Lig MG (version 2)... ... | reverse complement strand
TGGCAGACACCTCGACCTCCAGGGGCGCTAGCTTCTTTGCCACTTCCATTCGTCGTTCCGAGAACTCGCCCTCGTCAGTAATCTACCCGAAGGCCGCTGTCTCAGGCACGTTGACACAGAGGGCTCGCAGCAGTCCCAAGCCGAAACCTGCGCAACCTCAGAAGCCGATCGACCTACTTGGTCGTTTGGTTTCGTTCGCGGACGGTGGGTACCAAGGCAATTTTCGCCTTGGCTGCTCACGCTGCAACCGACTATTTGAAAATGCTAACCTTCGCATATGAGGGGAGCTGGCACTGAAAAAGACCGCAGCCGGAGATTCCCATTCCCTTTCGCCGGTCACCACCTCGGGGGAGTGCAGGTAGAGTGTGCGATTAAGCCGAGCGATAGCATCAATCGTCCGTCGACAGCGGGATGCCGAGTGCCTTCGAAATCTCGTCATCAATCGTGCGGTAGCTGTCTAAGCCCCATTGACCAACAGGCTCCACCGGACCGGCAAGGCGCTTGCCCACCTGGTCGAAGTACCAGCCGCGCGTGTCCTTGAAGCAGTGCTGCGGCAGACGGTCCATCACGGAGAGGGGGCGGTTCTCCACGTGCTCGAAGTAGCCCTTCGTCCAGGGCTGCTTGTTCGTCATCATGGGCGGGACCAGCAGTTGCCCGCGGAGCAGCTCCGGCACCGGCGTCTTTGCCGCACCGCGGACTCGATAGACGTAAATGAGTACGGCACCACCAACACCCAGCGGGTCGGCGTTCGTGTCGACCACCCTCCCGAAAAGAAACTGCCCATCGGGCGGCTGCATGACGAAGATGTCACCCTCCAGTGGCGCACGGCGTGTCTTCTTTAATACGGAAAGATTCATGGCAAGTACCCTGCCGACTTGAGCCAGGCCTCACCCCACTCGTCTGCCTCGCGGTACCATGAGTGGTTTGGGCTGATGCTGTTGCGTATGTTCTCGAAGCTGGCGTTGCGATTGATAAGCGCCTGTTCGATCGAACGGGCTTCGCCCCGCGTGACGGGTGACTGATCGATCCGCTCCAGGACGAAGCGACCACCGTGCTCGGACTGCCGTCTCGCGATGTCTTGGACCAGCAGGCGCTTGTCGGCGATTGACCTGGCGAGTTCAGCCCTGCCAGCGGGCCCGCGATCGAACTGATCCCGAAGAGCAGGCGGGAGGCGGTTGGCCTCCCGGAGGACGTCGTCGCGGGTGACCTGCCCCCCAGACAATCGAACGACGACGGGGGACGCTCCCGTGTCTGCTCGATCTCGGTCCCGCCGCTACTGCAGGCAGCAGAGAGCAAAGCGAGGATCGCGATCGGGAACCGCGCGCGCCGAATCGTCCGCAACCCCACCCCACTTCCCCGAGTTGCCGCTGGGCAGCCGATACCCGTTCAGGCGATGTCCTCGAAGCCCCATCAAGCGATACCCGTGAGGGTAGCGTCAACTCACTGAGGGAAACGATGGGACAACCGGCTGATCACAGAGCGTGGTTTGCGGGCGTGGAGGGTTTACGCCCGGTGCGGGAAGCACGAGCGCCCCGGATACCGGGCGGCGGGGCCGAGCTGCTCCTCGATGCGCAGGAGCTGGTTGTACTTGGCCACGCGATCGGAGCGGCTGGCGGAGCCGGTCTTGATCATCCCGCAGTCGAGCGCCACCGCGAGGTCGGCGATGGTGGTGTCCTCGGTCTCGCCGGAGCGGTGGCTCATCACCGCCGTGTAGCCCGCCTTGTGGGCCATGCGCACGGCGTCGATGGTCTCGGTGAGGCTGCCGATCTGGTTGACCTTGATCAGGATCGAGTTGGCGACGCCCTCGTCGATGCCGCGCTTGAGCTTGTCCACGTTGGTGACGAAGAGGTCGTCGCCCACGAGCTGCACCTTCTTCCCGAGGCGCTGGGTGAGGAGCGTCCAGCCCTCCCAGTCGTTCTCGTCGCAGCCGTCCTCGATGGAGGCGATGGGGTAGCGGCTGCAGAGCTGCTCGTACCAGCCAACCAGGCCGGCGCGGTCTAGCTCGCGCCCCTCCCCTGCCAGCTTGTAGGTGCCGCGCGCCTCGTCGAAGAGCTCGCTCGAGGCCACGTCGAGGGCGAGGACGATCTGCTCGCCCAGCTTGTACCCGGCCTTCTCACAGGCCTCGCTGACGACGACGAGCGCCTCCTCGTTGGACGGCAGGTCGGGCGCGTAGCCGCCCTCGTCGCCGACGCCGGTGGCGAGTTTGCGGCCCTTGAGCACGGTCTTGAGGGCGTGGAAGATCTCGGCGCCCCAGCGCAGGCCCTCGCCGAAGGAGGTCGCGCCCACGGGCATGACCATGAACTCCTGGACGTCGACCCGCGTGTCGGCGTGGGCGCCACCGTTGAGGATGTTCATCATCGGCACGGGCAGGGTCCGGGCCTGCGCGCCGCCCACGTAGCGGTAGAGCGGGACGCCCAGGGCGTTCGCGGTGGCGCGTGCGGTGGCGAGGGAGACGCCGAGAATCGCGTTTGCGCCCAGGTTGCTCTTGGTGGGGGTGCCGTCGAGGGCGAGCATCTGGGCGTCGACGCCTGCCTGGTCCTCGGCGTCCATGCCCAGGATCGCGGGCTTGATCTGGTCGTTGACGTTGGCGACGGCCTTGAGCACGCCCTTGCCGAGGTAGCGGCCCTTGTCGCCGTCGCGCAGCTCGAGGGCCTCGTGCTCGCCCGTGGAGGCGCCGGACGGGACGGCGGCGCGGCCGATGTCACCGGTCGAGAGCTCGACCTCGACCTCGACGGTGGGGTTGCCTCGGCTGTCCAGGATCTCCCGGGCGCGCACGTCCACGATGTCGATCATCTCTTGCCTCTCCTCGGGCCGGCAGGGCCCGCTCTCCTTGGGAAAAAGGCGGGCACCATAACGATCGGGAGGCAGGCGGGCAAGCGACAGCCCGCCGGTCCGGCTCACCGGGCGACGGGCGCCGAGAGTGGGGGTCGGAGGCTCGGAGATTCGGGATCCGGCGAGCGCCGGCCGCGAGCCACCCCAGGCTCGAAACGGGTCGCGAAAACTCGGGAGGGGCGCGAAACGAAGCGCGCCGCCCTCACCCGGCTGGCGGGCGAGCGGCGGCGCGCATGGTTCGGGGACCGGAACGCGGGTTCGTCAGACCGAGAAGTCGATGACGATGACGCCCCGCTCCGGCTTGCGCTCCTCCCGGTCGACGGGGAACGGCATCGCGTCTTCCGGGGCGACGGGGATGGGGATCTCCAGGAAGGGGCGCTCGGCGTCCTGCCGGCGCTCCTCTTCGAGCCTCTCGCGGCGCTTCAGCTCTTCGATGATGAAGGCGTCGAGCATACGACCCTCCTTCTTCTTCGTGGGTTCTCCATGGAACGGAACGGCCTTGCCCATCTGCACATCCTCTTCCCGGCTATGACTGCAACCCCGGTGCCATCCACGTTCCGGGCAGCCACTCACTCAAACCGTATCGCAAAACCTTTTCTGCCCAAAACTGCCGGCCGGTGGACCGCGACTTCCATGTCGCGGCGTCTGCCTGTCCGATGCCCGGGGCAGGCGTTGGTTCCGACTGCCCGATCTCACGCATCCCCTCAGAAAGTTGTCAAGGATCCCAAGACCTTGCGGGCTTTCGAGCCCCCGCTCGCTCCCCCGCTCGGCGGGCGATCCGGCGGGGCCAAGCCGGCTTGCACGGTGAGCATGACGCCGGTATACTGCGCGGCGCAAATTCCTCGACTTCCACGGACTCCGACCAAGGGGAACCCCCCATGAAGATGCGTGTACTCGCGGTGCTCTCCGCCCTCACTCTCGTCACCCTCGCCGGCTGCAAGGAGAACCAGCCCGCCCCCGCGCAGAAGGAGCCGGAGGCCGTGGCGAAGGTCGAGGAGCAGAAGCCCGCCGCCCCCGACGCCTCCACGCCGAGCGCCCAGGGTGTCGCCTCTCCCGACTGCGTCGGGCCCATCGAGACGGGCGTCCCGGAGACCGTGTCGATCGCAGGCCGCACCTTCGAGCGCAACGGCTACCGCCTGAAGCTGATGGGCGACGCCCCCGAGGGCGGCGCCGAGGTGAAGATCGGCGTGCTGGCGAGCCTAAACGAGGCCACGGCGGACAACCTCTTCAACGTCGGCCGCTACCTCTCGTTCTTCAAGGAGAGCGGCGCGGAGATGATCGTCGTCGCCGGCGACAGCGGCGAGGATCGCGGGGCGATCGAGGCGGTCCTGGAGCCGGTGGCGAAGGCCGGCCTGCCGGTCCTCGTGATCGCGGGCAACCGCGAGCGGACCACCGACTACACGGACGCCGTGAACGCGCTGGCCAAGACCTACCCCAACGTGATCAACGGCAACCGGGTTCGGTACGTGGACCTCCACGGCGCCGACCTCGTCACCCTGCCCGGCTACCACGACCCCGTCTACATCCACCAGGAGAAGGGCCACGGCTGCCAGTACTTCCGCAAGGACGCCAGCGCCGTCGCCCGCCTCGCCGGCGAGGCGAACGATCCGGTGGTCCTCGTGGCCCACGGCCAGCCCAAGGGCGAGACGCCGGAAGCGCTGGACGTGATCGCGCCCGACAAGGAGCACATCGGCGACTCGAACCTGAACGCCGCCATCGAGACGGGCAAGATCCCCTTCGGCATCTTCGCGAACGTGAAGGAGGCCGGCACCAGGGCGATCGCCGACCTCGCCGGCAAGACCGTGCTGGCCGAGAAGACGCCAAGCGAGACGCTCTACCTCAACCCCGGCGCTGCCGATTCGGTGGAGTGGACGATGAACGACGGCACCACCAGCACCGGCGCCGCCGCGATGCTGACGGTGAAGGACGGCAAGGCCAGCTACGCGATCTACCGCGCGGCGAAGCTCACCGACGCCGAGAAGGCGCAGGCGGCGAAGCTGGTCCCCGCCGCGAAGCCGGCGGCGGTCCAGGCTGACGCCGAGTAACCGGCGCGTCCACATCGCCGAAACATCGGCAGACGAACGGCTCCCCGGGATCTCCCAGGGAGCCGTTCTCGTTTCACCTTCGAGAGCCGGGGGCCTTCAGCAGGACCCGTGCATCACGGGGGGTCGCTGCGCGTGGGCTGCGGCGTTCGCGGACCCTTGCGATGGGGCGACAGGGGAATCGGCCCTGCCGGTCATGGCGCGGGGATGGCGCGCAGCGCGCCGGCTGCGGCTTTGCGGACCTCGACGAAGTAGTCGGCCTCCGCGAGCGCTTCGAGCATCTCGCGGGCCCCCGGATCGGGCTTGGCCTCGAGCATCCGCGCCGCCTCGGCTCGCACCTCGGGGCGATCGTGGAAGAGCAGCGTCCGGAGCTGGCCGGGCCGATCGGCGCTGGCGCCGCCGCCCTGCTTCCCAGGGTGATTCTCTTTCCAGTCCGCCACCTGTCGAAGCAGCACGTCGAGCCGGCTCTCCCCGTCGGCGTGGCCCCGCGGCCCCTCCCCCTCCGCCGTGTGCTCGGAGGCCTCGACGTGGGATCGCACCCCGCCCTCCCGCTGCGGCCCGCCATCGGTCTCCCGGCCGATGTCGCAGGCGACGCCGGCGCTCCTCGCGTGCTCGATCAGGACCCGGAAGACGGTGCCGTCCTGCACCGCGCGGGCGGCGTCGCAGGCGGCCTGGCCAGACCCGTGGATGCGGGCGAGTGAGCGGGCGGCCTGGAGCGCAGAGGTCGAGCCGGAGCGGGCCACCGCAGCGAGCGGATCGAGCGCGCGGGGATCGCCGAGGGTGCCGAGCGCCTCCGCGGCCGCGTCCCGCACCGGCGGGGAAGGATCGCCCAGGAGACCGACGAGGTGTGGGAGCGCCTCGGGGCTGCCTGCCGCGCCCAGCCCCCTCGCAGCGGCGGCGGCGACCAGGGTGGACTCGTCGGAGAGCCGCGCGCCCAAGATGCCCAGGGCCTCGGGCCTGCCCGAGCGCCCCAGCTCCTCGGCAGCGCCGGCGCGCTCGGCGAGCGTGCCCTTCTCGAGGGCGAGGACGTCACGATCCCAGATCCGATCGGCCTCCCCCCTCACGACTTCCAAGGGCGAGACGCCTCGGCGCACCAGGGCCTCGACGATGGCCTCGCGAACGGCGGGCCCCCGACGGCCATAAGCCGAGAGCAGCCAGGCGCGCGCCTTGTCGTCGTCGCTGTCCGCGAGGGCCGCGATGGCGGTGCGCTGCACCGTGGCATCCGGATCGGCGAGGGCCTCGCCGAGGCGATCGATGGCGGAGGACGAGCTGCGCTTGCCGAGGGCGAGGACCGCCGCGCGGCGGACGTCGGGGCTCGGATCCCGCGCTGCCGACGCCAGCGCCGCGACGTCGGCGTCGGTGGCGGAGTCCGCCAGCCGCTCGAGGGCCGACACGCGGACCGCTGGATCCGTGGAGGCGAGCCTGGCGAGGGATCGTTCCCGGTCGCGCCTGCAGCCGGCGGCGCCCAGGAGGAGCGCAGCGAGGACGAGGGTGGCGATCCCCCGCGCGAGCCTGCGGCCATGCCCGCGACTTCTGCTCGGGCACACGCGCGTGCTCATCGCCTCGGCTTGGCGGGGCCGCGGGGGCGGGAGCCCGTCCTTGGCCCGGCTCGGGTGCCCGGGGCTGCCGGCCGCCTGGTGCCTCCGCGGCTCGGCGCTCCCGCCGGCCTGGTTGCAGTCGTGGATACACCATGTTTCCCAGGGGCCGCGGCACCGCGACCTCCTGCGCGCGGCGCTCGGGTTCCCGCGGCGTCGCCTCGGGGGCTGGGCCGACGCGGTGCTGGGCCGCGCGAGAGCGCCCCGCTTTCGCCGCCGCGTGCAGCGGTGCGCGGTCCTGCGCCACGGGAGAACCCGCCAGCTTCGCCGCGTGCAGTGGTGCGCGGACCTGCGCCTCGGGAGAACCCGCCAGCTTCGCCCCGTGCAGCGGTGCGCGGACCTGCGCCTCGGGAGAACCCGCCAGCTTCGCCGCGTGCAGCGGTGCGCGGTCCGGCGCCACGGGAGAACCCGCCAGCTTCGCCGCGTGCAGCGGTGCGCGGACCTGCGCCTCGGGAGAACCCGCCAGCTTCGCCGCGTGCAGCGGTGCGCGGACCTTCGCCCCGGGAGAATTCGCCAGCTTCGCCGCGTGCAGCGGAGCGCGGACCGGCGCCGCGAGTGAACCCGCCGCGGGCCGGGCGCGCGGTGCCGTAGATGGGATCGCGGACGGCCACCTGGGTGCGGGCCGTTCGGCGCCTCGGTCTGCCGCCAGGAGGCAGGGGCGCCTCCTTCTCGACCGCCTTGCGCAGGCCCTGGAGCTCGGCCGGCGCCAGGGGCCGCAGGTCGCCGGGGTGCATGCCCGCCACGCCGACGCCGCCGTAGTCGCTGCGGAAGAGGCGCACCACCGGATGCCCCACGGCCTCGCAGAGGCGCTTGACCAGGTGGTGGCGGCCCTCCGCGACGACGATGCGGATCCACGCGTTCTTCGGGGTCTGCTTCTCGAAGCTCGCCTCGAGGGCCCGGGCCTCTCCGTCCTCGAGGCGCACGCCGGCGCGCATCCGCTCGAGGGCGGCCTCGGCCGGGACGCCCTTCACCTTGGCGAGGTAGGTGCGCGGCACGCCCCACCGCGGATGCGTGAGCTTGTGCGCCAACGCGCCGTCGTTCGTGAGGAGGAGCGCGCCCTCGGCGTCGTAATCGAGGCGGCCCACCGGGTAGACCTTGATCCGCGCGCGGCGGATCAGATCGCCGACGGAGGTGCGACCCTCGGGATCCTCGAGCGTGGTGACCACGCGCTCAGGCTTGTAGAGGATGAAGTGGACCAGATCCTCCGGCTCGGCGATCACCTTGTCCTCGACGCGGATCACGTCGCGGGAGGGATCGGCCCGGGTGCCCAGCTCGCGCACCACCTTGCCGTTCACCTCGACCCTGCCCTCGAGGATCAGCGCCTCGGCAGCGCGGCGGGACGCGATGCCCGCGCGGGAGAGGATCTTCTGCAGCCGCTCTTCGGCCATGTCGTACCTCTGGCGGGCGCCTCCCGGCGCGCGCCGATTTGGATGCGGGCGTGACGCCCGCGCGCCAACTACCACGAAGGGCGGCCAGCCGGAATCCTGCTCGTCGACGGCGCCGTCTCGTCCCCGCCCCGGAACAGGAGTCGCCTCCCGTCCTTACGGGTCGCGCGAACCGCCGCCCGGCCCCGAGGGCGGATCAGCCCGCGTCCCGCTCGTCTCCGTCGTCCTCGTTGGCGACGGACTTGCCGCCCAGCCCGGACGCGACCTCGGCGGACGCCTGCTCCGCGTCGGCCATGGCCTTCTCCAGATCGGCCAGCGCCGACTCGCTCTTGGCGACCCGCTCGCGCTCGGCCTCGAGGAACGCCGGGTCGGCGAGCTCGGCCATGGTCCCCGTGATCTCGACGGCCGCCTCCGGCCCCAGCTCCTCCTCGACGATCGCGCGGCTCTCCTCGTTGAGCTCGTGGAACTCGCGCAAGGTCGGCAGCGACCCCAGGTCCTTGATCTGGAAGAACTCGAGGAACTCCCTGGTGGTGCCGTAGAGGAGCGGCCTGCCGACCTCGTCCTTCTTGCCGAGGATCTTGAGGAGCTTCCAGTCGAGGAGCGCCTTGATCACTGCGCCGCAGTCGACGCCGCGGATGTCCTCGACCTCGGGGCGGGTGACGGGCTGGCGGTAGGCCACGATCGCCAGGGTCTCCAAGGCGGCGCGGGTGAGGCGCCGCGGCTTGATCTGGAGGAAGCGCCGCACGAAGTCGGCGGCTTCGGGCGCGGTGCGGAGCTGCCACCCGCCGGCGACCTCCGAGAGCACCACGCCGGAGATCCCTTCGCGCAGCTCGCCCGCGAGGCGCTCGAGGCACTTGCGGATCCGGGCCGGCTCGAGCCCCGTGGCACCACGGATCTGGTCGACGCCGAGCGGCTTGTCGGTGACGAAGAGCAGCGCGTGGATCGCGTTCCGGGCCTGATCGTCCGAGAGGCGCCTGGCCTTGGCGGCGAGCTTCTCGAGAGACGCCGTGAACTCCTCGTCGAGCTCCTCGATGTCGGCTGGGGCGACCTCGCCCTCCGGATCGCGCTCTTCCTCCGCCTGTGCGAGTGCCTGCTCGTCGACGGTGGCGTCCTCGTCGGCGTCCACCGCGGCCTCGGGGAGCTCCTCCCCCGCGAGGTGAGCGGCCTCGGCGAGGAGCCGATCCGCCTCCGCCTCGGCGTTGAGCGCCGCCTCCTCCAGCGAGTCTGCGTCGAGACCGGGGTCCGCCAGCGCCTCGTCCACGATCGCCGCCGCATCGGCCAGGGCGCGCTCGGCTTCGAGATCCGCCGCCGCGGCCGCGTCGGCGACCTCGCTCACCAGGGCGGCGGCGTCCTCGTCGGCGACCGAGGCCGGACCGGCGACCACCTCGTCCGGCAGCTCCTCGGGCGAAGGCGTGCTCTCGTCGTCCCGCATCGTCGTCCCATCGGCCATGAAGCGGCCTCCCTGCCGGCGCAAAGCGCGGCGTCCGCTGCGAATCGTTGGAAACTACCAGAGGAGCCGGCGGATGGGCGCCGAATCAGCGGAAGTCGTCGCGGACCTCGACGCCGTCGTCGCCCAAGGCGCCAGTGCGGACGATCGCGATGTCGCCGTCCCGCTCCTCCTGGACCACCCGCACCAGCTTGAGGCGCACCATCTCCAGGAGCCCGAGGAACGCCGCGATCACCTGGTGCCGCTCGGTCATCCCGTCGAAGAGCTCGAAGAACCCCACCTGCTCCCGATCCTTGAGCAGCTCGGCGATGCGGCCGATCGACTCGCCGATCGAGATCCGCTCGAGGGTGACCTCGTGCTTCTTCTCGGGCTTGAGGTTCTTGAGGACGCGGTCCAGCGCCTCGATGAGCTTGAAGACCGAGACCTCTCGCAGGCCGAGGTCTCCATCGGCGGGCTGCACCTCGATCCGCGACGCCTGCCGAGTGAAGACCTCGCGGCCGAGCAGATCCTGCCGCGCCAGGTCCTCCGCCGCCGCCCGGTACTTCTGGTACTCGAGGAGCCGCCGCACCAGATCGGCGCGGGGATCGCCGGGATCCTCCTCGCCCTCCTCGGTGGGCGTCTCGGGCTTGGGCAGGAGCAGCCGGCTCTTGATGTGGGCGAGCGTGGCGGCCATCACCAGGAACTCGCCGGCGATGTCGAGGTTGAGCTCCCGCATCCGCGCGAGGTACGCGAGGTACTCCTCGGTGACGAACGCGATGGGGATGTCGAAGACGTCGAGCTTGTGCTCGCGGATGAGGTGCAGCAGCAGGTCGAGGGGGCCTTCGAACGCGGGGAGCTTCAGCGTGAAGGATCGCGACGCGGCGACGAACTCGGCAGACGGCTCCGCCTCGGGGGCGCCCTCCCCCTGCCGGCCTGCGCGCGCGCGCTCCGCCTTGTCCCTCGTGCCCAAGCGCGCCCTCTAGCCCGCGATCAGCCTGGCGAGCGAACCCATCCAGCCGTGGATCACGCCCATGGGCCAGCGGATGAGGCCGCCGCCGAAGATGAACACCCCCATGAGCAGGACGGGAGCGTACGGGAAGATGCGCTCGTACGCCATGGCCGCGCGGGTGGGGAGGATGCCTCGGAGCACGTGGCTCCCATCCAGGGGCGGCACCGGGAGCAGGTTGAACACCGCCAGGGCGATGTTCAGGCCGAAGAGCGCCTGCATGAACGCGAGGAACACGGCGGGCGCCGGCCCGAACCGGGCGGAGAGCCCGATGGACACCGCGGCGATCAGCGCGATCGCCAGGTTGGAGGCAGGCCCGGCGGCGGAGACCAGCACGTCGCCCTGGCGCATGGTGACGCGGCGGGTGAAGCGCACGGGGTTCACCGGCACGGGCTTCGCCCACGCGAACAGCACCGAGCCCGAGAGGAGGATCTGCGCCACGGGGAGGATCACCGTCCCCAGCGGATCCATGTGGGCGATCGGATTGAACGTGAGGCGGCCCATCCGCTTGGCGGTGTCGTCGCCCAGGGCGTTGGCGCTGGCCGCATGGGCCCATTCGTGCACCGTCAACGACAGGAGCACGGGGATGAACCAGAAGACAAGATTCGGAAGGTACTGATCCACGCGTACCGCTTGAACCGATCCCGGGACGTCCATCGTCCCGGCGTTTGCCCGGCATGGGTAACAAGCCGCCGGTCGCCGGTCAAACGAGGAAGGAGGCGGTCGCGCCGCCAGTGGAGAGTCCGCTCCCTCGCCGGCCGTCAGCGCGGGAGGAAGTCGAGGGGATCGAGCGGCGTGGTCCCGCGGCGGACCTCGAAGTGGCAATGAGGCCCCGTCGCCCGCCCCGTCCGCCCCACCTTCGCCAGAGGCTGGCCTCGCGTCACCTTCGCTCCCTGCTTCACGAGGTTCTGCCGGTTGTGCGCGTAGATGGTGATCAGCCCGTCCTCGTGCCGGACGATCACGATGTTCCCGTAGCCCCGCTGGGTGCCGGAGTAGATCACCTCGCCGTCCGCTGCGGCGCCGATCGGGCTCCCTTCGGGCGCAGCGATGTCGATGCCGTCGTGACGGCCGGCGCCCCTGGCGCCGAAGCGGCTGTAGAGCACCCCTTGCACGGGCCACGCGAGGATCGGCTCACCTGCCGGCGGGGCCCGGCGGGTGGTGGACGCCGTCCGCGCCTGGGCCCGCGCGCCCGCCGCCGCCGGCTTCTCTCCTGCCCTCTTCGGCAGCCGCAGCTCCCGCCCCACCGCCAGCGAGCGGGGATCGGAGATCTCGTTGAGGTCCGCGATCTCGTCCGGGTCGAGGCCGTAGCGGAGGCCGATCCGGTAGAGGTTCTCGCCGGGCTCGACCACGTGGATGCGCTCGCCGCCGTCGTCGCCCTTGGGCGATTCGGGGGGCTGGACGACCCGGGAGGGACGCTCCGGCGGCTGCCAGGATGGACGGGGGGTGGCGCAGCCCGCGGCTGCCGCGAGGACGAGGAGCGGGACGAGTCTGGGAGGGCCTGCTCCCACGGCGGCGACCTTGGCCCGTGGAGATCGAGCGGTCAAGAAACGACGACGCCGCGCCTCTGGAGAAGATCGAGGCAAGGCCCGCGGGATCCGTCGGAAAAAAAGGCGAAGCCCCCGGGATCCGCGAAGGACTCCGGGGGCCTCATGGTCGGGGCGACTGGATTTGAACCAGCGACCACTTGCACCCCAAGCAAGTGCGCTACCAGGCTGCGCTACGCCCCGACATCGGTGCTGGGGTGGAAACGACGAGGGCCCTTGTAGAGAACCGCTCGTCCGTCGTCAAGGAGAGAACCCGCGCGGACGAACGATCCTCACTCGTCGGCCGCGGCGGCGGCGGGAGCGATCTCGTCGCTGCCGTTGAGCGCCGTCTTCAGGACCTGGGACGGCCGGAAGGTGAGCACCCGCCTCGCGGAGATCTCGATCTCCTCGCCGGTCTGCGGGTTCCGGCCGAGCCGGGCGTTCTTCTCCCGGACGATGAAGTTGCCGAAGCCCGAGATCTTGATCTTCTCACCACGCTCGAGGGTCTCCTTGAGCGAATCGAAGACCAGCTCGACGATCTCGGCGGACTCCTTCTTGGAGAATCCCACCTTCTCGTAGACGCCCTCGATGATGTCGGCCTTGGTCATTTTTGGATCCTTCGGCGCCGCTCCGTGCGGGAACGCGGCGATCGAACGAAGGTCGAGGTTGGCGCAGGACGGCGGGCACTGTCAAGATCCGGCAGCCGCTTTCCCCAAAGGATGCGAGGGGTTGGCTCATCGTCCCGGCGACGAACCGGGATCCTTCGCCCCACCGGCACCCTCCTCCGGGTCGTCCGAGGGCCACGCGTCGTCGTCGAAGGCCTTCTCGAAGTCGTCCCAGGTCTCCCGATCGGCCGCCGTGGTCTCCGCCGGCGGGTGGACCACCACCACGCCCGTGAAGAAGAGGCCGAGGAGGAGCCCCCAAACGCCCAGGGCCGCCGCCCAGCCGACCTTGGCGCCGCGCCGCCTGGCGTACACGGCGGTTCCCAGCGCGATCGACGACACCGCGAGGCCCGCCCAGGGGATCCAGCACAGGAGCAGGCCGAGGGCGCCCAGGATCAGCGCCCCGCGATGCCTCCCCCTCGTCGTCGAAGCGTCAGGCACGAAGCTCCGCTCCGACCTCGCGCTCGAGGGCCGCGACGAGCGCCTTGTGGACCCGCTGGATCTCGTCGTCGGTGAGGGTGCGGTCCATGGCCCGGTAACGTATGGCGAACGCCAGGTTCTTCCGCTCGGGGCCGAGCTGGTGTCCTTCGTAGACGTCGAAGAGCTCGACGTCCTCGACGAGTCCCTCGCCGGCCGGGCCCCGCAGGACCGCCAGCAGCCGCTCCGCCGGGACGTCCCTCGGGACGACCGCCGCGAGATCGCGCAGCACGGCGGGGAACCGCGGGATCCCCTGGTACGACGGCAGCAGCGTCGCGGCCTCGATCATCCCGTCGATCGACAGCTCGAAGACGAAGACGCCCGGCGGCAGATCGAAGCCGCGGGCGACCAGCGGGTGCAGCTCGCCGAGCCTGCCGAGGATGCGACCGCCCGCCGCCACCTCGCACGCGGACCGCGGGTGGAGGCACGCGGCGTCGCACGGGATGAAGGCGGGCTCGATGCCGATGGCGAAGAGCATCGCCTCGACCACGCCCTTGGCGTCGTAGAAATCGACGGGCTCCTGCTTCCCCGTCCACGACGCCGGGCGGCGGGGTCCGGAGAGGACGCCGGCGATGCGCCAGGACTCGCGCACCGGCTCATTCACACCAGGTGAAGGAAAGAACACGTTTCCCTGCTCGTAGAGGCGGATCCGCTCGGCCTGCCGGTTGCGGTTGAACTCGGCGTTGCGAAGGAGGCCCGCCAGGAGCGTGGGCCTCATCGCGCTCTGGGTCCCGGCGAGGGGATTTCGGATCGGGAGCAGCGCGGGCGTGCCCTGCTCGAGGAGCGCGAAGTCCGCCGGGTCGCCGAACGCGAGGTTGATCGCCTCGTCGAGCCCGGCGCCCACGAGCGCCGCCTGGACGCGGGAGAGGACCTGCTCCGCGGCGGTGCGGACCGCGGGATGGGCAGGCGCGCGGGGGACCGCAGCCGGGATCCGATCGTAGCCGCGGATCCGGGCCACCTCCTCCACCAGGTCGGCCTCCCGGGTGACGTCCACGCGGAAGGACGGGACCGTGAAGGTCTCTGCCTCGTCGGACGCCCCTCCGGCGCCGAAGCCGAGGGAGGCGAGGATGCGCCGGGACTCCGCGGGCTCCACGTCCACGCCGAGGAGGCCCCCGACGCGCCGGTAGCGCAGCGGCACCTTCGCTGCAGGTCGGGGGGCCGGATGCACGTCCACGCTCCCGCGGCGCACCTTGCCCGAGGCAAGCGACTCGAGGAGCTTCGCGGCGCGATCGAGGGCGTGGGGGATCGCGCCGGGATCGGCGCCGCGCTCGAAGCGGTGGGACGACTCCGTGTGCAGCCCGTGGCGACGAGCGGTGCGCCGCACGGACGCGGGATCGAACCACGCGCTCTCCAGCATCACGCGGGTGGTGCCCTCGCCGACCTCCCCGTCGGCGCCGCCCATCACGCCGGCGAGGACGAGGGGCTTCTTTGCGTCGGCGATGACGAGATCGTCAGGGGCGAGCTCGCGCTCCACGCCGTCGAGGGTGGTGAGCTTCTCCCCTTCCGCGGCGGCGCGGACCACGATCCGGTGGCCGGCCACGCGATCGAGATCGAAGGCGTGCAGCGGCTGCCCGGTCTCGAGGAGCACGTAGTTGGTGACGTCGATGAGGTTGCCCAGGCTGCGCATGCCGCACGCCTCGAGGCGGGCCTGCATCCAGCGGGGCGAGGGCCCGAACGCGACGCCCTCCACCACCCGGGCCGCGTATCGGCCGCAGAGATCCGGCCGCTCCACCGACACGGAGACCGCGTCGCCCGCCTCCGCCCCGCCTTCCGCAGGCCTCGCGTCGAGGGCGCGCAGGCGCGTGCCCGTCAGCGCCACCAGCTCCCGGGCGACGCCGAGGTGCGAGAGCCAGTCGGGGCGGTTGGGCGTGGCGTTGATCTCGAAGACGACGTCGTCGAGGCCCAGGGCCTCCGCGATCGGCGTCCCCGGGATCAGGTCGTCTTCGAGGAGCATCAGCCCCGAGGCGTCATCGGAGAGGCCGAGCTCCTTGGCGGAGCAGAGCATGCCGGCGGAGTCGACGCCGCGCAGCTTGCGCGCCTCGATGCGCATGCCGCCGGGGAGCACCGCTCCCGGCAGCGCCGCCGGGACCTTGGCCCCGACGCCGTAGTTGGCCGCGCCGCAGACGATGGACGCCGGCTGCGCCTCGCCCACGTCGACCCGGCAGAGGTTGAGCTTGTCGGTGCCGGCGACCGGCTCCTTGGAGAGCACCTGGCCCACCACCACCCGGGCCAGGCCCTCGCCGAGGCGCTCGATGGCCTCCACCTCGAGGCCGGCGGCGGTGAGGAGCGTCGCGAGCTCGTCCGGGGGCGGGACCTGCTCCACCAGCTCGGACAGCCAGTCGTACGAGAGTCTCATGATCGTTTTCCTAGAACTGCGCGAGGAAGCGCGCGTCGTTCTCGAAGAGCAGGCGGAGGTCGTCGATCCCGTAGCGGAGCATGGCGAGGCGCTCCACGCCCATGCCGAAGGCAAAGCCCGTGACCTGCTCGGGATCGTAGCCGACGCTCTCGAAGACCGCGGGGTGGACCATGCCGGCGCCGAGCACCTCGAGCCAGCCGGTGGCCTTGCACACCCTGCAAGGCTCGCCTCCACCCTGCATCGCAGGCTCGCCCACCGACTCGGCGGGACGCAGCGGATCCGGCGCGGGCGCGGCCAGCCGCAGGGCGGGCGTGGCGCGCGCCCTCCCGCTGCCGCCGCAGATCACGCAGGAGACGTCGACCTCCGCGGAGGGCTCGGTGAACGGGAAGAAGCTCGGGCGGAACCGCGTGCGCACGTCCGCGCCGAAGAAGGTGCGCGCCAGTTCGTCGAGGGTGCCCTTCAGCTCGGCGAACGTGACGCCGCGATCCACGTACAGCCCCTCGATCTGGTGGAACATCGGCGAGTGGGTCTGGTCGCTGTCGCAGCGGTAGACCCGCCCCGGGGCGACGATCCGCACCGGCGGCCTCGCGCCCAGCATGGTGCGCACCTGCACCGGCGACGTGTGGGTGCGGAGCAGGAGCTCGCCCGGCGGCACCGCGCCCACGGGGAGCACGGAGTCGTCCACGAAGAACGTGTCCTGCATGTCGCGGGCGGGGTGGTTCTTGGGGAAGTTGAGGGATTCGAAGTTGTAGAAATCGAGCTCGACCTCGGGACCGCGCTCCACGGAGAAGCCCATCCGCACCAGGATGGACACCAGGTCCTCCATGGTCTGCGACAGCGGATGCCGCCTGCCGAGATCCACCGGGCGGCCCGGGAGCGTGACGTCGAGGCGAGGCCCCTCCAGCTCGGCCCGCAGCTTCTCGGCGGCGATCCCGTCGCGCCTGGCCTCTAGAGCCTCCTCCACTGCGGCCACCACGGCGTTCACCGCCTCGCCGAAAGTCTTCTTCAGCTCGGGCGGGAGCTTGCCGATGCTGCGCCGCAGGGCGCTGACCTGGCCGCTCTTGCCCAGGAATTCGACCCGCGCCTTCTCGAGGCCGTCCTCGTCGGCGGCGGCGCCGATCGCGGCGAGGGCCGCGGCCTTGGCGGCGTCGAGCTCCGCGCGCTGTTCGGGAGAGAGTTCCATCGAAATCCCATCAAGAAAAAAGGCGGCCCCCGGAAGGTTCCGAAGGCCGCCTCGTAATCCAAGCTTCGATCAGCTCAGCGAACGGCGGCCACCACCGCCGCAAAACCCTGCGGATCGAAGAGCGCGATGTCGGCGAGGACCTTGCGATCGAGCGCGCTGCCCGCCTTGTGGAGGCCGGCGATCAGCTTGGAGTAGCTGATGCCGTTCTGCCGGGCGGCGGCGTTGATGCGCACGATCCAGAGGCGGCGGAAGTCGCGCCTCTTCTGGCGGCGATCGCGCGTCGCGTAGTCCATCGCGCGCTCGACCGCCTCGTTCGCGCGGCGGTAGCAATTCTTGCGGCGGCCGCGGAAGCCCTTGGCCAGCTTGAGGACGCGATTGCGGCGACGACGCGCCTTGAAACCCTTCTTGACCCTCATCGACTCACTCCGTGGGACGGCTGCGCGCGGTCCCGGTGCCGTGGCGGCGTGGCCCGCGGGCCTCCGTCACGAGGGATCCGAAAGAACTCCGGATCCGCTTGGTTGGCTTCCTCCTGACGGCGATCAGCTGCCGTAGGGGAAGAGCTCCTTGATGACCTTCTTCGCGTCCTGCCGAACCAGCGTGGACGTCCCGCGGTTCTGGCGCTTCTGGGTGGGCGACTTGTTGGTGAAGTTGTGGCGGGCGAAGGCCTGCCGGTACTTCACGGTGCCCTTCTTGTTCACGTGGAAGCGCTTCTTGGCGCCGCTGTTCGTCTTGAGCTTCGGCATCTCGTCCTCTGTGCTGGCCCGACCGTCGCGCCAGCGTGTCCAAATCCTGCGTCAGGCTTCCTTCGCCTGGACGGTTCCTTCGGTCTGCGCCTCGGCGCCGGGGGCCTCGGCGGGCGGCGCGGGCTTCTCGGGTCGCTCGGCCTTCTCCGGCTTCTCGGCCTTCTCCGGCTTCTCGGCCTTGTCGCCTGCGCGGGCCTGCTCGCGGAGCTGCGCCAGGTACTTGGGGTTCGGGGCCAGGATCATGAACATCTGCCGCCCTTCCTGACGCGGCATCTGCTCGATGACGCCGACCTCCTTCACGTCCTCGGCCACTTCCTGCAGGAGCTTCTGGCCGATCTCCTTGTGGGTGATCTCTCGGCCGCGGAACATGATCGTCACGCGGGCCTTGTTGCCCTCTTCGAGGAAGCGACGGACGTTCTTGACCTTGAAGTCGTAGTCGTGTTCGTCCGTCTTGGGGCGGAGCTTCACCTCCTTGAGCTGGACCACGACCTGCTTCTTCTTGGCCTCCGAGGCCTTCTTCTTCGCCTCGTACTTGAACTTGCCGTAGTCCATGATCTTGCAGACCGGCGGCCGCGCCATTGGAGAGATCTCGACCAGGTCGAGGCCGTCCTCCGAGGCGCGCTGAAGCGCCGCCTCGATCGGAAGGACTCCGAGCTGCGATCCGTCTGCACCGATCAAGCGCACTTCACGTGCTCTGATCCGGCGATTCGTCCGTGCGTCCCGAATGGGTGTTACCTCCTGCGTATGCGAGGGCGGATGTCGCCCCCGGTCCCGACGAAGCCGGGGAGAATATGCAACGCGCGCCGCCTGTCAACCTGCCAGTTCGGCCGCCTGCGGATTGTCGTCCGAGAGGAAGGGGATCCTCCCCTCCTCCACCAACATCGCCGTCAGCGCTTCCACGGCGACGAAGCCGAGGTTCTCGCCGCCCAGCCGCCGCGGCGCCACCCCCTGCTTCTCGACCTCCTGATCGCCGATCACCAGGGCGTAGGGGATCTTCTCGAGCTGCGCGTCCCGGATCTTGGCGCCGAGCTTCTCGTTTCGCTCGTCGATCTCCACCCGCACCCCGGCGCGCAGCAGCGCCTCGTGGACCTTCCGGGCCCAGGGGAGCTGGCGATCGCTCACCGTCACCAAGCGGGCCTGCACCGGCGCCAGCCAGGTTGGGAACGCGCCGGCGAAGTGCTCGATGCAGATGGCGATGAAGCGCTCGAACGAGCCGAAGATGGCCCGGTGGATCACCACCGGCCGGTGGGGCTGGTTGTCCTCGCCGATGAACTCGAGGTCAAAGCGCTCCGGCGCCGCGTAGTCGAGCTGGATCGTGCCGAGCTGCCAGGTGCGGCCGATCGAGTCGGAGACGTCGAAGTCGATCTTGGGGCCGTAGAAGGCGCCGTCTCCGGGCTTGAGCTGGTACTCGAGGCCCGTGGCCTCCAGGGCCGCCTTCAGCGAGCCCTCCGCCCGATCCCACATCTCGTCGCTGCCGATGCGCTGCTCGGGGCGGGTGGCGAACTTGGCCGTGTACTTCAGCCCGAACGCGTCGTAGCAGCGGTCGAGGAGGGAGACGAGACGCTTCACCTCGTCGGTGATCTGCGACTCGGCCAGGTAGATGTGGGCGTCGTCCTGGGCGAACTGCCGCACGCGGGTGAGGCCGCCCAGCGATCCGGACGGCTCGTTGCGGTGGAGCACGTCCTGGGTGTGGAAGCGCAGCGGCAGCTCCCGGTACGAGTGCCGCTTCATCCCGAAGTAGAGGTGGTGCGACGGGCAGTTCATCGGCTTGAGCGACATGTCGTGCTCGCCCGACTCGCTGTCCAGTACCAGGAACATGTTCTCCTTGTACTTGCCCCAGTGCCCGGAGATCTCCCAGAGACCCTTGTCGAAGAGGAGCGGCGTCTTGATCTCCTGGTAGCCGTTTCGCACGGTGAGGGTGCGCATGGCCTCACCGAGGAGCCGGTAGATCGTGGTGCCCTTGTGGGTCCAGAACGCGGCGCCGGGCGCGAACGGGTGGAAGGTGAAGAGGTCGAGCTCCCTGCCGAGCTTGCGGTGGTCCCGCTTCTTCGCCTCCTCGAGCCGCACCAGGTACTCGTTCAGCTCCTTCTCGGTGCGCCACGAGGTGCCATAGATCCGCTGGAGCTGCGGCTTGGTGGAGTCGCCCCGCCAGTAGGCCCCGGCGACGCTCATCAGCTTGATGGCCGGCGCCTTCCCCGTGGACGGCAGGTGCGGGCCCCGGCACAGGTCGACCCAGCCGGCGTGCTCGTAGAGGCCGACGGTCGTCTCGCCCTTGGCCTTGAGATCCTCGATGATCTCCACCTTGAACTTCTCGCCCATGGCCTCGAAGCGGGCAATCGCGTCGTCGATGGGGACGTCGGTGCGGACGAACGGCGAGTCCTCCGCGACGATCTTCGCGATCTCGTCCTCGAAGCGCTGGAGATCCTCCGGCGTGAAGCCGCGGGGGAAGAAGAAGTCGTAGTAGAAGCCGTCCTCGATCACCGGGCCGATCGTGACCTCGGCGTCGGGATAGACGCGCTGCACCGCCGACGCGAGGATGTGGGCCGACGAGTGGCGGATCACCTCGAGGCCCTCGTCGCTCTTGGCGGTGATGACCTCGAGCTTGCCGTCCTCGACGAGGGGGCGGGCGAGGTCGACCTCGCGGCCGTCGAGCTTGGCGGCGAGCGCCGCCTTGGCGAGCCCCGGCCCGATCTGCTCGCGGACGAAGGTCGAGATGGTCGTCCCCGCGGGCACGGTCTTCACCGACCCGTCGGGCAGTGTCACCTGTACCGTTGCGTCCATCCCACGACCTCCGGAACGAAAAACGCGGGGTCACCGAAAACCCGATGACCCCGCGTGGGTTTCTCTCGAAATGGTAGGCCCGGCTGGACTCGAACCAGTGACCCCCACCGTGTCAAGGTGGTGCTCTACCAACTGAGCTACGGGCCTGCAAGGCGAGGCGCGTTGTATGGAAGTTCCCCTTCCGGTTCAAGTGGAAAACGTTCCCACCCGGGAAAGATTTCCGCGCGACGGCGGGAGAGGCCGCCTCGATGGCGCCGGAAAGGTCGGCGCGCTCCTCACTGCGCGCGCCGCCGCTCCCGCTTCGCCGCCGCGTCGCCTGCGCCGCGGTCGAGCAGGTGCCGCCAGCGCAGGGCGTACTGGAACGCGGCGACCGCCATGCACTCCGCGGCGACGATCCCCGCCGCGGCGACGTACGGGACCAGCTCCCGCCCCCTGGGATCCGCGCGCACCAGGAGGCCGAGGGTGATCGTCGCCATCAGCGTGAAGGTGGCGTACTTGGAGATGCGGGTGGGCTCCGCCGCGATCGGCCGGCGGGTGAGCTTGCTGGTGAGGCCCGTCCCGAAGACGACGCCGTCGCGCAGGAGCGCCACGGCGAGGAGCCAGGCGGGCAGCGTCTGCACCGACACCAGCAGCACGAGCGCGGTGAGGGCGAGGAACTTGTCGGCGATCGGATCGAGGATCGCCCCCAGCTCGGTGCGCTGGTTCAGCGCGCGGGCCAGCAGACCGTCCAGCCCGTCCGAGATCGCCGCGAAGACGAAGACCGACAGGGCGCCCACCGGCCGCCCGGACAGGTGGAGCCAGGCGAAGACCGGGACGAGGACGATCCGCAGGAGGGAGATCGAGTTGGGGAGATTCACCTCCCCTCACCCTATCAAAGGCACCGCCCCTTCGAGACCGACCCGTATCAGGCGTTTCCGGCCACCCGTGAGACGTAGACCTCGATCATCCGCCGGTAGCGCTGGGCCATGTGGGTGAAGCGGATGGCAGAGCCGTCCAGCTTCCCGTCGCGGCGGGCCTCGTCGCGGAGGATCTCGCCGGCGGCGTTGATCACCTCGTCGCTGCCGGGGAGCTGGAACTCCAGGCCCACCGTGCGGGAGCCCGTCTGGGGCTCGAGGATCTTGGAGACCCAGATTCCCTCGGTGGAGATGTCGGTGGCCCGGGCGAGGTGGCGCGCCTCGTCGATGATCTTGTTGAGGTACATGTCGATGGGGGCTCGCTCGGTCTTCCGCTGCTCGGCCATTTCGGTTCGTCTCCTAGGGCCGATGTGAGCAATCGGCCTACATGTAGGACACGCTACCGACGGCCAGCGTACCGTCGAGTTTGCTGCTTGTGGAAAATCGAGCCCCCGGTGTTGAAGTTCAGGGCTCCTGATCGCCTTCCATGCCGCGCTCGCCGGGGAATGGCGGTCCGGCCTCGCGGCCCTCCTGGGGATCGCGGATGCCCACGGCGCCGCCGCGGGACATGGCCTTCCCGAGCTGCTCCGGGGTGATCGCGGCCCTGGGGAGCGAGCGGCGCAGGCCCGCCTCCTCCTCCCTGCCGATGGCGGCGGGCCCTGGCGCCGCGACGCGTTCCCTGGGGGGAGGACCGACGGGGCGCCTGGCGCCCGGGAGGAGGCCCCGCTCCCTGTCGTAAGGCGAGCCGGCATCTTCCGGCGGATTTCGTCCCTTCGACTCTAGTACGGACCGGGGCACCGGGAGCTCCCCGACGTCCTCCGATACGTTTCGCACCCCTTCGAGGTCCGGGGTCGTCTCGGCCTGCTTCTCGGTGGGCTTCACCCTCGCCTCCTCCTGGGATCCAATGCCTCCAGGCAAGGTATCCATCCGGGTGAGGCATGCTCGCGAAGCTGATTCGTGAAACCAGGAAAACCCTTGGTCATCCCGAGGGTTGCACGAACGAAGACCCGGTTTTCCAGGCAGGGGCCGCGCGGATTCCCTTGACGAGAGCGGCTTGGATTCACAAGATCGCGCTCATCGCGGTTCGAAAGCCGCCCCTCGGCGCGCGACACATACCAAAGCGCGACGACGTTCCGTCAACCACCTGTTCCCAACGAGGATATCGTGTCCATCGACCATTCCGCCGCCGCATTGAGCGCCGCCCTGCGATCGTTCGGGGAGAGCCTGGGCCGTGCCCTCGCCGAGGGGATCTCCAGGGGCCTCCAGGAGGGCCTCTCCCGGACCCTCGACCTCGATGAGCTCGCGACCCGGGTCCCCCGCCGCGCCGCCGAGGGCGTGAGCCACGCGCTGCAGACCCCGCCCGCGCCCAGACGGGGCGGCCGCCCCAGGGGCGAGGCGAAGGCCTGCCGCGTCCACGGCTGCACCGATCCCGCCCGCTCCCGTGGCCTCTGCTCCCGCCACTACCAGCAGGAGCTCCGCCGGGAGAAGGCCGGCGAGGTGGGGGTCGCAGCCCCGGCGTTCGCCCCTCGGGCCGCCGTCGAGGCGAAGCCTCCCATCGTCCGCAAGCGCCCCGACCAGGAGGTCGCGGCTGCCCCGGCCCCCGCGCCGGCGACGAACGCCGTGGAGGCGCCGGCTGCCGACGCCGCCGCCAAGCTCCTCCAGGAGCATCTGCGGCGGGACGAGCCCCGGACGAGCTCCGTGGACGCCGCCAAGCGCATCTTCGGCTGACGAGGGCAGGTTCACGGACGCCCTCTCTCCGTTCAGGGGAGGGAGCGTTCCGCCCTGCGCCGCTCGTGGGGGAAATGCGAGAGCCCGATGCGGTTCCCGTCGGGATCTCGCACGTAGAAGGTGAAGGGCGTCTCCTTCTCCTTGGCGAACCCGGCCCCGACCAGCCGCGCCTCCCAATCGTCGCGGCAAGCGGGGTCGATCGCGACCGCCAGCACGTGGAGCTGCGGGCCGGGCACGGAGAACGGCTGCGCTACCGCTGGCTCGTCACAGCGCTCGAGGGCGAGGAAGCCGCCACCGTCCAGTCCGACCCAGACCGAGCGCGGAGCGCCGGCGTCGTCCGCCCAGCGGCGGATCACCGGCAGCCCCAGGAGCCCCGCGTAGAAGGCCTCGGCGCGGCCGAGATCGTGCACCTGGATCGCGAGGTGGTGGAAGCCGGGCTGCTCCATCTCGTCTCCCTCGCCCGCCTGCCGTCCTTGCAGCGGGTCGTCGCCGCGGAATATAACGCCCAGCCCTGCTCGTCTGGTGAAAGACGAGTCACCAGATCCGAGGAAATCCGCTTGAACCGAGAGCAGCTCCGAAACATCGCCATCGTCGCCCACGTCGATCACGGCAAGACCACGATCGTCGACCACATGCTTCGCCAGGGGGGCATCTTCCGCGCGAACGAGCACGTCGCCGAGCGCATGATGGACTCCGGCGACCTCGAGCGCGAGAAGGGCATCACCATCCTCGCGAAGAACACCGCGGTGAACTACCGCGGCTACAAGATCAACATCCTCGACACCCCTGGACACGCCGACTTCGGCGGCGAGGTGGAGCGGGCCCTGCGCCTGGTGGACGGCGTGGTTCTGCTCGTCGACTCGGCGGAGGGCCCCCTGCCCCAGACGCGGTTCGTCCTGGGCAAGGCGCTGGCCCTGGGCCTGCCCGCCATGGTGGTGATCAACAAGATCGACCGGCAGGACGCGAGGCCTGCCGAGGTCCTCGACGACGTCTACTCGCTCCTCATCGACATGGGCGCCGACGAGAAGCAGCTCGACTGCCCCGTGATCTACGCGATCGGCCGCGAGGGCAAGGCCACCACCGATCTGGCCGTGCCGGGCACGAACCTCGAGCCGCTCTTCGACGCGATCCTCTCGCACATCCCGCCGCCTCCTCCTCCCGCGAGCGACAAGCTGCAGATGCTCGTGAACAACCTGGACTACGACGAGTTCGTGGGCCGCCTCATCATCGGCCGCGTGGCTGGCGGGACGCTGAAGCAGAACGCGATGGTCTCGGTGGTGCGCGACGGCGGCAAGGTCGAACAGGGCCGCGTCGTGAAGCTCTTCGGCTTCGAGGGACTGAAGCGGGTCGAGATCGCTCAGGCATCCGCCGGTGAGGTGGTGATGATCGCCGGCATCGAGGACGTCTCGATCGGCGACACCATCGCCGACCTCGAGGATCCGGTGGCCCTGCCCCGGCTCCACGTGGACGAGCCGACCATGATGATGGTCTTCCGGGTGAACGACGGCCCGTTCGCCGGCAAGGAGGGCAAGTACGTCACCAGCCGCAACCTGCGCGACCGGCTGCAGCGCGAGGCGTACCGGAACCCGGCGATCAAGGTTCTGGAGACCGATACGCCGGACGCCTTCCAGGTGATTGGTCGCGGCGAGCTGCAGCTGGCGGTGATCATCGAGACGATGCGCCGCGAGGGCTACGAGCTCACCGCCTCCAACCCGGTCCCCATCACGAAGACCGAAGGCGACCAGGTGATGGAGCCTATGGAGCTGCTCTACGCCGACGTCCCCGAGACGGCCGTGGGCGCGGTGACGGAGCGCCTCGGCCCCCGCAAGGGACGCATGGTGGACATGCAGCCCATCGGCTCGAGCCGCACCCGCCTCAAGTTCCGGATCCCGGCGCGGGGCCTGGTGGGCTTCCGCAACGAGTTCCTCACCGTGACCCGCGGCGAGGGGATCATGTCGCACGAGTTCGACGGCTGGGAGCCGTGGGCGGGCGCGATCCCCAAGCGGCAGAGCGGCTCGATCGTCGCCGATCGCGAGGGCGAGACCGTGGCGTACGCGCTCTTCTCCATCCAGGAGCGCGGCAGCCTGTTCTATGGCCCGGGCGTGCCTTGCTACAACGGCATGGTGATCGGCGAGCACAGCCACCCGAACGATCTCGAGGTGAACGTCTGCCGGGAGAAGAAGCTCACGAACATCCGGGCGGCCGGCCGCGACGAGAACGTTATCCTCACCCCGCCCCGGGAGATCTCCCTCGAGAAGGCCCTCGAGTGGATCGCGGAGGACGAGCTGGTGGAGGTGACGCCGAAGAGCGTGCGCATCCGCAAGCGGGAGCTCGATCCCCACGCCCGCTACAAGGTGGAGCGGGATCGCAAGCGGGGCTCCGCGTAAAGCGGGGAGGCCGTCAGCCGGCGACCTTCCGCTCCCTCGCCACGTGACGGGGCAGGCGCACCACGAACGTGGAGCCCTGCCCCAGCTCGCTCTCCACCGCGACCGTCCCCCGCATCGCGTGGACGATCTGCCGCACGATCCACAGCCCGAGACCGAGCCCTCCGTAGTGGCTGCCGGGGACCACGGCCCGCTGGAAGCGCTCGAAGATCCGCTCCTGATCCGCCGGGGCGATGCCGATGCCGCGATCCCGGATGGAGAAGATCGCCTCGTCGTCCGTGGCCGACACAGCGATCTCGATCTGCTTGCCGGCGCCGTATTTGAGGGCGTTCGCCATGAGGTTCGAGAGGACCTGCTCCAGGCGAAGCGCGTCCCAGTTGCCGAGGATCGGCTCGCCCAGATCGACGAAGAGCGGGCTCCCCGCCCCGGCGAAGTCGTCCGCGAAGCGCCGGGTCAGGTCGCGGACCGTCTGCACGAGGTCCACCTCCTCCAGCTCGAGGACGAGCCGGTTGGCCGTGATCCTGGAGACGTCCAGGAGCTCGTCCACCAGGATCGCCACCCGCTTCACCTGACGTGAAGCCATCTCGACCTTCCGCTCCAGCGGCGCCGCGACGGGGCTGGTGCCGAGGCGGTTCGCCCGCAGGATGCTCTGCAGGTGGAGCTGGAGCGACGTGAGGGGCGTCTTCAGCTCGTGCGACGCCACCGAGAGGAACGTGTCCCGCACGAGGATCGACTCCTCGGCCGCGGCCCTGGCGGCGCGCTCCTCCACGAGGAGGCGATCGCGCTCGCTGGTGCGCTCGGCCACCCGCTGCTCCAGCACTTCGCGGGAGTGCTCCAGCTCGGCGAGGACGCTGGCGAGCACGTGGGCGGAGAGCGACACCACCACGACGAAGACCTTCATCACCATGTCCGCGTCGGTGAAGACGTCGGCGTCACTGAAGGCGCCGAGCCCTCGCCTCGTCCCCCACGCGGCGAGGGAGATGATGACCACCACCGAGATCACCGCGCCCCATTGGCCGTGCCGCAGGGCAGCCCAGAGCGACAGCGGGATGAGGAGGAGGACCAGGAGGTTCTGGCTCACCGGCAGCGGGGTGTCGGGGCCGAAGCTCAGGTAGCCGACGCCCACCACCAGGACCAGGAGCACGACGATCTCGCCGATCCGCCAGGCGCCCAGGCGCGGAGGCCGGGCCCTGCCGAGGATCAGGAAGAGCGGCACCGTCACCAGAAACGAGGCGAGATCGCCGAGGACGTTGTCGAGGAAATCGCGGGGGATCGAGTCCGAGAAAGGGGCCCCGAGCCAGGGTTGGAGCAGCGAGCGCGCGGCGCCGCCCAAGAGCGCCAGGCAGAGGGCGAGCAGCGCGAACCGAAGCACGCCCACCGCCGTCGAGAAGGGGTTCCAGAGGCCGAGGAACCTCCGGTTGGCCCACTCGCCCAGGACCGCGACGGTGGTGACGACGAAAGCGGAGACCGCCGCGAAGAGGAGGCCGGCGGGGTCGACGCAGGCCCGGCTGCCGTCGCCGCAGAGCGCCACCGAGACCAGGAACGAGCCGACCCACACGGCGGGGACGGCCCTGGCGCCGAAGAGGATCAGGAAGGCGAGCGCGAGGCCGACCATCGGGCGGATCTCGTGGGACGCCAGCGCGTCGTACACCCGATCACCAGCGAGCGAGTACACGAAGAAGGCCACCACGATCGCGAGCGATCTCACCGACCAGCGCGCGCTCGAGCGGCCTTCCGGGGGGATGCCCTCCTCCATCGGGATCGCCTCTCGACTGCGGATTCGCGGCCGATCAGACCACAACCGGCCGCTGCCTGCCACGAGGAACTGGCGGGCAGCCGGGCCCACGATCCTGGAATCCGTGCGCTGCCGCAGGTAGGCTCCGCCGATCCCCCCATCGTCGGGGTGAAGAGGCCTCACACCCATGAAGCGCGTCCTTCGCATCGCCGCCGTCGCCCTCGCCGCCCTCGCCCTGCTCTTCGTCGGGGCCAGCGCCGCCGTCTACGCCCTGGTGGATCTCGACGCCCTGGTCGCCAGCCAGGTCGAACGGCTGAAGCCCGCCGTGGAGAAGGAGCTCGGCCGCGACGTCGAGATCGGGGCCATCCACACCCGCTTCTTCCCCACCCTCGGCGCCAAGGTGGAGGGCCTGGTCGTGGCCGGCGCGAGCGGAGAGGAGCCCCTCGCCAAGGCCTCCGCGATCGGCTTCGACGTGAACCTGCTCCGCGCGATCCTCTCCTTCGGCAATCGCATCGAGCTGGGCGCCGTGTACGTGGACGGCCTCGAGGCTCGGATCGAGCGGGCGGCCGATGGCACCCTCTCCTTCCAGGACATCCTCGACAGGCAGGCAGAGAAGAAGCCGAAGTCGGACGCGGGACCGAACCCCAAGGTGCTGGAGCTCGCGCGGCAGGTCTCGATCGGAGAGGTGCGCGTGGCGGACGCGTCGGTGATCCTCGTCGATCGGCAGACCGCCTCTGGCCAGCCCGCTACCAGCCACATCCGGAAGATCGACCTGCGCCTGAAGGACGTCCGCCTCGGCGATCCGATCGCAGTGCGGTTCTCCGCCGCGCTCTTCCAGGACGCGCCCAACCTCGAGGTCGCGGCGACGGTGGGGCCCCTCCCGGCGGACCTCGCCCTCGATGGCCTGCCGCGGATCGCGAACCTGAAGGTGCGCCTCGACGAAGTGAACCTCGGGCCGCTCGCGCCCTATCTCCCCGCGGAGATGCCGGTGAAGGTCGAGTCCGCGGTGGTGTCGGCGGACTGGTCGATTCCGGAGCTCGCCAACGGCAGGCCCGTCCAGGCCGCCGGGTTCCTCGCCGTCGAGTCGATGCGCCTGAAGGGCGGCGATCCGTTCGAGCTTCGCCTCGACGCCCGGTTCCGAGCGGATCCCGCGGCGGCGTCCGTGCGGATCGACGAGGCGAAGCTGCGGGCGGCGGGCATGGAGGTGACGGCCGCCGGCGCCCTCGAGAACCTCGCCACGGAGCCGCGGTTCGAGGGCTTCTCGATCGCCACCAGCGGCATCCAGCCAGCCCGCGTCCTGGCGATCTTCCCGGCGGCGGGCGCCGGGCTCCCGCAGGGATCCCGCCTCGCCGGCGCCATGACGCTGTCGGTGAACGCGAGCGGCGACAAGGATCGGCAGACCTTCGCTGCCAAGGTGGACCTTTCCGGCCTCGACCTCCTCATCCCCGGCGCCATCGCCAAGCCCGCGGGGACGGCGCTCACCCTCGGCGCCGACGGCGAGCTCGCGCCGGGGCGCGCGTCCCTGCGCAGCGCCAAGCTGCAGCTGGACGAGCTGCTCGTCGAGGCCTCGGGATCGGTGGAGAACTTCGCCGCGCCCCGTTACGACGTCGCCTTCGCCGCGCCGCCGTTCTCCTTCGATCGGCTGGTGCGTCTCATGCCGAAGGCGGGCGAGGAGCTGCGCAAGGCTGGCGCCACCGCCGACGGCACCGGCAGCCTCAAGGGGCATCTGAAGGGCGCCCCGGGCTCCGTCGATTTCGCCGTCGATCTCGGGCTGGACGGCATGAGGGCCGACCTGCCTTCGCTCCGGGTGGAGGGCAGCGCCAAGGCCCGCGCCGCGGCCAAGGGCGATCCCGAAGGCGATCTGGCGGTGGACCTCCTCGTCGACGCCGGCAGCTCGGTGATCCGGGCCGAGGGCTCCATGGACAAGGCCGCCGGGACGCCGCTCCTCGTAGACTTGGCGGCGCGCCGGCAGGGCTCCTCTTTCCGCTTCGATCGCTTCGACGTGCGCCTCGCCGAGCTGCGGATGACGGCCACCGGCGCACTCGCCGCCGACGGCACGGGGGATCTCACCATGCGTGTCCACCCGGTGGACCTCGAGAAGCTCGCCCGGACGTTCCCGGCGATCCCCGCGGAAAGGGTGAAGGGCGGCAGCCTCGAGGCCGAGGTGGGCGTGGCGGGCGATCCCTCGAAGCTCTCCACCGTCTCGCTGGATCTGCGATCGCTCCGGGCCCGGCTGGGCAGCAGCGACCTCTCGGTCCAGGCCACCGTCCGCAACCTGGAGGCGCCGGACGTGACGGCGACCGTCCGCTCGGATCTCCTCGACCTGGACGCCCTGCGCGGCGTGGAGCCGGCGAAGGCGGACGAGCCCCCCAAGGATCCGCCCGCCGACGATCCGGAGCTGCGCAAGTACCGCTTCCGGGGCGACTTCCAGGCGGGGCGCCTGGTGATGGGCGGCAGGACCCTCGACCGCGTGGCCGCCAAGGTGCGCCTCGAGGATGGGGTGCTCCGGGTGGAGCAGGCGACGCTCCAGCTTTACGGCGGCTCGTTCTCGGCCAACGGCTCCGAGGCGACGATCTGGAAAGGGCGCATGCCCTTTCATGCGCGGCTCACCGGCTCGGCGATGGACGTCGCCCGCATGATCGAGGGGGAGACCGGCAGGTCCAGCCCCATCGCCGGCAGGGCCGACGTGAACCTCGACCTGGAGGGCGTCGGGACGGAGCGGGTCGATCTCGAGGAGCACCTCACCGGGTCCGGCAGCCTGTCGATGCGGGAGGGGCGGACGTCCGGCCTCGGCCTGAGCCGCGCGGTCTTCGGCGACCTCTCGGGCCTGCCGTCCGGCGTGAAGGATCGCCTCTCCGCCGACGAGCCCCTGCGGGATCTCGCCGCGCGATTCGAGGTCCGCGGCGGGAGGATGGAGCTGCGCGAGCCGCTGGCCTTCGCGGTGGACGGCAGCCCCGTGGCCCTCGGCGGCGCCGTCGGCATCTTCGGCGCCCTCTTCCTCGACGGGACCTACGAGCTGGCGGCGCGGCGGCTGGAGCAGGTCACCGGCGGCGCGTGCAAGGCGAACCGCAACCCGGTGATCCCCCTGAAGATCACGGGATCGGCGTCGCGGCCCGAGGTGCGCCCCGACGCCGGTCACATCGCCGCCGAGCTCGCCCAGGCCTGCCTGCTCGGCAAGGCGGGCGCGGTGGTCGACGGCCTCCTCGGCGACGGCGCCGCGAAGAAGGCCGCAGAGGCGAAGGAGCAGCTCGAGCGAGAGGCGGCCTCGAAGGCCGCCGCCGCCAAGGCGGAGCTCGACGCCCAGGCGGCCCGGGCGAAGGCCGAGGCCGATCGGCTGAAGGCGGAGGCCGAGGCGAAGCGGAAGGCTGCCGAGAACGAGGCCAAGAAGAAGGCCGCCGACGAGGCGAAGAAGCTGAAGAAGCGCCTCGGGTTCTGACGGAGTCTCGGAACGCTGCCGCGCGCCCCTCGGGGCATGGCTCCCGGCGGACTTCGGCAGGGCTGCTGCCTCTCAGGCGGCCGCTTCGGCGGCCTGCGCGTCGCGGGCGGCGGAGACCCAGGCGCCGAGCCTCGCTACCGACGCGAAGGCCGCGATCGCGAAGGCGATGAGCTGCGAGGCGGCCACCGCCGCCACGATCCATGCGCCGCCCTCGAACAGGAGCTGCGCCGGGCCCCCGGTGGTCCCGGCGACGACCGCGGCGCCGAGGCCGACGACGAAGGCGACCCCGACGAGGACGAAGGGGCGGCGGGCGACCTGGACCGAGGCGCCGTGGATCGCCGCGAGAGGCGGCTCCACGAGGACGCTGCTTCGCGCCAGCGCCAGCTCGTGGATGATGGGCAGGAAGATCGATCCGGCGAGGCCGACCACGGCGGCGAGGGAGAGACCCGCCGCCGCGACGATCGCGAGGCCCGCCTCGCCGCCGGCCATCGACCACCCCGCCGCCAGCGCCAGCGTCCAGGTGAAGAGCGCCAGTGCCACGCGGGCCGCAGCCATGCAAGCCGCGACGATGACCAGCCGGGGGAACGTCGGTCCGAATGCCCCCGTGAAGGTCGCCAAGGCTCGGACGGGCTCCTCGCGGCGGACCACGCGATCGAGGACGCCGATGCCCCCCGACCAGACCACCAGCTCGAGGATCGATGTGACGATCAGGGACGCGAAGAGGATCCCGGCGGGGACGATCCAGGTGACCGGCGAGAGAAAGGTGGAGAGCGTCGAGGGCAGATCGCCGCTCGAGAGGGGCCCCGCGAGGCGAGACCAAACGAAGAGCAGCGGCGCGATCGCCCCCACTGCCTCCAGGGTCCTGCAGACGAAGATGCCGGCAACGACCAGGGGCGCCCGGAGCGCCGCCCGGAGGCCGTCGCCCAGGAGCCTGCCGAGCGGGCGGTGACCGGGGGGCGGCGGCGGAGCGGCCGGGGGTCCCGGCGGGCGCAGGAGCCGGGCGTCCACCGGCGGCGGCCGCAGCAGCCTGGCCTCGAGCGGGCGGTCGTCTGGCACGCGCGGCCTCCTACTGCTTCTTGCCGAAGCGCTCGATCTCGTCCTGCTTGGAGATGGAGTAGCGGACCAGCTCCCGGAGGATGCGGTTCCGCTTCACGTTGCCGAGGATCCCCTTGAGATCCTCGTAGACCGTCGGGTCGTTGATGAGCGCGCCCAGGCTGCCGTCGCCGGCGTTCACCCGCGCAACAATCTCGCGCAGCTCGCGGGCGGCGCGGCCCAGATCGTCGGCGAGGCTCGGCGCGCCCTCCTCCCCGTCGTAGAAGAGGCCGTGGAGGAGGCTCCCCTTCTCGGTGCGCACCGCGGCGGCGAGGTTGCCGATCTCGGCGGCGGCGACGCCCAGATCCCGCACCACCTGCTTGCCCTTCTCGTCGAAGAGCATCGCGCCGATCATGCCTTGGCCCCGCTGCACCTGGGCGAGGACCGCGTCCACCCGGCCCACCGCGGCGTCGATCCGGCGGGCGGCCTGGGAGGACGACGCGAGGAGCTCGCGCATCTCCTTGCCGGAGCGAGGGTCGAAGATCAGCGTGTGGAGCGCGCCGTCTCCGGAGCGGATCCCTTCGAGGATGTCGCGGGCCGCCGATACCGCGTCGCCGACGTCCTCGCGCATCTCGGGGGTGTTGTAGGACGCGACGAGCTGCCGCAGGTCGGCGGTGATGGCGAGGGTGTTGTCGATCACCTCGGCGCCCTTCTTGATGATCTCGGTGTAGTCGGCGCTGGAGCCCACCTGGATCTCGCCCCCCGGCGCGATCACGGGCTGGTCGGGAGAGCCCAACGACAGGTCGATCACCTTGTCGCCGAGGACGCCGCGGGAGCCCACCGACGCGGTGGAGTCGGCGCGGATGCGGTCGGCGTAGGACGCGATGGTGTCGATGGTGACCTGCACCCGGCGATCGGCCGGGTCCTTGTAGAAGGCGATCTTCGTCACCTGGCCGATCTCGACGCCGGCGAGGCGCACGGGCGATCCCGTCTTCAGCCCGTCGATCGACTGGAAGGACGCGGTGTAGGAGACGTGCCGGCTGAAGAAGCCGCGCTCGCCGCCGAGGATGAAGACGATCGTCCCCAGGAGGGCCAGACCGGCGATGACGAAGGCCCCGACCCGGAGCGAGAAGCGCTGCTCGCGATCCATCTATCTCTCCCTCGTCTCCATGCCGAACATGAACGCCTTCACCTCGGGGATCTCCGAGCGGCGCATCTCCTCAGTGGTGCCGCAGGCGAGGATGCGCTTGCCGTGGAGCATCGCGATCCGATGCGAGACCATGTAGGCGGACTGCATGTCGTGGGTCACCACCACGGAGGTGACGCCCAGCTTCTCGTTGAGCTCGATGATGAGCTCGTTGATCCGGCGGGTGTTGATCGGATCCAGGCCGGTGGTCGGCTCGTCGTAGAGCACCACCGCCGGATCGATGGCGATGGCTCGGGCGAGCCCCACCCGCTTCTTCATGCCCCCGGACAGATCGGCCGGTCGCATCTTCTCGATCCCGGGCAGGCCCACCATCTCCAGCTTGTGGGCCACGCGGTCGGCCAGCTCGCCCTCGCCGACGTCGGGGAAGTGCTCACGGATGGGGTACGCGACGTTCGCGCCCACGTCGAGGGAGTCGAAGAGCGCCGCCCCCTGGAAGAGCATCCCGATGCGGCGCCGCGCCGGCAGGAACTCCTCCTCCGTTCGGCCGGAGAGCTCCTCGCCGTCGAACGCGATCGAGCCGCGGTCCAGAGGCAGCAGGCCGATGAGGCATTTGAGGAGCACGCTCTTGCCGGTGCCGGAGCCGCCGATCACCGTGAGGGTCTCGCGGTTGCGGATCGCCAGATCGAGGCCTGCGTAGATCACCTTCGGGCCGAAGGCTTTGTGGAGATCCCGGAAGACGATGAGGTCCTCGCCGGGGCCGGCGCGCACCTCTCCCTTGGAGAGCGGCGGGAGGATCCTTCCGGAGGCGGGTGCGCTCATGATCAAAGCGAGAGGAGCAGCTTGGTGAGGATGAAGTCGGCCACCAGCACGCCGACGGCGGAGATGGCGACGGTCTCCGTGGTGGCGCGGCCGACGCCTTCGGTGCCGCCGCGGGTGTTGAAGCCCTTGTAACAGCCGACGATGGCGATGAGCATGCCGAAGATCACCGACTTGAAGATCCCGGAGGTGAAGTCGTTGAGCTTCGTGGACCCCAACGCCTCGTGGTAGAACGCGGCGTAGGAGATTCCGTAGTTCGACTTGGCCATCACCGCGCCTGCGCCGACGCCTACGATGTCCGCGAACACGGTGATGATCGGCACGCAGATCATCGCGGCGATCACCCGGGGCATCACCAGCTTGCGGACCGGATCGGCGCCGAGCGCGCGGATGGCGTCGATCTGCTCGGTCACCTGCATGGAGCCCAGCTCCGCGGCGATGCCCGAGCCGACCCTGCCTCCCACCGTGAGAGCCGTGAGCACGGGCCCGAGCTCGCGGAACACCGACAGCGAGAGCACCCTGCCGATGGTGTAGGCGATGCCGAACTTCTCGAGGAAGTAGCCGAACTGGATCGCGAGGACCATGCCGGCGAAGAGCGAGGTGAGCGTGCCGATGGACACCGAGCGGATGCCGATGTGCTCGATCTGGTAGACGATCGGCGCGAACGAGAACGGGCGCTTGAAGCCCCTGGTGAAGACCTGGACGGTGAGGAGGGACGCGCCCCCGATCTGCTCGGCGGCGCCGGCGAGCCACGCCCGCAGCGGGGACGGAGGAGCGGAGGCGGGAGCGGCCGGGGGCGCGGCTGCCTGGCTCACCTGGGGCTCCCGTCGGCCTCGAAGCTCTCCACCAGCTTTCGGTAGTCGGCGACCCGGGCGTCGAACCCTCCGGAGGGCGCGCTGTAGGTGAGGTCGTAGACGCAGCCGTCCTTCTTGAGGACGGTGAGCTCCAGCTCGACCGGCACGCCGTCCAGCGTCGCGGCGGCGCGGGTGCGCAGCGCCGCCCTCCCCGCGAGACGGAGGTCTTCTCTCGCCTGCACCACCCGATCCTCGAAGCCGAAGAGGAGGTGATCGGTGAGGACCTTCAGGCTCGGATCGCCGTGGCCGGAGCAGACGCCGTTGACGGCCACCACCTGGCCCTGCGGCCCCTCCCAGGCGAGGTCGTTGCCCGAGAAGGAGATCCGGGACCACGGGGACGGCAGGGGCGCCACCCGGTAGGTCGTTTCGCGTCCAAAGTAAACGCCGTCCCGGAAGGTCCCGCTGGAGGCGCAGGACGAGGCGGCGAAGACGGCGGGGGCGAGGGCTGCGAGGAGGAGGAAAGAGCGCAAAGGGAGAGCACCGATCGCGGATAAGGCGTGGAACATACAGAGGATGCGGAGGGTCGGCAACCTTCGGGGCGCCGGGCGCTGCCGTTCACCGCCGGTGCGCCGCCCCGTGGACGCCCGGCAGGCGAGCGTGGGCCTTGACTTCTGCTCGTCCGTTCAGCGATACTTTCGTTCACCCATCCCACCTGCATTTCAGGAGCGCCAGATGGAAGAGCTCACCGACCGACAGCGCGCGATCCTCGAGTACGTGGCCCGACACATCGCGGAGGAGCGGTTTCCCCCCACCATCCGCGAGATCGGCCAGGCCATGGGGATCCGCTCGACCAACGGCGTCAACGACCATCTGAAGGCCCTCGAGCGCAAGGGCTACCTGGAGCGAGGGGAGATGAAGAGCCGCGCGCTGGTGCCCACGCGCCTGGCCTGGAAGACCGTCGGGGTGAGGCAGCCGGGGCAGCCGCAGGTCCCGACGGCTCCGGCGGCAGATGGCCCGAGGACGCTGCGGGCTCTCGCGGGCGGTCGCTCCGGCCCCCCCTCCCCCATCGGCGCGCCGCGGCTCGTCGGCGGGCGGGACGACGACCTCATGGACGTACCGCTCCTCGGACGGGTCGCCGCGGGCGCGCCCATCCTGGCGGCGGAGAACCACGAGTCCACCATGCGGATCGATCCGTCGCTGCTCGGGCGCGGGAGCAAGGAGGGGATCTTCGCCCTCCGCATCCAGGGCGACTCGATGATCGGCGACGGGATCCTCGACGGCGATCTCGTCTTCGTCCGATCGCAGCCCACGGCCCGCACCGGCGAGATCGTGGTGGCGATGATCGAGGGCGAGGCCACGGTGAAGCGCTACTACCCCGAGGGCGACAGGATCCGGCTGCAGCCGTCCAACCCCGCGCTGGCGCCGATCTACGTCCACGGCCGCGACGCCCGCGCCGCTGACATCGTGGGCATCGTCGTCGGCGTCTTCCGCCAGATCTGATCGTAGTCGGCGCGCGAGCCGGTCGCGCGCCTGGAAAAGCGGCGACCATTCGCAGCGGATCGCCCGCTTTTCGTTTGACACTCCAGGGGGCGATTCGCATACTGCGCCGCGCTTCGGGGGTGCAGTCGGCAACCGAAGCACCGCAGCGATTGCGGGCGATTAGCTCAGCGGTAGAGCACCGTCTTCACACGGCGGGGGTCGCTGGTTCGAAACCAGCATCGCCCACCAATTTAGGCCCCGATTTCCTCAAGGATTTCGGGGCCTTCGTCTTTTCGTCCTCCAACGGTAGCAGAGCGGTAGCAGCGTTCGCGACCTGCCGGAGCTCGATAACCTCCCCCCGTCGCAGCTCGATCTGCATGCCGGAGACGGCGTTGCAGAGCGTCGCCCACTGTCGCTTCGTGTAGCCCTCGAGGACGTCCCGCTTGTCGCGGGTGTGGGTGATCTGCCGGACCACCTCTCGCGGCGCGCCGTCGTCCTGGGCGATCGAGATCATCGTCGACCGGAGGTCGTGGAGGCGGCGCGGCCGCAGGCCCAAGGTGACCAGGTCGCGCTGCAGGTCCCGGTAGGCGAGGGAGGTCCGGCGGGTCTCCCTCTTCGTCCCGGGGATGATGAGGTCCTCGGCGTCCGGCTGCCGGGGCAGCCGCCACGCGGCGAGCATCGACGCCAGGACCGGGTGCACGGGGACCAGGCGCGTGCCCCGGGTCTTCGTCCGGCCGATCGAGCCCCGCCGATCCGAGAAGGAAACGAGAACGCTGAGGCGCCCGAGAGGCTCGAGGCTGGTGTCGTAGTGCCGCCAGCGAAGGGCGGCGACCTCGCACCACCGCATCCCCCCGAGCCCCATCATCGCGTAGCCGAGGCGGCGGGACTCGGGGATGTCCGGGTGGGAGATCAGGATCTCCAGTTCCTCGCGCGTGAACCGCGCCCCGTCCCTCCACTCCGGATCCTTGTCGTCGAGCTCGGGCAGCTCGCCCTCCTCGAGGGTGCAAGGGGACGCGGCGATCAGCTTCGCCTTCACGGCCGCCTTCATCATCTGGCGCAGGGTCGCGTAGATGTGGAGCACGGTCCGCGGCGACAGCGTTCCGCCCATCCGGCTCTTGCGCTTCTCCAGGGCGCGGACGAACGCCTCCACCTGGCGATCGTCGAGCTCGCGCAGGGCCACCCGCCCGAGGGCCGGCTTGATGTAGAGCCGCAGGCGCTGCCGGTCGTCCTTCGCGCTGGCGATCCCCCTCTCCTCCCGGGCCTTGATCCACTCGTCGGCCCAGCTCGCCACCGTCACCGGGCCGCCGCCCGAGACCGCGCGCTCCCGCTCGGCCCGCGCCTGCAGGGCGGCCAGGCGCTTTTCGGCCTCGGCCTCCTGGCCCACTGAGAGGCCCGCCGCCGTGAGTCGGCGCGCGCCGCTCGCGTCGTACCAAGCGAGGTACAGGCGCTTCCCCTTCGCGTAGACGTAGCCCCGGCGCATGGTCACCCACCTTTCGCGCGTCGCTGATCCAGGGCGATCACTCCATCGGCCCAGGCCTCGGCGTCAAGATTGGGGGTCGGCGAGACCAGGGCGGCCTCCAGGTCCTCACGCCGGATCCGGTATTGCTGCCGACCCGAACGCGGAAGCGCCCGCAGCCGCCCCGAAGCGATCCAGTCGCGGATGGTCTCGGGGGATCGGTTCGCGATCTCGCCGGCCTCGGCCACGGTGAGGATGTCCTTCTCGGCCGGCCCGCCCTGCCCCGCCCCCGCCAGCGCCCGCTCGACGGCGCGGTTCACGATCTCCTCGAGCTGCTCGGGCGAGACCTGGATCAGCGTCATCGGGGTCATCCGATCCTCCGAATGGTGATGGCCCACACCCAGGGGTTCGCGTCCCACGAGCCGGCGCCGTTGACGGATTCCCAGAGCGCCTCGAACGCTCGCCGAGGGCCGCGCCAACTCTTGCCTGCCGCCCCCCACCAAGCGCCCGCTTCGCCCCCCTGGAGCGGCAACTCGGAGAGTCCCTCGGCGCGGATGTCCTCGACGGTGATTTCCCGCAGCCGCTGCACGCGGACGTCGGAGATCTCTAGCGTGAGGCGCGACGCCCACCGCGGCATGTGGATGCCCGGGACGTTGCCGCGCTTCGCCGCCTTCGGCATGAGCCACTCCTCGGCGATCCCGCTCTCCTCGAAGTAGCGCTCCTCGCCGTCCGCTTCGTACCGCACCACCACGTCTGCGCAGTCGCACGCGTCGAATGCGCAGCCGTGAGCGATGCTCGGTCGCCACGTCTCCCGCACCCACAGCCGATCGCCGGCCGAGCCGAAGGGACACGGGATGCGGTAGCGGGGATCGTCGTGCGCGATGGTGTAGTAGTCCCCGTACTCGTCGGCGTAGTCCCATGCCTCGGGGTCGTCTTTCATGCCCTGCCCACCGACGAACTCGATCCCGGCGCGACGACCTCGCCAGCCGATCGGGACCACCCGCCGCGTCTGCTCTTGCGGCCGGCGAGGATGGCGCGGACCATGGGGGCGCTGAACATGATCGGACGCTCTTTCACCGCGGTCATAGCAGCCCGCTCCCTCGGGTGAAGTCCGGCAGCCGCAGAGAGGGCGAGTGCCAGAGGTGCAGGCAGTAGGGGTGGATGTTGACGTGGTCCTTCGCGGCGACGAAGAGCTGCACCGCGAGCTTGTCGGAGCCGATGAAGAGCCGCTTCACGAGGGCCATGTCCTCGTAGGTCGGCATCCGGTTCGGGCGGGCAAGCGAGACGTGGAGCCAGGTCTCGCCGTCGTGGGCCTCCAGCGATGTGATCACCGAGAGGACATGGCGAAGGCCCTGCCCCTCGCCGAAGATCCACTTGGCGCCATCGATGCGCCGCTCGGCGCAGCGCCAGCCCGGCGGGAGAATGATGGGAACGGGTGCCCCTGCGAGCGCGCTCACGCCTCGCTCGCTTTCTCGGGGGCGGGGGTAGGCTCGGCGTCGTCGTGCCCCTCCCACCAGTGGACGCAGTGCGTGCGGTCCTCGCGATCGCCGCACTCGGTCTCCTCGTCGCTGGCCCATCCGCAGGAGCAGCACACGCCGTCGACCGGCTCCGCGTGGTGGTCGAACGGCTGGTGGTCGCACTTGCGCAGCATCGTGTCGAACTCGCCTCCCGGCGTGTCCTGCCACCACCAGCCGGAGCCTCCGCAGCGCTGGCAAGGGTGGTCCGGTTCGGCCTGCCGACCGAGCGAGATCCCGATGCCGATCAGAGCCATCTGATCTTCGCTGAATTCCCCGTCGCACCCCTCGGCGATCTCACCGGTGAAGCTACGCACCAGGTCCCGCAGGCGGGCGATCTCCGCGTCGCGCGGATCCTCCGTCACCTCCCCCTCCGCGGGAGAGAGGGCGGCGGTGTCTTGCTCCCACTCGACGGAGTTCAGCAGGTCGCGGGCGCGGGCCAGTTCAGGGGCCACGTGTGGCAGGCGGCCAGTTCGTCCGACCACGAAGTCGTGCGCATTGACGAGGCGCACCAGCGCGCTGGCGAACTGATCGCGCTCGCCGCGTACCTTTTCCCTCTCCCGCTCCGCCTCGCGGGCGCGGGCGCGGGTGAGGGCGGCGTCCGGCTCGGCGCGGGTGCGCTCGAGCAGGCCCCGGAGGAGGCGCGCCTTTGTCGCGTCGTCGGCGGCCTGGGCGAGCTCGTCGTCGGAGGGCGGCGGCGCGGCGGCGATCTGGCGAGCGGCGACGAGGGCTTCCTCGAGGGCGACAGCCGCGGCCTGCCGTGCAGTCTGGGCCTCGCGCACGGTGGCGAGGTGCGCCTGCAACTCGGCCGGCGCCATCGCCCGGCGGTTGTCCTGAGAGTAGAGGCTCCGGACCCGCTCCTCGGTAGTGTCGCGGGCCTCAACTCGGGCGCCGATCTCCCGGACGAGGGCGGCGGGATCGAGGTCACGCATCGGCGGCCACCGTCCCCTTCTTCTTCGAGGCCTTGGCCTTGGCCTTCGTCGGCGTGGGCGTCAGGCGCTGCCGCTCCTGGTCCTCGATCGCCTCGACGTCGATCCCGTAGGCGTGGACCGCGGAGACGATCGAGGGCCAGGTGCCCCCGCTATCCGGCAGCGATTCCCCGAGGGAGTGAAGGAAGATGCCGGCGATCACCTCTCGGTGGTCCCCTGGGTTCATCCGCCCGAGCTCCTCGTGCAGGCGCTTGGCCGCGAATTCGGGCTGCTCGTCCCAGCGTTCGAGCGGCTCGAGCTCGGCGTCCGTGACGACGCCCATCGCCAGCGCCACCCGCTCGAGGGCGTCGCCTTCTCGTGAGGCGGCGCAGTCGACGGCGAGTGCCGCGACCAACCGCCACACCCTTGCGTCGTCCTTGTCTGCGACCAGGTGGTCGAGGATCACCCGCGAAACAGCCTGGTCCGTCGCGTCGCGGATCTCGCGCTCGAACCGCTGCTTCTCCAGTTCGCGCTCCCGCAGTCGGTCTGCCTTCGTCTTCGCCGGCGAGGCCTTCTCCTTCGGGCGCTCGGCGAGCTCGTGAACGCGGCCGTTCGCGTCGCGGGCCAGAACCACGGTGACGTCTGGTCCGAGGCGCTCGCGCGCCGTGACCGAGCGCCCGTCCTCCGGACTCCAAACCGCGACGTCGAGCGGCACCAGGCCGGCGTCGCGAAACTCGCCGAACGACGGATGGCTGCCGTACCGGAAGAGGTTCTTCCCCTCCTCATCCGACAGGACCCGGAGCCCCTTTGCCCGGTGCTCCGCGGCCCGCTTCTGCCAGCCCGCCTCCTTCTTCGCGTTGAAGCAGGCGGCGTCGGTGCAGAGGTCCGGGGAAGAGAGCGACCCGAGCAGCTCGAGCTGCGTCCCGGAGCGCTTCGGGCAGACGGTGCAAGCGCCGGCGTCGCGGACCAGGTCCGCGTCCCCCGGATCGAAGCCGGCGGAGTCGTCGAGGCGGAGCATGTAGTTCCGCTCGAGCAGCGCCCGGGCAGACGCGATGCTGGCTGGTTCGAAGTCGTCGTCGACCAGGTCGTCGAGGGCCTCGCGCTGCTGATCCTCGGGGAGGCGGGCGAGCATCAGCGCAACGGCGACGTGCATCTTCCCGTTCCGTACGGCGACCTTCGCGTCCTCCACCAGCCCGGCCACCTTCAGCCGCTGCAGGACGAAGGCCTTCGAGCGCCCGAGGCGGGCGGCGATCTCGTGGGTGGGGACGCCGAACCGGCGGTGGAGCTCGGCGATCGCGTCGCCCTCGTCCACCGCGCACACGTCGTGGCGCTGGGAGTTCTCGACAAGCTGCGCCTCGAGGACCTGCTGATCGTCCAGCTCCCGCACCATGGCGGGGATCGTCTCGAGGCCCGCCTGGCGCGAGGCCATGCAGCGGCGGTGCCCGTAGACCAGCTCGTACCCGCCCGCCGTCCGCGGCCGGACGAGGACCGGCTGCAGGACCCCCGCCTCCCGGATCGACTCCGCGAGCTCGGTGAGGTCGCCGAAGTCCCGGCGCGGGTTGGTGGGCGATTCGTGGATCTCTGCGATCGACAGCTCTGCAATCGTCTCGGCCATGTTGACCTCCTGCATTCGGAAAGGGTGGCCGCCCGTCTCTCCCAAGAGCCCCGCTGCTCGAGGACCATCCCCGAGGCGCAGATGGGCGGCCGAAAGTCAGTTGCGAAGGCGTGCGGCCGCGGCCTTCTTCGCGAGCACGCCGCGGTAGATCTCGAGCGGGTTCGAACCCGTGTTCGTCATGAGGTGGGTGGCGCCGCCGGTGATGAGGCCGAGCAGCACGCCGACCGCGAGCGCCTGGTCCTCGGAGGCGTCGCGCCGAAGGGCGTCCTCGAGGAGGGTGACGAACGCGCCATGCGCGGCCGGCAGATTCGTCTCGTCCTCCGTGGCCGCGGCGATCCGAAGAAGGCCCAGGAGGACGAGCGCCGGAAGCGCTTCGTCGGGGATCGCCATGACGGCGGTCTTGACTGTGGGGTTCATCGGCGGGCCCCGAGGCCGGGCAGCATGGGCGCCGGGTCGAAGAGGGCGTCGAACTCGCGCTCGAGGCGCTTGCTCTCCTCGAGGACGGTCTTCATCCGGGTGTCGAAGTAGCGGCGCTGGCAGACCCGCATCCGCCCGGCGAGGTCGAGGGCCCGCTTCTGCTCTGCGATCAGTGCATGCAGGTGGCGGCGCTCGTTCGTGAACGCCTGGGCGACGATCCGCATGCGGTCGGGCGTGGCCCCGGAAGCGAGGACGGCCTGGTTCGTCTCCCGCTGGAGGGCGTCGAGCTCGGGCGAGTTCATGACCTCACCCCTTCCCGCCGCGCGGCTAGCCAGGCGCAGCGCTGGCACCGGGGCCCGGCCTTCGTCCACCGGACCACGCCGACGACCGCCCGGGCCTTGCCGTTCGACGGCGGGAGCTGGGTCCAGATCCCCGGAGCGTCGAGGCGCCGGTAGGCCCGGGCGCCCCAGGGCAGCGCGCAGACGCCGCCGAGGTGCTCTTCGCCGCACTCGCCGCGGCACGTGCACCCGTCCGCCGGCAGGCCGCCGACGCGGGCCACGGCGTCGACGCCAGCGCGCATGGCTTCGCCGGCGAGGTGTTCAGCTCCGTCCGCCGCGCCGCGGTCCCCGGCAGCCTGCTCGCGCAGGGCCTTCATGGCCTCGGGGGAGGCCTGGTCGGCCTGGGTCGTCGACGCGTGCGCCCGCGCCCGCAGCTCGAGCGCCCGGGCGAGCCGGGGTGAGGCGAGGATGGCGGCGACCAGGCGAACCTCGAGCTCGGGCTCGAGGACGGCCACCGTCACGCCGTCCACCGTGCGGACCACGCCGGCGTCGTCGAGGGTGAGGGGCTCGGCGGTCATCGGCGGTCCTTCCACGGCCGGAGGATCCGTAGGTGGTGGGCGGGGTCGCCGGTGAGCGGAGTGTGGACGTAGAGCCCGCTCGAGCAGCGCTCGCACCCGAGGCGATGCTGGACCCGGTAGATGGCGTGGCGCAGACACCGGATCTCGTCCTGGACAAATCGTCGAAGCGCCGCGATCACGAGGCACCGCCCTTCGCCTTCGCCCTTGCCAGCGCGTCTTCGACCTGCCGCAGCGGCGCGCCATCGGCGCCGACCGAGACGAACCAATCCCGCGCTGCCTCCAGCGCCACCGTCAACGAGGCGTTGGTCGCGGCCGCCAGCTCGCCGGCGTCGTCGAGTTCGTCGATGTCCTTCGCGGTCACGCGCCGGACGGAGATCTCGGTCTCTGGATCGTCCCCGGCGAGAATGGTCCGCGTCTGGCGCTGGGCATCGGCGCGGTCGACGGCTTCCAGGGGCAGCCGGCCTTCGTCGGGGTACTCGGTGAGCCAGCCGAACCAGGGGTGCGGGATCGTTCCCTGGAACTCGAGCCACCGATCGATGGCGGCCCCGCCCTCGGCGAGTGCGAGGAGGAGCGAGGCGACGAGGCGCAGCCGCTCGGGATCGAGCGAGTACATGACCTCGTCGAGCCGGGCGTGGCCCTGCCCGTTCCACACGTCGAACGCCGCCAGGAGCATCACCCGCTCCCCGCTCGACATGGGACCGCCGTCGGCCTCCAGGAGCTCGACGGCCTTCGCGGTCGGACCGTCTTCGGTCCAGAGGTCCTCGCGGTGGAGGGATCGGAGGAGCGTGCGGGCGACGTCGCCGCGCTGCTGTTCGGTGCGCCAGCTCAAGCCGCACCCCCGATCCGCCCGACGTCGTCGCGCCCGTCGACTTCGGCGAGGAGTTCCTCGGCGAACTCGAGGTGGGTGGTGATCTCGATGCTGAGGGGGATGACGCGGCCGAGGCGGATGTTGCGCAGATCCTGCGCGAGCGTCGCTACGGCGTTGCGGAGCTGAACTACCTGCGGATCGGAGTGCTTCACGGCGGGTGACCTCCCGCACCCCAGGAGTGGGGCACGAGAGGAACTGTAACGGCGCCGTTACTCGTCGGTCAAGAGCTTTGCGTCACGTCGTCGTGACACCCGAGCGGAGCGACCGCAGGCCCGGAGGGCCAGGCGCGCCCGAAGCAGGTTCTTTCCGCGGCTCGACGAGGCCCCGATCCAGACGCTGTCCCCCCAGCAAATGAACGCATCGGGGGGCCAGTCGGCGCGCAGGTGGACGGTCACATGGCGCGGCAGGCGCCGCGACTCGAAGACGATCGGCTGCATTGCGACTCCTCGACATAAGGTGACAGTCGAGGGTACGTGGGAAGTGTCAGCCGGCTAACTTCCGCTCTGGCGCAGCTTCCGCCGACGCTCGATCTCCACCTGATCTAGGAGTACGTCCGCGTCGGGGGGGATCTTGTTCCAAAGCGCCGGCGGCAGCGACTTGAGGAGGGCGATCTCGTCCTTGGTGGGGGCGTGGATCCCCCGCCGCTTCGCCGCCTCCTCGATCCCTGCGAGCGCATCCTCGAACCGGGCCGGAACAACCGTCCGCTCAATCAGCGCCATCGGGTCTCGGCCGCATGCCCGAGCGAGCGCCTTCAGTGTGTCGACGCCCGGGGTGAGCCTTGCTCCTGTTTCGATCTCGTGGATCGTCTGCCGGGTGGTCCCTGCGCGGCGCGCGAGCTCGACTTTCGAGAGGCCTGCCGCCCGCCGGAACTCCGTCAGGAGGGCCGCGAGCGTGCGCTGGTCTTTCGCCATCCGGGAACCGTACCGACCTATCTGCAATCTCGGCATGACAGGAGACCTCCTCAGCGACGGGTCCGCTTCGGCTTGACGGACGTAATGCCGACGTGACACAACATACGCATGAGCGAAGCAATCGGGAATGCGGTCCGAACCAAGAGGAGTGCCCTCGGATGGTCGATCGTCGAGCTCTCTCGACGGGCCAGAGTCAGCCGACCGACGATCTACAGGATCGAGGGCGGCACCCCGCCGACCCTCCCCACCCTCGAGAAAATCGCCGCAGCGATGGGTGTAGCTCCCGGTGACCTGTACCCGTCCCTCTCATCGCGGGGGGCAAGACGAGCAAGCACCCGGCGTATTCACAAGGCGCCACATCGGCCGCCATCGGGCAGCGAGCCATGACAGGCCGCCCGATGATGCGATCAGCGAGCCTCCTGGATCTCGGCCATGGCCTCGTCGAGGACGTCGGGCTGCTTCTCGCGCTCGTCCTGCTCGCGGTGGCGGCGCTCGAGGCGATCGATCTCGGCGGCGTACCGCGCGAACCAGGCGGCCTGTATGCGCGACTGGACGAGCACTCCATCCACCACGAGCGCCGTCGCCCAGCAGGAGATGAACGTCCCGACCCCGATGGCCACCGGGAGAATGTTCTGCTCCACGATCGAGCCGATGCCCCCGCCTACCGCGGTAATGATCGCGAGGGCGCGCACGGCACCCGTGAACCAGTGCTGCGGGAGCGGCAAGTCTCGCTGGGCGTCCCATCGATTGTTCCAGTCCATGTTGATACCTCCTGGGCCGTTCTCGGCCACCAATTAGATCTGCGCGATCGATCCCCTCAGGCGCGCCTCTTGTCGGAGGGCTTCGAGTTCATCCGGATGGTCCGCGAGGTAGGCGTGCGTCTGGAGGCGGGCGAGGTACAGCAGAACGTCCGTCACCATGGCGCCTACCCAGATTGGGATTGCCGCCACCATGCCCACACCGGCCCCCGCCATTACCCAGCGGGGATCAATGCGACCCCAAGTGTCCGTCTGAGTCAAACCTGCAGATGCCGCACCAACCACCGTGAGGAGCGCCAGGGCGCGCATGCAGTACGTCGACCAGTGCTGCCACTTCGGGAGACGGGCGACCGCGTCCCAAATGTCTGCCAGCTTCATCGTGAGACCTCCTGCGCCGGAAGAGGCGCCATCCTCACGCCTATCACCCAGAGCGAGAGACGCAAGAACCCAGCCGCCGCTGACAGGCGTTGGGGGTTCGCATGAAGGCGGCATGGTGGGTGGTTCTGATTTTCGCGGTGACGGCGAGCGTGACCAGTGTGGGCGTCGTCGTCGGCTTCCTTTTCGCCCGCCAAGAGAGGCTCGGTGCGCTCCTGGTCATCGGGGTGGCGGTGTGGATCCTGGCCCGCATCGACGAGGCCTTCCGCTCGAGGGTCCAGCGATGAGAGGCCCGCCCTGCCAGACCTGCGGCGGGCCGTTCCTCGCCGGGAAGGGGCGGCGGTTCTGCTCGACGGACTGCGCGCTCGATGCGCTCGAGGCGCGGACGACCTGGCGCCGCCCACCGGAGGTGACGTCCTCCCCCGCTCCCACCCGCCCGACCACCGGCCGGCGAATCCGCGTCGAGGCGGCGCCTTCGAGGCAGCCATGAGCGGGACCACGGTGAAGGAGAAGGGGCTCTGCGACGTGTGCGGCGCGCCCATCCCTCGAGGGAGGCTTCGAACCTACTGCTCTTCTTCGTGCATGCAGGAGGGGCGCGAGCAGAAGCTGCTCCAGTACCGCATCCGGCGCGCGGCGAAGAACGGCAGGACCTACCAAGTCAGGGGCCTGCGACCGGATCCCGACGAGTGCCAGGGGAAGCAGCTCTGCGCGAGCTCGCTCTGCCATCGGTACGTCACGCCGGAAGAGCGGATCTGCCCGGACTGCATGCCGCGATTCGAAGGCGGCCGGCCGGCGCGAGCGACGGAGGAGGAGCTCGAGCTTGCCACACGAGGGGGACAGACGGCCCTCGCCGAGGCTACGCAGCTCGCCGACCCGGGCGTGACCGAGGCGTACGAAGCCCTCCGGAAGCGCGGCGGCGGCCAGGCCGTGCGCGCCTTGTGGGGACGCCAGGGCTACCAGCCAGGGAGGACGGCATGAGGTGCACGTGCAGGCGCGGCGCGCCCGAGTGCGGCGAGCTGGGGTTCGCCCTCCTCCCGGAGCTTCTCGAGGACACGGCGGCGATCCGCTGGTCTTGGCGGATGGCCGATCCCCGCGTCGCCCGCGGCTCGGTCCACGGGCGCCGAGGGCGCGAGCTCGAGCTCGCCGAGAAGGCCCGCGAGGTCCTCGAGCGCCACGGGTACGACGCGGCGATCAGCGGCCCGGACTGGGATCCAACCATCGAGGCGCGCCACCGGCCGTGCTCGAGCTGCAGAGGAATCGCCGCATGACGCTCGTCGACTTGCTTCGCGCCCTCGTCTTCCACCACGTCCGGACCGCCCTCGCTTCCCGGCTGCCCGCAGGGGCGCCGCTCCGCACCCGCCGGGACCTCATCCTTGCCGCGCTCGAGCGGGGCCGGCCGATGCACCTGCGCGAGCTCGCCATCGCGTCCGGCCAGGGCTACAAGCCGGCCGCGCGGGACGTTCGGCGCCTCGTCGCCGACGGCCTCGTCCGCCGCTTCGCTGAAGGCGTCTACGCGATCCGGAGGCGGCCGTGACGCTCGACGACCGGTGGATCACGGACGGGTGCGTCGAGGTGCATGCGCTCGTGGAGGCGGGGGACAGCGAGGGCGCGGCCGAGCTCGCCGCCGACCTCGAGGCTCACGCGTTCGGGCGGCCGCCGCGGAGCTGCGTGGCCTGCGGAATGCCGGCGATGCCCGGGGCGCGGTGGTGCTTCGGGCATCGCCCCTGCTTCATCCCGCGCCCACTCGCGCAGCCGCCGGCCCTCTTCTGGCGGCGCCTCGGGCAATTCGTGGCGTGGGACCGCCGCACGTGGGCGGCCGCATGAGGCTCGCGATCTGGCTCCCAGGTGAACCCAGGACGAAGGGCTCGGTCGACGTACGCCGCAACCGGTGGGGCGGGACCTACATCATCCCGAACAACGTCAACCTCGGCGTGTGGACGGACTCGGTGATCATCCTCGTCCGCTCCGCCCTCGCCCGAACCGGAAAGCGGCTGCGGAAGGCTGAGAAACCGGCGATCCCCTCGGGGCCAGTGCGCCTTGACGCCTTCTTCCACCTACCGCGGCCGAAGTCCCACTTCATCGGCAGGGACGGGCGGCGGCTGAAGCCGACGGCGCCGACCTGGCACTACGTGAAGCCCGACCAGGACAAGCTCGAGCGGGCGCTCTTCGACGCGCTCAAGAAGGCCGGCGTCTACACCGACGACGCCCAGGTGGCGGACGGCGTGCGGCGCAAGGTGTGGGCGAACCCGGCCCGCGGCCCCGGGGTGGAGTTGGTGGTGGAAGCGATCGTGGAGGAGGTCAGCGGTACATGAGGATCCGCAACATCAGGCCGGAGATCACGACTCACGAGGATCTCGCCGACCTGCCCCGAGAAGTCCGGCTCTGCTTCATCTACCTGTGGATGGCGCTCGATCGCGAGGGGCGTGCCGAGGACCGGCCGCGGCGACTCCGGGCCGATCTCTTCCCACACGACGAGGACGTCACGGCCGACGTGCTGGACGGGTGGTTGGGCACGCTCGCGGCGGCGGGATTCGTCGTTCGGTATGAGGTCGACGGCGCCAGGTACCTCGCGGTCCCGTCGTTCCCGCGCCACCAGGCACTGTCTACCTGGGAGCGCACCAAGACGAAGAGCGAGATCCCGCCGCCCCCCCCCGCACTTCGGAAGCTCTCCCGCATGCCTACCGGAGGGCAACAGGAGGACTACGGCAGTCCTTCGGTAGAGCTACAGAAGACCTCCGGAAGTCGTCCTGTAGCTCTACTGCCTGACGTAGGACGTATGACGAAGGACGAAGGACAAGATCCCCCCCCTCCCCCCACGGCTGGCGCCGCGGGGAAGCCTGCCCCTGAGCCGCTCGCCGTCGAGCCGGAAGTGCCCGACCCAGACCGCGTCACCCCCGAGGCCCTGGCGCAGCGCTGGAACCGCGACGTCGCCGACGGCAAGGCGAAGGGCGCGGTCCGGCTGCCGCTCGGCAAGCAACGCCGGAAGGCCGAGCTGCGCATCAAGGCTCGGCCGCGGTGGTCGGACTGGGATCCGGCCTTGGCCTACGCCCGCCGGCTGCGCGCCGAGGGTGGGTGCACCTGGCTCGACTTCGCGTGGCTCGTTGCGAACGACGAGAACGCCGACGCAATGCTCGGCGGCAAGTACGACTTCAAGCTCGAGCAGGCTGCCCGGAGCGGACCGCGCCTGGTCGGTGGGATCGCCCCTCCTCCACCCGAGGAACTCGCCGGCGATGCGCCGGAACCAGGCCAGACGCAGGCCCAGCGATGCGCCTGGTGCCGCGCCACGTTGCCGCACCGATGGGACGGGCACGGGTGGTGGCCGGCCTACCACGAGGGCTGCAGCTCGCCTCACGCGACGTCGCTCCGGGCCCGTGACCTGGCCGACGAACTCGCGGCGGATGCAGCCTTCGCGGCCGCGGAGGCTGCGCCGTGACGCACGACGAGCTCGAGCTACTCGCCCGGCCTCAGCCGGCCCCGATCCCGAACACCCTGCCGCCCGTCGTCGATGGGGCCATGGGTGCGGTGAGGGCGATCGTCGACGGACGCGAGGGGCGGGACCTGGCGCGCATCCTCCTCCGGCGCTCCGAGCTCGGCCGCGCCGAGTACGGCACCGAGCTTCAGCCGCACAACGGCAGGAAGGTCGCGGTGGACGCGCTGCAGGAGGCCGTCGACCTGGTCATGTACGCTTCGCAGGGGCTCCTCGAGACCCACGGCGCCGATCGGCTCGACTGGGCCATGATCCAGTGCGACTCCGCGCGGCTCGCGCGGCGGATCCTCGAGCTCCACCGACGGACGGAACGTCGCCGGCAGCGACTGGCAGGTGGTCGATGAGCAGCGGCTTCATCCCAAACGACCCGACGCTCGGCCTCGAGCTGCTCACGTTCCGCGACGAGCTCGGCACGGGGAAGCTCGACAAGAAGGGCTTCCCGATCCGCGGCCGCGCCGGAGAACAGCAGGCGGCGGCGTTCTGGCTCGAGCACCGGCAGGGGCCGAAGGGGCGCAGCCTCTCCGACCTGGAGCCGCGCATCGGGCGCTCCCTCTCCAGGATCGACGTCGCCGGCACGGTGGAGGCGATCGAGCGGGCGCTCGACGTGGTCCCCGCGAGCTGGCGCCCGTGCACCGTGGTCGCCGCCGGCTGGGCGCTGGGCGTCGAGCGTCTCCGGGAAGCCGAGCCGGGCGACGGTGGCCCGCCCTGGCTCGAGCGCTCCGGCCTCCCGACGGCGCTGCCCGAGGGACTCTCGCGGTACTCGCTCAACATCCGGATCCGCGCCTTCCGTGAGGAGCTCATCCGCCGGCGGCTACTCATCGGCGCCGAGCGCGAACGCCTCGAGGCAGAGCCCACCGCAGCGCCTCCTCGAGGGAAGCCGCTGGTCGGGTGGAAGGCCATCGCCGACGCCATCGGGGTCTCGGAGGCGACGGCGCGCCGGTACTCCGCGACAGGCCTGCCGGTGCAGCAAGCGGTGGAGGGCGGTGCGGTGTGGGCCTTCGCCGACGAGCTCGCCGCGTGGCACCGAACCTGCCGCCGCGTCGAGGGCGTGAGCGCAGATGAGCGCAGATGAGCGCAGGTGAGCGGAGATGATCGCCCACGTCGACATGCCCACCGGGTCTACTGGATACGCTCGCCCACCACGAGCACACGATGGCCCGACCGCCACGACCTCCGGCGGCCCGGGCCATCACCTTTACGGCGTCCTCCTGGCCTCCAAGCTCGAACGCCCGCGGGTCCTGGCAGGGACCCGCACCCTTTCTTGGTCCGTAGCTCAGCAGGTAGAGCAGGCGGCCGTTAACCGCCGCGCCCCTGGTTCGACTCCAGGCGGGCCAGCCAAGACCGGGCGCAGCATGGCGCCCAGCTTTACACCACCCCCAGCGAACGAGACCGACGCCGGCGGCGGCGACCCATCGCGAGGGCGCCGACCGCCGGCGGGCGGCCGAGGATCCGATGGCCAAGACCGAGCGCCACGGCATCGACTCGATCGAGGTTGGGATGGAGGACGACAGCGTCACAGTGACGCTGATCAGGAGGGACGGGGTGAAGATGGATTTGCTGCTCGACGTCGGGCAGGCGGCCGAGCTCGCGATGACCATCCTCGAGTTCGTCGGGCCAAAGGCGCAGGCGTAGGTCGATGGGCAAGCCGGACCGACACGAGCTCGACCAGGTGCAGGCGAAGGAGCTGGAGGACTGCCGCCTCGAACTCCGGTGCAAGGCGCGCAGCGGCCGGGTGGTTCACCTGGTCGTCACCCACGCCATGGCGGCGGCGCTCGCCCAGCTCCTCCTCGATCACGTCGACCCGAGGCGCCCGCCGTGAGGGGCGCCCCTCGTCGACAGTCCTGCGGGGTCCCTGCTGCATGCCCCATGCCAGCCCCTGCAGCCCCACCCGTTCGGGGGTGTCCGATTTTCGGGCCGGCCCGAGGGCCGGACCCCTGTGGATAACTTTCGGCGGGATGGGGGCCTGTGTTTTTGTGCGCGCCAGGGCGAGGGGGGGCTTGGCGGGCCGCGGAGGCCCCCGTTCACCCGCCGTGATGGCGTTCGGCACGACGGATGGGCCGCGAGTCGGCTGAGGTGATCGTCGCTCCTGCGGCCTGCTAGGGCCCTCTGATGGCGACCTCGAAAAAACGAGCGGCGCCGAAGCGAGCGCCGCCGACGAAGACCGCGCCGGCGCCGGCGAAGCGCGCGACGAAGTCGAAGGCGCAGCCGCCCGCCGCGAAACCTCGGCGGCCGCCGCGCAAGCCCGGCCGGCCACCGGCGGTCTCGGACGAGGAGCTCCTCGCCGCGCTGCTCAAGAATCCGTCGCCGTCGCGGGTGGCGGCGAAGCTGGGCGTCCACCGCAACACGATCACCAACCGGCTGAAGTCGCCCGCGCTCCGGGACGCCCTCGCCGACCACCGCCGCGAGGCGATGGCGATCGTCGGCGTTCGTCTCGGAAAGGCCGCGAACACCGCGGTCAAGACCCTCGTCGAACTCGCGAAGAGTTCGTCACCCCAGGACTCGGTGAGGCTGGGTGCGGCGAGCGCGATCCTGAAGTTGGTGAAGGACCTCGGGAAGGACGCTGGCGAGGACGAGAAGCCCGACGACACCTGGGAGAAGCCGCCGGCGTGGGTCCCTCGCCTGGTCGAAAGAGAGGCGCCCACAGAGGGTGAAGGAGGCGGCGACGGGGCAACATGATAGACTACCGGGAGCTCCACCGAGGGCAGTGGGAAGTCTCCCAGAGTCCCGCGCAGTTCCGCTTCGTGTTGTGTGGTCGCGGTTGGGGAAAGGATCATCTCGCGATCTCGGCCACCCTCGAGGCGGTGACGGGCCCCAGGGCGAGACCTGGTTTCCTGGCCGGGTACATCGGACCGTCCCATCAGCAGGTCCGAGCGATCGCCTGGGAGCGGTTCAAATCGGTCATCCCGCGGAAGTACTTACGGCGGAAGCCGCACGAAACGAACCTCGAGTTCGAATTCAAGTGGGGTCCGATCCTGCGCCTGGCCGGATCGGATCGGCCGGACTCGCTTCGTGGTCCGGACATCCACAACCTGGTCATCACCGAGTTCGCCTTCTGCAAAAAGGAGCTCTGGAAGGCCCTCCGCCCGGGCCTGCGTACGCGGCATGACCGGGCGATGATCATCACGACGCCCGACGGTCCGAACCACTGCTACGAGCTGTGGAACCGCACGCAGGGCGATCCTGCCTGGGCACACTGGCAGAAAGCGACGTGGGATCGACCCGACCACGACCGGGCGACGGTTGAAGAGGGGCGCCGGACGCTGGCACGGGCGGCGTTCGATCAGGAGTTCGGCGCCAAGTTCGAGGCGCTTGTCGGCGCGATCTACGGTGACTTCTCCCTCGAGGCGAACGTCCTCAAGAAGGAGATCGAGCTTCCACGCAACACCGAGATCTACGTCGGGCAGGACTACAACGCGGGCCTGTACTCGGCGGTGATCGGGTTCGAGCTCGACGACGACCTCTACATCACCGACGAGCTCATCACCCGCGGATCGCCGCTCCGGCACATCGCGGCGCTGCAGAAGTTTTTCGAGGACCGGAGGATCGACTGGCGTCGGGACGTCACGATCTTCGCGGACTCCTCCGGCGAGTACAACGTCACCGGAGCCGGCAAGGGCGCGAAGGCCGACAACGTCCTGATGCGCTCGCACGGGTTCCACACGTCCCATGACGGGCAGAACCCGCGCGTCATCGATCGCGTGCACGGGTTGCAGGCGCAGATCCTGAACGCCGAGGAGGAACGCCACCTCTTCGTGAACGAGCGCTGCCGCGAGTTCATCGACTGCATGTTGACGCAGGTCTGGGGCAAGCAGGGCTCGCCGGACAAAAAAAAGGGCAAGGACCACCTGCCCGACGCCGCGGGCTACTTCGTCTGGGGCCTGCGGCCGCTGCTCGATCGCGGCTCCGTGGAGTGACGCGTGATCGAGTTCGGATCGGAGTCGAGGGCCGTGAACAAGATCATGGACCTGAACAAGCTGAGGATGGACGACGGCACCCGCCGCGGGCGGATGCGCGTTCGTCACCAGCTCCTCGTCGGGGACTACCGCGAGATCGTGCGGTCGCGCCTTCGCGACATGTTCGCGCGGCCCGAGGACGCCGATCGAGTCGGCACGCTCGCGGACTCGAGCTGCAACGTCTTCAAGTTCGTGAACGACGAGGTCGCGCAGTTCCGCGGGGCCCGCCGGGCGTTCATGAACGGCTCGACGCGCGACGAGGTCTACGCGCGCCTCGAGGAGAACGAGGAGCCCTTCGACCTCGTCATGCAGAAGGTCGTCGAGACGCTCGACGGCTGCAACGACGGCCTGATCCGCGCGCTCCCGGGGATCCCTGGCGCCGAGGGGAAGGCGGGCCGCCCGAGCCTCCGGGTGTTTCGGCCGCACGAGTGCACAGTGATCCCGCGCGTCGACGACCCGACGCAGCCGGAAGTGGTCATGTATGACCAGCTCCTGCGGGACGGCGAGCTAGTCACCGTCGTATGGACGCCGACCGAGCACTTCCTTGTCGAGGGCGGCCGACAGCGGCGCCTGGTGCCCGGGGCGAGCTCGTACGCGAACCCGCTCGGCTGGCTGCCCTTCGTGGCCTTCCATGCCGACGTGGCGCCCGATCGGTTCTGGGATTCGGAGACCGGCACCGACCGCGCGGAGTTCGCGATCGACTACCTCGCAGCGCGCTCGGCGCTCCGGCACCTACTGCACATGCAGAGCCACAAGCAGGTGGCGGTGAGCGGGAACCTCGACAAGTCCTGGAGGCCGCCCGACCGCACCGGTCCCGGGTACATCTGGAAGGTGACCGGAAACGCCCGGTTCGACGTCCTCGACATGGCGTCCGATCCGCGGATGATCGACGAGACGCTCCAGTCGATGCTGATCGAGCACCTGGCGTCGCACGGCCTGAACCCCGGGACGATCGGGAAGAACCCGGGCCAGGCGCCGCCGTCGGGCTTGTCGCTCTACCTCGACAGGCAGAAGGTGATCGAGCGGCGCCGGCGCTACGTGCCCGCGATTGTCGAGGCGGAGTACGCGCTCGCCGAGATCTACCGCTCGGCCTGGAACGCGTCGCATGCTCCGAAGGACCACATCGATCCGAACGCCGAGTTCACCTGCGAGGTCCTCGAGGAGACGGTGGTCCAGTCGCCACAGGAGGCGGCAGAGACCCGCAAGGCGAAGCTCGAGGTCTACGAGCGGGAGCGGAAGCTCGGTCTGCGCAGCGTCGTCGAGCAGCTCGCCGAGGACCGCGGGATCTCGGAAGAGGAGGCGCGAAAGCTCCTTCCGACGCTCCCGGTCCGGCCCGAGCTCTTCGCGTACGACCAGCTCAACGGCGTGATCGTCCTCGACGAGATCCGCGCCGCGAAGGGCCTCGGCCCTCACCCAAATTCCGAGTGGGGTCGGATGACGATCCCCGAGCTGCGGATGAAGTACCCCGAAGCCTTCGGCGCCGGCACCGGCACCGGCGGCGCCGAGTAGGAGACCCCAATGCGCTCGATCCTTCTCTTCGTGGCCTTCATGGCCGCGCTGGCTTTCGCCCTGCCCGCCTCCGCGGAGCGGTACGTCCTCTATCCGCACCTGGTGACGAAGGTGCCGACGTGCTCTTCGGGCGGAGGTTCCTCGGTCTCGGTGCCGCGTGGGAGCTACATCCTCACCGTTTCCGTCGGCGACGTTGCGCTCTGCTACGCAGCGACGTGCACCACGGGTGGCGCGACGCTCGTCGCCGGTACACAGATCCCCGTGTTCTTCAACGGGTCCCAGACGGTGTCGTGCCGATCGTCCTCGTCAGGAGCCGTGGAGTTCGTGAGGGCTGATCGAGGATGAGGTTCCTCCTCCTCGCGCTGGCGGCGCTCGCCGTCCCCGCGACCGGCGTCGCCCTCGAGATCGGCGGCCTTGAGACCCCCACCACCACGCGCGCGAAACGTGTGCCGGGCGGCGGGACAGGCGGGATAGGCGGCTCGGGCGGAGCTGGCGGCGCTGGCGGCGCTGGAGGAGTAGGAGGCGATGCTGGCGCTGGAGGAGCGGGAGGAGGCGATGCTGGCGCTGGAGGAGCGGGAGGAGGCGATGCTGGCGCTGGAGGAGCGGGAGGCGATGCTGGCGCTGGAGGAGTAGGTGGGGAGTACCCCCTCGAGGACCTGATCGCTTCGTCGCGAAGGACGACGTGGAACCCGGGCATGATGGCGGTGGGAGGGATCCCCAGCCGCACCAGCGTCTGCGCGACGGTGACGCCGGCCTACGCCTCGGCGAACGGGCTGACGGCCTTCGCCCTCGACGGCACAGGGAACGCGCAGCCGGCGATCCAGCATGCGTTGAACGCCTGTCCTACCGGGCAGGTGGTCTACCTCCCCGCCGGCACCTACCGCATCAACTCCGCGGTCTCCATCGGCAAGTCGGTGACGCTGCGCGGAGCGGGCCCGGGGCAGACGCAGCTACGCCTCTACAACGCCAACTCGGCCGTCGTCTACATGTGGCCGGGGGACTGGCCGTTCTACGGGAACCCCGCCATCAACGTCACCGCGGACGTTCCCAAGGGCGCGACGACCATCCAGGTGGCCAACACCACGGGGCTGTCGGTGGGCAGCATTATTCAGATCGACCAGGATGAAGACTCCTACGTCTTCTACGGCGGCTCCCAGTGGTTCAAGCGGACCGACATCGGCCCGGCGACACCGGGGAACCGGATGCGCTCCCAAGGGCAGACCAACGAAATCACCGCCATCAACGGGAACACGCTCACCCTGGCTGCGCCCATCCACCTTGGGTACAGGCTCGCGCTCCTGCCGCAAATCTACAAGCCGAGCGGGACGACCTCGAACGCCTTGAAGAACGCCGGCATCGAGGACATGACCGTGACCGGCGGGACCAACAACCAGATCCACGTGATGTACGCCGCGTACTCGTGGGTGAAGAACGTGGAGTCGGACGGCACGGTTTCCTCAAGCCCGGCGGCGGACGGGACCCTGGGCAGCGGCAACGGGATGAAAGGGACGCACATCCTGCTAGACCGATGCTTCCGCTTCGAAGTGCGGGATTCCTTCGTACATCACGCCTCCAACGTGGTGCAGGGCGGCGGGGCTTACGGGGTGTCGATCTCGACCCACACGAGCGACTCCCTCATCGAAAACAACATCATCTACTACATGAACAAGCCGTTCACCCTCCGCGCCTCGGGTGGCGGAAACGTGATCGGGTATAACTACATCGACGACGCCTGGACCAGCGCCGATCGACGCCTCCAAGAGACGACCCTCGACCTGGGCCACACGTCGTTCAGCTTCATGGACTTGGCGGAGGGGAACTGGGCGGCGCAGATCGCCACGGAGAACGTGTGGGGCAACTCCGGTTGGATGACGGTCTACCGGAACTACGCGAGCGGAAAGCAGCGACGCACCAACGCCTTCGAGACATATCCCATCACCGCAATGTCCTTCCAAAAGGACGGTCATTTCATCAGCGCGGTGGGGAACGTAGTAGGCAGCTCCGAACGCCTTGGAAATGGGACTGGCGCCAACGGCGACATGGCGTACGAGGTGACCAGCAACTCTCCGGGGCCTGGCAAGGCCGCCGTCTGGCGCATCGGTCACGGCTTGGGCGCGGGCAACGGCATCGACGACAACGGGAACTACCAGTCTCCGGGAGCCCCTAACAGCACGTACTCGACGCTCCTCCGGGTCGCCAACTACGACAACGTACGGCAGCGCATCGACACCGAGCCCACGCCGCCGGGACCGATCCCGAACTCGCTGTACCTCTCCAGCAAGCCGACCTTCTTCGCCAGCGCGACGTGGCCCTGGGTGAACCCCCACGGCGCTTCGCCGAGCGAGCGCGTGGGCACGCTCCCGGCCAAGGCGCGGTTCGACGCCAGCGAGTGGGGCGGCACGGGCGGCACGGGTGGCACGGGTGGCACGGGTGGCACGGGTGGCTCCGGGGGCAGCGGCGGCGCTGTGGGGCCCGGAACCTACCAGTTGTTCGCAGGCTCGGAGACCCCCTCAAACACCGACAACTCCTCCGGCGAAACCTACGGCACCGCCTTCCATGTGACCGAGACATCCACCCTGACCGGCGTTCAGTTCTACGTGGGAGGCGGCACTGGAGCCCAAAACGTAACCCTCCGGGTGTGGGACTACACCACTCGCGAGGAGATCGGCGTCGCAACCGTTGTCTCGAGAACGGGCGGCAATCAGTGGCACACCGCGAACTTGTCTACTCCTGTGGCTCTGACCCCGAATCGGCTCTACGTCGTCTCGGTTTACTCCGCCTTCCGCATTGCGTGGATTGAGGGGTATCACCTCTCACAGAAGACGGTCGGGCCGATCGTAGCTCCCGCAAACGGGTCCACGTTCCTATCACAAACCGTATACAACGGCCTGTACTATCCAGGCAATGTGATGCCCGTCAATGAATGGAACGCATGGTCCTTCATGATAAGCCCGATCGTCCAGATCGAAGGCGGCGGTACAGGTGGCACCGGTGGAACCGGCGGAACCGGCGGTACGGGTGGTACGGGTGGTACGGGCGGCACGGGCGGTGACGGTGGAGGCATGAACCTCTACGTCCAGGGCGCGGGCACGACCTACTACAACACGCAGAACATCTCCGTCACGCTCCCCGCCACGGCGCAGTCCGGGAACCTGCTCGTCGCCGGGCTCATCCTCGGCGGCGGCACCAACACGATGCCCACGCCTCCAGCCGGGTGGACGCTCGCGCGCGCCGGCCAGTCGGTGAAGGATGCTCCGAAGTTCATGAGCTACGTGATGTGGAAGGTCGCCACCGGGACCGAGAAGACCATCGCGGTCTCGCTGGCGAATGCCACTACCCGGTCTGCCCTCGCCGTCGCCGAGTACTCCCTCAAATCGGCCACGCTGGTCAATTCTGCGGGGAAGACGAACGTGGCCACCACTGCGCTCTCCTCGGGGAACACCGCCGCAGCGGGCGCGCCAGGAGACCTGGTGACGGGCATCATCACCTGCTCCGAGGCCGACACGTTCAACCTCACCCCAGGCACAGGGTACACCGGACGAACGCTGTCGGGCGGCTTCTCGAGCTGGATCGTCCAGAACGGATACGGCGTCGCCGCCGCGATCGAGGATAAGACCCTCACCGGATCGGGCGTACAGGCGGCCACCGCCACCACCGTATCGAACGACTGCTTCGCTGACGTGATGGTGTTCCGTGGCAACTAGGGGCACGCACCATCGCCTCTCCCTCGATTACTCCCGCGCCGCCCCGTTGTGGCGAGAGGATGGGATCCGATGAGCCTCGAAGAGCGCGTCAACGGGATCGGTGGGTCGCTCGATCGGCAGAAGGTGCGCCACGAGCTCCTCGACAAGCGGGTTGATGCGCAGGGCCAGCAACTGCAGGCGATCGCCAACCGGCAGGAAGAGCACGGCCGTCGGCTCGATCGGATCGAGCTGCGCTTGCTCCTCTGGGCCCTCGCTGGGTCCGCCGGCGGCGCGGTCATCGGATCGGCAGGTAGCGCCGCCGCGAGATCGTTTTTCGGCGGCTGACCGCCGATTCATCAGCAACACCAGGAGGCACCATGGACCCCGTCGCCCCGGGCGCAGCCGCGCCCGCAACGCCTACCCCTGCCCCGAGCACGCCTGCTCCAGTCACGCCGCCGGCGACGCCCGCCGGGGCACCAGCCGCCGCTGCCCCGGCCACGCCGGCGCCGGCCGCCGCCTCGGGCAACCCGGAGGTCGCCGCCCTGCAGGCGATCGTCGACGCGCAGAAGACGCAGATCGCCACCCTCGCCGCCCAGGCGAAGGCCGCAGCCGAGGCCGGCATGACCGCCGAGCAGAAGCAGGCCGCTCGCCTGGCCGAGCTCGAGGCCGCCGCCGCGAAGGCGACGCGCTACGACGCCCTGATCGCGAAGCGGCGCGACGAGGCCCTCGCCCGTCTCCCCGAGGCGGTCCGCACGAAGCTCGCCGGCGCCGTCGCCGGCCTGGATGCGGATCGGGCGCTTGAGCTCATCGAGGCCGCCGGCCTGGCGCAGACCACGCCGCCCACCGTCGGTGCCCACGAGCGCGGCACGCCCGCCGGCACGCCGGCGATGCCGTCGCGCGAGCAGCTCGAGTCGGACCCCGACGCGATCATGGGCCTGCCGTACGACCAGCGCGTCGCCCTCCTCGGAACGATGGGGATCCAGGCCGGCCCCGGCGTCGTCTGGCGCCCGCCCGCGCTCAAGCAGTGACAGAGGGGGCACAGCCCCAAGCAGTGCAGCAGGGGTGAGGAGCCCCAGGAAAGGAAGGCAGCACCATGGCAAACGTTCTGACGTCCACCACCTCGGTGACGAACGCAATCCTCGCGAAGCACATCGAGCAGATGATCCGCGAGCGGCTCATGGCGACGCTCGTCATGCCGATGCTCGTTACGCAGGGCGACCTGCGGAACAAGCGCTCGAAGACGTGGAGCACGACGCAGTGGGGCGAAGTCGTCGCCGCCGGCGTGAACGAGACCACGTCCCTCGAGGCCCAGGAGATGACGCTCGGCAAGGCGGACATCACCGTGGGCGAGGTCGGCGCCGTGCTCGAGCCCACCGACCTGTCGGTGGAGACCTCGGGCATCACCCCCGAGGAGTACGCCGACCGCGGCGCGAAGGCCATCCGGCAGAAGATGGAGAGCGACCTCTGCGGGCTCTTCACCGGCGTCACCCAGTCCGTCGGCACCACCAACACCGAGCTTTCCCTCGACACGCTCATCAAGGCGATCGAGACCCTCGAGACCGCGGACGACGAGGGGCCCTATTTCGGCGTCCTCGCGCCCCGCCAGGTCGGCGCGTACCGTCGCGCCATCGCTGGTGCCAGCGGCTCCCAGGCGTCCATCTACGCCACCGGCCTCGTCGATCCCCGGATCAAGGCGATCCCCGGTTTCGTGGGGGACTTCCTCGGTGTGCCGCTCTTCCGCTCGACCCACGTCCCGAAGGCGAACGCCAACGTGGACTTCGTCGGGTGCTTCTTCAGCGTCGAGGCCTTCGGCATGGCGACCCTGCGCGACGTCCGCGTCGAGGCGGAGCGCAACGCCAAGGCCAGGTCGACGGCGATGGTCGCGACGTCGGTCTACGGCGTCGGCGAGATCGAGGAAGCGCGGGCGGTGAAGATCATCTCGAAGGTCGCCGCCTGATTCATCGGGTGAGCCGCGGCGTCCTCGAGGCGCCGCGGCCTCCCTCCCCTTTCACCTCGCCCATCAGGCGAAGGAGCAAGTCCCGTGGAGAAGACCGTCCTCGCGCCTGGGAAGACCCAGGCCGAGATCCGCATGAAGGACAACACCACCACCGTCGACATGATCGACCCGGCGGGGAACGTGGTCCCCATCACCGTTTCCCCCCGCCACCTCGGCAACCGCTCGGTGGACTACTACCGCTCGAAGGGCTTCAAGACCGTCCACGAGTACGAGACGGAGAAGGCCCGCGAGGACGAAATGGCCGAGCTTCGCCGCCAGCGCGACGAGGCCAGGGCCGCCTTGGCCGCCGCCGGCGCCGACAAGCCCACCGGCGGCAAGAAGAACAAGGCGAACGGCGGCAAGCCCGAGGCCGGCGCGCCCGGCACCGAGGGCGAGAAGGCCGGGGAGTCGTCTGGCGACAAGCCCGCCGCGAGCTGATCCATGGCGAACCCCACCTACGGCGCCGACGCCGAGTCCCTCGAGGACAAGTACTTCCCGGGTCGGATCTCCGAGTCGCAGCTCGCGGGCCCGGACCAGGCGCAGTCCGTCGTCGACGAAGTCGCCGACGACGTCGCGGTGGAGGTTCGCAACGGCGGCGTGGTCCCCGAATCGATCACCGAGGAGACCGCGCCGCTTTCCTACAAGTGGCTCACCAAGACGATCCTCCTGGGCGCGGCGGCGGAGTACGGCCGCCGTTCCTCTTCCCAGAACGTCGAACTCTGGGACACCTGGTCGGTGCAGTTCGAGGACCGGATGAAGCGCTTGCGGTTCGAACCGCAGTCTGTCCTCGAGGACGCGCCCGGCTTCTCTGCCGACGACGCGGCCGTGTTCGACCTCTACCGCTGATCCGAGGCCCCGATGCGATCCGACGCCCCGAGCGACCTGCGCCGGCTCGCACAGAACCGAGTCCGCGGCCGGGAGAGCTCGTTCGTCGTACCCGCGAGGGCGGAGCGCGACTCGCTCTCCCTCGAGGACGCCGCCGAGCTCCTCGCGCGCATGCGGCAGGAGATCACCGACTACGCGCCCCTCCTCATCGAGATCAGCGACATGCTGTCGCAGGAGGCGGCCGAGTCGCTCGAGCGGGCAGAGGCCCAGCAGGTCACCCAGGCCACCGCGGAGCGCCGCAACCGCGGCAAGGGACGCCAGGTCGTGCGCCCGGTGGACCCAAGGAGCCGGCGGACGATCGTCTCGCCGTCACCCGAGCAGTTCTTCGCGAAGAGGAAGCGCGGCAAGTACGGGAAGCGCCAGGCGCGCACCACCGACCCGGCGTCCCTCGATCGGACCTTCCTGAAGGTCCCGTGGAAGACCGACGCCCGGGGCATGGCGGACGCGCTTACTGCGGACTTCGAAGCCGTCAATGTCCCCACCGCACTGCGCGAGATCAGCGGCGGGACGCTCTTCTGGGGCACGCAGAAGTTCCTGCGGTGGACGAGCTACCACATGCAGCTCACGACGCCTGAAGGGCGGACGAAGTGGATGCCGGCGCGCATCGACTTCATGACCGGTGAAAGCGCCACCACGATCTCCGACAACATCACCTCGATCACCGAGGGCTGGATCCGCCAGATGATGGCGCGAGCTGGGGCCCCCGAGGATTGGCTGTCCGAGCAGCTCCCGAACTCATGACCCCGATCCCCTACGCGGTCCGCGCGCTCTACCGCACGCTCGGTGACGAGCTCCCGGCGCGCATCGACGCGCTCAACGCGGGCAAGACCGAGGACCAGAAGACCCTGGTTGCGCCCAGGCTCTACGCCCACGACCTCGACGCCGGTGGGGATCTCCTCAGCCCGGGCGTGTGGATGAAGGGCGCCACCGAGACGCCGGACCCCTCGTCCGCCGGCCTACACCTCGTCCGTCTCTCGCTCGAGCTCGTGGTCCCCGGGAGCGCTGGGGCCGCCGACCAGACGCTCGATGCCACGTTCCGCATGGTCGGCGCCATCCGCGAGACCCTGCGCGCCGGCGACGGGCGCGGGCCTTGGATGATCGGCGGCGCCGAGGATGGCGCGAACATCGTGCGCTGCTACCCGCGGCAGTGGCAGGTGCAGCCCCACGTCTGGACGCTGCCGATCGGTGGCGCTGCCGGGATGCCCTTCGGCCGCGCGATGCCCGCTTTCGAAATCAAGGTCTGGGATCCAGACCAGTAGGAGGACCTCATGGCAGATCGCATCCTCATCCCCGACCACACGCTCCTGTTCTGGGCCGGCCTCGAGGCCAGCTTCGGCGCCGGCCCCGCGGCCGCGCCCGCGGCCACCGACGCAATCCGCCACATCTCGGCGGACCTCCCGCTGATGCGCACGCGCGACGTCCGGGTGGAGGACGCCACGGGCAACCGCGGCTCGCTCCCGAACATTCAGGGCGCCGTCGACCCGGTGGCCCTGCGGATCCTCTGCCCCCTGCGCGGCGCCGGGACGCCGACCGCGAAGGGGCCGGAGTTCAGCCCGTTCCTGAAGGCGGGCGGCTTCGCGGAGACCGTCGCGGCCAACGTGGCGACCTACATCCGCTCGCTCACCTCGACGGCGAGCACCTGGCTCTGGGGCGCGACCTCGGACGGGACGGTCGGCCAGGCGTACTCGGGCGGCGTCACCACCGAGATCGGTCTCCCCGACGTCGGGACGAACCAGGCCCGGATCGAGTTCGCCCAGCAGGCCGCCCGCGGCGCCACGGTCTACGCGTGCAAGCTCGCCGGCCCGGCGACGGCCGTCGCCACGTCGCTGACTCTGCCGGCGACGCACGGCTGGGTGATCAACGGCGCGCCCGCTTGGATCCAGGTGACCTCGGCCGACGCCTCGAAGACCGAGATCATGAAGGTGACCGCCGTGGTCGGCACCACCGCGACCGTGGTCCGGGCGCAGGGAGGGACCACCGCGCAGACGTTCGCCCTCAACGACACGATCGCCGCCCACGTCCCGGCCCGCACCCTCGTCAACGTGCCCCCCATCGGCGAGGTGGGCGGCGGCTTCCAGGTCGACGACGGCGGCGGACTCGTCGGCCGGCAGTTCACCAAGGCCGGCGTCGTGATCCAGACCGGGATCGATCTCCTCGAGAAGCTCGCCCTGGAGATCTACCGGGACGGCCTCTCGGTCGGGAAGTACGGCGACAACGCCTCGAGGCTCACGGCCGACGTCACCTACACCATCGGCGCCGACGGGATCGCGTACCTCCACCGGCACGCGGACGCCAAGACCCTGATCGCCATCGCGATGGCGATCGGCACCGTCGCCGGCAACCGCTGCACCGTCACGCTCCCGACCGCGCAGATCGAGGAGCTCAACGCCCCCTTCGCCGCCGACGGCCCGCGCAAGGGGACCATCATCTTCGCCGGCAAGTCCACCGACGGCGGGGACATCACCCTGAAGTTCGACTGAGAGAGGTCATGGCAGAACTCACGTTCAAGAACCGCATGCTCCGGGTCTACCCGGAGCTCCTCGGCAACCACGCTTCACCGGACCCGTTCGCCGTCGAAGCGAAGCGCCTCTCGAGCGCAGACTTCGCTCTCTTTCGGGAGCGGGCGGCTGCGATCCGCGCAGAGCTGCAGGGCGACGGCGTCGCCCCAGAGACGATCGCGGCGCTCTTCGAGGGGATCCTCGAGGGCCCGGTCGGCGAGCTCGTCATCGATGGGGAGCCGGCGACCTCCCTGGCGCCCCTCTTCGACTTGGCCGCAAGGGAGTACCCCTTCGACGGCGGCGTGTTCGCAGGGCTCATCGGCGCCGTCTCCGCGGCGAACTCTCTCTCGGAGCGTGCCTCAAAAAACTACGAGCGGCGGCGTGGTGGCTCTGGTGGTACGACGACCGCGACGACCGCCGCTTCTCTCCCCCCGTCGGCTGCAGCCGATGCGGAGTCGAACTCTTCGCCGGCGAGCATCTAGTCGGCGAAGACGGCACCGGGCGACCGCGGGTGCGGGTGAAGGACTGCCCCTCCGCCCACGCCCTCCAGCCCCTCTTCCTCGAGGCTGCGCCCGTCTACGCCCGCATGACGGCATGGCCTGGCGTGCTCCCGCGCGCCGGCGGCCTCGAAGAGCAAGACGCCCTTCTGATGCACGCGCTCGACGTCCTGTCGGGCGAGTCCGTCCACATCCGATCCGCCGTCCTCCAGGTGACCCGTGGCCAACGTCAGTATTCCGATCACGGCTAGCTCGAACCTGCCCGAGGTTCTTACGGAGGACGAGGAGGCGCTGCGCCGAGCGGCAGCCGCCCACGAGAAGGCGCAGAAGGAGATCGCCAAGATCATCGCGCGCGGGGACCCCGCGAAGGCGGCCGAGCTCCAGCTCCAGCGCCAGCTCGCCGCCCTCGAGCGCGCCGGCGCACGAAGCAAGGACGTCGTCGACCAGGTCGAAAAGGCCAAAGCCGACATCATCGCTCGGTACGAGAAGCGTAAGACCGAGCTGATCGAGCAGGAGGCAAAGAAGCAGGCCGAAATCCTCGAGCGGGAGTCGAAGAAGCAGGGGGAAGCGATCCTCGGGCTGCGAAAGCCCGTGAAGGACGTGACCAGCCTCATCGCCCGCCTGGGAGGCGAAGCCGGCAGCGCGGTTGGGAGCGTAGGGAAGCTCGGCCTCGGCCTGGCCAGCACTTTCGCTTCGGGCGGCCTAGTCGCGCTGGCGATTGCCGGGACGGGCGCTGCGGTCGCCACCGTCGCCTCGAACATTCGCGAGACGTCGAAGGCAGCAGAGGAGGCCAAGATCGCGCAGGTGGCGGCCTGGCGTGCCACCACCGACGAAGTCCGCAACGCCAACGACGAGCTCGCGAAGCACCTGCAGATGCAGGAACGCTTCTACGGCCTCACGACCCAGGGAGAGAGGAACGTCGTTTCGGCTCAAGTCGGATTCGACCAGGCGGCCGGAAACCTCGCCGCCCTCGACGCCGACAAGGCCCGCCTCGATCAGATCGGCGGTCCGCTCGCTTTCCAGGGCAAGACCGAGGCCGAAGCCAAGTCGCTCGCGGCCGAGTTGAAGGTGCTGCGCGAACGAGTCGGCGACTACACGGAGAAGCGCGCCGAACTCGAGAGGATCGTCCGCGACGCCGAGTACGAGCTCGAGCGGGCGCGGGCCATCGCCGACGTCGAGGGCCAGAACCGGGTCGACCCTCGCGACCCCACTGCCGGGATCGGGCGCCCGTCCGACGGGGCGAAGGGGGGAGTTCGGGGAGCGGCTGCCGGGCCGAAGGGATTCGGCAGGCTTGGCGAGTTCCGGGGTGCCAAGATGCTCGCCGCGGAGCAAGCCGCGCGCGATGCCGCGAAGCTCACCGGGGACGATGGGTCGGCGTTCGGCCTCAACATCGCGAAGCAGGTCGAAGAGCAGAGGCGGCTCCAGGAGGAAATGGATCGAGGGGCGATGGACGCCGCTCGACGCGCGGCGCTCCTCGCCAAGCAGAGCCAGGCGGACCTCGCCAACGCACTCGCGGAGGCAGACCCCTTCGCCGCGATCGACCGCCGGATGCAAGTGGCGCTCGAGGCGATCGAGGAGAAGCTCAAGCAAGCGCGACGGCTCGCCGCCGATGAGGCCTCCGCACCGGCCGCCCTTCAGGCGATCGAGAACCTCGAGAAACAGAAGACTGCCGTCGTCGAGAAGGCCGCAAGAGAGCAGTCGAAGAAGGACGGCGAGATGGCCATCGCCGGAATGCAGGCGGCGGCGGCGTTTGGGCACGGATTCAAGGCGTACTACGAGAGCAACGACCCCCGGGACCTCTTCAAAGGGATCCTTGGGGCGGCGGCCGGCATTTTCGCGATGGCGGGAATGGCGCCCGTCGGCGCCGGGCTGGGCCTCGTCGGCGGCTTCTTCGAGGACGGCGGCGTGCCGTTCTCCTACGCGATCCCCCAGGGGAGGCGTGGCCTCGCGGTGCTGCCTGGCGTGAACAACGACGCCAAGCCAACGTGGCTGCATGAGCAGGAGGTCGTCCTCCCGCGAGACGTGATCGCCGACGACCTCGGCGGCATGCCGGAGGCGATGCGCCTGGCGGGCGGGAAGGGGTTGCCGTCGCGCGGCCGCGGCGGCGGGGTGACGGTCGTCAACAACTACGTCAGCGCATGGGATTCGGTTGACGCCATGGGGGCATTCTCACGGCAGGAAGGCGCGCGGGTGCAGCGAATCAACTCCCGGCAGGGCGGGCTCGAGCAGGCGGCGTCGATGCGCTGGATGCAGCAGCCGAGGCACGCATGAGCGTGATCATCTCCACCGCCGAGCGGTTCTACTTCACTCCGACCGCACCTGTGCCGAGCACGGGGACTGCCGTCGGGTACGATCCGCTCGACCTCACGCGAGGCGAAATCGCGGAATCATGGATGTCGGAATCATCGGGGTTGGTCCACGACATCGACGTCCGGATCGACAACGGAAACCCGCCGACGCTCGCGGCGATCTTTGGAGTCGGAGGGGCACCGACGAGGCGCCCGGCGCTGATCCAGATCTTCCGCGGATTCGGCTGGCCGATCTCGTCGGCGTTCCTGCAAGGGTCGATGTCACTCAATTCACGAGGCGACGCCTCGGCGCTCCTGGGCACGCTCTCCGGCGCGCAGGCACTACGGTTTCGGATCTCGTTCGCCGGCACCGCGCAGTGCTCTGTGGGCCGCATCTGGGTCGGCTCCCACATGACGCTGCCCCGGTCCTACGCGCAGCGCGAGGACGCTCCCGAGTACTCCGTGGTGGAGAACGTCTCGGAGGCTCGCAGCGTCTTCGCCCACGAGCTCGCCGACTACGTCGAGAAGTTTAGGCTCGGGTTTGGGCGGCTCACGAAATCCGAGCGGGATGCCGTGCGCGCCATCTTCGACTCGGTACGCGGGAGCCGCCGCCCTCTCGTCCTGATCCCCGACCACACCGACATGGCGGGCGTCTACCACGGGCGGATCGGAAAGGCCCTGCCGCACAAGATCGACTTCCCCGAGTACATGGGCCTGACGCTCGATTTCACGGAGAGCGGGAGGGCGCTGGGTGCCTGATCTCTACGAAGTGCTCGAGTCCTACGGCGCAAGAGACATCATCGCCGTCGAGGCGCCGGCTGATACGGACCTCCACGGGATCAACGCCGCGTGCCTGTGGACGCGCTCGCTCGCCGATGTCGTCGGCCTGGAGCACGCGCTCGGCGGCAAGCACAACACATTGAAGGTCCCCAAGGCGGTGATCCGCGTCGGCTCCGGCGGGGCAATCGAGGCGGGCTCTGTGTTCGACGGGGAGAAGGCCACCGCCGCAGGCGTCTCGGCGACCGTCGGCTTCGGCACCGCCACGGTCTCGTGGGGAACCTCGCTCGGCGTCTACGCGGCGGCGGCCTACTTCCACAACTGGGGGCACGTCGACTGGGCGAACGCGACGGTGAGCAAGCTCGTTCCCAATGGCTGCGAGATCAAATTCGAGAACACCGACTCGGGCTTCGCGAATTACCCGATGCCGTTCGCGCTCCTCCTTTGGTGGGACTGAACCATGCCTGATTTGCGCTTCGAGCGGATCGTCAAGGCGGCGGGCGATCCGTGGTCCCCGACCGACGCGAACAAAGCCCCGCGCGTCTCGCGCGACATGCGCGGGGTCATGGGCGTCGAGCATCACCTGGGCACGCTCCTCGCGGGTGTCCACGGGCAGCCGATCGCGCAGGCGGCCGCGATCGTGGAGTGGACCGGCGCCGCGTACATCGTCCGAGCGCAACGCGGGATCGGCGGCGTCAGCCGGCTGTCCACCGGGACCATCGAGGTGGAGCTCGATTTCGACATGCGGACCCGCGACCACTGGATCGCCGGCGCGCGAGGCTACGCGACGACGGACTACGTTTTCGGCGCCGACGTCGGCGCGGCGGCGAAGACGCGCCGGTACACGCGCATTGCAATCGGCTCCTGGGATACCAAGGAGTTGGCGTGGGTACGTAGGGACTACAGTTTCTTGCTCGAGGTCTTCGGCGACCGATGAGCCTGCCATTCAAACCTCTGCCGCACCGGCTTCGTCCTGGCGATGTGCTCCCGGTGCAGCTCGTGAATCGTTTGGGCGAGCGTCTCGGCGACGCCTACGCCATGTTCTCCGAGCAGCATCGGCATTTCGACCCGAATGGCGGCATACACCAGCCTGTCGGGCAGCCGATCGCGTCACGCTTGTTCGCGCGGCCGGCTGGCGTCGTCACGCAGTACGACGTTGAGAAGTGGGCCGACGCGCCGCCGGTCTGGAGCTACGGCGCGTGGGACGGCGACGCGAGATGGGAGTTCTGGAACCCTGCGCGAATCGTCGGGAAGGTCGCGGGTCTCAACGCGAAGGCGGCGCACCGAGGCCGCGTGTTCGTCGAGATGGACACCGCGATTGCCGCAGAGTCGGCCCTCTCGTTTGGCATCGACTTTCAGGCTGGTCTCTCGGAGTTCATCTTCGAGATCCCGAACGACATTCTCAAGGGCGCCCGCCTCGTTTGCATCCAGGTGTTCTAGATGGCTCTGATCGACGACCTGCTTCGCGCGCCCGACGCGACGCCCTACTACGCGTTCCGCGGGCAGTTCGCGTCCGGCGCGAAGGTCGTGTGGGGCACGCGGTACGTCCAGCACCCGAGCGGCCTGATCGACGGGCGCATGGCGATGCCGGCCGACGTGTCCGAGGGTCTCCCGTCCGCGCTCGGCGCAGCTCCCGAGCGCGCCTCGACGACGATCACGCTGCACAACGCTGACCGCGCACTCGACGCATACATGGTCGGCGGCCCCGACGTGCGAACCGAGTTCACCGGCGATTCGTGGCTGAACCTCTCTGGCAAGCTGTACCTCGGCGTCGTGGCCCTTGGGCAGATCGCAGAGCAGGCGATCTCGCCGACGCTCTGCCTAAACGGCCAACCGTCGCAGCAGGGCGGCACGGTGCAACTCCCGCTCGCGACGCGAGACGAGCTCTTCTTCGGCAAGACGAAGTGGGTCGTCACCGCGAAGATGATCCGGAATGCGCAGGTTGTCGACGATGGTGAGCGCATTGAGCTTTACGTTGGCGGCTCACAGGTGCTCGAGCCTTACGTCGTTGACGACTTCGCTCGCGACGTCGCCTTTGCCACCGACGCCGACGACCAGGTGATCCCCTGGGCGTACGGTGTGAGCCCGATCCCGCTGACGCTAGCATCGCCGCAGGGGAGGACGCCCATCCTTGCGCTCGGATGGCTGTCCTCGAGCGAGCCGTTCATCGGCGACGCGCTTTACTGGCGATTCAAGGGGGCGACGTTCAGCGACGAGCTGTTGATCCACCAGGGGCGCGGGACGTGGTTATTCAAGATTCGACTTCGGCTCGACTTCGGCGACGACCTCGGCACCCGTGACCTCTGGCTCGTCGGGATGCAGTTCCCTCGCTGGCAGGCGGCGTTCGACGACGCGATCCACGTCATCCCGAGTGAACAGGCCGCGATCGGGATGCCGAGCACGCGTCGGCTGAACCCGGCGAACATCATTCGGCAACTCATCGTCGACCACTCCGAGCTCGGGAGCGCCGCCGTCGACCACGCCGCGTTCGACCGCGCGGCGCAGTCGTTCGACGTCCCGGCGTTCGGTGGCATCTACCGATGCGACGCCTCGATCTCCGAGCTCCTCCAGCATCTCTCTCAGACCGGCTATTCGATCTGGGTCGACGTCGCCGACCGCGTCCAGATCCTCTCGCACGGTGCGTGGAGCGCGGACGAATACGCGCTCGCCAAGACCGGACCACTGACACACATCCGGCTGTCGAGCATCGCCGAAGGGACGTGGCGAGAGTACTTGCCTGTCGGAGAGAGCGAGCGGGGCGCCGCGGCCTCCCGGGTGACGATCGAGTGGTCGAGCGACCAGGAGTATTTTTGGCCGGCGCAGTACCGCCAAGAACGCGCCCCGGGGCTCCATCGCACGCAGCTTGCGCAGGAGGTGGAGGCGCGGACCTCGGGCGCCTGGGTGCACCCTCGACGCGCGGACGATGCGCTCTCCGGCGCAGGCTCGAGGCGGGCTTTCCCGACGCGGCGATTCGTCGCCACCGGCATTGGGCCCGAGACTCGGCTGATCCCGCTGGGCTCGCTCGTTCGGATCTCGCACCCGCTGGGTAGCGCGGCCGGAGGCTATGAGTTCCGCCTCGGCCGGCTCGAGCGGCGGCGGGCGATCCCGGGGGAGCAGGGCGTCGAGCTCCAGGTCGAAGACCTGGGGCCGGTCGAACACCTGCGCCCTGGGAAGCTTGACGACATCGCCAATTGGATCGCGCACGACCCATCGACGAGCAGCATCGACCTCACGCTACTCGCTGCAGGCACTGCCAAAACGAGCAAGGCGGTGTTCGATGTATCGATGGTCGGTGGTTCGCTGTGGGTGTTCGGCGCTACCGACCCAGAGAATCGCCGGAGCTACCGGATAGACAAGGTGCACGACGCCACCACAGCAGACATCTCACCCAAACCGCATTCGAACGAGAGCAACATCCCAGCGTCGCCTTCGTCGGTGCCGCTCATCGACGCGGCCTGGTTGGTCATGCACACCCACGAGTCGAAGGGCCCGAACTACCGCCCCGAGTACATCCGCGTGGCCGGACCGGATGGCCTTCTGCCTGGCGGCGATCCCGGCTACGCGATGATGGACTGACTAGATGGGGCTGCCGTCGCAGTTCCAATAGAGCGGCGAGCTCGCGGGCGTCGTCGCGGAACAGCACGCGTCGTTCCCAAGGACGGCGTCTCGCATGCAGTCGGCAGCGATCCCGCAGGACCTGACGGTCTCTCCGGGACGCGCTCCGCCGTCGGAAGCTCGAATCGCCATCTGCCAGCGCTCGCGCCCGTCTCGGTTGCAGACCGTTTCAGTGCGCCACGTGAACCAATCGCTGGCCCACTCCGCCGGCGGGCAGAAGATCGCGGTGTCCTCGCTCACCTCCGGATCGACTGTGAACCGGAAGCACCCGTCCGGCGCGTCTGGGTAGCGGCCGAACTCGTCGGCGCAGTATTCGCGCGGGCCGGTGAGCGTGTCGACGTCGGTGCACGTCGGGTCGACGCCCGACGAAGAGCCGTCGTCCCCACCGCACGCGGCGAAAGCCACCGTCACCACCAGCAAGGCAAGACGAATCATCGTTGACCTCCAGTACGACCCTACAGCGGATCGGCCGGGCGTCAACCCCATCCCCCCGAGGAGGTCCCGTGGCCAATCCCCTGATGTGCTCCCCCACCACGCGCCGCGCCGAGCTCGTCGCCTGGCAGGAGGACCTCGTCCGCGAGACCCGGGAGCGGCAGGGCCCGGTGCTCTTCTACGTCTGGGCCGGCCACCGGCGCCCCGCCGAGGGGCACGACTGCAGCGGGCACATCGTCTGGTGGTGCGACCAGGTCGGAGTACGGCTGCCCCGCGGGAGGGCGACGGCGGACTCGATGTGGCGCGACCTCGAGGCTACGGACGACCCGCGCCCCGGGGATCTGGTGTTCTACGGGACGCCGGCGAAGGCCACCCACGTGATGATCGTCCTCGAGGAGACCACGCCAGGGATCTTCGCCGTCGCCGGCATGTCGGGAGGAGGGTCGGCGACGACGTCGATCCCCCAGGCGCGGGCCTCGGGGGCGTCCCACCGGAGGTTCGAGACCCACCACTACCGGAAGGGCCTCCTCGGCTTCCGGCGCCTCCCTCTCGAGGACGAGGCGGCCGCCTGATGCGCGTCACCGTTGAGCTCGTCGGCCACGTCTGGGCATCGCCCTGGACGCTCGCCGGCGTCCTCCTCGCCCAGCTCACCGGCTGTCGGAGGCGGCGCGCCGAGGGGATCCTCCTCTTCGACGGGGAGCGGTCTCGGGTCTGGGCCTGGTGGTCCCGGCGCTGGGGGATGGCAGCGATCACGATCGGCGTCCTCACGATCTGCGTGGGCGAACCATCGCCGGCGCTCCTCGGTCACGAGAGGCGTCACCAGCGCCAGGCAATGGTCCTCGGCCCGCTCTACGTCCCCGCCTACCTCGTCCTCTGCGCACTCGGGCTCCTCCCCGGGCGTCACTGGTACCGAGATCACCCGCTCGAGCGAGACGCTCGGGCTCACGCAGGAGACGCACCATGAGACTGGCAGTCCTCGCCACGCTGATCGCGCAGCTCGCCTCGCCCGACCCCACTACCGAGCTCCTCCCCTTCGCCCGCCCGCTCCTCGAGGCGGTCCTCGCCGGCGCCTGGTGGCAGGTAGCCGCGATCTTGATCGCCGCCCTGCAGGTCGCCACCCGATGGGCCCCGTGGCCGAAGCTCCGCGAGCTTCCGATCCAGGCAGGCCTCGCGTTCGGCCTCTCGGCCGCGGGCGCCGTGCTGAACGTCATCGGCGCCGGCGCATCGTTCACACTCGACGTGATGATCACCGCCCTGCAGATCGGCTTCGCGGCCGCCGGCGGTACGGCCATCGTCACCCTGCTGATTCGGTGGTGGCAGAAGGCCCCACGGACCTTGGTCCGGATCAACGGTGTCCTCCGGGAGCTGCCTGCAACCCTCACCCTCGCCGAGCTGCGCGCGGCCGCCGCGATCCCGCCTGGGCACGCGGTCTACCTGCGGGGCATGGGCGGCGAGCCGGACACCCTGCTCACCACCGATGAGCCGATCGCCCTCGAGCTCGGGGACGAGCTCTATTCGCTGCCGCTCGCAGCGACCGGCAGATGACGGCCATCGCCCTCGTTCTCGCGGCGGCCGTCGGGGGCCTGGTGGTCTGGCTCATCGCGAGGGGCAAGAGCCCTTCGGCGCGCCCGGTCGGCCCCACCGAGGCGGGCCACCGGGACCAGGTCCGCGACGAGCTCGCGACGAAGCTCGAACAGCACCGGCAGGAGGCCGAGGCGCAGAAGGCCGCGGCGGCCGCGGCGGCCCAGGAGGAACAGCATGCGTCGATCGACGACTGGATGGCTGATCGGTACGGTGACGGCCGTCGCGCTCCTGGCGCCGGCGACGATTGAAGCCGCGACCTGCACCCGGGACGGCGAGCTGCTCACCTGCCCCACGGCGTGGGTGGAGAAGCTCCGCGCCGACTACCTCGAAGAGCGGCGCGCGGCCGCAGAGCTCCGCGCCGAGCTCGAGCGGCAGACGAAGGACGCCGCCGCCCGGGCCGCGGCAGAGGAGGAGCTCTGCGCCTCCCTCTCCCGCGAGGGGATCGCCGCCGCCACGCCGGCGCCGTCCTCGAGGAGCTGGGCGCCGGCGGTGGGGGTGGTCCTGGGGATCGCCTCGGGCGCCGCCGGCGGCGCCTGCCTGGGCGCCTCGAGCTGCCCGGCGGCGGTGGGCTGGGGCGGCGTCCTACTCGGCGCCGTCCTCGGTCTGGGCGGGCTGGTGGTGGGGTGGTGAGCGGCGGCTCAGCAGGGCAGGAGCCCGCTTAGGCTCGGGTCCGCGCCAGGATCTCCCGAGCCCGCGGGATCTAGCACGGTCGACGGGTCAATGGAGAGCTGGGTGCAGATCGACCGGACGACCGGGAACGGGACGAAATCAGAGTCCTTCATGGTGCCATCCGACTGAATGATGGCGATGCTGCTACCTCGCTTGAAGTAGCTGATCCTCGTCGGCCCCCTTGGGCCGGACAGCCATCCCGGAAGGCGCTTGACCTTGACGCCCGCGTCCTTCAGGCGGCGGATCAAGCGCCCTCTCTTGATCGGGAGAAACGCTGCCTCACCCCCCATTGACGACGTCATTCAAGCGCACCGCCGAACAGCGGCACGGAGCTTGGGCGCCACCACGAAGGCCGGGGGGACCTCCGCGGAGAGAGTAGCATTCTCGAACGCTTCCTCGAACGCCTCATCCTCGTGCGCGCGCTTGAACCGAAGGACGACCTCCTCGGGCGCAGGCGGAACATCCGCAAACGGATCGAGCCTCAGATGATGGGCGACCGCCAACCGACCGATGAGCAGGCGCTGCAGCTCGTAAGCGGCGTCTTCATCGGAATCACCTACGGCGGCGATGTCGTAGTTGACGCACTGAGCGATCCAGTACCCCTTCGTTCGGTAGAAGAGGATCTGGAAATCCTTGGTCTGCTTCATTGACGTGCTCCCCGCGAGGATCCTCTCGCCCCAGCCTGACCTCCGGGGAAGACCTCGCCCTCTTCTTTTAGGCAGCCCCCCTCACCCCCGTCAACAACGAGTGCGACCGGTTCGATGCTGAACGTGTGTATATCGCTCGTTTCAACGATCGGCAGGAGATCGGGGGCAACCGTAGGAAATCCGAATGGTTGGATTAGGTTTGCGCGCCGCCCGTGATCGCGAGTCGATCGGCCCCGCTCAGAGGTTCTCGCCGAGGAGCGCGAGGAGGAGGGCTTTCCTCGCGGCGGGCTCGAGGCGGGCGAGGGCATCGCGGATCTGGCCCTCGGGATCGGTAGCAGCGTTGCTACCGGTGGGTCCCGAAAATGCCAAATCCGTACTAACGGTGAGATTCGCACACACGTCGAAATCCTTGGTTTTTACCGCATGAACCCCGCTTCTCCCCTGATCAGGATCGGGGTCTCTGGCTGCTTCGAAACCAGCATCGCCCACCAAGAACGAAGCCCCGAGGTCCGGAAGGATCTCGGGGCTTTTCGTTTTTCCGGGTGTCGAGGCGATGGGGCCCGCGACAATCTGCCGCCTCTCCGTCCCGGGACGATCCGCCCACGGATGTGGTGCCGTCACGGCGCCCTACGCGTCGGGGTCGTCGTCGGGATCCGATGCGGGCGCGGGGAGCGCGCCTATCGCGGGAGCCGGGAACGCCGCCTGGCGCGGCGCCGGAGGAAGGGTGAGCGGCGGCGGCTCCTCGTCGAGGCTCCACTTCTCCACCTGGGCGTCGGCGTCGGGGAGCTCGGTGAGGAAGCGCGAAGGCCGGAGGATGAGGCGCTCGCCGTCCCGGGGCGCGGAGAGCATCGGGTAGGTGAGGTAAAGCTCGTCCCGGGCGCGGGTGACGGCCACGTAGAAGCAGCGGCGCTCCTCCTCCTCGCCCTCCGCGTCGCGCAAGGACGCGCCAGAGGGGAAGCTGCCGTCGGCGAGCCACACCACGAAGACGGCGCGCCACTCCAGGCCCTTGGCCTGGTGGACGCTGGAGAGGGTGAGGAACTCGTCCGGTTCGGCGGCGGGGGTCCCCTCCTCGCCCGAGAGATCGGTGAGGAGGGAGACCTCGGCGAGGAAGGAGCCCACGTCGGGGTACTGGAGCGCGTAGTCGGCGAGCTGCCGGAGGTCCTCGAGCCTGGCGTCGGCGTTGGCGTACTGTGCGTACAGATACTCCTCGTACGCCCTGTCCAGCACGGTGCGGATCGACTCGGACGGCGACTCCTGGAGGAGCGGCGCGGCCAGATCCTCGAGGACGCCGCGGCACCGCTCCCAACCCGCCCTCCCCTTGCGCGACGTCTGCGCCGCCAGGGCCGGATCGCGAACCGCCTCCGCCACCGACGCGCCCAGCGAGCGGGCCTCGCGGAACGCCGTCCAGAGGCCGTCGGCCGAGCCGGAGCCGATGCCGGGGAAGAGCTTCACCATCCGCTTGAACGAGAGCTCGTCCGCGGGGTTGGACGCCACCCGCAGGAAGCAGAGGACGTCCTTGATGTGGGCCTGCTGGAAGAAGCGCGCGCCGCTCCGCACCACGAAGGGGATCCCGCGGCGGGAGAGCTCGATCTGGATCTCCATCGACTGGGCGTGGGCCCGGTAGAGGATGGCGATCTCCTGCAGGGGTATCCCCTCGTCGCGCAGCTCCAGGATCCGCTGGGCGATGAACGCCGCCTGCTGCACCGCGTCCCTCGCCGGGACGAGGGCCGGCAGCATCCCGCCCGGCTCGCGGACGGAGCGCAGCTCCTTCGGATATTGCCGTACGTTGCGGGCGATGCTCGCGTTGGCGAGGCGCAGGATCTCCGGCGTGGAGCGGTAGTTCACCGTGAGCTTGTGGACCTGGCACTCCGGATACCGGGCCGGGAACTCGAGGACGTTGGAGAAGTCCGCGCCGCGGAAGGAGTAGATCGACTGGGCGTCGTCGCCGACCACGGTGAGGTTGCGGTGGACGGCCGAGAGCTGATCGACCAGCTCGCCCTGGAGCCGGTTGGTGTCCTGGTACTCGTCGACGAGGACGCAGCGGAAGCGATCCTGCAGCGCCTTGCGCACGGGCGGGTGGTGATCGAGCAGGCGCTTCCACTGGACCAGCAGATCGTCGAAGTCCATCACGTCGAGCTCGATCTTGCGCTCGGCGTAGCGAGCCGCCACCCGCTCGATCGCCTCGGCGAGCGGGCCGAACTGCGGCTTGCGGAGGGCGACGATCTCCCCGAGGGGCTTCTGCACGTTGATGGAGAGGGAGAGGAGGTTGGCGACGACGTCGGCCTTGGGGAAGCGCCGCTCGCCGACCACCACCCCGAGCTCCGCCGCACACGAGGCGAGCAGGTCGGCCTGATCCTCCCGGTCGAGGACGCCGAAGGAGCGCTCGAACCCCAGGAGCGACGCGTGCTCCCGGAGGATCCGGTGCCCCACCGAGTGGAAGGTGCCGCCGGCGATCCGCCGCACGTCCACGCCGGGGAGCTCGGACACCAGCGTGGCCGCACGATCGAGCATCTCCCTGGCGGCTCGGTTGGTGAAGGTGAGGAGGAGGATCTCCTCCGGCGCGACGCCGCTCTCCAGCATCCGCGCCAGGCGGTAGACGAGGGTGCGGGTCTTGCCGGATCCCGCGCCCGCGATCACCAGCACGGGCGCCGCCGGCGCTTCGACCACCGCGAGCTGCTCGGCGTTGAGCTGGGAGGCGTAGTCGATCCGGAGGGGCGCAGGCGCGGCGGCCTGGAGGCGGTAGCGGCGGACGGTCATGGAGAGGCACGCTGAACGGGCGTTCCCCGACGATACGCGGGGGACACCCGGGCGTCAACGACCGACCGCCCCCCTCCCTCGGCCGATGCGATCGACCACGAAGCGGCCGGCGGCGATCGTCGCGAGGACCGGGGCCTCCAGGATCGCTGCAGGCGGCGCCGTCCTCGGATCGAGTCCGAGCACGGTGAAGTCCGCCCGCATCCCCGGCGCGATCCGCCCAGCGAGATCCTCCTCGAACGCTGCGAAGGCGCCCCCGCCGGTGAACGCCATGAGCGCGGCGCTCGGATCGAGCCGCTCGCCCGGGAAGAAGCCGCCCGGCGGCCGGCCCGCCTCGTCCTGGCGGGTGATGGCGGCGTAGAGACCCTTGCGCGGATCGGGGGGCTCGATGGGGAAGTCGCTCCCGAACGCCAGAGGCACGCCGGCGCCGGCGAGGGTCCTCCAGGCGGAGACGCCGGGGAGCCGGGCGGGGCCGATCCGCGCCGGCAGCCACGCCATGTCGCTCGTGCAGTGGGTGGGCTGCATGGAGGCGATCGCGCCGATCCGCGCGAGCCGCGGCACGTCGGAGAGCCGCATCACCTGCGCGTGCTCGATCCGCGGCCGGGAGCCGCGGCCGATCCCGCACGCCTCGAGCGCGTCGAGGGCCTGGGCGTTGGCGGCGTCGCCGATGGCGTGCATGGCCACCTGGAAGCCCGCCCGCTCGATCCGGGGCAGGAGCTCGCGCAGCCGCGCCGCCGGGAGCAGGTCGAGGCCGCGGTTCCCCGGATCGTCGTCGTAGGGATCGCAGAACCTCGCGCCGCGGCTCCCCAGGGCGCCGTCGAGGTAGAGCTTCACCGCCCGGACCGTGAGCATGTCCCCGCGGTGCGGGCCTCGCGCGAGCCAGCGCTCGAGGGCCCCCTCCTCCTGACCATGCACCATCGCGTACACGCGCAAGGGGAGCCGGCCCTCTGCGTCCATGCGCTCCACCGCCGCCAGGGTGGCGGCGTCCATGCCCGCGTCGTGGATCGCGGTGAGCCCCACCTCCGCGCAGGCGCGCAGGGCGTCGAGCACGAGGCGCTCCCGCTCGCCATCGGTCGGAAGGGGGATGGCGCGCCGCAGGAGATCCATCGCGGCGTCCACCAGCACGCCGGTCGGCTCCCCTGCCCCGTCGCGGATCACCCTGCCCCCTTCCGGATCGGCCGTGTGGCGATCGATCCCGGCCGCGCGCAGGCCCGCTGCGTTGGTGAGGAGGGCGTGACCGTCGATCCGCGAGAGCGCCACCGGCCGATCGGGGAGCAAGGCCGAGAGGCGATCGTGGCGGGGAAACTCCGCCGGCGACCATCGGGTCTGATCCCAGCCGAAGCCGGCGAGCCAGCCGTCCACCGGCCCGGCCTTCGCCACGCGATCCACCACCTCGTCGAAGGACGCAGCCCCGCGCAGATCGATCTCCGAGAGGACCTGCCCCAGGCCGAGGAGATGCCCGTGGGCGTCGCAGAGGCCCGGGAGGACGACGGCGTCGCCCAGGTCCCTCACCTGCGCCCCGGGCACCGCCCGCATGCATTCGTCCGCGTCGCCCACGGCGACGATCCGGCCCTCGGCGAAGGCGACGGCCTCGGCGTCGGGAGCGCCGGGACCGACGGTGACGATGCGTCCGAGAAGGATCATGGACGGCACCTCACCTCAGCAGGCCCGTGGCCCGCAAGCGATCTCGCCCGCGCTCACGCCCGGGCCGTCCGCTGCCAGGTCACCTTCTGGGTGCCGGCGATCCAGCGCAGGAAGCCGTGGGCCATGCCGACGTTCATCTCCACGAAGTAGCGCGCCAGCGACGCCAGCCGGCCCGCGAGGCCAGGGAGACGCGTGGCGTAGCCGATCGCCGCGAGCCAGTAGAAGCAGATCTGGAAGCCGAGGGCGGCGGCGTACAGCGGCCGGGGAAAGAGCCACACGCTGGACGCGAACAGACCCACCAGGAAAAGCGGCGCCACCCACCGCAGGAGCTTGTGCGAGAAGAACGCGAACGACGCGAACCCCTGCCGGGGATGCAGCAGCCCACCCACGAGCCCGAGCGCCTGGAAGTTCCCCGCCGCGATCCGCACCCGGCGGCGCCGCTCCTTCGCGTAGTCCTCGGTGGTCTCCTCGAGCGCGACCGCCTCGGGATCGTAGATGACCCGCAGCCCCCGGAGCAGACAGCGCCCGGCGATCACGAAGTCCTCCACCACCGTGTTCGCCGGGAGTGCAGGGAAGAGCGAGCGCCGCAGCGCATAGATGCCGCCGTTGGCCCCCATCACCGCGCCGCGGCGGCCCTCCCGGAGCTTCAGGAACGACTCGTAGATCCAGTAGGCGCTCTCCTCGAAGGTCTCCTCGCGGCGGTTGTAGAGGCGCAGGCGGCCGCAGACGCAGCCCACCCTGCCGTCCGCGAAGTGCCGGACCAGCTTCCGCAGGGCGTCCGGCGCGAACATGGTGTTCGCGTCGGAGAAGACCAGGATCTCCCCGGTCGTGGTGGGGACGACCCTGGTGAGCACCCCGATCTTTCCCGCGCGCTCGGCCCGGTCGAGGCGGAGACGGGGATCGTCGAAGGACGAGACGATCTCGTCGGTGCCGTCGTCCGAGCCGTCGGAGCCCACCACGATCTCCAGGAGGTGCGGCGGATAGTCGAGGGCGAGGCAGTTCTCGACCTTCTCGCGGATCACGCCCGCCTCGTTCCAGGCGGCGATCACGATCGACACCTTGGGCAGGTGGAGAGGCTCCGTCGGGAGGCGTCGGTCCCGGCCGCCCCCGAGGTAGCGCAGGTCGGCACGGAAGCCCTCCCAGGCGTCGAGGAGGACGAGGGCGAGCGGATAGGTCAGGTAGGTATGGAGCAACCCGACCGCACAGATCCAGAACACCGCCGCCGCCATCGAACGCCCCCCCGGGCGAAAGCACTTCGCAAGGTGCGTGCCCGGCGCCTTCGGGCGATACGCCTCCGGAGGGGCGAGGAGGTCGCCGTGCACCGTCCGGCGATGTGACGCCGCGGAGCCCGCCGGGGAAGGAAATTCCCCTCGCCGGCCCGCCGCCCGGGAGGCGATTGCGCCGTCCTTTCAGAACGTTTCAAATGCTTTTTCCGGAGGGCCGGGGCCGAATCCCGTAGAGGCTCGCGCCCAGGAGGAACCCCATGCTTCGATCCACGTCGCTACTCGCATTCGCCCTCGCCATCGCCCTCTCGGGCTGCGGCGGCACGGACAAACCGGACGGCTCGGGTGGCTCCGGGGGCGCCGCAGGCGCAGGAGGCAGCGGCGGCACAGGCGGGACGGGAGGCAGCGGCGGCACCGGGGGCCAGCAGGAGAACATCGAGCGGGTGGAGGTGGATGTCGACCCCGACCTGATCTGCGCCGGCGACTGCCTGCACCTCGACGAGGGCGCGACCGTGCAGCTCGTGGCGATGGCGTTCGGCGCCGGCGATGAGCCCGTGGACGACGTCACGTTCACCTGGTCCAGCAGCGACGAGGCGGTCGCGACCGTCGACGAGAACGGCCTGGTCACCGGCATCTCCTCGGGCGCAGCGCAGATCAGCGCCGCGGCCGGAGGCAAGCAGGGGACGATCGGGGTGCAGGTGGGCGCCCAGCAGGTGATGTCGATCCGCGCGTTTCCGGAGAACACCGACGGCGAGCCCGTGGTGGTCACCGGCAAGTGGGCGCCCGTGTCGGTCACCGCGTTCGCCGACGGCTGGGGCATGGCGCCGGTCTTCGACGCGACGTTCGAATGGACGGCGTCGTCGGAGTCGGTGGAGGTGAGGGAGGGCGCGCGCTCCGAGGACGGATCGGTGCGCTTCGAGCTGCGGGCGGCCGAAGCCGGCGCGTTCACCGTCTCGTTCACCAGCCCCGGGTCGGCGGAGGAGGTCGAGGGCGTGGTCACCCTCCAGGTGATCGAGCCCACCGTGGCCCCCGGTGCGTTCCCGTTCGCGAGCATCGCGGTCGGCGGCGAGGTCGCCTGTGGTCTCGGCGCAGGCGGCGAGCTCTCCTGCTGGGGCTCGAACTTCAACGGCCAGCTCGCCCTGGGCGAGGAGACGCTCCCCGAGCCACACCCGGTGGCGCGCCCGGGCGCCCTGCCCTTCGCGCGGCTCTCGCTCGGCCAGACGTCGAGCTGCGCGGTGGACGCCGACGGGATCGCCTCCTGCTGGGGCGAGAACTTCTGGGGCCAGGCCGGCCTCGGCGACGACGACGAGCCGGTTTTCATGTGCACGCTGCCGTCGCCTGTGGCGGGCGGTCACGCCTTCACCTCGATCTCCGCGGGGTTCGGTCACTCCTGCGGCGTGGACGATGCGGGCGCCGCGTGGTGCTGGGGCAACAACCAGGACGGCCAGCTCGGCCTCGGCGCCGGCGCGCCCGATCACACGAGGGCGCCGGCGGCGGTCGAGGGCGGACACGTCTTCACCCGGATCCGCGCAGGGAACGCCGTCTCGTGCGCCCTCGACGGGGACGGAAAGGCCTGGTGCTGGGGCGCCCCCTATGCGCCGCTCGGATCCGATCGCGGCGGGGACTTCAGCCCGGCGACCGAGCCGATCCCGGTCGCGGGCGACCACACCTTCGTGGCCCTCGAGGTCTCGTTCTCCCACGCCTGCGGGATCGACGACGAGGGTTCCGCGTGGTGCTGGGGCGACAACACCTCCGGGCAGCTCGGCATCGGCCGCGACGAGCCGATCGTCGCGGAGCCGGCGTTGGTGTCCGGCGGCCACGCCTTCGCCGGGCTGGCGCTGGGCGCGTCCCATACCTGCGCCGTCGACCTCGCCGGCGCTGCGTGGTGCTGGGGCGGAAACCAGAGCGGCTCGCTCGGCGACGGCGGCCTCGCCGCCTCCGCGGCGCCCGTCCAGGTGATCGGCGATCTCTCCTTCGAGTCGATCGCCGCCGGCGGCAGCACCACCTGCGGCGTGACCGCCGACGGCTTCGGCTACTGCTGGGGCTCGTCTGGCGCGGGGCAGCTCGGCAGCGGCCTGATGGGTACGATGCGGCCCCTCCCCACGGCCATCACCAAGGGAACCTGCGAATGGTGCGTGCAGTGAAGCACTGGCTCGTCCCCGCCGTCATGGCGGTCTTCGCGGCGGCGTGCAGCGAGAGGTCGCCGGCCCCGGGCGGGGACGCGAAGCATCCCGACCCGCCCGTGGAGCGGGAGCTGCGCACCGACTGGAAGCAGGCCGGCATCGGAGAGGCGTTCTCCCTCGCGGTGGCGGACTTCGATGGCGACGGCACCGCCGATCTCGTTGTGGGTGGCAGGCGGGTGAGCCTCGTCCGCCCGGACGCCCCCGAGCCCGCGTGGCGCGCGGGTTGGGCCCCGTCGGCGGAGGACTCGGTCCTCGCCAACGGCGAGAACGACTGGGCCTCGACGCTGGCGGTCGTGCCCCGGGTGGATGCGCCTCCCGCGATCCTGGCATGCAACAGCAAGGGCGACGCCTACCTCTTCGACGGCGGCACGGGCGCGACGCTCTGGCACGTGTCGTTGGACGTCGAATTCCCCTACTGCGAGTCGGTCGCGCTGTTCGGCGCCGACGACGCCCCGCTCTTCTTTCCCCGATACGGCGCGTCTGCGTGGTCCCCGATCACCGGGGAGAAGGCCTGGACGGCCGACCTCCCCCGTGGCCCCTCCTTCGTCTCCGCCGCCCGCCGCGCGGGAGAGGCGCCGGGCCTCGTCGCGCTCACGGAGGGCGTCGGCGAAGACGTGAAGCCTGCTGCCGGGACGTTCGCCGCGAAGGCGTCGAAGGAAGAGATCCCGCCGGCGATCCACGTCTTCGCCGCAGACGGCAGCCTCCTCTGGCGCGCGGTCTTCGAGCAGACCGACGCCCCCGCCGACGCCGCCGTCGCCGATCTGGAGGGCGACGGGACGGACTCGCCCGTCGTCGCCTTCTTCGACGGGCGAGTGCGAGCATACGACACCAAGGGTGAGGTGCTCTGGGAGCAGACTCTCGCTCCCTTCGGCAAGGATTCGTCGCGCACCTACCTCCAGGCCCTCCTGGCGCGTGACGCCGACGGCGACGGCCGCAGCGAGGTCTTCGCGGTGGCATCGGACGTCCGCTCCGGCAACGACGGCACCGGCCCCGGCATGGTCATCGCGCTCTCTTCTGCAGGGGAGGAGCTGTGGCGTCAGCCATTCACGCGCAACGTGGAGCACGCCTCCCTCGCTCGCCTGAACGGCGAGGACGTGCTTCTCCTGGGGGTGGGCCCCCGCGATCGCGTCACGAAGGGCGAGGCCCTCGCGATCCGGCTCGCGCCCGACGCGACCATCCGGATCGCGGCGCAGGTCGCCACGCCCCACACCGTCTATTCGATGGCGGCCATCCCCGACCCCGGCGGCGACCTGCTGGCGATCGGCGGGATCGACGGAACGCTGCGGGTCGTGATCGCGGCGAACGGCGCGCCGGCGTGGCGGCAGCACCTGTCGAGCTGGATCCAGGCGATGACGACGGTGAAGGCGCCCGGCGGCGACTGGGTCGTGGTGGGCGACGAGTTCGCGAACCTCGCGGCGGTGGACGAGGCGGGGAACCTGCGCTGGTCCCACCGGATGGAATCGAAGATCACCGGGCAGACCATGGCCCTTGCCGCAGGCGACCTCGGCGACGACGACGTCTCGATCGCCGCAGGCGCGCTCGTGCTGGACGACCGCGGCGCGGGCCTGGTGGAGATCCTCTCCCTCGAGGGGAGGCGGCGCAGATCCGCGTTCCTGCCCGGCTACCCCGTGGCCCTCGCGGTGGCCCCCGGCCCGGACGTCCCCACCCTGCTCGCCGTGCTGAGCCCGGGTCCCGGCGAGACCGACTGCCACCTCACGGCCCTCGCGGGCGCCGACCTCATCGCTGGCTGGAGCGTGCCGCTGTCGCCCTGCATCCGGGCCGACCTCGAGGTGGGCGACCTCGACGGCGACGGCGAGGCGGAGTATCTGGTGCGGGTGGAGCCGCCGATGGGCGAGTCGTCGTTCGTCGTCCTCGTCGGCCAGGACGGCGAGCTCCTGGACTTCCACCAGGAGTCACTGGAGCGCAGCCTTTGGGCGAAACCCGTCGCCGGCGGGATCCTCTCGGGCGGCGCGGCGATCGGCAGCCAGGGCTTCGTCTCCTTCCGGCCGATCGGCGCGACCTCCCGCGAGGGATGGCGGGTGTTGCTGCCGTCGAAGACCGACGACTCGCACCCCATCGGCACTCCGCTCCCTGGCAACGCCGAGGCGGCGGCCCTCGTGCCCGATCTGGACGGCGACGGCGTCGACGAGATCGCCGTCTCGACCGCGGCCAACGACGTCCTCCTCCTCGACGGCGCCAGCGGCGAGCGGCGGTGGGCCCTGAACCTCGAGCCGGCGGCGGTGCCGTTCCCCGAGAAGCACCTCGGCGGACCGATCGCGTACCTGCCGGGGGAAGGCGACCTCCCTCCGGCGCTCGTCGTGACCCAGCGCTCCGAGCACCGCTCCCGCTCGCGGATCTTCGCGGTGTCGCTCGAGGGCGCGCTCCTGGGCTCGGTGCCCACCGACGCCGAGACGGTCGCCCTCGCCGTCGCGGCCCGAGCCGACGGCACGCCGGCGGCCGTGGTCGCCGCGGGACACAGCACCTACTCCGTGCGCACGTACGAGGCAGCAGAATGATCCGCCACCCGGCCGCCGTCCTCCCCGCCCTCCTCCTCGCCGCCGCCTGCGGCTCCTCGAAGCCGGACGCCGGCAGCGAGGGAGGGAAGCCGCCAGCGGCCGAGCCTTCGTGGGAGGGCGTGTCCGTCTACCAGCCCTTCGCGGTCCGCACCTTCGGCGAGGTCTCGCAGCTCCGCTGGGGCCGCTTCGGCCCGCAGGGAGAGGCGCGCCTCGCGATCGCCGGCCGCTCCGTCCTCGTCGCCGACGGCGAGGGCGTCGCCGCGTGGCGGGCCGAGTGGAACCCGGACGACGAGGACGGCGCCTTCATGGGCGGCCTCGCGGTGGGCCTCGAGCTCCTCGATCCCGACGGGGATGGGGTGGACGATCTCGTCGCGGTGAACGACTACGGCGAGGTGCACCGCCTGAACGGCGCCGACGGCACGCACCGCTGGAGCGCTTCGATCGAGCAGGGCGCGGCGATGGCGCAGACCGTCCTCTTCGGCCAGGCCGATTCCCCGGCGCTGTTGCCGAGCTTCTCGCGCCAAGTGCTCGACGCCGCCACGGGAACGCCCCGCTTCTCGCTCTCGGTCAAGGGGCTGCCGGTGCTGGGGACCTCCGCGCGGGCCGAAGGGCCGGGCTCGCTCCTGCTCCTCGCCATCGACCGCGCCAGCGTCGGCGCGGACGACGCCGACCTCCACGTTCTCGACGGCAACGGAGCGGTGATCCACTCCCGATCCTCCGGCGCGTTCGTCCTCGGCCTGGGCGCGGCGGACCTCGACGGGGACGGCGTCGAGACGATGCTGGCAGGGCTGCCGGAGGGGACCCTCCTCGCGTTCGACTCCGACGGGACCGAGCGCTTCCGCCAGTCCTTCTCCCTCGGCGGCGATGCGGATCCCGCGTACACCTACGTCGACGCGATCGCCTCCGTCGACCTCGACGGCGACGGGAAGGAGGAGATCCTCTTCGCCCTCGTCGAGCACCTGCGCCCCGAGCTCACCCACCTCGTGGCGGCGACGAGCGCCGGGCAGGAGCTGTGGCGCCTCCCGCTGGGCCGGATCGCCTTCGACATCCGGGCTTCGCCCGACTTCGCCGCCGTCGCCATCGGCGAGCAGGCGTTCGGCGCACCCGGCGAGGTGGCGGGCGTCGAGCTCTCCATGGAGGGGGCCAGCGTCTCCTGGCGGCACGGCTCGCCCTACTTCGTCACCGACCTGGAGCTCGGTCCCGATGGCGTCGTCCTCGCCGGAGGGATCGACGGCAGGATCCGCGGGTACGCGAAGGCCGACGGCTCTCCCGCCGAGGTGCGCGCCCTCGGCCAGTACTCGACCCAGGCGGTTGCGGCGGTTGGCGACAAGACCTTCGCCGGCGATGGCGCCGGCGAGTTCGCCCTCTATGACGCCGACGGCGCGCGCATGTGGAGCCGGCCCATCGTCCTGGACGGGATCGGGACCTCCGTGGCCGCGCTGGCGGTCGGCGACGCCCTGGTGGCGGTCGGCGTCAGCCCCTATTCGGGCCTCGACGCCACGACGGTGCAGGCGTTCTCCCCAGCGGGTGAGACGCTCTTCGTCGCCCGCCACCGACTCGCCCCCGGCGCGGCGACCGTGGCGGACGGGAGGATCGCCGTCGCCTTGCATGGCGAGATCCCCTCCGACGCTTGCAGGTTGGCCGCCCACTCCCCGGACGATGGCGCCCTGGCGTGGGAGCTCCCCTTGCGCCCATGCGTCTGGATCTCCCTCGCGGCCGGCGACGTCGACGACGATGGCGAGGACGAGATCGTCGTCACCGCCTTCTCCTACGACTACCCGCCGTACGTCGCGCTCGTGGGGAGCGACGGCGCCCTCCGCTGGATGCGCGAGACGTCCGAGGTCCCGATGTGGGCCGGGATCGCGCCGGGCTTCGTCGCCTTCGGCGGCGGCATGGGCACCGACGGCGTCGTCGTCTCCCTCGATCCGGGCACCGGCGACACGCTGTGGTCGACGGCGCTGCCGTCGATCCCGGATCCGGAGGATCCGCGGAAGAAGCTGACGGCGCACTCGGCCGGGGGCGCGGTCGTGCCGGCGCCGGGCGGCGGGTCGGCGGCGGGAGTCGCCGCCGTGTCTGCCGACGGGCGGGTGTTCTACCTGCGCGCGGATCGGGGCGGGATCGAGTGGAGCCGGGCCGTGGAGTCCGATCGCGCGCGGATCTCCAGCGGGCGCTACGAAGGAGGCCCCATCGCCGTGGCGCCCGCCACCGCGGACGAGCCGTCGCTGATCGTCGCGAGCCAGGTGACGCGCTACCTGATCCGGACGGCCGCCCTGGCCCTCTCCCTCGAGGGCGAGGTGAAGGCGGCATTCGAGCTGGAGGGTTCGGTCCGCGCCGTCGCCGTGGGGACGGACGCGTCGGGCGCCCGCCGCGTCGCCGCCGCCACCGCCCTGGGCGTCACGTCCTTCGGTGTGAAGCGCGCCCGATAGCGAACGCTGCTATCCTCCGAGGAGACCCGGAGCGGCAGTTGGTGATCGCAGGCGGCACGTCGTCCCACAGGACCCCCTTCTTCGGCAGGACCCGCGAGCAAGCGTTTCTCGCCGCGCAGCTCGACGCAGGTTCGCACCTCGTCACCGTCGCCGGCCCCTCGGGAATGGGCAAGACCCGGCTCGCCCGGCAGGTGACGGCCCGGGTCGAGCCGCGGTTCCGGGACGGCGGAGGCGCCTGGTTCTGCGATCTCGCCGCCGCCCGCAGCGCGGCGGACCTCCAGGCTGCGGTGGCGGGCGCCCTCGACATCCCGCAGCGGCAGGGGCCGCAGCTCGCCCGGGCCATCGCCAGCCGGGGGCCGCTGCTCCTGATCCTCGACAACCTGGAGCACGTCGCGCGGCAGGCGTCGCAGGTCCTGGGCGACTGGCTGGATCACGCCGCCGAGCTGCAGATCCTCGTCACCTCCGTGGTGCCCACGGGCATGGACGACGAGGTCGTCTTCGAGCTCGGCCCCCTCGAGGCCGAGGACGCCGTGGCGTTCTACCTGGAGCGGGCGAGCCGCGTCCAAGCGGGCCGCGCGTTCCCGCCGATCGAGCAGGCGGCGGTGGGAGAGCTGGTCGCGCGGCTCGATCGGATCCCCCTCGCCATCGAGCTCGCCGCGGCCCGGGCGAGGGTCCTCCCGCCCCGCGCCCTCCTCGCCCGGATCGGCGAGCGCTTCGAGCTGCTCCAGTCCGGCCGTTCCGGACGACACGGTTCGCTCTCTCGCGCGCTCTTGCTCTCATGGGACCTCCTGGGCGAAGCGGAGCAGCGCGCCCTCGCCATGCTCTCGGTCTTCGTGGGCGGCTTCTCCCTCGAGGGCGCGGAGGCGCTGCTGGGGCCTGGCGAGGACACCCTCGCCCTCCTGGATTCGCTGCGCGCGATGGCGCTGATCCAGGCAGCCGACTCCGAACCGCGCCGGTTCACCCTCTACGAGAGCGTCCGGGAGTTCGCCGGCATCCGCCTCGACGCCCTCGGCCTCCGCGCCGAGACGCTCGAGAGGCATGCCGCGTATTTCGTGACGGAGGGAGAGCGGCAGGCGAGGATCGCCGAGGGCCCCGAGGCCCCGTCGGCCGCGAGGTGGCTGGTCGCGGAGCGCGACGACCTGGCCGCCGCCCACCGGCGCTGCGCGGACGAGCGCGGCGATCCGGAGGCCGCCGCCCGGATCGGCCTGGCCCTCGCCGTGATCCTCGGGAAGCAGGGGCCGCCGGCCCTCGAGGTCGAGCTCCTCGACTCCACGGTCCTGGCGGCGCGGCGGAGCGGCGATCGGAGCCTCCTCGCGAAGGCGCTGCTCGCCCGCGCGGTGGCGACCAAGCGACACGGCGTCCTGCAAGACGCCCGCGCCCTCCTGGACGAGGGGCTCGCCGTCGCCCGCGCCGCCGGGTCGCTCGCCGACGAGGCCCGCATCCTGGTGGAGTCCGGGGCGGTCGGCTCTCGCACTGGAGAGCTCGAGCGCGCGGAGGGAGAGCTCCACACCGCCCTCTCGATCGCCCGCGATCTCCCCGATCCCCTCATCGAGGGCACGGCCCACCACATGCTGGGCGCAGTGGAGGAGGCGCGAGGTTCGCTGGAGGCGAGCGCGGCCGCCTTCGATCGGGCCCTGCGCATCTTTCGCCGGTGCGGCCACCTGCGGCTGGAGGGCGTCGCGCTCCTCAGCCTGGGCGCCGTCTGGTCCGGCCTCGCCCGCTTCCGGGACGCGCGGCGGGTGCTCCACGAGGCGGCGGACGTCTTCGCGAAGCTGGAGGACCGCGCCTCCGTCGCCAACGTGTGGATGAACCTCGGCAGCGTGGATCTCACGGCCGGCAGGCTCGACGACTCGGAGGCCTGGTCCATGCGCGCCCTGGTTGTCGAGCGGGAGATCGGCAACAGGCGCTTCGAGGGGCTGGCCATCGGCAACCTCGGCCTCGTCTCCCTCGAGAGGGGCGAGACCCTCCTCGCCGAGCAGCGCCTGGGCGAGGCGGTGGCGATCCTCCAGGAGAGCGGCGAGAAGCGCTTCCACGCGATCAACCTCTGCTTCCTCTCGGTTGCCGAGGCGCTCCTGGGGAAGGCCGCCGAGGCGCGGGCCGACTTCGAAGAGGCGCGCTCCTACTTCGCCGCCTTCGGCGATCGACCGAGCCTGCAGATGATGGAGGTCCTGGAGGGCATGCTCGAGCTCGCCGCCTGCCGCAGGCTTCGGGTCGAGGGCGAGGACGCCGAGGCCGACGCCCTCGAAGCGCAGGTGCGCGAGCGGCTGGCGCGGGCCCGCGGGGACGACGTCGCCCACACGGAGAGCCTCTTTCTCTCCATCCGTCTCCTCGAGAAGACCCTCGCGAGGCGCGAGGTCGCCGCAGACGAGCCCGCCACGGCGGCGACGGAGCGCGCGCTGCGGATCGGGCCAGAGGCGGCGTGGTTCGAGCTGGACGGCAGCGAGCGCGTGGATCTCTCCCGGCGAGGCGCGGTGCGGCGGCTCTTTCACGGCCTCGTGGAGCAGCGGCTCCTGGCGCCTGGCGTGGGCCTCGGCCTGGACGCGCTCTTCGGGCTCGGATGGCCCGGGCAATCCATCCATCCGGACGCCGCCGCCACCCGCGTCTACAGCGGCATCCGCACGCTGCGATCCCTGGGGTTGTCGGAGGTGCTCCTCCGCCACGCAGACGGCTACCTCGTCGATCCCTCGCTGCCGATCTCCCGCTCCCCGGGGCGCCTCGCCGCGGGCTGACGCGAGCCGGATCTCACCGGCCAGAGGTCACGGAGCCCTCCAGCGCACGCAGCTTCCCGGCGCCGATCCCCTTCACCCGCCGCAGGTCGTCCAGGCTGCGAAAGGGTCCATGCTCGTCCCGATGCGCCGCGATCCGGCGGGCGAGGCCGGGGCCGATGCCCGGCAGGGAGCGCAGCTCGTCGACGTCTGCGCGGTTCACGTCGACGGGGATCCCCATGAGCAGCGCGGCTGCGCCGCCGGGCCTGCGCGGGCACGTCGCGCCTCTACAAGGCGACGGGCAGGTGAGGAGACGGGTGCGGCCCCTGTCGGGATCGACCGACTCGAGGCGGGCGGCGTCCTCGCAGGGATCCGGGACCTCGATCGGCCGCGGCGCCGGTCGAAACCCCAGCGCGACGATCCCCGCGAGCAAAGCCATCGCCGCCATGCATGCCCTGGTGTTCACCAGCGCCTCCCAGAGAGAGCCCGATCGTGGGGGGTGCGCTTGCACGGGAGGCATCGGTCGGCCGACCGATTCCTCACAGGGTCCCTGTCAGAGCCGCTCGATCGCCTCGCGGTCGAGCCCGAGGAAGTACAGCGCACGATCGAGCGCGCCCACGTCGAGCGTGGCGTCCGCCGCCTCCCGCAGCGCCGCCTTCGCCCGGTACGCAACGCCGAGGCCCGCCGCGATCACCATCGGCCGGTCGTTCGCGCCGTCCCCCACCGCGACGGTCGCGTCGAGATCCACGCCCAGCTCCGCGGCGAGCTCTCCGAGGATCTCGGCCTTGCGGGCGGCGTCCACGATCGGCCCCTCCAGCCTCCCGGTGAGCCTCCCCTCCTTCGACTCGAGCGCGTTGGACCACGCGCCGTCGAGGCCGAGCCGCGCTTCGAGGGCCCGTGCCGCCAGCGTGAAGCCGCCGCTCGCCACCGCCACCCGGAGGCCGAGGGACTTGAGGGAGCGGACGAGGCGCTCGGCGCCGTCGTTGAGCGGCAAAGACGCCGCGATCCGATCGAGGACCTCGACGCGAAGGCCCGCGAGCAGCGCCACCCGCCTGGTGAGGGACTGGGCGAAGTCCAGCTCGCCGCGCATCGCCTGCTCGGTGATCCGGGAGACCTCCTCCACCACGCCGTGTGCCCGCGCCAGCTCGTCGATCACCTCGATGCGCAGGAGCGTCGAGTCCATGTCGAAGACGGCGAGTCGCTTCGGCAGGTCGAGCACCGACTCCGGCTGCAGCGCGGCGTCGAAGCCCTCGCGGCGCGACTGCTCGAAGAGCCGCGCCTTGATCGCAGGGGCGTCCGCCTCCGGCAGCGCGATCCGCCACTCGAGCGCTTCGGGAGAGCCCGGGGAGAGGACCTTGGCCTCACCCGGGCGGAAGCCGATCCCCCCCGCAACGATCGGCGCGAGCGATCCGGCGGCGCCGGGGTGGATGCAGGTGAGGACGAAGCGGCGGTCGCTGGACATCGGTGCTCCGAACGGGAGCGGGAAGACGTAGCATCCCCCGCGGCACACGGTCGAGCGCCCCGTCGCCCTGGAATCCCCCGCCCGCGACGATTAGGATGCGCCGCCGCCGCCACCCCCGGGCGATCGGCTTCAACAGGACTCGACGACATGACCCTCCCCACCATCCTCCTCGACGGCGAGACCCTGCAGCTCGCGCAGCTCGAGGCGATCGCCAACCGCCGGGCCCGCGTGGCCCTCGCCCCAGCAGCCCAGGAGCGGCTGAGGACGGCCCGTGCCCTCGTCGACGAGATCGCCGCAGGCGACGCCGCCGCGTACGGGATCAACACAGGGTTCGGCACGCTGGCCGAGGTGCGGATCGCCAAGGGCGATCTCAAGCAGCTCCAACGCAACCTCATCCTCAGCCACGCCGCCGGCGTGGGCGAGCCGCTCCCGCCGGCCGAGACCCGCGCGCTGATGACCCTGCGCGCGAACGTCCTCGCGAAGGGGCACTCGGGCATCCGCCCGGAGACGGTGGATCTCCTCCTCGCCATGATCGACCGCGACGTGCTCCCGGTGGTCCCGTCCCGCGGTTCGGTCGGCGCGTCGGGCGACCTCGCCCCGCTGGCCCACCTCGCCCTCACCGTGATCGGCGAAGGCGAGGCGGTGTTCGACGGACGGCGGATGCCCTCGCGGGAGGCGCTGCAGAAGGCGGGCCTCGTGCCCGTGGTGCTCGAGGCCAAGGAGGGCCTCGCCCTCATCAACGGCACCCAGGCGATCTGCGCCGTGGGGGCGCCTGCGGTGCAGCGGGCCTCGCGGCTCCTCGAGATCGCCGACGTGGCCGGCGCCATGACGGTCGAGGCGATGCTCGGCTCGCACAAGCCCTTCATCCCGCAGATCCACGCGGTGCGGCCGCAGCCGGGGCAGGTCGACTGCGCCGCCAACCTGCGCCGCCTCCTCCAGGACAGCGAGATCGTGGTCTCCCACGCCGGCTGCTCGAAGGTGCAGGATCCCTACTCGCTGCGCTGCATGCCCCAGGTGCACGGCGCCGCCCGCGACGGCGTGCGCTTCGCCCGCGAGGCCCTCGCCATCGAGATCAACTGCGGCACCGACAACCCGCTGGTCTTCGCCGACGAGAAGCTGATCGTCTCCGGCGGCAACTTCCACGGGCAGCCGGTGTCCCAGGCTTGCGACATGCTGGCCATCGCGGTGACGCAGCTCGCGGCCATCTCGGAGCGGCGGGTGGAGCAGCTCGTCAACCCCACCCTCTCGGGCCTGCCACCGTTCCTCACCGAGAACTCGGGCCTCAACTCCGGCTTCATGATCGCGCAGGTCACCGCCGCCGCGCTGGTGGCGGAGAGCCGCGTCCTCTGCCACCCGGCGTGCGTGGACTCGATCCCGTCGTCGGCGGGCCGCGAGGATCACGTGTCCATGGGGATGGGCGCCGCGCTCAAGGCCCGCCAGGTGGTGGAGCACGTGCGCTCCGTGCTGGCGATCGAGCTGCTCGCCTCGGCCCAGGCCCTCGACATGCGCAAGGGTCTCCGCCCTGGCGCCGGCGTCGCGGCGGCCCACGAGGTGATCCGCTCGGAGATCCCCCACATGGAAACCGACCGTGAACTCCACCTCGACATCGCCGCGGTGAGCCGGATGATCGACGACGGCCGCATCCTCGACGCGGTGGAGCGCGCCGTACCCCGCGCGTAAAGGCGTCTCCCGCGCACGGGCGACGCCGCACCTGCGCGCGTAGGATCAACCCAGGGGCAGGGGCCCTGCCCTGAGCCAGTCGACGCTCTCGCCCACCGGCTCGAAGCCGAGGGCGCCGTAGATCCGCCTGGGGTTGCCGTCGCGCCTCGCCGTGAGCCCCACCGTCGCGCAGCCCCTGTCGCGGCACACGGCGGCGGCGGCCGCCACCAGCGCCGACGCCACCCCGCGGCGGCGCTGCCGCGGCACCGTCCCCACGTCGGCGATGAAGCCCACGCCGGCGCTGCAGCGCAGCAGGAGCGATCCCACCACGTCGCCGCCGGTCGTCACGGCCGCCAGGAACTCGGCCTTGCCGACACGCATCTGGCGCAGGGCGAGGACGTCCATCTGCCTGGAGACCTCGGCGCCGTACCAGGGCTCCTCCCGCCGCACCAGATCCTGCCCGACGGCCACGGCCTGGAGGAGCGCGTCGTCCTCCGGATCGACGAGGAGCAGCTCGAGGCCGAGGGGGATCGGCGGCGAAGGCAGCGGCCCCTCGAGGGCCATCGCCACGCAGACCTGGCGGCTGAAACCCAGGGGGAGGAGCAGCGCGTCCAGGTGGCGCACCGTCGCGGCGTCCCGCGCCACAAGCCGCAGATGCCTCGCCATGCCGCTGCCCGGCGCGTCGCAAGCCCGCCGGAGCTGATCCAGCGTGGGCCTCCCCCGCACGTCGCGCAGGCCGTTCACGTCGTAGATCAATGGCAGCGAAGGATCGCGAAGGATGTGCGCGAACGGCGTCGTCGTGACGCGGCAGCCCACCGAGAGGAGCTCGTCCTCCGCCCGGAAGATCATCTCGGCGACGTCGGCCTCGCGCGGCTCCCCCGCTCCGGCGTTGACCATGCTTCCCTCCAGTTGGCCCGCGAACCATGGCGGGGCCCGGTACCAGGCGCAAGCACGCCCGCCTCTCCGAGTGCCCGAACGCCGACTTTTGGCGGCCCCTTCGGCATGGTAGGGATCAGGCTCTTTCGCCGCGTCGGGCGTCCGGTTTCGCTTTCGGCCTCGCCCTCATCCCGCGGCCTCCCGAGGGAGTGACCGATGATCGACGATCGCCTCGAACGAGGAGCGACACCGGACTCCACCGCCGACGCGGCGGCGCCGAACGTGGCGGTGGGGATGGAAGCGCCGCCGAACGTCGCCGTGTCCATCCCGGCGCTCGGCGCCGCGGAGGCGACGGACGCCAAGCGGCGGATCGCGCAGCTGGAGCGGGAGGTCCGCGCGGCCGGCGACTCCCCTTCGGCCGCGAGGCTCCTCCACGAGATCGGCAGGCTGTGGGAGGCGCAGCAGCCCAACCACCGCAACGCCGCCATCGCCTGGCAGAACGCCTTCCGCCTGGACCCGCGACACCTGCCCACCCTGCAGTCCGCCCGCCGCCTCTTCTCGCGGATCGGCAACTGGTCCCTCGTCGCGCAGCTCCTGGACGCGGAGGTGGACGCCACGCCGGCCCCCGCGGCGCAGTCCGCGCTCCTCTTCGAGAAGGGGCGGATCCTCGACGAGAAGCTCGCCCGCCACGCGGAGGCGAAGTCCTGCTTCGATCGGGCCCTGGAGCTCGATCCCGCGAACCTCGCGCTCCTCGCCCACCTCGAGTCGCGCCTGGCGACGGATCCGAAGGCCCTGGCCGCCGTGCGGCTCCGCCTGGCGGAGGCCGTCTCGGATCCCCACGCCTCGGCCCAGGCGCTGGCCGCAGCGGCCCTCCTCCTCGAGCCGACCGATCCCTCCCGGGCGCTGGAGCTCCTGCGCGCCGCCTTCGCCAAGGCGCCCGCCGACGCGGCGATCCGCGCGAGGCTCCGCGTGCACCTCGAGCGATCGGGTGAGCTAGACGAGCTGGTGGGCGTGCTCCAGGCCGAGCTGACCACGTGTGAGGGAGCGCCCTCCGACGCCGCGGCGATCTGGCATCGCATCGCCAGGCTGCATCTACGCCGGGATCGGGAGGACGACGCCGTCGACGCCCTCCTCGCCGCGCACCGCCTCGTCCCGGACGAGCCCCTGATCGCCTTCGAGCTGTCGCGCCTCTACGAGCTGCGCGAGGCCTGGGAGCCCCTCGCGGAGGTGCTGGAGACCCGCGCCGCCAGGGCCGCGGACGGCGCGGAGCGGGCGGCGCTGCTCGTGGAGCTGGCGACTCTCCTCGAGTCGCGGATGGATCGGCCCGACCGCGCGATGGAGCACTACCTCGCCGCCCTGCGCCTCTCGCCAGGGGATCCGGTCGCCCTCGCCGCCCTCGGCAAGCTGCAGCACCAGCAGGGGGACTGGGAGGGACTCCTGCGGACCTTCGAGTCCGAGGCGCTCTACGCGCGCGACTCCCGGCAGAAGGCGGCGCGCACCTTCCAGGCGGCGGTGATCCTCGAGGAGAAGCTCGGCCGCGTGGACGAGGCGATCGCGCGCCACGTCGGTGCGCTGCAGCTCTTCCCCGGCTACCTGCCCGCGCAGAAGGCGCTGATCCGGCTCTACACGAAGGAGGGGCGGCACGACGAGCTCGTCGCCATGCTCGAGCAGGATCTCGCTTCGCAGCGCGACGGCGAGCAACTCGTCTCCACCCTCGCCGAGATCGCCGAGGTGCAGGAGAAGCGCCTGTGCGATCCCGCCGCCGCCCTGCGCAGCCACCGGCGCATCCTCGAGATCGCGCCGGGCCACCTGCCCTCGATCCGATCGATGGCGCGGCTCGCGGAGGAGTCGAAGGATTGGGAGGCCTTCGTCCACGCCCTCGAGCTCGAGGCCGCCCACACCGGCGATCAGCGCCAGGTGCTCGTCCTGCTCCACCGCAGCGCCGAGGTCCTCGAGGACGAGATCGCCGACAGGCAGCGGGCGATAGACGCGTACCGCAAGGTCCTCGCCCTCGCTCCTTCGTACCTGCCCGCGCTGCGGGCGCTCGGCCGCATCTACGCGAGGCGCGGGATGTGGACGGAGCTGCTGGAGATGCACCGGCGGGAGGCGGAGATCGCCCCTTCCGCCTCCGCCGCCGCCTCCCTCGTGTACCAGGTAGCCGAGCTCTACGAGCACAAGCTCTGCGTGGAGGACAAGGCGATCGAGGCCTACCGCGAGGCTCTCTCTCTCTCTCCGTCGCACCTGCCCGCGATGCGCAGCCTCGCGCGGATCTACGCGAGCCAGGGCGCCTGGCAGAGCCTCGTCGACGTCATGATCATGGAGGCCGGCACCCGCACCGACGCCCGGGAGCGCGCGGCCGCGCTCTGCCGCGTGGCGGAGCTGCGCGAGGAGCGCCTCGACCAGCGGGACCAGGCGAAGGAGTCGTACGCCGAGGCGCTGCGGCTGGTCCCCGGACATCCCGCCGCCCTGCGCGCGCTCGATCGCCTCCACTCGATGGACGGCGAGTGGAGCGACGTGGCCCGGATCCTCGAGTGGACGGCGGCCTCCGCCGACGCAGCGCCGCGCGTCCGGGTCGACGCCCTCGCTCGGCTCGCCTCCCTGTGCCTGGACGCGTTCTCCGATCCGGCGCGGGCGCTGCGCTGGTGCGAGGCGGGCCTCGAGCTCGCGCCGACGGACCCGGCGCTCCTGCGGATCGCCGAGCGCATCCGGGCCGCCCAGGAGGATCCGGCGAGCCGCGCCGAGGCGCGCGAGCGACTGGCCGCCGGGATCGAGGACGGGCGCCTCGCCTCGGTGCTGCTCGTGCGGGCGGCGGAGGATCGGGCGGAGGCGGGCGCGCCGGACGCCGCGGCCCGCGCGCTCCAGCTCGCCGTCGACGCCGATCCCCGCAGCGAGCACGCGCGGGAGCTGCTGGAGGCGAGCCTCGATCCCGAGCGGGATCCGGTGGGCCTCGCCGTGGTGCTGGAGCGCCGCGCCGCTGCTTCGCACGATCCCGAGCTGCGCGCCGCGCTCCTCGTCCGGCTGGCGGGCCTCCGGCAGGAGCGCCTCGGCGACGCCGAGGGTGCCCTCGCCGCTTGCCGCGAGGCGCTGGCCCTCGCCCCCGGACACCTCGCCGCGCTGGACGGCGCCTGCCGGGCGGCGGAGGCGCTGGGAGACGCGCCGTCGCGGCTGGAGCTGCTGGTCGCCCGCGCGGCGGTGGAGCGCGATCCCGTGAACGCGGCCCGATCCCTGGCGATCGCCGGGACGATCCGCGAGGCCGACGATCCGGACGGCGCCCTCGACCTCTACCACCGGGCGGTGGAGCGCCTGCCGACGGAGCCGACCGCGGTCGCGCGGATCGAGGCGATCCTCGCCGCCAGGGGCGACGCCGCCTCGGTGGCGCGGCTGTACGAAGAGCGCGCCGCCCGGGAGTCGGACGCCCTGGCCGCCGCCGACGCGCTGGTGGCGGCGGCGCGCCTCCACCAGGATCACCTCGCCGATCCGACGAAGGCGGCGCGGCTCCTCGACGAGGCCCTCGCGCGCAACCCTGAGCATCCGGAGGGCCTCGAGCGCCGAGGCGCTGCGGCGGAGGCGCGGGGCGAGACCCGCGAGGCCATCGCCGACTTCGCCGCCCGCCTCCGCCTCGGTGGCGATCCCCTCTCCCTGGCGCCGCTCCACCTGCGCCTCGCGCGCCTGCACGCTGCGTCGGGCGAGACCGGCAGGGCACTCACCCACCTGCAGTCCGCGCTCGCCGCGGATCCGTCGCTGGCGGAGGCGCTGGCGCTGCAGGCCCGCCTGCACGTCGAGGCGCGCAACTGGGCGGGGGCCGTCGAGGCCCTGCGGCGCCTGGCCGATCGGGAGACCGATCCCGCCTCGCTCGCCGCGATCCATGGCGACCTCGCTCGGATCCACGAGGAGGGGATGGGCGACCTCGAGGGCGCCGCCGGCTGGCTCGAGCGCACGCTGGGCTCGGCGCCGGACGACGTCCGCACCCTCGAGCGGCTCGCCAGGCTCTACGAGCGGGCGCGCAACCTCCCCAAGCTCGTGGCGTCCCTCGAGCGGTGGTCGGTGGCCCTCGTGAAGAGTGGCCAGCCGGATCGCGGGGCGGGCGTCCTCGCCAGGGCCGGCACCATCTTCGCCGGCCCGCTGCGGGATCCGATCCTCGCCGTGCAGTGCTTCCGCCAGGCGCTGGACTGGAGCCCCGACGACGGCGAGATCCGCACCGCCCTCGCCCACCTCTACGCCGCCGATTCGAAGTTCCAGGAGCTGGCGGTGGACGAGTACCGCCTCGTCCTCGGCTGCGGCGCGCCGAAGGCCGAGACCTTCCGGGCCCTCTATCGGATCTGGGAGACCCAGGGGAGCCGCGATCGCGCGTTCATGGCGTCGTCGGTGCTCCATGCCCTCCGCAGCGCCGATCAGGCGGAGGCGGCGTTTCACGCTCAACACCATGGCCTGCGACCGGCGATGCCCTCCGGCTCCCTCCCGCCGGACGAGCTCGACCGCTGCCTGGCGCTCCCGGAGGAGCGCTCGCCCCTCGCGGCGATCGCCGCCGCCCTCGCGGAGCCCCTCGCCCGCGCGATCGGCGCCAGGCTCGACAACCTCGAGGTGGAGCGGGACGACCGGCTCAAGGCCGATCACCCACTGCGCCGCCAGCTCGATCGGATCCTGGAGGGCGTGGGCGTCAACCCGGCCGCCATCCCGATCTACACGTCGCCCCGGTCGATCGTCGCCGAGGTGGCGCTCGCGGACGGGCCGGTGCTGGTGGTGGGACGCGACTTCACCTCCCGCTTCCAGAAGCGCGAGCAGGCGTTCCTGCTGGGCCGGGTGGCGTGGATGGTCCGGCAGGGGTCGGGGTTCTGGGCGCGGTTCTCGCCCGCGACCCTCGCCGATCTACTGGGCGCGGCGGTGCGCCTGGTGGAGCCGGGCTTCCTGGGGATCGGCGCGCCTGACGACGAGGCGGTGAAGCGGCTGGGCAAGGCCCTCGGCCGCCGCGGCCGAAAGTCGCTGGAGGCGCCGGTGGCGCGGCTCCGCGAGGAGAAGTCCACCGAGACGGCGGCCGACCTGATCCGCGCCGGGCGCCGCTCGGCCGATCGCGCGGGCCTGCTCTTCAGCGGCGATCTCCCTGCGTCGATCGGGCTCCTCCTCCGGGGAAGCGGCGCCGAGCTCCGGCTCGACTCGGCCGAGGCGGTGGCGGAGGCGATCGAGGGCAGGGACGACGTGGAAGAGCTCCTGCGGTTCTCGGTCTCCGAGGAGCACTTCCGCCTGCGCAGCGGCCTGCGGATGGGCCTCTCCTGACGAGCCCGTCTACTCCACGCGGATGACGTACGCCGCCGGGAGCCGCTCGAGGAGCTGCGCGAAGGCGGCCTCGACGTGCTGCGGCGAGCGCCCCTCCAGGGTGAGCTTCACCTTGTGGTCCGGATCGTCGATGCGCGGGTAGCTCCCCAGGGCGACGTCGGGGTTCTCGGCGGCCACCCGATCGAGGATCGCCGCGATCGCCGCCTCGCCCTCCCGCAGGTAGACGCAGCGCAGGTGGAACGGCGCCCCCCGGTAGCGGTCCGCGATCCCGGCGAGGTGCATGCGGAAGAGCTCCGGCACGCCGGGCAGGAGGAAGATCTCCCGGACCTCCGCCACGGGGTACCAGCTCCGCGACGATCGAACGAGGGTCGCGCCCCGCGGCACGTTGGCGAGGCGGAGCGCCTCCTCGGTGAGGGAGCCGCCGAAGTGCCGCCGCACCAGCGCCTCGATCTCGGGATCCCGCACCACGTCGACGCCCAGCCCCTTGGCCACCCCTGCCACGGTGAGGTCGTCGTGGGTGGGTCCGATCCCGCCCGACGTGAAGATCGGACGGTAGCGCCCCAGGCAGGCCTGCACCGCCCATGCGATCTCGTCGACGTCGTCGCGGACCGTGAGGATCCGCCCGACCGCCACGCCCCGACCCCGCAGGACGTCCACCAGGTGAGGCCCGTTGGAGTCGCGGATCTTCCCGGAGAGGATCTCGTCCCCAACCACGATGGCGGCGGCGGGGGAGCTGGTCGGATGCGGCGAAGACATGCGCTTTCCCTCGTTGCGTAGCGGACTCGAGCGACGACCGACGAGGGTACCATTCTCAAGGGTGGCCGCAGCGCCTACCTTGCGGGGGCGCGGGGGCGAGACCTTGGGGCGAGCGGAAATCCACTGGCCGGATGCGACGTTCTTCGCCGCCTTCGTGATCGGCGCGGTCGCCTTCTTCTGGACGATCTCGCCCTTCATCGTGCCGCTGCTGCTGGCGGCCGCTGCGGTGGCGCTGGTCGGCGGGCTCCACGAGAAGCTCGCCAAGGCGCTCGGCGGGCGACGCCGGCTGTCGGCGCTCCTCGCGTCCCTCGCGATCCTGATCGTGGTGCTCGTCCCCACCGCGATCGTCTTCTGGCTCATCCTCGACCAGGCCTTCGGGGTGCTGGGCCAGTGGCAGAAGACGATCGCCGCGGGAGGGCTGGACGCCCTGATCACCGGCCGCATCCGCGAGCCGCTCGCGCCGCTGCTCCGGCAGCTCGATCAGCTCGGCTTCTCCAACTTTCTCGGCGACGCGATCGAGCGGGCCGTCGCCTTCCTCTCCACGCACCTCGGCGCCACGGCGGCCGTCGTCGCCAGGCTGGTCCTCGCCGCGGTCATCCTCGTGATCGGCATGTACTACTTCTTCCTCGACGGCCCGAGGATGGTGGCCCAGCTGGAGGCCTACGGCCCCATGGAGGGCTCGCACATCCATGAGATCCTGGTCGACATCGCCGGCATCCTCCGCGCGATCTTCCTGGCGAGCTTCGTCACCGCGGTGATCCAGGGGATCCTCGGCGTGATCGGCTTCTGGATCGCCGGGCTGCCCAACGCGATCATGTGGGCCGCGCTGATGGCGTTCCTCGCGCTGATCTTCTCGCTGGTGCCGATCCTCGGCACCGGCCTCGTCTTCGTCCCGGCGTCGATCTGGCTCCTCGCCCACGACAAGATCTTCGGCGGGATCTTCGTGATGCTCTGGGGGCTCCTGGTGCTCGGCATGGTGGAGTACTTCGTGAAGCCGTACTTCGCCAAGGAGCGCCTGGAGATCTACCCGGTCGTGCTCTTCCTCACCCTCTTCGGCGGGATCGAGGTGCTGGGACCCATCGGCGCGCTCGCCGGGCCCGTGCTCGCCGCCGCGGTGGGCAGCTTCCTGCGGGTGTGGAAGCGGGACATCCTCCCGGAGCTCGTGCCCCACGGCTTCGCCAAGGACACCTGATCAGCTCCGCCGGCGCCACCGCCGCCACCTGGACTTCACGTCCCGCACCGGATGTCCCCGGGTGGAGCGCCAGTAGGTGACCATCGCCCACACCGCGAACGCCGTCACCAGCAGAAGCACGATCCAGTGCTCGGCGTGCTTGACGTGCTTCTGCAGCTTCTCGAGGCGATCGGAGAAGAGCCAGCCCAGGAAGAAGACGGCCGGCGTGTTGAAGCAGGCGCCAATGACGTCCCAGAAGACGAAGCGCTTCAGGTCCATGCGCTGGATCCCCGCCAGCGCGAAAGCCGGCGCCCTCACGCCGGGGATCTGCCGGGCCACCACGATCGCGAGGGGACCGCGGCGCCGGTAGAAGTCCTGGAGCTTCCTCATGCGCTCGGGGGGCAGGAGCTTGCGGAACCGCTCCCGCTTCAGCGCGGCGCCGCCGAGCTTCCGGGCGGCGAGGAAGAGGATCACGTCGCCGCCGACGACGCCCACGAAGCAGACCGCCAGGGCGATCCACCACTCCAGGAGGTCCCGTCTGGAGAGCGCGCCCGCGGTGAGGACCACGAGCTCCTCCGCGACGGGCGCGCCCACGCCCGCGGCGAGGAGGAAGAGGAGGAGGACGAGGTACGAGCCCTCCTGGAGGAGCGGCTGGAAGATCGCCGCGAGTCCCTTCAAAGTCCGACCCTTTCGCGAGCCCTCGCGAAGGGAAGGTGCACACGACGAGCCCTACGATCGAGCGACCGGGCGAAGGCCCGCGCGGTTGCCCCTCGGGTCGGGGCACCCTACCGTTTGGAGCCATCCCACTCGGCAGTCGTCCGAGTGCTCCCACCCCCGCAGGGCTCCTCGTGCGACCTGCCCGAATCCTTCCGCTGATCGTCGCCGCCCTCTGCTGCCCCCAAGCGGCGGCGGCGGGATCGATGCCGTTCTCCCGGGAGGGTGGCGCGCGGCATCCGGCGCACCGGCTCGAGCTCCCCGCGCTGACGCCCCCCGAGGGGTACGACGAGGTCTACATCATCCCCCGGCGCCCCGGGCAGAACCAGGTGCGGTGGTACGGCTTCGAGTTCCGGGAGGTCCTCCTCCCCCAGCTCCCGGGGGCAGGTGTCAGGCTGTTTTACTACCAGACGGAGACGAAGGCCGCGGAGGTCGCGGCGGGGGTGATCCGCGAGCAGTACCTGCGCCTGTCCCGGGCGTTCGACTACGTGCCGGAGCGGGAGATCCCCTACATCCTCTACGCCACCCACCACGAGTTCCAGGCCACCAACGTCTTCCCGATCAGCGAGGGCGTGCTCGGCGTGACGAGCCCCAGCGAGCTCACCCTCTCTCTCCCCTTCTTCGGCGACCTGGAGCAGTACCGCCACACCTCGACCCACGAGCTCACCCACGAGTTCACGATCCAGGTGGTGCGCAGCGCCGCGGAAGAGCAGCGGCTGCCCGGCGGCCTCGGCGGCTTTCCGCTGTGGTTCATCGAGGGCCTCGCCGAGTACGCCTCGTACGGCGGCATGGATCCGGAGGCGAGGGCCGCGCCGGGGGCGCCCCGGGGAGCGGATGGGCCCGGCCTCCCGGGCCTCGATCCGGAGACCGAGGCGTGGGCCCGCGATCTGCTCTACCAGGCGTCGCCGTTCGAGGGGTTCCTGATCCCGCCCTTCTACTCCGACTTCCCGATGGGCTACGTCCACACCTACAAGCTCGGGCAGCTCCGGGTCGCCTTCCTGGGCTCGACCTTCGGTCGCTCGCTGATCCTGTGGCTGCTGCGCAACTCCAGCACCATGCGGGGCGGCGGCCCGAGCGGCGCGGCCTCGGTGAGCTTCGCCGACCTGGTGCGGATCGGCACCGGCTACGACAAGCCCACCATCGAGCGGATGTTCAAGGACTGGATCCAGCGCCGGTACCTGCCCGCCTATTCCGAGGCCAGCTCCCGGATCCCGGCGATCGAGATCGTCGACGCGCCCACCGAGCCCGAGATGGTGGTGTCGTCGCCAGACGGGAAGGTCCTCCTCTACCGTGGCTTCGATCGCGAGCTGGGGCAGGGCTCCCTCCACCTGATGGACGCCGAGAATCCCTCTCGCAGCCAGCTCGTGGTGGAGGACTCCCGGCCCGGCCTCGAGTCCCTGCACATCGTGTCTCGGCGGACCTTCACTCTCGGGAAGGACCGCATCGCGTGGATCGGCAGGGCCGGCGAGGGCGACGTGCTCTACGTGGCGAAGATCGAGAAGCGCCCCGAGACCACGGGAGACATCTACCGGATCCACTCGAGGCGATCCTTCCGCCTCGTGTCCCGGCGCATCCTGGAGGCGGGCGATCCCACCTTCTCGCCCGACGGGACGACCATCGCCTTCGCCGGGGTCACCACGGACGGCTTCAAGGACGTGTTCGCGATCCGCATCGACGAGGGGATCGACGGGCTGCGCCGGATCACCGACACGCCCTACTCCGAGAGCGGCCTCTACTGGTCGGACGAAGGCATCCACGCCGTGACCGACGCCGCGCCCATCGGCGACTCGAACCTGGTGGTGATCGATCCCGACACGGGCGCGGAGCGGCTGACGGTGGCGGATCGCTCGCTCAAGGAGGCGCCCACGCCGACCCCTGCCGGCCTCCTCTTCGCGTCGGACGTCGGCGGGAGGTGGGACCTGCACCGCGTCGAGGACGGCGTCGCCTTGCGGATCACCGACGTCTCCACGCAGATCCGCTCCCCCGCCCCAGGGCCGAAGGGGGACGTGTTCGGGATCATGATCCACGGAGGGCGCTTCCGCCTGGTGCGGGTGCCGCCGGTGGAGGTCCTCCGCCTCGATCCCCGGGAGCCGATCGATCCCGCGTATTCCGCCGCCGCCGCCCCCCTACCCGTCCTCGGCCTCCCGGCGGAGGGCCCCGAGTACCGCCCCTTCGATCACTTCGGCATCGACATGGGCGGCGTCGCGGTGGGGACCCAGACCGTGGCGGTTGGCGGCGTCTCCTTCTCCGACCTGCTCCGCGACAGGCTCCTCGCCGTCCAACTCGCCGTCTACGGCAGCCTGGACTTCACCGACGCGAGCGCCATCTACATGGACCGCGCCCACCGCACCACGTGGCTGGCAGGGGTCTTCCACACGTTCCAGCCCAAGCGCGACCGCACCTTCTCGACGCCGGCGCTCCCCGACAACCCGGACTTCTATCTGGAGCGGGAGTTCGGCGCGATGGGCGGCATCTCCTACCCGTTCAACCGCTTCGAGCGCACCGATCTCATCCTCACCCTCGAGGGCGTGCACCGCTCCCGCTTCACCGACAAGCGCGGGAACCGGGAGGAGGCATGGGAGGCGCAGACCGGCGGGAGCGAGCCGCAGTTCATGCTGATCTGGGGCTACGGCTACGACACCATCCGCTTCCATCCGCTGGCGGGCCCGATCGCGGGCTCCAGCGCGCTGCTCTCCCTGGGCGGATCGATGCTCCCCCAGCGGCTAGACGGCGATCAGGGCCTGAACTCCTTCGCCGAGCTGGACCTCCAGCACTACATCCTGCTGGGGATGCGCACCACGCTGTGGACGCGGGTCGCAGCGGGATCGTCCTGGGGCGGGCGCTTCTCCCGGCAGTTCTACCTGTCGAGCGTCGACAACCTGCGGGGCTATCACTGGGCGGACGATCGCCTCCTCGGCACCCACTATTACGTCGCGAACGGCGAGCTCTCCTTCCCCCTCGACTGGCTGATCCGCGTCGCGATCTTCGAGGGCCTCCGCGGTGTCGGCGCGGTGGACTTCGGCGGCGTCACCGATCACTTCGACGAGCTGATCGACGTTCGGTCTCTCAACCTCGTGGCGGGCGTCGACTTCTTCGCCGGCCCCCTCGCGCTGCGCCTGCACTTCGGCTACCCGATCCAGATCGGTCCGGTGCTCCCCGCCGACGGCTGGGTGACGAACTTCGCCTTGCGCCTGCGCTACTGATCCGAGGCCGGGAGCTCGCGGATGCGAGTGAACGACTCGGGCGAGCCTGGGGCGGGATCCGCATACGCCAGCCCCTCCCGCCACGTGCCCGAGCCGACGAGGTGGCGCAGGTAGGCCCGAAGGGCCCGCTGCTCCGACATGGCCTCGTCGCCGTCCAGCACCGTCTGCGCGGACGCGATCGGCGCCACGGAGGGGAAGTACCCGTCACCGCCGCGGGCGAGGTAGTCGAGGGTCGCGAAGGTGATCGCCGCGTCCGGCGTGACGAGCCGGCCCTCGCGGACGACCTCGACCGCGCCCACGCGCAGGGTGCGTACCCGTCCGCCTTCCCGGACCACAGCGCCCGGCCCCGTCTGCGGCTCCTGCACCTGCTCCACGCCCGCAGGGTCATACGCCAGGAACACCTCCCCGCTCACCTGCGGGAAGTGCCCGCGGGACGTGCCCACGCCCCTGAGCGCCGACTCGAGCGTCTCCTTCAGCACCCGGTGGCTGGTGGTGACGATCACCACCGGGTTGTCGAAGCGGAGGGCCGCCTCCACGTCCAGCAGCCGGATCGGTCCACCTCCCCTGGCGAAGGTGTCGTGATCCACCTCGCCGATGGAGCTTCGGATCCCGCCGCCGTTGCGCAGCGCGAACGCCGGCGCCGGGGCGCCGCCCTCGCCGCGCCTCGCCGCCCAGGCGATCGCGTCGGCGCTGAGATCGCCGAGGTTGGTCTGCCGGTTGCGCACGTTCTCCCGATCGCCGTCGAAGTACACGCCCGACCTCGCCAGCTCGACGGAGAGCGGCTCGAGGGCGGCGCGGACCCGGCGCTCGAGCTCCATGGCCGGCCCGTCGGCGCTGGCGCCCCACTCCGCCAGGCTGCGATCGTCCACCGGGATCGGGCGGGCGTCGCGATCGAACCCGGCGAGGACGCCGCGCGCGTCGAAGGTCAGGCCGATCCGCCCCAGGTAGCGGTAGGCGCCGTCGGTGGCGAGCACCAGGACCGGACTGCCGTCCTTGGCGCGCTTCACGATGGGGTAGCACGGCGCTCGCCCCTCGCAGACCGGAGACGGCTCGTCGCCGACGTGCAGGCGATCACCCGCGTTCGCCAGGCGGTCGTCGCCCCCGCCGCCGACGATCACGTCGACGCCCGTGAGGCCCGCGTCCACCAGCTCCAGCTCACGTCGCACGTCCTGCAGGTGCGACAGGACGATCACGATGTCGACGCCCTCCGCCGCCAGGGCGTCCGCCTGCCGCTGCACGGCCGCCACCACGTCGGCGAAGGTGCTCGCGCTCGTCGCGCGGACCGTCGTGCTGGCGACGGAGGCGAGGGTCTCGGTGGTGGCGCCGATCACACCGACCGTGATCCCATGGCACACATCCGCGTCGCCGACCCGCTCCAGCGTCCCGGCGCAGACCCGCCCCCTGGGCAGGATCCGGCCGGCGCTCCGCTCGAGCCACGGGCTCGCCTCGCCAGCGCCGACCCGCACCGTGAGCCTCTCGGCGGGTCCGTCGTGGAACTCCACCGTGGCGGTCAGGTAGGGAAAGCTCGCGCGCGCCACCATCCCGGCGAGGAACGCCTCGCCCCGATCGAACTCGTGGTTGCCGAGGGCGCTCGCCTGCAGGCCGATCGAGTCGTTCGCCAGGCTCACGGCGTTGACGCCGTCTAGCTCCAGCTGGAGGGCCGGCGCCGGCATGAAGGTGTCGCCGGCGGCCAGCATCAGGGTGGGCGTCCTTTCTTTGCCGCGGATCGCCTCGACCAGCGCTGCGAAGCGGCCGAGGCCGCCCACCTGCTGGACGGCCGGCACGATCTCCGACTCGACGTCCGAGACGTGCAGCAGCACCAACCGCCGCTCGTCGGGAGATGGAGGCGCGGGCTGGCGCGCGACCGAGGCGCACGAGGCGAGGGCGAGCGTCGCGGCGGCGAGATGGATCCGCATGTCAGGGTTCCCGGAGCTTCAGCCGGCCCTCGGTCGTGGCCCTGGCGACGAAAGTCAGCCCGCAGTAGTTGCAGATCACCTCGGCGCCGCTCCCGAAACCGTCGTCGACGGGGTTGTTGGCGTTGCACTCGGGGCAGTCGAATTCTCGGAAGATCCGCTCCGCCGGGTTGGCCAGTTCGTCGTCGTCGTCGAAATCGTCGAACATTCGACGAAGCAGACCATCGCGGCGCAGCCTCGTCCAGAAGATCCACACCGCCAAAGGTGAAAACTGCCGCTACCTCAGGGTCCGGAAGGTCTCGTCCACCACGTCCATGAGCTCGAAGAAGGACGCGCCGTAAGCGAGGTCGTCCCCGGCGCCCGTCCCGACCGCGTCCACGAAGAAGGTCCCCTTCCGGCACATCCGGACGAGATCGGGATCCTTCGACGACGCCGTGCCGTCGGGCAGTGACTCGGTGCACACCCGCTCGCCGGTGGACGTCCGCCGGTAGCAGCAGTTCCCCGAGGGGAAGACCACGATCGCCTTCCGGACCGCTCCCGTCGCCATCGCGCCATCAAGGAGGAGGAGCTGCTCGTGGAAGCCGCCGGGCCCCGCCGCGTGGCCTCCGTAACCGTGGAGGAGGAAGATCACGGGATAGCGGACGTCGGCGTTGGCGGGGTCGTCGTATCCGGGTGGCAGCACGACGGCATAGTCCCGCTCCACCCCGCCGAGCGTCGTCGACGTGAAGGTGCGGGACGAATCGCGCGACCAGAACGACGAGCGATCGGCGGGGGGATCCGGGAGCTCCGCCCAGCGGTCGGAGAGCCAGCGGAAGACGAGCTGCAGCCGGTTCAGGATCTGGCGGGTCGTCCCCGCGTGACCGCCGTCGCCCGCGAGGATCTGCGCCGGATCCGCGCCCTCGGTCCCGTAGAGGAAGAGCGTCTTGCGGGGCAACGATCCGGCGGGGAGCTTGAGCGGCGCCAGGTCTGCGTCGGTCAGGGGGCCACCCGGCAGCGCCGACACCCCCATGAACGCGGCGGCGTCCGCCCTGCCGAAGCCCAGCTCGCCGAAGACGATCGCAGCCGAGAGGTCGAAGTTGAAGAGGTCCCGGATCCCGCCGTCGGCGTAGAAGCCGATCCGCTCCCGCTGCGCCTCGGTCCACTCTGTGCGAATTCGCGTGCGACCATCTTTGGCGCGCAGGCGGACGCGGCCCGGGGTCTCGGTCCAGCGGCCGTCTCCCTCTCCGTAGTCGCCCGTCCCCGGGATCCCGTCGAGGCCCACGTCTTCGAACGGCTCGCCCGCGTCCAAGGAGAAGTTTCCTTCGGTGCCGTGGGGGTTCTGGAGCCAATGCCAGTCGTCGCCGTTCGGGTCCGGGATCCCGTGCGCGAACGGGCCGTCCGCCGGATCGGAGACGCATCCGCCATGCCCGTCCTCGCGCTCGTTCGGGCAGCCGTCGGCCCCGACGTCTTCGAAGGGCTCCTGGGACTGGACCAGGATCGGTTCGCCATGGTCGCGCCTGCCGTTGCCGTTGAGGTCCACCGCGAGGGCGAACGGTACGGGTCGGCGGTGCGGCGAGCAGGGATCGTAGACACCTGCCCGCTCCCGGTGGAGTCCAGGATGATCGCTCGTCGTCGCCCGGGCGGCGCCCCCCTCCTTCGCGCAGGCCTGGTCGGGATCCGGCTCCGCGCAGGCATCCACCGCCCGCGCGGTGTCCTTGCAGTACCAGACGGGCTCCTCGCCGTCGCAGAACGAGATCACGGGGTAGCGGCCGTCCGGATTGTAGGTGGCGTCCCTCACTCCACGCAGCACGACGGGGTGGGCGCAGAGCTCCTCGCCTCGGTCCATCGCTGCGGCGTCGAGGCCGGGCGCGTAGTAGGGCGAGGATTCGTTTCGAGAGAGCGAGTTGCCGAACGCCCGCGACAGATCCTCGAACAGGTCCAGGTAGGAGTCGCGGTCGAAGGAGCCGCCGTTCGACGTGTAGACCCAGTGGTCGAAGCCCTGCAGGCGCTCCGGCACCCTGGCCTCCACGCGCGACGGGCCGAACCTCATGCAGGGGAGCGCGGCGGGGTCGTTCAACACCTCCGGATGGCCGGGGTTGGCGGCGAGGATCGACTCCAGCTCGGCCAGCGAACAGAAGCCCCCCAGGTGCTGGCGCTCCATGTACGAGAGGAACCAGGCGGCGTCGAGCGGCCCGCCCAGGGCGCCGATCGCGTCGAAGCGCTCGGGATGCTCGGCGCCCAGGAAGGTGGCGCCCATAGCCCCCATCGACGCGCCGGCGATCGCCCGGTAGGTAGGAGCCTCCTTCACCGGAGTCGACCCGCTGCCCACCGGATCGCAGGCAGAGAGAAGGACCGCCAGGAGCACACAGCCTCGATTTCCCACCGGCCAAGCTGGAGGCCCCCTCGTACGGGAAGCAACCTGCCGGCCGCTCCCTCCCCGGGGCGCGCTCTGCTCCGCCCCGGCTTGCCAACCACCCCTCGGTCCGCATTGAATCGACCGCGCGCTCCTGCGTCCTATGGGTGAGCGGTCGATTCTTTTCGGAAAGGTGGGCCCCATGCGCAAAGAGAGCCTGGCTGCAATCTTGATCGCCACCGTCCTCGCGGGGCCGGTGCCCGCGTCGCCCTTGACGCTGAACGAGCCGGACACCATGCGCTCCAACTCCCACCCGTTCACGCCAGGCGAAGAGCTGGTCTACAAGATCACCGCCCTGGGGATGACCGCCGGGAAGGCCCGGATCAGCGTCGGCTCCTCCACCCAGCGCGACGGCGTCTCCGCGTGGCCCGTGGTGGTCCAGGCGCGCACCGACTCGATCTTCGACTCGATCTACTCGGTGAAGGATCGCTTCGTGACCTGGTGGGATCCCTCGACGGGGAGGGTCTTCGCCAACGAGCTCTACGCCGAGGAGAGGGGCAAGCGCCACCGCAGCCGCTCCCGCCTCGACCACGACGGCGGCAAGGCCGAGGTGCAGCGGGTGAAGGAGTGGAGCGGCGAGAAGTCGACGCGCTCCTACGACATCCCCGCTGGGGCCTACGACATCGCCGGCGCCATCTTCGCGCTGCGCGGGCGGCCGATGGTGCCGGGCACCGTCGAGGAGGTGGACGTCTTCGACGGCAAGAAGGTCTTTCGCCTCCGCTGCATCGTGGAAGGCCGCGAGAAGGTGAAGGTGGGGGCCGGCTCTTTCGACGCCATCGCCACCAGGGTACAGCTCGGCTTCGACGGCAACTTCGAGTCCAAGCGGGATCTGAAGACCTGGTTCTCTGCGGACGATCGCCGCATCCCGCTCCGCCTCGAGGCCGAGTTCGTCCTCGGCTCGGTCGTCGCCGACCTCGTGAGCGCGCAGAAGGGCGTCACCCTCTAAGCCAGCCGAAGCTACCCGCTCCGCCTCGAGGCCGAGTTCGTCCTCGGCTCGGTCGTCGCCGACCTCGTGAGCGCGCAGAAGGGCGTCACCCTCTAAGCCAGCCGAAGCGACGAAAGATCGCTCCCGCGCCACGGGGGCGATCCCTTCCATCGCCTCCTGAACGGGGCTTCGACCTCCGCCGTCCCAGGGCCAAGGTTGCCTCCTGGGGGGCGTGGGGGCGTTGGGGAACTCGGGCATCCGGATCGGGAGGGCGGCGGCGGTGGCCGGCCTCGTCGCGGCGGCGCTGACACCCGCGCGGGCGGACGCCCTGCCCTTCATGCGGCTCTTCCTCCAGGGTGAGGTCGAGACCCTCGGCCGCGGGGGCGCCGAGCCCTTCCGCGACGCGCAGGCCGAGGCGCTCCGCCTCGAGCGTCCCGCCCTCCTCGCCGACGAACGGAAGGTCCGCCTCGCGGTCTATCTGGAGAACGAGCTGACGCTCGCGCTTCGGGCCGGCGCATGGGCGGGGACCCACGCGGACGATCAGCGGCTGGGCTTCACGGCGGCAATCCCGGTGGGCGCGCCCCTCGGCGGGATCCCGCTGACCATGCTCGTGGGCCTGCGCCGGGAGACGGGCGTCACCCGCCTGCAGAGCGAGAAGGACGGCCTGCTCCTCTCCCTGGACGAGGAGCGGGAGTGGGCGGTGGTGGGCGTCGCGGCTCGCCTCCCTTACGGCCTCTCGCTCGGCGCCTCCGTGGAGCCCGGTGACGGGGGGACCGGCTGGCTCGGCGAGGTGCGCTGGGATCCGGCGCCCTTCACGACGGCCTGGCTGCGTCGCCGGGCACGGACCGGCGACTACGCGATCAAGGTCCCGGACGGCGCGGCCAAGAACGTGTACTCGCCTCCTCTCACGTACAGCGTCGGACTCGAACGGGGCGATTGGGAGGCCGGCGGAGGCCTGCGGTCCGACCGTGCCTGGGTCCAGGGAGGGATCCTCGCCGACGCCCCGTGGGATCTCTGGGCCGAGGCGGGAGGCCTCCCGCTCGAGTGGCTGGCGGTGCGGGCCGGCGTCGATCGCGCGAGCGATCGGTTCGAAGACCGGATCCGCGCCGACGGCACCGGCAACATCGCCTCGATGAACCTGGGCCTGCGCGCCACCCGTTGGTTCGGCGGCGTCGACGTCGATCTGGGCCCCAGGGACGATCTCGCCGTGCGCTACGTGCGCTCCTCGTTCGAGACCTGGTCCCAGGCGGAGGAGATCGGGACCAACGCCGCCAAGGCCTTCCTCCACGTGGACTACGACTTCGGCTTCTTCTTCCAGGGCGGCTACCGGGTGCGCACCGACCAGGTGGCGATCGGGTGGGGGCATCGCACGCCCGGGGGCGTCGACTTCGCCTTCGGGGCCCAGTGGCTCCACCTCGATCTGCCGCCCGGCGACTACGCCCTCACCTCGGACGCGCTCGCCCGCGACATCGCCGCCGAGTCGATCGAGCGGACCCGCGCCGACCTGCTGGGGCTCACCGGATCGGTGGGGTTCACGGCGGGCAGGTTCCGCTTCGACGCGGCGGCGGGACAGTTCGTGCCGCTGTCTCTGAGCCGGCCCGACGCGCCGCCCTCCGGCACGCCGGGAGAGCCGTCGACCCCATCGTCCTCCGGCGGGAGCTGGCTCGACAGGATCGCCCAGGGGCTGCGGGACTACGGCGGCGGGAACCGGGTGCTGCTGCGGATCACCACCGGCTTCTGAGCGACCCCGCGCGCGAGCGCTCCCGTGCGGCGGGGCGTTGCCGGGCGCGCCCTTCGTGAAGAACGTGGCACCGGATGGGGCGCAAACTCCTGGCGATCGCGGTGCTGCGACTGGTGATCGGACTGGTGCTGGGAGCCGGCCTCGCCTTCGCCATGATCTCGCTCCCGAAGGGACGGGCGCCGGCGAAACCCCTGCCGGCGGAGGTGGAACGGACCCCGCCGCCGAAGGCGCCGTCGGGGCCGCGGATCGGTACATTCTCGAGCCTCTACAAGCTCCGCCCCGATCGACCGCTGCCGTCGCCGGGCGGCGACTCGATCGAGCTGCGCGCCCTGCGAGGCGAGTGCGAGGGAGCGCAGGTGGCGATCGCCGCAGGCGACTCCAAGCTCCGGATCTCGGGTGCAGCGCTGCGTGGATCCCTCGGCGAGGGCGCGACGCTGCGCGTGTACCGCGAGGGGATCGTGCGGCTGCGGCTCCCGTCGGGTCCCGAGGGCGACGCAGGCTCGTGGCCCGATCCGCTGATCCCCGATCGAGACGCGTGGGACGGCCAGCGCCGGGACGCCTTCCCCTTCGACGTGCCCCCCCGCGAGGTCCGCGTCGTCTTCGTGGACGTCTGCATAGACGGGGGCGCAGCGCCCGGGACGAGGTCGGCCGCGATCGAGCTGCTCTCCGAGGGAGGCCGATCGCGGACGATCCCCCTGCGCCTGCGGATCGAGCGGGCGGGCATCCCCGCCACCGCTACGCTCCCGACGAGCTTCGGCTTCTCCTCGCGCCGCGCTGCGCTCGGCCACCACGGCAGACAGGGCACCCAGGCGGAGATCGATCGGCTCGATCGCCTCTACCGGGAGGCGCTCCTCTCGAGCCGAATCTCGATCCACGGCGGCACCATGGATCCACCGCCGTTCCGCAGGGAGAAGGACCGGCTCGTCGTCGACTTCTCCGGGTACGATCGGGAGCTCGGCCCCTTCCTGGGCGGCGCCGGGGCGCGGGCGACAACCGTCGAGCTGCGGACGCATCCGGCGCTGCGCGACGACGCAGAGCGCGTCCGCTACTGGGCGGCGATCGCGGCGCACCACCGGGCCAAGGGATGGTCGGCGATCCTCTTCGACTACGGGAAGGACGAGCCCTCCCGCGCCGACCTGCCCGGGGTCGCGGCTCGGGCGCGGCTGGTCAAGCGCGCGGATCCCTCCATCCGCACCCTGCTCACCGCCTCCCTCGATCCGTCCCTCGCCGGCGTGGTGGATCTGTGGGCGCCCAACCTGAACTGCCTCTGGATCAAGTCGCACGCGGGCGAGTTCTGCCCCTGGCGGGCGTCACGCGAGTCGTACGATCCCCTCGTGGCCAAGGGCGCGATGCTGTGGTGGTACCAGAGCTGCTCGTCCCATGGATGCGGCGACGCGGACGCCTCGTCGCCCGGCGCTCCGCAGCGCGCCGGCCCAAAGGATGACGGCGGGGCGCAGGCGTACTTTCGCGGCTGGCCGTCGTACGTAGTGGACGCGCCCGGCACCCGCGCCCGTATCATGGGCTGGCTCGCGTTCGCCCACGGGATCGGCGGCGAGCTCTATTGGGACACGGTGCAGGCCTACGCCCCCGAGGGCGCGCCGCGGGATCCCTGGGACGGCTCGTCGCTCTACGGCTTCGGCGGCAACGGCGACGGGACCCTCCTATACCCCGGCTCGCCGGCGCACATCGGCGGTACGAGCCACGTGCCGGTCGAGAGCCTGCGGCTGCGGCACATCCGCGACGGCCTCGAGGACCATGAGCTGCTGCGGCTCGTCGCGGCGACGAGAGGGGGCGCAGCGATCGCGCGGAAGGCGGCGCTGGAGCTCGCGCCGGCGCCCTTTCGCGTACGCGACGATCCGGAGGCGTTCGAGCGGGTGCGGGAGCGCCTCCTGGACGCCCTGGCCGTTCCCGTCGAATAATCCGCGAGCCGCGGCGTCGAACGATCGACCGATCACGGAAAGGCAGGCTCCTGATGCGATTCCACGCCGTCGCCGTCGCCGTCACCCTCGCGTTCGCCCTGCCCGCCCCGGCGCGGGCGGCCAAGAGCGCGGCGGTCTCCAAAGAGAAGCTCGCCGCCTTCCGCTCCGCGCCTTGCGAGGCGTTGCCGGCGCCGGCCTTCCCGGAGCCTTGGGCGCCCGGCGAGCGCCTCACCTTCGAGATCGACGTGATGGGCGCGAGCGCCGGCAGCCTGGTGATGATGGCGCTGCCACCAGTGGGGAAAGGCACGTCACGGGAGCTGCCTTTCCGGGCCCTGGCCGCCTCGAACTCGTTCTTCTCGAAGGTGCGGCGGGTGCGCGGGCGATCGACATCGTACGTCCGCTCCAAGGACATGCATCCCAGGCGCTACGAGGAGGAGTCGAACGAGGACGGCGTCTTCAAGTCGGCGAACGTCGTCTTCCAGCGCCCGTCCGAAGGCGCCGTGGTGAAGGTCGACTGGACCAGGGATCGGAACAAGGGACGCTCCAACCTGCGCTACGCCAACGAGGCCTTCGACCCGGTGTCCGCCGCCTACTACCTGCGCACCCTCCGGTTCGAGGAGGGGCAGACCCTCTGCTTCGACTCCTACGGGATCCGCAAGCTGTGGCGGGTGCAGGGCAGGGTCGTGGGCAGGGAGGACGTGCGCGTCCCGGCCGGGAGCTTCAAGGCGTGGCACCTCGAGGGCGTGGCGGTGCGCACCGACGATCCCCGCAGCGCCCGCGAGATCCACATCTGGATCTCCGACGACGAACGCCGGCTGCCCCTGGCCTCTCTCGGTGTCCTCGACCTCGGCGCCGTCCGCGCCCAGCTCACCAAGATCGGAAAGGGCGCCGAGGCCACCGACGACGCCATCGTCACGGATCTCGAGCGGCCGCTGCCTCCCTCGCCCAAGCCCGTGCCGACGAAGCCCAAGAGCCCGCGCTGACCAGCGGCGCCTCGGACGAGCTCCATTCAATGCGGGTTGCGGAGGAAGCGGCCAGGGCCCGCGGGTCGGACGAGCCCCTGCGCACAGAGCTCCGCCAGGCGCCGCGCGACCTCCGCCTGTTCGAGGCCGGCGACCTGCGCCACCTCGACGACGCTCGCGGGGAGGAGCCCCAGGGCGCCCAGGATCGGGTCCGCCTCCGACGCGGGCACGGCCGGCGCGGGAGCACCCCGCAGCGCCGCCAGGAGCTCGTCGGCGGAGCGGACCGCGATCGCCCCGCCGGCGAGGAGCGCCTCGCCACCGGCAGACGCGGGCCCCAGCCCGGGGGCCGGCACCACGAAGACGGGCCGGCCCAGGGCGACCGCGGCGCGGGCGGTGTACAGGCTGCCGCTCCCGGTCGCCGCCCGCACCACCACGACCGCCCGCGCCAGCGCCGCGATCAGGCGGTTCCGCCGGGGAAAGTGCTCCGCCCTGGCGCCCTCCAGCGGCGGCAGCTCGGAGGCCAGCCCGCCCCTCCCCGCCAGCATCCTCCCGAAGAGGCGCCGGTTCCGGGCCGGGAGCGGGCGCAGCACGCCGCTGCCGAGCACGGCGACCGTCGCACCTCCCGCCTCGTTCGCGCCGTCGTGGGCCGCGGCGTCCACCCCCAGCGCGCCGCCGGAGACGACCGTGTAGCCGGCGCCGGCGAGGCTCGCGCCAAACCGCCTCGCCAGGTGGGTGGCGCCGGGATCCGCCTTGCGGGCGCCCACCACCGCGACGGCCGGCGGGAGGCGATCGCCGCCGTCACCGCCGGCGCCGCCGAGGGCGCCCCGCACCCACAGCGCCTCGGGCGGATCGGCCAGGCCCCCGAAGTCCGGATAACCCTCCTCGCCCCGGAGGAGGAACCTTCCGCCCCTGGCCGCCACCTGCGACTCGAGCGCCGCGCCGACGGCGACGAGATCCTCCGGCGCGGCGACGAGGCGGGCCCGCGCTCCGGCGGTGAGGCCGAGCGCGTCGGCGAGCTCGCCCCGGGGAGCGCGGCACGCCGCGAGGGCGGATCCGAAAGCAGCGGAGGCGGCGGCGATCGATCGCGTCGACAGGCCGCGGATCGACCAGAGCGCGAGCCTCGCGTGCCGCTCGGGATCGTCGTGGGTGTAGCGAATCGGGTTCATGCACCGATTGTGCACCTCGACCCCGACACTCGCTTCGAACCCCGGAACGAAAAGCGGCCCCGCTCCGACGAATCGGAGGGGGCCGCATGGTGGCTACGGGTGGATTCGAACCACCAACAACCGGCTTATGAGACCAGTGCTCTACCCTTGAGCTACGTAGCCGCAGGCGTCTTCGCCGCCAGGGCAAAAACGGCGCGGAGAATAGGGAGAGCCCCCTGACCTGTCAACCGCTCGTCGCCGCCGCCATGCGCTTTCAGTCGCCCACAGGCTCGCCGCGCAGGATCGCGCCCGGGTTCTCGGCGAGGAGGCGTCGCGCCACGGCGTCACCCGCGAGGCGCTCGAGCTCGGCGATGGAGTCGCCCACCCACTTCGCCGCGTCGGTGGGCGAGTGCAGATCGGTGGATGCCACCGCGTACAGGCCCTCCTCGAGGAACGCGCGGGCGAGCTTCTTCGGCGTGCGGCCGTACCGGCCGATGAGGGCGCCGATGTCGAGCTGCAGCCGCGCACCGGCGCGGACCGCCTCCGCCGCACGGCCGGGCCGCTCGAACTCCTTGCACCGCTCCGGATGCGCGATCAGCGGCGTGACTCCCTGGACCCGAAGTCGGAAGATCAGCTCGCCGAGCTGCGGCAGCGAAGCGAAGTACGGCGCCTCGGCCAGCATGTAGGGGCCGGCGCCGATGTACCGCCTGCCCTTCTCGATTCGCAGGAGCAGCTCCGGATCGAGCACGTTCTCGGCGTTCGAGTGGAGGCGCAGCGGGATCCCTTCGGCGTCGAGGAGCGCCTGGACCTCGGCGCGGCGCTCGTCGCAGAGAGCCGGATCGCCGCTCGCGTACTCGGGGCGGGCGTGGGGAGAGCAGGCGACGTCGCCGAAGCCCACCGACACGAGGGCCCTGGCCATGGCGAGGGAGTCGGCGGCGGTCTTCGCGCCGTCGTCGATGCCGAAGAGGAGGTGGCAATGGAGATCGACGTACCGCACGGTGCCCGCGAGCCTAACACGAACTCCGCCTCAGTCCTCGTCCCGTTCGTCGGACCACGGCATGGACGGAGCCTCGTCCGTCTCGTCCGGCCGCGCGGGCACGCGGTACGACTCGTCGAACCAGCGGCCGAGGTCGAGGAGCCGGCAGCGCTCGGAACAAAATGGATCGTAGGGATTGCCGGGGCGCTTGCCGGCAGGCTGCCCGCACGCTGGGCACTTGCGCGTCGTCATTCGCCTCGCCTCGTGCGGCGAGTGGCCGCCGCCCGCCCGTGGGCCGCGCCGGTGGATTGCTTCCTGCGGTGGTAGAGCATGAGGTTGTAGTGGCTCTTGCAGAGGCCCTTGGCAACGACGGCGCGCTCGCAGCCTTCGGTCGCGCAGATGCGCGCCTCCTTCCGCTCGCCCGTGACCGGCTCTCCGAGCGCGCGGGCGATCCGTCGGCCGACGTCGTCGCCGATCTTCACGGCCAGGCGCTCGAGGGTCTCGGTGAGGTCGGCGGCTGCAGGTTCCTGCCTGCGCGGGCGGCGCATGGTCTCCTCCCGTTCGAGTCTCATCGAGGACAACCTTCCAACCTGCGCTCCTCCGCGTCAACGCCGGTGTAACAGCCGCACGGTCGCTCGCCCGTCAGCGACAGGGGCCGGTTTCAGGCCGTCGCCCTATTGACCTCCGGTGAAGCTGTCCCCTTGCGCTTTCGCGGCGGGTCGGTTAACTGTCCGTGCCAACCCCCTCCCTCCCTGCCCTTCGTGCAATCGGAGTTCGAGTCAAATGAACGCGAAAACCAAGGATCTCTCCAATCGGATCGCAAACCGCGTCCGCAACCTTCGCATCGAACGGACCTGGTCGCAGCCCGAGCTGGCCCGCCGGTCGAACCTCTCCAACGCGATGGTGAGCATGGTCGAGCGCGGCGAGCGCACGCCCTCCCTCGAGGCCCTCGCCTCCCTCGCCGCCGCCCTCGAGGTGGATCCCGCCATCCTCCTCTCGGTGGACGAGTCCGCCGCGATGAAGGCCGACGCCCGCCGTCTGGCCACCGAGCTCTCGGAGCTCAAGCTTCCCCGCGCCGACATCGAGGCGATCCGCCGCATCGCCCGCGCCCTCGCCGCCGAGATCGAGAAGGCGCAGCGCCGCCGCCGCTAGTCGAGCGACACCCTTCCTTCGCGGCAAGCCCGGACCAGCTCGAGCACGCTCTCGAGCTGGAATGGCTTGGTCACGATCGCGGCCACCAGCCTGGCCGCCTCACCGCGGCGCAGCTCCCTCTCGGAGAGCGTCGTGGTCAGCACCACCGGCGTCGACGCGAGCACGCTGCTTCGCAGCCTCGAGACCAGCTCGAGACCGTCCGCCGGCCCCAGAAACGTATCGATCAGCATCACGTCGGGCCGCATCGCCGAGAGGCATGCGATGACGCCTTCCTCGTTGCATGCGATCTCGACCTGATGCCCCTCGGCCCGCAGCGCGTCGCCGAGCGCGTCGGCACAGGCCGGATCCCCGTCGACCACGAGTACCATCCCTGCCCCCCAGTCTCGAAAGCCTCTCGCCGGGCAGCCTCCGAGGCAACGCCTCGCCGGGGTGATCAGGGGATGGGCGGGGCGCCCTCCTCCACCCAGACCATCCCGTCCTCCTCGATCACAGGGAGCTCCGTCAGCGTCGATCGCTTCGGGCAGATCCCGCCGGCGCACGCGCCGGTCTCGGGCTGGAAGAGCGCGCCGTGTGCGCGGCAACGCAGCAGCGCGCCGTCGGGCGTGAAGAACGTCCCGTCCCCCAGGTCGAGCTCCAGTTCACGGTGGGTGCACACGTTCAGATAGGCGCGAACCGTCCCCTCCACCCGGATCGCGAAGGCGGGTGCCTCGCGGCCTTGCCGGAGGACGCGGAAGCGGATCGCGCTGCGCTCGGGGAGATCCTCGCTCCTGGCGATCTGTCGTCTCGACATCTCGCCGCGAAGGGAACACCCGGCGCCCTCGGAGGTCAACTCGAACGTGGTGCGGAACGTCCTTGCGCATGGGAACCCGGTGCGTAGCTTCCCCGGGGCGCAGGGCGCTGGCATGCAGCCCGAGTCGGAAGGTCTGGCGACGTGGGGGGAGACTTCGGTGGCATCGTTCGAGTCAGGTAATCGCGCGCAGGACGAAGACAGCTTTCTCGACTGGGAAGGAAGGGCGACGCTCTTCGAGGACGAGGAGGCGTCGGAGGACGAGGACCTCGACGAGGAGGACGACGCGCCTCGGCCGAGGGCGGGCAAGGGACGCGGCGCCCGCTCGGGCGCTAGGGACCTCGAGGCTCGCGACGACGACGAAGAAGAAGACGAGGACGAAGAGGACGACGAGGACGAAGACGAGGAGGACGACGACCCCGTGGACGACGCGGATCTCTGACGGCGTGTCAGAGCCTGTAAATCAATCGCTACGCGCGAGGGGGAGGCGATTGATTCACGCGCGCTGCGCGCTCAGGGCTCTTCCTTGCGTTCGCTCGCCTTCGGCTCGCAGAGTTCGTGAATAAACTCACGAACTCTCAGCCGAAGCCGTGGCAGATCGGGAAGCGCCAGCCTTCGCCGAAGGCCCGGGGGCTCACCTTGATCACCGGCGCTGCCTGGCGCCGTTTGAATTCGGATCGGCGCACCAGATCGGCCACCCTCCTCGCCACCGCCTGGTCCTCCCCCTGCGCGACGAGCGTCTCGACGGAGAAGCGCTCCACCAGGAGCCCGCGCAGGATCCGATCGAGGATCTCGTACGGCGGTAGGCTGTCCTGATCCGTCTGGTCCTCGCGGAGCTCGGCGGACGGAGGCCGCGTGATCGTGCGCTCCGGGATCACAATCCGCTCCCGGTTCAGGTGCCGCGCGAGGGCATAGACCTCGGTCTTCAACACGTCGCCCAGCACGGCGAGGCCGCCGGCCATGTCGCCGTAGAGGGTGCAGTAGCCCACCGCCAGCTCGCTCTTGTTGCCGGTGGTGAGGACCATCGCGCCGAGCTCGTTCGACAGCGCCATCAGGATCACGCCCCGCGACCGGGCCTGGAGGTTCTCCTGGGTGAGGGTCGACGCGCCGCCCGGGAGCACGGCGGCGAGGATCTCCTGGAGCGCGACGAAGGAGCGCTCGATCGGGAGGTGCTCGAGGCGGATCCCCAGGCTCGCGGCGAGCTCCTCCGCGTCCGCGTTCGAGATGTCTGCCGTGTACCGCGAGGGCATGGCCACCCCGACCACGTTGGAGGCGCCCAGGGCCCGCACCGCGATCGCCGCCGTCACCGCCGAGTCGATCCCGCCAGAGAGCCCGAGCAGCGCCTTCGAGAAGCCGGACTTGCGCGCGTAGTCCCGTAAACCGAGGGTCAGCGCGTCGAGCACATCTTCACATTCAGCGGCCTGCCGGCCGTCGCCAGGGCCCTCGGCCCGATCTACTCCGAACTCTCCGGCGATCGCCGAGGGGCGAACGCCCGGCTCGACGTCGACGACGAGGAGCTCCTCGTCGAACCCCCGAGCCCTCGCGAGGATCGTCCCGTCCGCCCCTGCGACGAAGCTGCGGCCGTCGAAGACCAGCGAGTCGTTCCCACCCACGAGGTTGCAATAGGCGATCGGGACGGCGTTGCGGGCAGCAGAGCGCGCGACCAGCCACTCCCGCACCCGCTCCTTCCCTCCCTCGAATGGGGAGGCGGAGAGGTTGAGGAGGATGCGGGCGCCCGCCTCGACCGCCTCCCGCGCGGGGTCGACGCGGTGGAGCCGCCTCCCGCCGGGGAGCGGCTCGCTCCACAGATCCTCGCAGATCGTGAGGCCGATCCGGACGCCGTCGAGGTCGAAGACGCAGGGCGCGTCGCCGGGATCGAACCAGCGCGGCTCGTCGAAGACGTCGTACTCCGGGAGGAGGCGCTTGCGCGCGACCGCTACCTGCCGGCCCCCGCGGAGGACGACGGCGGCGTTGTAGAGGCCGTTGCCCGGCCCCTCGTGGGGGAGCGCGTGGCCGACGACGATCGCCACCGGCTCGTGGCGGGTGCGCGCCGCCAGCTCGTCCAGGGCGCGCACGCCCCGCTCCACGAAGTCTCGGCGGAGGAGGAAGTCCCTCGCGGGATACCCCCCGAGGGTCTGCTCCGGCAGGAGCAGCACCGACGCGCCGGCGCCTGCGGCCTCCCCGGCGAGCGCGACGATCCGATCGACGTTCCGATCGAACGCGCCCACGGTGGTATCGAACTGTCCGATGGCGATCCGCATGGGCCTCGTCTTATCTCACGACTCGACCGGCTCGCGCTCGCCTCCGAACCGAGAAAGATCGGGCCGGTCGGGGCGGCGCATCGCCAGGTCCGTTGCCGCGGCGACGCTGCGCGCCATGGCCGCCTTGCCTGCGGACGCCGGCCTGCTAAACCCAACGCATCCCGACCTGCTCGCCACCTGGGAGAACCCCATGACGAGAGTGCTGTTGATCGACGACGACCCCGAGCTGCTCGAGATCCTGGGCGAGTGGCTCTCGGGGAGAGGGCACGTCGTCCGCACGACGCGGGACGCCGCCGGAGCCGTGGAGGCGGTGAAGGAGTTCGCCCCCGATCTCGTGCTCCTGGACGGCGTGCTCCGGGGCACCACCGGCCAGGAGGTCGCCCTGGAGCTGGAGCGCCACGGACCGGTGCGGGTGGTCTTCCTATCGGGCCTCCCCCGGGAGGAACTCCCCGCCGATCGACTGGTGCTGCAGAAGCCGATCGATCTCGAGGATCTCGATCAGGTCTTGAGAGACCCCGCCGGACTTCAAGTCGGCGCCGTCCCGGAGGCAAGCCAATCCAGGTAGGCGGGGAGGCCACCGGCGACGTCCAGGCGGAGCACCTCGGGACACTCGTACGGGTGGAGCTCCACCACCCGGGCCTGCAACTGCTCGAACGTCTCGACGCGGGTCTTGAGGATGAGCAGCGCCTCCTGCGAGCTCTCGACCTCGCCCTTCCAGCGGTAGATCGAGCGCACTCCGTCGACCACGTTTCCGCAGGCCGCGAGGCGCTCCTCCACGAGCGCGCGGGCGATCCTCGCGGCGGTGTCCGCGTCCGGCGTGGTGACGAGCACGACGGCGAAGTCCATCTTGCCGCTCCTCATAGGATGTACTTGGAGAGATCCTCGTCCTGCACCACGTCCTCGAGGCGCTGGCGCACGTAGGCGGCGTCCACGCGGATGGGATGCCCCTGCGGCAGCTCCGACGCCTCGAACGAAACCTCGTCCAGCAGCCGCTCCATCACCGTATGCAGGCGCCTGGCGCCGATGTTCTCGGTGCGATCGTTCACGAGCTGGGCGATGCGGGCGATCTCGTCGATCGCGTCGTCGGAGAACGTGAGGTCGATCCCCTCGGTGGCGAGCAGCGCCGTGTACTGCTTGATCAGCGAGTTCTGCGGCTCCCGCAGGATCCGCACGAAGTCCTCCTGCCGGAGCGGCTCCAGCTCCACCCGGATGGGGAAGCGCCCCTGCAGCTCGGGGATCAGATCCGACGGCTTGGCCACGTGGAAGGCGCCGGCCGCGACGAAGAGGATGTGGTCGGTCTTCACCTGCCCGTGCTTGGTCGCGACGGTGGATCCCTCCACGATCGGGAGCAGATCCCGCTGCACGCCCTCGCGGGATACGTCGGGCCCCTGTCCTCCCCCCTGGCGGCCGGCGACCTTGTCGATCTCGTCGATGAAGACGATGCCGCTCTCCTCGGCCCTGGCGACGCCGTCCGCCTTCACCCGCTCCATGTCCACCATGCGGCCGGCCTCCTCCTGCTCGAGGAGCGCGCGGGCCTCGGGGACGCGGAGCTTCTTGCGCCGGGTCTTCTTCCCGAAGGGACCGGGGAGGTTGCCGAGCATCTCGCCCAGGTTGATCCCCATCTCCTCCATCCCCTGGGGGCCGAACATCTGCATCATCGGGATCTGCGGCGCCTCGGAGACGTCCATCTCCACCATCCGATCGTCGAGCTTCCCGGCCCGCAGGTCTCGCCGCAGGTCCTCACGAGGCGTGACGGCAGGCTGCACACCCTCCCCGGCGCCGGAGGCGGGGGCGAGGAAGCCCACCGACTTCGCCCGCTCCGAGGCGATCACCGGCGCCAGCAGGTCGAGGAGCTTCTCCTCCGCCTGCGTCGCCGCCCGGGCCTTCACCTTCTCCATCTCCTCGTCGCGCACCAGCTTGATCGAGATCTCCACCAGATCGCGGATCATCGACTCGACGTCGCGGCCCACGTAGCCGACCTCGGTGTACTTGGACGCCTCCACTTTCACGAAGGGCGCCGACGCGAGGCGGGCCAGCCGCCTGGCGATCTCGGTCTTCCCGACGCCCGTGGGCCCGATCATGATGATGTTCTTCGGCGCGATCTCGTCCCGCAGCGAAGGATCCACCTTCCGCCGCCGCCAGCGGTTGCGCAGGGCGATCGCCACCGCCCGCTTCGCCTTCTTCTGACCCACGACGTAGAGATCGAGCTCCGCCACGATCTCGCGAGGAGTGAGCGACTTCATGACAGCTCCTCGAACACCAGCTTGTCGTTCGTGAACACGCAGATCTCCGCCGCGATCTTCATGGCCCGCTCCGTGATCTCCCGCGGCGGCAGGTCGGTGGCCTCGAGGAGCGCGCGGGCCGCGGCGAGGGCGTAGTGCCCGCCGCTGCCGATCGCGGCGGCGCCGTGCTCGGGCTCGATCACGTCGCCGGAGCCGGTGAGGATCAGGGTCCGCTCGGCGTCGGCGACGAGCAGGAGCGCCTCCAGGCGGCGCAGGTATTTGTCGGTGCGCCACTCCTTGGCGAGCTCAACCGCCGCCCGCGTGAGGTTGTGGGCGTGCTCCTTGAGCTTGGCCTCGAACTTCTCGAAGAGGGTGAACGCGTCCGCGGTCCCGCCGGCGAAGCCCGCGATCACCCGGCCCTCCGCGAGGCGCCGCAGCTTGCGGGCGTTCCCCTTCATGATGGTCTTGTCCATGCTCACCTGGCCGTCGCCGGCGATGACCACACTTCGACCTTTGCGCACCGCGAGGATGGTGGTGCCCCGCAGCCCTGGCGACTGGCTCATGCTTCGCGCTCCGTCCCCGCGCTCCGTTTGGCGGGAAGGCTCGAAGTATAGCGACGGCGCTCCCGGACGCCCGCGCGATTCGCCGCACGGCGTGGATGGCGAGGTCAGGCCCTCGGGTGGGCCTTGTCGTAGACCGACATCAAGTGCTCGACGCTGACGTGGGTGTAGCGCTGGGTGGTGGACACCGACGCGTGGCCGAGGAGCTCCTGGATGCCGCGCAGGTCGGCGCCGTTGTCCAGCAGGTGCGTGGCGAAGGAGTGGCGCAGCGCGTGCGGGTGGACGTTGCGCTGCAGGGCACAGAGCTTCGCGTAGCGATCGAGGGCCCTCGCCACCCAGCGGGTGGAGAGCCTCGCCCCGCGGTAGTTCACGAAGAGCGCGTGGGGATCCTGCCCGCGGCGGGCCTTCCCGAAGAGGCGGGGGCGCTGGGAGAGCCAGCGATCCAGCGCGTCCAGCGCCTTTCGACCCAAGGGGACGATCCGCTCCTTTCGCCCCTTGCCGAACACGCGGACCATCCCCGAGGCGCGATCGACGCTGGAGAGATCGAGGCCGCAAAGCTCGGAGCAGCGCAGGCCGCCGCCGTAGAGCAGCTCGAGGATCGCCCGATCGCGGCAGCCCAGGACCGTGTCCGCCCGGGGTGTCTCCATGAGCGCCGTCACCTCGTCGATCGGCACGACCTTGGGCAGCGGGCGGCGCTGCTTCGGCGCCGCCACCAGCGTGCCGGGGTTCGACGCGATGCGGCCCTGCTTCTGCAGGAAGCGATAGAACGATCGGACCGCGGCGAGCTTGCGGGCCACCGATGCCGGCGCCAGCCGCCCGTGCATCTTGGCGAGGAAGCCGCGCACCGCCAGGGTGTCCGCCTCGAGCGGATCGATGCGGCGCTCCGCGAGATACGCCTGGTACTGGCGCAGATCGCCGTCGTACTCCTCCACGGTGCGGGGGGAGTACCGCCGCTCCACCTGCAGGTGGCGCAGGAACGCGACCATCTCGTCCGGGAGGGTCTCCGCCTTGGGCAATGGATCGGCGCGGTGGCTCATCGCCACAGGAGCCTACCGGCACCGCCGCAGGCTGCCAGTTCGAGGACATCCGCCGCCTGTGGGATCAACGAGAGGCAGGCGCTCCTTTGGCTGGCGCCGGTCCCCGATCCGCTCAGCGCGCGGCCGTGTCGAGCGCCGCCGGCACCTCCGCCAGGTATACGCCGAGGCGGGCGGGATCGAGCACGGCGTAGGCCACGCCCTTCGTCTTGCCCGACACGATCTTCGTGCCGGCGAGGACCCGCTGATCGAGCATGTGCGGCGAGGCCGATCCGTCGGCGGGCACCATCGCCAGATCCAGCGCGTCGGCGTCCGTGCGGGCGTAGGTCACCAGCAGCACCGACTCGTCGGCGGTGGCCGGCTCGTAGGTGTGGATCCCGCGGGCCACGAGGAGGGACTCGGCGGGCGAGGCCACCGGCGCCGAGCGCAGATCGCACGCCCTGCCGTTGCGGGTGCAGTTGGTGCGGAAGAAGAGCCGCCCGTCGTCGCCCGAGAAGGAGTACCCGAACACGCCCTGGGCCACCTTCGCCGCGTCCTCCTCCTTCGACACGTCCGCGAGGAAGAGGTCGATGCTGAAGATCGGCGAGAGCTGCCGCTGCACGAACGCGAGGTGCCCGCCGTCATGGGCCCAGACGAAGCTGGGCACGTTCGGCCCGAGCCTGTGCGCCTTCGGGTTCGGAGCGACCTTCGCCCAGGTGAGGGCGCCGCCGCGGCTCTGGGGGCTGTACTTGTCAAGCCACGCGATGCGCTCGCCGGTGGGATCGAAGTCGAACTCGGTGACGTCCGTGCCGACCTTCGCCGCGGCGTCCGCGCCCTTCGGCAGCACGAAGAGATCGCCGAACTGCTTCTTGGGCGAGACGTCGCCGATGAAGGCGAGGTGGCCGCCCTTCCGGGCGAAGCGGAACGCCGGGACGTTCTTGCCGACCCGCACCGGCGCGCTCCCCGGCTTCTCGAGGAAGAGATCCATCGAGCCCGTGGCGTTGCGCGACGTGTAGGCCAGCAGGCCGCCGTCCGGCGCCCACTCGTAGTCGGCCACGCGCTCGCCCAGCGTCTGCGGTTCCCCGCCGTCGAAGCGGGCGAGGACCAGCTGGCCGCCGCCGATGGCCCTGCGCCTGGCCGCGATCGACTCTCCGTCGGGGGAGAACTCGAAGGTCGCGATCCCGTCGGCGATCCGGGCGGCGTCGCCGCTCCCATCGGCGGGACCCACCCAGAGCACGCCCTCCGCCACCCACCCGAGCCGTGCGCCGTCCGCGCTGAACGCGAAGAAGGACACGCCCTCCGCCACGCCGCGCGCCCGGCTCATCGCCACGTCGCCCACCACCAGCGTCCCCGTCTGCTTCTTGAACGACCACGAGGTGAGGGCGCCCACCTGCGCGCCGCTCGGCGAGAAGAAGAACGACCCCGGGAGCGTGGCCACGTTCCGCCCCATCACGATGGGCGCGCCCATGGCCGAGAAGGTGGCGGTGCCCAGGTACATGTGGTCCGGGGCGTTGTGCCCCTTGTCCTTGGCGAGATCCGGATCGGCGAGCCACGCGAGCGCCTCGCCGCCCGGCGCCGCGATCACCTCGCGGGCCGGGCCCTTCGCCACGAGCCTGCCCTCCCCCTGGTAGGTGGGCGCAGAGCGCGACTTGCAGCCCGCGAGGGCGAGGACGGCGAGGAGGATCGGGAGGAGGCGCATCGTCTGCTCGGGGAGACGGTCAGGCGGATCGCTCGACGGTCTCGATGGGGTTCACGGGAGGTAGGAGGAGATCGCCCCCTGCGACGTGGTGGCTCTCCGCCCACGGCGCGAGGGCCTGCCGCGCCCGCTCCACCATCCGCGGGCGGCGGTCGAGCTTGCGGACCTTGCCCTCGAGGGGCGGGAAGAGGCCCCAGTTGATGTTGGTGGGCTGGTAATCGTAGCCGGGCGGGTGGGCGGCGCCGGTCACGTGGCGCAGGAGCCCGCCCAGCGCGGTGACGTCCGGCGGCGGAGAGAAGGCCCTGCCCGCCATGCGCGCGTCCACCGAGAGCGCGGCCAGCAGGCCCACCGCGGTGGACTCGACGTAGCCCTCCACGCCGACGATCTGCCCGGCGAAGAAGACGTCCGGCCGCGCCTGCAGCGAGAGGTCGCCGCCGAGGAGCCGGGGGCCGTCCAGGAACGTGTTGCGGTGGATCTGCCCGAGGCGGACGAACTCGGCGTTCGCGAGCCCCGGCAGCATGCGGAAGATCCGGCGCTGCTCCGGCCAGGTGAGCCGCGTCTGGAAGCCCACCAGGTTGTAGGAGGTTCCGGCGGCGTCCTCCCGGCGGAGCTGCACCACGGCGTGGGAGCGCTTTCCGGTGCGCGGATCCACCAGGCCCACCGGCTTCATCGGGCCGTGGGCCAGGGTCTCGTCGCCCCGCTCCGCCATCACCTCGATCGGCAGGCACCCCTCGAAGTACTTGGGCTCCTCGAAGTCGTGGGGCTTCACCTTCTCGCCTGCGCGCAGCGCCTCGACGAAGGCGCGGTACTCGGCCTCGTCCAGGGGCAGGTTCAGGTAGTCGTCGCCGCCCTTCCCGTGGCGGCTCTGGGCGAAGGCGATGGCCGGATCGATCGAGTCTGCGGTGACGATCGGCGCGATGGCGTCGTAGAAGTACAGGCCCTCCGCGGCGCCCGTGACCTCCGCGATCGCCCGGGCCAGCGCGTCCGACGTCAGCGGCCCGGTGGCCACGATCGCGGGGCCGGAGGGGAGCGCGTCGGCTTCGGCGTGCACCCGCTCGATCCGCGGCTCGGCCTCGATCCGCGCGGTGATCGAGGAGGCGAAAAGCACCCGATCCACGGCGAGGGCATCTCCCGCCGGCACCCGGGCGGCGTCGGCCGCCGCGAGGATCAGCGAGCCCATACGCCGCAGCTCCTCGTGGAGCAGGCCCACCGCGTTCTCGGGGTTGTCCGAGCGGAAGGAGTTGGAGCAGACCAGCTCGGCCAGGTGGTCGGAGGTCTGCGCAGGTGTGCGCTTGGCGGGCTTCATCTCCACCAGGCGCACGCGGCGCCCGCGCCGGGCGAGCTGGTACGCCGCCTCGCAGCCGGCCAGGCCGCCACCCACCACCGTGACCACTGGTTCACTCATTCTCTGCTCCTGCTACCAGCGCGGCACCCCGCGGGCAAGCGACGGCCGGCGGACCGACGCGTGGAAGGCCGGCCCGTCGGGCGGGCGCCCGCCTGCGTTCCTCCGCGGCGATCGCCGGGCCGCTCCGGCACGAACGGCGCGCCGGTCCCACCCTAAAACGGATGGAGGCGACCATGGCGTACGATCGACATTTCCTCGAACAGATGCGCAACCGCCTGCTCGAACGGCGCCGGGTGGTGGTGGGGAGCACCCTCTCCAACCAGCGCGAGATCGAGAGCCTCAAGGCCCAGCAGTCCCCGGCGGAGATGGAGGAGCACGCCCAGAGCTCCGCCGCCGAGTTCGTCCTCACCCGGCTGAACGAGAACGCGAGGCGGGAGGTCGCGCAGATCGACGCAGCGATCGCGCGGATCGACGCGGGCACCTACGGCGAGTGCGTCGAGTGCGGGGAGATGATCTCGAAGGAGCGGCTGGAGGTGGTGCCCTACGCCCTGAAGGACTCGGAGTGCACCCGCCGCGACGAGCAGCGGGCCGAGCCGGGCCGGGAGTATCCGACCTTGTGAGGCGCCGGCCTCGGCGTGGGCGTCAGATGAGCCCGCGGGCGCGCTTGAGCTGATCCATGGTGCGGCTGTACTCGACCTCCCACTCCGCGGTCCCCTCGGTGAGGTTCTTCATCCGCGCGCGGGCCTCGCGATCGAGCTCGGCGTCCAGGTCCAGGTGCTTCTTGAAGATGACGTGGATCTTCCGACGGAGCGTGGAGTCCTCCGAGTAGACCTCTTCCACGTTGCGTGAGATGAGCAGGAACTCGATCATCTGCCCGATCACGTACTCGATCCCCTCGTCGCCCATCTTGAAGCCGCGGACGTCCGCCATCTCGCGCTTCACCTGGTTGAACTTGGAGTGGTCGTATCCGCGACGCTCGAGAGCCTCCTTGGTGGCCTGGTTCACCCGCTCTTCCGATGCCAGGTACTCGCGCATGATCGCCGACATGTCCATCTCGGCGTCGTTGATCCGCAGGGTCTCCACCTCGATGTCGTTCTCCTTCATCAGGGTCTGGACGACCTCGCGGGCGATGACCGGGATCACTTTCGGGTAGAGTCGCATGCTTCGATGCCCTCGCATGGCAGGGGTCGCTGGCAGTGCAGCGAACCCCCGCTCGAACGCTGCCAAGTTAGGCAAAGGTTTAGACTACGCAAGCGGCGGGCGGCAAGCGCTATTCTCGGATTTTTCAATCGATTGGCCCTTTTCCCAGCGAAACGGGCCGTTCCGTCGCCGCCGCCCGACGGGAGCGCCTACGTGGAGGGCGCAGCGCCGTTTTTCTCCGCGGAGGCGACGTCGGCGGCGGCCTCGAGCTGCTCCTCGGCGGCCCTCTCGCGACCCTCGATCGCCTCGCCGATCTCCGCCGCCTCGTCCATCGACTGCGCGGCCCCTTCGGGGAGCTCGGAGTCCCGATCGGGATCCTCCTCGGGCCGTCGCAGGTGATCGACCACGCGCTTGGCGAGCGCCGCGTTGAAGCCCTCCACCTCGGCGATCTCCTCCGCCGTCGCCGCGCGGATCCGCTTCAGCGAGCCGAAGTGCCGCAGCAGCGCGCGGCGTCGCTTCTCCCCCACCCCCGCGATCTCCTCGAGCACCGAGCGGAAGTTCCGGGCGCGGCGCAGCTTCTGGTGGAACGTGACCGCGAAGCGGTGGGCCTCGTCGCGCAGCCGGACCAGCACGAAGTTCTCGGCGGAGTTCTGCCGCAGCACGATCGGGTCCTTGCGCCCGGGCAGGAAGACCCGCTCGGCGCTCTTCCACGCGGTGCCCTCCCTCGTCTCGCCCTCGACCTTGGCCTCGGCGAGCGACGCGAGGTCCACCTGCCCGAGGAGGCCCGCGTCCTTCACCGCGGCGCGGGCGGCATTGAGCTGGCCCTTGCCGCCGTCGATCAGCAGGAGGTCCGGCAGGTCGCCGCGGGCCACCCGCCGGGAGATCACCTCGTAGATCGACGCGAAGTCGTCCTGCCCCTCGAAGGTCTTGATCCGGTAGTGGCGGTAGCGCGACTTGTCGGCCTCGCCGTCGAGGGCCGCCACCTGGCTCGCCACCACCATCGTCCCCTGGAAGTTCGAGATGTCGAAGCACTCGATCCGCCGCGGCAGCCGGGTGAGCTCGAGCCTCGTCTTCAGGCGGTCGAGGATCTCCTCGTTGGAGCGGTTCTTCTTCTTGGCCTCGACGAAGGCCTGCTCGGCGTTCTTGGTGGCGAGCTCCACCAGCCGCTTCTTCTCGCCGCGCGCCGGGACCAGCACCCGCACCTTGCGGCCCTTGCGCTCGGAGAGGACCTCCGCGGTGAGCTCGGCGTTCTCCACCGGGAGCGGCAGCAGCACCTCGTCCGGCACTGCGGCGCCGGTGGCGTAGTACTGATCCACGAACGAGGCGAGCAGCTCCTCGGTGGGGAACTCCTGCCCCGTGAACGGGAAGCCCTGCGCCGACACCAGCTTCCCGGTGCGGATGAAAAGCGCCTCCAGCACCAGGTCCGGCCCCTCGCGCCAGAAGCCGAAGACGTCCTGGTCGATCGCCTCGCTGAACACCGTGCGCTGGCGCTCCAGGCTGTGCTCGATCGCGCGGAGCTGATCGCGGATCCGCGCTGCGTCCTCGAAGCGCAGCTCCTTCGCCGACTCCTTCATCCGTACGCGGAGCTCGTCCAGCAGCTCGGGTTCCTTCCCCTCGAGGAAGAGCTTCGTCTCCCGCACGCTGCGGGCGTACTCCTCCTTCGGCACCTCGTACACACAGGGCGCGGGGCAGCGCTTGATCTGGAAGAGGAGGCACGGCCGGGTGCGCTTCTCCAGGACCTGATCCGTGCAGGTGCGGAGCTGGAAGTGCCGGTTGATCGTGCGCAGCGTCTCGCGGATCGCCGTCGCGCTCGAGTACGGGCCGAAGTAGCGGGCGCCGTCCTGCTTCATGCGGCGGACGACCTCCAGCCGCGGGTACGGGTGCCGCTCGTCCAGGCGCAGGCAGATGAACGCCTTGTCGTCCCGGAGCTGCACGTTGAACCGCGGCTTGTGCCGCTTGATCAACGTGTTCTCGAGGATCAGCGCCTCCTTCTCCGTGTGGACGAGGATGATCTCGATGTCGCCGAGGATCTCCTCGAGGAACGGCACGAAGGCGCGGGTGTCGGAGGTCGACGGCTGGAAGTAGGAGCGGACCCGCGAGCGCAGGTTCACCGCCTTGCCCACGTACACGACCTTCCCGTCGCGATCCTTCATCAGGTACACGCCGGGCGAGACGGGCAGGTCGTCGAGCTTCTGGCGGAGGGCTTCGTTCATTCGCGCGGGAGTTTCCGGAATGGAGAACCCCTGCGCAAGGTCGGTGATTCTGGCAAATGGGCGCGGCCCCGGTCCGTCGGCCTCCGGTCGAATGCCCTTGCCGGATCGCCGCTCGGCCGTGAGAGAATCGGCCACCCCACCCCCCGGTAGGAGTTCGACGATGCGCTGCTCGAGATGGATCCCGCTGCTCGCCATCACCTTTTTCGTTCCCCTGTCGGCCTGCGACGGCTCCGGCGACTCCTCATGCGAGGGCGCGGCGTGTGACCAGGCCACCGGAGGGACCGGCGGCGGCGTAGGGGGAGATGGCGGAACGGGAGGAACCGCCGGCACGGGAGGCACGGCGGGAACCGGCGGCTCGGGTGGCGCCGGGGGCACGGGCGGCATCGACGAGAAGTGGTCCGCTCCCCTCGACCTCTGCGACTCCCACTTCATGCCCAACGCGCAGATCGATCCCTTCCCGATGCTCGCCGCGGTGGGGCCGACGCCGGCCCTCGAGGACGGCTTCTCCGCCACGGGCAAACTCGTGTCCCATGAGGCGAACCGCGTTGTGTTCGAGTTCGAGGAGCCGACCAGGACCGTCTCGATCTCCTGGCCCAGGAATTTCCAGCAGATCCACGCCGATCACGTGGGGACGGATTTCCAGGTCTCCTATGAAAGGGGCTGGCTCGCCATCCAGGAGGTGGGCGTCGAGGTCGTCTCCCTCCTCCACGTCGAGACCGGCCGGAACCCGCCTGCCGTGATCGGGCCGCCTCTCGAAGGGCGGGGTCCCACGTTCGTGCCGCAGCTGCACTGCGTCGTTACCGACCAGGCCTGCTCGGAGAGGGCCATCAAGTACGAGGTCCACCTGGAGGGGAAGGAGTCGACCACGAACTGGTCGGGCTGGCCCGGAGGGGGGATCGCCAACTGGAGCCTGGGCAACTGGTCCCGGATCCGCACGGGCGACTGCGACCAGGAGTACGCGATCATCTTCGCCGGCGAGGCTTTCCTCTTCCTCGACCCCTGACCGGTCACGGCGACCGCTGGGCGCGTACCCAGGCGAGCACCACGTCATGGACCTCCGCCATCACGGCGGGGTCCAGCCTGTCGATCGTGTCTCCGTGCGTGTGCCAGGCGGGATCTTCGAGGTCGATGAGGTCGACCACGGGGATCCCCCGCCGGAGGAAGGCGATGTGATCGTCCAAGATCGTGGGGCCCGGGGCGTCGACGAACGACCGGGCGCCGCGGGCCTTCGCGATCGCGAAGATCTCGTCCATCACCTTCCCCGCGTGCTGCTGCGAGTTCGCCTCGCGCGTGATGCGGGTGCCCTTGCGCCCCACCATGTCGAGGATCGCGCCCTTCGCCGGCGGGGCGACGCCCGTGGTGAACCACCGCTCGGCCAGCTCCTTCGAGCCGAGGAAGTGGTGCTGCAGGTTGCCCTTGGGCCCCTCCTCCCCGTCGAAGAACACCAGGTCCACGCCGACGCCCTCGGGTGGCGGCGCCGCGGCCAGCGATCGCGCCAGCTCGAGCAGCACCGCCACGCCGGAGACGCCGTCGTTGGCCCCTTCGAACGGAAGGTGCCGCTTCGCCGGATCCGGATCCTCGTCGGCCCAGGGCCGGATGTCCCAGTGCACCCCGATCATCACCCGGTGCTTCGCCTCCTTCCGGAACGACGCCACCACGTTGACGAGCGACCAGTCGAGGCCGACGTCCTCCATCTTCACGCGGAACGGCAGCCGCCGCACCCAGGCCCCCGTGCCCTGGAGATCCTCGACGATCAGCGCCTCGACCTTGGCCTTGTTGGGCGTCCCCTGGGTCGCGGGCCCCACCGCCACGATCGCCCGCGCGGTCTCCATGATCCGCGCGCCGGTGTCCTCCGCCTTCGGCGCTCCGCCGGTCGCCTTCATCGCGGCCACCCCTCCCGCGGCGAGCACGGCGCCGGCCGCCACCGCCATCACGATCGTCCTGCGGGCCATCCTCTCCTGCTCCTTCGCGGGCCGGACCCGACTCTACCGCCCGTAGCGCGGGTGCGCTAACGGCGGGCGGGCTTGCGGGCGGGGTACGGGGATTTGCGGGACGAGCGCTTCGGGCCCGGGCGGCCGGAGCCCGCGTCGGCCTTGGGCATGGGCCCAAGGCCCAGGTCGGCATCCTTGAGGGCATGAATCCGATCCCGGATGCGGGCTGCCTCCTCGAACTCGAGGTCCTCGGCGGCGGCGTGCATCTCCTCGGTGAGCCGGGCGATCTCGGCGTGGATCTGGGCCGGCGTGCGGTACTCGGCCTGCCCTTCGGCCGCCAGCGGCACGGTGCTGTAGTCGCTCTCGACCGTGGGGCCGAGCTCGAGGATGGTCTTCTTCACCGTCTGCGGCGTGATCCCGTGCTCGAGGTTGTACGCCTCCTGCTTCGCGCGGCGGCGATCGGTCTCCTCGATCGCCTTGCGCATGCTGTCGGTGACCCGATCCGCGTACATGACCACCCGGCCGCCGACGTTGCGGGCGGCGCGGCCGATGGTCTGGATCAGCGAGACCGAGGAGCGCAGGAAGCCCTCCTTGTCCGCGTCGAGGATCGCCACCAGCCCCACCTCGGGGATGTCGAGGCCCTCCCGCAGCAGGTTGATGCCCACCAGCACGTCGTGCTGCCCCTGGCGCAGCTCCCGGATGATCTGGATCCGCTCGAGGGTGTCGATGTCCGAGTGGAGGTAGCGCACCTTCACGCCGACGTCCGTGTAGTACTCGGTGAGATCCTCGGCCATGCGCTTGGTGAGCGTGGTCACCAGCACCCGCTCGCCGCGCTCGGTGGCGGCACGGATCTCGGCGAGCAGGTCGTCCACCTGCTGCGCCACCGGCCGCACCTCCACCTGGGGATCGACGAGGCCGGTGGGCCTGATGATCTGCTCAACCACCACGCCCTGGGCCTTCTCGAGCTCGTAGTTCGCCGGCGTCGCCGAGACGTAGATCGCCTGGTTCACCAGCTTCTCCCACTCGCCGAACTTCAGCGGGCGGTTGTCCAGCGCCGAGGGCAGGCGGAAGCCGAACTCGACCAGCGTCTCCTTGCGCGAGCGGTCTCCCTTGAACATGGCGCCGATCTGGGGAACCGTCTGGTGGCTCTCGTCGAGGACGATGAGGAAGTCCTTGGGGAAGTAGTCGAGGAGGCAGGGAGGCGGCTCGCCCGCCTTCCGTCCCGAGAGGTGCCGCGAGTAGTTCTCGATGCCGCTGCAGAATCCCATCTGCTCGATCATCTCCAGATCGAACATCGTCCGCTGCTCGAGCCGCTGCTCCTCCACCAGCTTGTTCTGGCCCTTCAGCTCCTGCAGCCGGTCGCGCAGCTCGTCCTGGATGGAGCGCAGCGCCAACTGCCGCCGCTCGGGCGCCGTAACGTAGTGCGAGTTGGGAAAGATGGAGACCTTGTCGAGCTTGCTGAGCACCACGCCTCGCAGGGGATCGACCTCCGAGATGGCCTCCACCGTGTCGCCGAAGAACTCGATCCGGATCGCCTTCTCCTCCTCGTACGCCGGGAACACCTCGAGGGTGTCGCCGCGCACGCGGAAGGTGCCTCGATGGAAGTCGACGTCGTTGCGCTCGTACTGGATGTCCACCAGCGCCCGCAGCAGCCGATCGCGCAGGTACTCGCGGCCCACCTCGAGGGACTGGAGCATGCCGTAGTACGACTCGGCCGATCCGATGCCATAGATGCACGACACCGACGCCACGATGATGACGTCGTTGCGGGTGAGCAGCGAGTGGGTGGCCGCGTGCCGCATCCGATCGATCTCGTCGTTGATGGACGAGTCCTTCTCGATGAAGGTGTCCGACGAGGGGACGTACGCCTCGGGCTGATAGTAGTCGTAGTACGAGACGAAGTATTCGACCGCGTTGTGGGGGAAGAGCTCGCGAAGCTCGCCGTAGAGCTGCGCCGCGAGCGTCTTGTTGTGCGCCATCACGAGCGTGGGCTTGCCCGTCTGCGCGATCACGTTGGCGATGGTGAAGGTCTTGCCGGTGCCCGTGGCGCCCAGGAGCACCTGGTGCTTGTCGCCCCGGCGCACGCCCTCCACCAGCTCGCGGATCGCCTGGGGCTGGTCCCCGCGGGGGGTCATGTCGCTGACGAGCTCGAACGGCGTCATGGAACGGATCTCCTCGATCAACGACAACCTCCGAAGCACCGCCGACAGTCCTGCCAGAAGAAGAACGCCCGGCCGAAGTGCGCGGCCGGGCGGTGAATCCGTGTCGAAGCTCTACCTTCCGAGTCGGGCCGAACTCAGGGTCCGGCTACGATCTTCGTCACGGCCGCCTCTTCGACCTCGTCCCTGGTGAACGGCAGGCGGAAGGAGCGGTTCTCCAGCCAGTCCTCCACCAGGTCGCCGTAGTGGTCGCCGTCGCGGTGGAGGTCCTGGCCGCCGGGGAGCTGGAGCCAGGTGGTGATCCCGCCGTCGGACGCCTCGCTCACCATGCGCAGCGACGCGCCGCTCGTGTGGGTGAACGTCTTCCCGCCGACGCCGGGGTTCGCCACGTTCACGGTGAACTGGCCGCCCTGGGTCGCAAAGGGGCCGAGGTCGAGCTTGGGCGCAATCGCGGAGAGCTCGGTCTTGAAGGTGACCGTATGCTTGCGGCCCCAGCGCCAGTCGTTCGGATCGGCGCCCCAGGTGCTTTGGATCTCGGCGCCGGCCTTCACCAGGCTCTCCCGCAGCACCTCGCGCGGGGTGCGCACGGTCCCGTCCAGCAGGTTCCACAGCGCATCGCCGCTCTCCCGGTCGTCCGGACGCTGGAGCGCGATCACGAGCGGCCGCACCAGCGAGTTGGAGTCCGCGGTGCCCAGGGTGAGGTTGGTCGCCGCGAGCTTGTCGCCGTAGGCCACTTCGAGGATCCGCGGCAGCACGAAGTGGAACGCCGTGCAGCCGATCGACTCCCGGGTCTCGGCCTCGTCGTCGGAGTATGCGGACTTCGGATCCGCGCCCGTGAGCCCGGTGGGGCAGGTGAAGTCCCACGCCTCCAGCGCCGCCACGATCTTCTTGGCGTTCGCAGGGAGACCGTCGTCGGCCGAATCCAGGAGCGTCGGCATGATCATCGCGGCGAGCAGGGAGTAGGTGTCGCCCTGGAGCTCCTTCGTGGACTCCGGGGTGATCGACCCCAAGGTCGCCTCGAGGCGCTCCGCGATCCGCGCCAGGCGGAAGCCGGGAGCCACCAGGCCCTGGAGGTAGGCGTCATCGTTCGTGGGATCGCCGTCGGCGGAAGCGCCGTTCATGTCCTGGTTGGCGGTGGCGATCCAGCCCTTGGCCGGATCGAAGAGCTGGGGCAGCTCCGACTCCGGCAGGTAGCCGTCCCACTCGGCGCTGCCGTCGCCTGGCAGCGGCATCCAGGGCGGCAGCGTGCCCGCCGGCGCCGACAGGCTGTAGGAGGCCCAGGGGCGGTTGGGGACGCGGGCATGCGGGTACCAGCCGATGTGACCCTCGGTGTCCACCAGGACGAAGTTCTGCGCGCCCACCTCGAACTTCTTCAGGGCCTCCTTGCCCTCGGCGACGCTCGTCGCCCTGGCGAGGCCGAGGAAGGCGGCCAACTCGTCGCTGGGCTCGTGCCCGGTCCAACGTACGGAGATCGCCTTGCCGCCCGCCACGTCCTTGGCGACCACCGGCCCGTGGTGGGGCACCCACTCCAGCGTCACGTCCTTGCCGCCGATCTGGACGACCTTGGAGACGATCTTCACCTCGGCGCCGTCGAACATCACGGCGTCGCCGGCCGCGTTCAGCGTCTCGACGTACACGTCGGTGACGTCGTAGTTCGCGACCGTCGCGCCCCACGAGACGTTCTCGTTGCGGCCGATGGGGAAGCCGGGAGCGCCGGGGAACGTCGCGCCGGCAACGTGCAGGGTGCCTTCACCGTTGGTCTTGGAGTCCAGCTCGGCGAAGTACCAGATCGGCGCGTTGCTAAGCGCCAGATGCGGATCGTTGGCGAGGATCGCCTTGCCGGCCTCGGTGTGCTGCGGCGCGATCACCCAGTTGTTGGATCCTGCCTGCTCGCCCGCCGGAGCGAAGAACGCCAGCTCGGGGCGGGAGGCCCGCGCGGCGGCGAGAAGCCCCTCCACCGGACGCAGTCTGTCCTGGAGCGCCTGGACCGCGGCGAGATCCACCGCCGGCCTGGTGCGGATCGCCGCGCCGGTCTCCTGGGTGTAGCGCTCCACTCCGGGCCGCATCGTGAAGAAGTCCACCGCGAGCGCGGGGTCGAGCCTGGGGAACGCCTCGCCCAGGGCCTGCTCCTTTTCCATGGAGTCCGAGAGCAGGTAGGTCATCAGCCGGGCGAAGGCGACGCTGTCCTTGGGCTCCCAGTCGGGGATCGAGGCCGGCGTGGCGGTGACGATCGGCGACGCGTACTCCTCCGTGAGCTTGGCGCCGTTGCGCCCCGCCCGCAGGTCCTCCAGCCACGCGTTCACGCCGTCCGAGTACGCCTCGATGATCGTGCGCAGGTCCTGGTCCATCTGGTCCCAGATCAGATCTTCGAGCGGCACGCCCTGGGGCGTCGACAGGTAGCGGCGCATGAACTCGTCCGTCGACGCCACCGTTATCAGGGTCGCTAGCCTGCCTCGCGCCGCGCGGCGCTGCAGGTCCATCTGCCAGAAACGGTTCGCGGCGTGGAAGTAGCCGAGGACCTGCATGCAGTCCGCGTCGGTCTGGCACGACGCGTGGAGCACCCCCTTCTCGTCGAACGAGACGTCGACCGGCGCCTCGAGGCCGGGGATCACCAGGTCGAACTCTCCGCCGCCGCTGCCGCCGGTTCCGCCCGTCCCCCCGGTCCCGCCGGACCCGCCGGCGCCGCCGTCGCCTCCCGATCCGCCCTGGGCCACCCCGGGATCCTTCTTGTCGTCGTCGCCGCAACCGACGAGCGCCAACGCCGCCACGAGCCCTGCGCAACCCAGCCAGATCGGAAGTCGTTTCATGTGAGGATCCTCCAAGTGGTGCCGGCCGGCCCGTCCATGATCTCCACGCCCTTGGCGAGGAGATCCGCACGGACCGCGTCCGCCGCAGCATAGTCTTTCGCGCGGCGGGCGTCCGCTCTCTGTGCGATCCGCTCCTCCACCCACGACGACTCGATGCCCTTCTGGGCGGCGAGACGGGTGCGGAGATTCAGGAGCCAGGCCACCGGCTCCTGCTCGAAGACGCCGAGGACCTTCGCGACGCGCCCCACCTCTTCCCGGAGGCGGTGGAGGGTCCGCGCCACGATGGCCTTGTCCTTCACCGGCGGCTTGTCGGCGAGCTCGTTCATCCAGCCGAAGACGTCGGCGATCCCGCCCAGCGCGGCGGCGGTGTTGAAGTCGTCCTCCATCGCCTCGCTGAAGGCGTCCCAGATGGCGGCGATCCGCTCCGGATCCAGCACCGGACCGTCCTCCGTCGCATGGGGGGAGGCCGCGAGCTTCGCGTCCACCTTGGCGAGGGTCTCGTAGACGTAGGCCACCCGGGTCTGGGCAGCGACGATCGCCTCAAGCGAGAAGTCGAGGGGCGAGCGGTAGTGGGTGAGGAGAATCGCGTAGCGGATCGCCTCCCCGTCCACATGTCCCAGCAGGTCACGAATGGTGAAGAAGTTGCCGAGGCTCTTCCCCATCTTCTCCGCGTTGATGGTGAGGAAGCCGTTGTGCACCCAGTACTTCGCGAAGGTGACGCCGCTGGCGGCCTCGGACTGGGCGATCTCGTTCTCGTGGTGGGGAAAGACGAGGTCCTTGCCGCCGCCGTGGATCTCGAAGCTTGGCCCCAGGTACTTGGCGCTCATGGCCGAGCACTCGATGTGCCAGCCCGGACGACCCTTGCCCCACGGGCTGTCCCACGCCGGCTCGCCCGGCTTCGCGGCCTTCCACAGCGCGAAGTCCAGGGGATCCCGCTTCTGCTCCCCCGGCTCCACCCGGGCGCCGGCCAGCAGATCGTCGAGGTTGCGCTTGGAGAGCTTGCCGTACGGCTCGAAGGCCCGCACCGCGAAGTACACGTCCCCCTTCGACTCGTAGGCGAAGCCCTTGTCGACGAGCCTGCCGATGAGGGCGATGATCTCCGGCATGTGCTCGGTGACCTTCGGCTCCACGTCCGCAGGGCCCACGTTGATCGCGCGCATGTCGGCCTGGAACTCGCGGATGAACCGCTCCGAGACCTCGTGCGGCGGCTCGCCCAGCTCGTTCGCGCGGCGGATGATCTTGTCGTCGACGTCGGTGTAGTTGCGCACCACCGTCAGATCCCAGCCGCTCGCGCGCAGCCAGCGGGCCACCGTGTCCCACACCACATAGCAGCGGGCGTGACCGGCGTGGCTCAGGTCGTAGACCGTGGGCCCGCACACGTACATGCCCACCTTGCGATCCTCCGCAGGGACGAGGTCCTCCTTCTGGTTGGTGAGGGTGTTCAGAAGCCTCTGCGTCATCGCTCTCGTTCTCCTCTCCGGCGGGCCGCCGGAGACCGCTCATGCGCGCCCGACGAGCGCCACCGCCTGGGCGGCGATGCCCTCGCTGCGCCCCACGAAGCCGAGGCCCTCGGTCGTGGTGGCCTTCACGTTCACCTTCGCTTCGGGCAGGCGCAAGGCCGAAGCGATGGCGGTCCTCATCTCGTCTCTCCTGGGGGCGATCCGGGGCCTGGCAGCGGCAATGGTGAGGTCGACGTTCAGCACCCGGAAGCCCGCCGCCGCGACGCGCCGGCAGGTCTCCTCGAGGAGCGCCAGCGAGGATGCCCCCCGGAAGCGCTCGTCGGAATCGGGGAAGTGCTGGCCGATGTCGCCCAGGCCGCAGGCCCCCAGGACCGCGTCCATGATCGCGTGGAGCGCGGCGTCGGCGTCGGAGTGACCGGCGAGGCCCACCTCGCCCGGGAAGACGACGCCGCCCAGCACGCAGGTCCGGCCTTCCTCGAAGGCGTGGACGTCGAAGCCGAAGCCGACCCCCGCCGGCGCCTCGACCATCGCCCTCGCCCGCTGCCAGTCCTCGGGATCGGTCACCTTGAAGTTCTCCTTCTCCCCGGGCACCAGCGCGATGGGGTGGCCCAGGGCCTCCACGAGGGCCGCCTCGTCCGTCGCCGCGGCGGCGCCGGCTCCCGCCGTCTGCCACGCCTCGCGGAGCAGGTCGACCCGAAACGCCTGGGGCGTCTGGGCGAGCCACAGCATCCTGCGATCGACCGTTGCCTCGACGAGGGCGCCGTCCGCGGTGCGCTTCACGGTGTCGGTGCAGGGGAGCGCCGCGAGGGCCGCGCCCTTGCGGCGGGCCGCCTCCAGCACCCGGGAGAAGAGCGCGGGGCTCGCGAAGGGGCGGGCCGCGTCGTGGATGGCGACGTAGGGCAGGCCGGAAGGAGCGGCGTCGAGGGCCGCCCGGACGGAGAGCGCCCGCTCCGCGCCCCCCGGCACCACGGCGTGGAGCTTGTCGACGGCGCCGTGCCGGCGCAGGATCTCCCGCACCCGCTCCTCCTCTCCGGGAGGGGCGGCGATCACCACCGCGGCGACGTCGGGGCAGGAGGCGGCGCGCTGGAACGCCCGGGCCAGGAGCGGCACCCCGCCCAGCTCGAGCCACTGCTTTGCCTGGCCGAAGCGGGTCCCCTTTCCCGCCGCGGGCAGGATCGCGACAGCATCGTTCGCCATCGTCTGCTCGGATCGGGCCCGGCCTGGAGCGGGCGCCGCGTCAAAGGACTGCGAAAAAAGTCGCCCCCGGGGAGCGGGGACGACTCTTCGTCTCGCGGTCGGCGCCGAAAAGCGCCTCCCCATCGTCTCGCTCGCCGCCGGATCGAGCCGGCGGCGCCGATCAGCGGTTGAAGATCGACTTGAAGTCGTTCTCGATCTGCTCCTCGTCGCAGTTCTTCGCGAGCGAGAGCTCCTTGATCAGCAGCGAGCGCGCGGTGTCGAGCATCTTCCGCTCGCCGAAGGAGAGATCCTTGTCGCCCTTGAGCAGGTAGAGATCACGAAGGACCTCCGCGATCTCGAAGACCGAGCCGGTCTTGATCTTCTCCATGTACTCGCGGTACCGGCGGTTCCAGGTGGTCGCGTCGACCGACACGTCCTTCTGACGAAGGATGGTGTAGACCTTCTTCACGGTCGCGTCGTCGATGATCTCCCGCAGCCCGACCGACCCCACCTTGTTGATGGGGATCATGATCTTCATGCTGTTCTCGAGGATCCGGAGGACGTAGAACGACTGCCGCTGACCGGCGACCTCCTTGTGCTCGATCCCGAGCACCTCTCCGACGCCCTGGCCCGGGTAGACCGCCTTGTCACCGACCTTGAAGGTCGTCTGCATCCAACCATCCTCCTTGTGCCTTGTGCGCTCGAGAATCAAGCCGACGAAGAGTAGCACAACGCCGTAGAGCCCGTCAATTGCAGGCGTTTTTGGCGATGGCACGCTCCGCGCAACCGTCCTGGCGATCCTTTCGACTCCGCGAGGAATCGCCCTGGCCCGGCTCGATTCGTTCAGACCGATTCCGTCTCTGCCGGGGCCGCTCCCCCTGCTGGCCGCGGCCTTCGCCGTCGGCCTGGCGGGGCCGGCTCCGTGGAGAACCGCCGCGCTCTGGTCACTCTTCCCCTTGTGCCTCGTGGGCCTCGCCGCTTCCTGGCTCGGCGCCCGGCGCCTCGCTCTCACGGCAACCACCCTCGCCTTCCTCCTCGCAGGGATCTCGCGAGCCGCCCCGCAGATCCGGCCCGGCTCGGACGCCGGACCCTGCCTCGCCGCCCTCCGCGCGGCCGGACTCCCGGGCCCAGACGAGAGCGACCGGGCCCGCCTCGAGGTTGAGGGCCCGATCGACGGGGCCCCGGCCTTGGGGTTCGAACGGCATCGGGCGGTGGTCGCCGTGGAGCGGGCCCGGCCGGCCCGGGAGCGCCCGGCCGACCCTGCGCCGCCATGGCGCGAGACCCCCGGCCTGCGCGTGCAGCTCTCGATGCAGACGGAGACCCGGCCTTTGCCCGGCGACAGGATCCGCGCCGTCGTCCGCCTCGACGACCTGGAGGTCGGCCTTCCGGGCGGCGCGGCGGCCCGCGCCCGGCTCGATCGCGCCGGGATCGCGTGCCTGGGCAGCGTGGAGGGGGAGCGGCTGGCAGCGCTGGACGAGGACGGCGGGATCCGGGCGCGGGTGGAGCGGACGAGGCGCCGCCTCTCCGCCGCTGTTGAGGCCGCAGCCGGGGCGGGGCCGGCTTCGGCCGTGCTCTCGTCCCTCACCGTAGGTGACCGCTCCCGCGTGTCGCCGGATCAAGCCGAGCGGTTCGCCGCGAGCGGGCTCGCCCACATCCTCTCCGTCTCCGGTCTCCACCTGGGTCTCACGGTGCTGGGCCTCTACCGGATCCTGCTCCTCGTGCTGCGGCGGACGGCCCTCGCATCGCGCCGGGATCCGGAGGTGATGGCGGCGCTCGTCTGCCTCCCCACGATCCCCGCCTACGCGCTTCTCACCGGCGCCGACCCGCCCGTGCTGCGGGCCGCGGTCGCGGCGGGCCTCTACCTGGTCGCGCGGATCGCCGGGCGCGCCCCCGAGGGATGGACGGCGCTGGCGGCGGCGGCCCTCGCTTTGCTGGCATGGGAGCCGGTGAACCTTCTCGAGCCCTCGTTCCAGCTGTCCTTCGCCGCGTGCGCCGGGCTCCTCGCGCTGACCCGCGGCATGCGAGACCTGGTGCCGCTCGGCAGGCCGGGGCCGGAGTCGCCACGCTGGCGCCGGTGGCTCGAGGCGCCGCTGGGCGCGCTCGCCACCACCGCGGCCGCCACCCTCGCCACACTCCCGCTCACCGCGTACCACTTCCAGCGGGTGTCGTTGGCGGCGATCCCCGCCAACCTCGTCGCCGTCCCGGTGGGTCTCGCCACCACCGCCCTCTGCGCCGCCGCCGTGGGCGTAGGCCTCGTCGCCGAGGCCGCCATGGCGCCGATCCTCTGGGTCGCCAAGCCGCTCGCGGCTCTGCTCGACGCGCTCGCCGCGCACTTCGCGGCGTGGCCCGGCGCCACGATCCCCCTCGCCCCACCCACGGCGCTGGAGGTAGCGGCGATGTCGCTCGGAGCGCTCTGCCTCGCCGGTCTGCGCCGGGCGCCGCGGCCATCGTTCGCGGGGCTCGCCGCCTGCGCGATCGTGCTGTGGGCCCCGTGGACGAGGCTCCCCGACGATCGGCTGATCGTGGAGTTCCTCGCCGTGGGCCAGGGAGATTCCACTCTGCTCCGCCTCCCCGACGGGACCCGCATGCTGGTGGACACCGGCGGCGACCTCCACGGCGAGCGGGACGTGGCGCGGCGGGTGCTGCTCCCCCAGCTCGCGGCGCGCGGCGTGTCCCGGGTGGACGTCCTCGCCCTGAGCCACCTGCACCCGGATCACGTGGGCTCGGTGCCGACCCTGCTCGACACGCTGCCGGTTGGGGAACTGTGGACCTCGGGGCGGGACCTCGAAGGGAGGCTCGGCATGCCGATCGCGGAGCGGATCGCCGACCTGGGGATCCCCCGGCGGATCCTCGCTCGCGGGAGCTCGCCGATCGAGCGGACCGGCGTGCGGATCGAGGTGCTGGGCCCCCCCGATCGCGACGGCCTGCAGGACGAGCCGCTCTTCGGCCACAACGACGGATCCCTCGTCCTGCGCGTCGTCCACGGCGACGTGGCGATCCTCCTTCCCGGCGACATCGAGGAGGAGGGGGAGGCGGCGCTCGTGGCGTCGGGTGCGGCGCTTTCCGCGACGCTGATCAAGGCGCCCCACCACGGGTCGAGCACCAGCTCGACGCCGGCCTTCCTGGAGAGGGTCGCGCCCCACCACGTGGTCTTCTGCGTGGGCCGCCGCAACCAGTTCGGCTTTCCACGCCGAGACGTCGTGGAGCGCTACGAGAAGATCGGCTGCCGCCTCCACCGCACCGACCGCGGCCCGGTGCGATTCGCGAGCGACGGGAAGAGTCTTGTGCTGCTGGACGGGTGAGTTCCTGCTGATGCGATGCACGAGGCGCTCGTCGAGAGGGCTCCAGTCGAACAGCCCTCAAGGACAATCCGGTGTCCAGGACGCCGCGCCGTAGATCTCCTCGATGAGAGCGAAGAGCCGCGGGTCGTAGGATTGCAGCTCGCTCCGGGTGTTCACGTGGTTATGGATGCCGTTCGGGGGAATGGCCTCCACGTTGGCGTCGAAGTAGGACTGGACGCCTTCCCCCCAATACTCCTCCGAATCGCTGGCGGCGTAGGTACCGGCCCACAGTCCCGAGTCGATCGCTTCTTCGAAGGCGGCGGCGAGTCGGCTGTCGAAGGTCGGGTCGACGAACCGGATGCCCAGATGCACCATGCCGTGGGCGAACTCGTGCACGAGGATGTTCTCGCCACGGTAGCGATCGGTCGGGTAGCAGAGGAGGTTCTCCTCGGCGCAGCTCGTGGCCGGTCGCGTGATGGTGCCGCCGAGGCCCCGGGCGCGGGTGTCCCAATCGATGTCAGGGAAGACGACATCGAGATCGCTGTGCTCGGGGATGTCGGTGGTGACCTCATGCTCGGCCATGATGGCAATCCGGGCGCCCCTGGCGATCATCGCGACCCGGACGTCGTCGCGGAACGAAACCATCTGGCGCGCGATCCTGCAGGCGACGACCAGCGTCTCGTCCGGCGTCGCCGCCGAACTGAGGATCGGGATGCCCGCGGCGTCGATGTACTTCTCATAGAAGGCATCGAGCCCGAGCACGACAGGGGGGGCGACGACCTCCACCTCGCACGGCTCGGTGTTGCCCCCTTCGCCCCCGCCGCCGCCTTCGCCCCCGCCGCCATCCCCACCTGCGGCCGTACCTCCGGTGCCGCCAGCAGCGCCGACACCGCCGCTCCCGCCTTCTCCTCGATCGCCGGAAGGGTCGTTGACGCAGCCCGCACCGCTCGCGAGGCAGAGGAACACCACCACGAAAAATCGGCGCATCGAGAACCCCCGGGAAAAGAGTAGAGGCGCCATTCTGAACCAGTTCGCCGTTCACCGGGAGGATGTGGTGGAGCGCTACGAGAAGATCGGCTGCCGTCTCCACCGGACCGATCGGAGGCCGGTGCGCTTCGCGAGCAACGGGAAAAGCCTGGTGCTCGAGGAGCGAGGCGGCGCGCCATCGCGCGGAAGTCGCAGGGGTTCAGCGCGCCGGGATGACGCTACTTGGGGTCGCCGAGCCTCTCACGAAGCGCCGCGAGCAGCTCCCGGTGGTTGCGCCACAGCGAGGTAAACACAACTGGTCCCCTGGCAGTCGACACCAAGTAGATGGTCAGCCCCGGCATGAACGGGCGGATCTCCACCCGGTTCACAGCGTTCCACCTGCAGTGCATCCGGCGGAAGAACGTGCGGGCCTTGATTCCATCGTCCCTCGTCTGGATCTCCGCGGAGAGGTGCCCGATCAGGAGCGCGCCGAAGAGGACCGTCATCGCCAGCGCGGAGAGGTAGGTCCCCCAGCCGATGCCGGGCGTCCTGCTGACGAGAAGGAGCGTCCCGAGCCACACCACCAGCCCGAAGATCGACGAGCCCCGCAGCAGAGTCCCCGGTCGGGCGATCAGAGTGCGTCCCGCGTCCATTCCTCCATGATGGCAACGATCCGCCAGGACTCCAAACGTCCCGAAGTGGACCCGCCCGGCGGCTCGTGAGAGCTTGGCCCGGATGCGCTGGTTGTTCCTGTCGTTGCTCGTCCTGCTGCCCTGGACCGCCCGGGCGGAGGCGATGGTCCGGATCGCCATCGGCGAGCGGCTCTCCTCCGTCGAGCTGAAGGGCGAGCGGATGCGCCTGCGGGCCATCGGCGAAGATGGCGGCTACAGGCCCGTCGAGGGCGGCGTCCTTCGCCTGCGCCCGTCCCCGGAGGGCATCGCCGTCGAGGGCCGGGTCGGCCCCGGCCGGGCGGCGGCGGCACCCGAATCGCCCGTCCCTGCCATCGGCCAGGTGACCGATGGCGCGCTCGTGATCGCGGGGGATCCCCCTTCGGTGAAGATCCGGGCCGACGGTCCCATCGAGGTCGGAGGCAAGGTCGTCCGCGGCTCGGTGGAGGTGGCCGTCGCCGGCGGCAGCCTCCTCGCCATCAACGAGATCCCGATGGAGACCTACCTCGCCGCCGTGCTGGGGAGCGAGATGCCGCCGTCGTTCCCGCCGGAGGCCCTCAAGGCCCAGGCGGTCGCGGCCCGCACCTACGCCATCGGCAAGAAGATCGGGGCGGAGGGCGCGTCTTATCACCTAGGGGCTTCGGTCCTCTCACAGGTCTACGGCGGCGTGAACCGGGAGGATCCCCGGACCCTCGATGCGGTCCGGGCCACCGAGGGCGAGGTGCTGGTCTTCGAGCACGCGCCCATCGAGGCGTACTTCTTCGCCTCTTGCGGCGGACGAACCGAGACGGGCCAAGCCGCGCTCTCCCGGGATCTGCCCTACCTCACCGCCCACAAGTGCCCGGAGCGCCCCGACACGCCAGGCGCGAGGTGGCACCTCGATCTCGGCGCGGCGGAGCTGGGGCGGCGCCTCGGCGTCGCCCAACCTTCGGACGTGCGGATCGCCGCCCGGACCGGTACCGGGCGGGCCCTTTCGATCGCGCTGGAGACGGCCCGCGGTCCCCGCCGGATCGACGCCGTCACCTTCCGTCGCAAGCTCGGGTACGGCGAGCTGAAGAGCCTCTCGTTCGAGGTGGAGCGGCGCGGCGGCGGCTTTCGCTTTACGGGGCGAGGCAACGGCCACGGCGCCGGCCTCTGCCAGTGGGGAGCGGCAGCCGCAGCCAGCGACGGCTGGGACTACCGGCGCATCCTCTCCCACTATTACCCGGGGACCGAGCTGCGGCGGATGTACTGACGAGGTCGCGGATCTGCGTCCGGAAGGGCCCCCTCTCCCCGGGCGTTGCGGGTAGAGTCCCGCCGATTCTCATGAAGACCGCCGACTTCGACTTCCATCTGCCCGAGGGGCTGATCGCCCAGACGCCGATCGCCCGCCGGGACGCCTCGCGCCTCCTCGTGCTCCCCCGCCACGAGGGCCCGCCCGTCCACGGCGCGTTTCGGGACCTGGGGAGCTGTCTCCGCGACGGCGATCTGCTCGTTCTCAACGACGCCAAGGTGATCCCCGCGAGGCTACGCGGCGCGAAGGAGGGATCCGGCGGCCGCGTGGAGCTGCTCCTCTGCGATCCGCTCGCGCCCCGGGACGGCAGGGCCGTGTGGCGCTGCATGGCGGGATCCTCCAAGCCGCTGCGACCCGGGGGGCGGATCCGTCTCGGCGAGGGCGAGGCCGCGCTGGGTGCCGAGGTGGTGGCGGTGGGAGATGGAGGCTTCCTCGACGTGGCCTTCGACGAGGCGGCGGACTCCCTGCTCGAGCGGGTCGAGCGGATCGGCGAGTTGCCGCTCCCGCCCTACATGCGCCGCGACGCCGACGAGACGGATCGCGAGCGTTACCAGACCATCTACGCCAGGGTGCCCGGGGCGGTGGCCGCCCCCACGGCAGGCCTCCACTTCACCGATGACGTCTTCGCGGATCTGCGGGCGCGCGGCGTGGAGACCGCGCGGGTGACGCTGCACGTGGGCCCCGGCACCTTCCTCCCGGTTCGCGCCGACGACGTGGACGATCACCGCATGCACGCGGAGCGCTACGAGGTGCCGCGGGAGACCGCGGACGCCGTCGCAGCCACCCGCGAGAAGGGCGGCCGGGTGATCGCGGTGGGCACCACGGCCCTGCGCACCCTGGAGTCGGCGGCGGCCGAGGACGGCGTCGTGCGGCCCGGTGCGGGCGTCTCCGAGCTCTTCGTGAAGCCGGGCTACTCCGTCCGCGCGGTGGATGGCCTCCTCACCAACTTCCACCTCCCCCGCTCCACGCTGGTGATGCTGGTGGCCGCCCTCGCCGGCCGCGAGCGCCTGCTCGCCGCCTACGCCGAGGCGGTCGAGCGGGAGTACCGCTTCTATTCCTACGGCGACGCGATGCTGGTGCTCTGACGTGGCGCTGTCTTTCGAACTCCTGAACACCGATCCGGCGAGCGCTGCCCGCCGCGGGCGCCTCACCCTCCCCCACGGCGTGGTGGAGACGCCGATCTTCATGCCGGTGGGCACCGCCGCGAGCGTGAAGGCGATCGCGCCGGACGACCTGGAGCGCATCGGCGCGCAGATCGTCCTCGCCAACACCTACCACCTCTTCCTGCGGCCGGGCCCTGAGCTGGTGCAGCGTCACGGCGGCCTCCACGGCTTCATGGCGTGGCCGAAGCCGGTGCTCACCGACTCGGGCGGCTTCCAGGTCTACTCGCTGGCCAAGGCCCGCACGATCTCCGAGGAGGGCGTCGTCTTCCGCTCGCACCTCGACGGCAGCCGCAAGCTCCTCACCCCCGAGAGCTCGATCCAGATCCAGCAAGCGCTGGGCGCCGACGTGATCATGGCCTTCGACGAGTGCCCGCCTGCCGGCAGCGATCGGTCGTACTTCGAGGCGTCGCTGGCGCGCACCACCCGCTGGGAGGCGCGGTGCAAGGAGGCGTGGGATCCGTCGGGACCCTCGAGCCTCTTCGGGATCGTGCAGGGCGGCCTGCACCACGATCTGCGGAGCCGCCACGCCGAGGAGATCGGCGCCCTCGATCTGCCGGGCTACGCCCTGGGCGGCTACAGCGTGGGCGAGCCGATCCCCTCCATGTACGAGAGCGTGGCCACGTCGGCGCCGCTGCTCCCGGCGGACAAGCCGCGATACCTCATGGGCGTGGGCACGCCGGAGGACCTGATCACCTGCGTGGGCCTCGGCATCGACATGTTCGACTGCGTGCTCCCCACCCGCACCGCCCGAAACGCGCGCCTCTACACGAGCGAGGGCGTGATCAACATCAAGAACGCCCGCTGGGCGGACGATCCGAACCCGCTCGATCCGGCCTGCTCCTGCTACACGTGCAAGACCTTCTCACGCGCGTACCTGCGCCACCTCTACGCTGCGCAGGAGCTCCTCGCGTACCGCCTCAACTCGATCCACAACCTGGCGTTCTTCCTGGACCTGATGGCGCAGGCCCGCCTCGCCATCGAGGAGGGCCGCTACGCCTCGTGGTCGAAGGCGTGGCTCGAGGAGAGGCGGCTGCGCGCGAAGGACGCCTGAGCGTCAGCGCCCCGGCCTGCCGAACCGCTCGCGGAGCCGTTGCCACGCCAGGTCGAAGGCGGGATCCCGCGCTTGGGGCGCCCGGACCTTCAGCACGTGCGGCTTCGATCCCCTGCAGGTCCCGCGCGGGCGTGCGGGCGTCGAGATCTCCGTTCAGGAGGAGGACGGGGGTCTCCCGATCTGTCAGGGCATCGGCCTGCGGAACCGCTCTCGCAGGCGCTCCCACGCCAGGTCGAGAGCCGGATCCGGCGCCCGGCGCGTCCGGATTCTCGAGACGCCGTTCTCCCAGAGATCGGACGTACCGAAGAGCATCTCGGCGAACATCGATTCCCCCTCCAGATCGAGGAGCTCCAGCCCGGCGAGACACGCGGTGTCGGGCTCGTCCGTGGGACGCGCGAGGAAGCTCGAGATCATCCGGTACCCGCAGGTGCCCATGCCGCCTTCCGCGCTTCCCGCCAGGACGATGCCATGGCCGCCGAAGGGGACCACCACGTAGGTCTGATGAGGCCGGGAGAAGGCGTCGGCGATCCCCTCGAGGTCCCACGCCGTCGTGCGCGCGTCCAGGTCGCCGTTCAGCAGCAGCAGCGGGATCGAGGTGTCGGCCCACCGTCGCAGCCGCTCGGGCAGACGGTAGGTGGGCAGCGGCCACCGCTCCCGCTCCATGACCATCAGCTCGGCGGAGCCCGTGCGGATCACGAGGGGCTGCACCTCGGCCAGCAGGTCGTCGGGCTGCAAGTCCTCCTGCCAGAATTCGGAGAAGGTGATGTTCCAATAGGTGAACGCGGCGAAGCTCGCCCGGGAAGCAGGCGCGAACGTCGTCTCGGTGCCGGTCGCCATCGCGATCAGGTGCTGGAGGGCCGCCACATCTGCAGGATCGCAGCGGTTCAGCCGGTAGGTGGCGGCCAGGGCAGCCGGCACGAACTGGCGCTCGTCCACCATCACCGAGAGGAGCTGGGCGAAGATCCCGGCCGTCATGTCGCCGGCGACCTCCTGGCAGTGTCCGTCCTCCATGCGCCCAAGGAGGGAAGCGAGCGATGCCCACGGGTCGTGGGTGAGGCGCGCGCTGCAGGCGGGATCGGCGCCGCACAGATCGAAGACGCGCTGGGCGCTGCGGTTCAAGTTTCGTTCGTAATGGATGGTGTTACACCCGGTCGCCGGGCAGATCGAGTCGAGGACCGCGCCCGCGGCGATGTCCGGGAAGAGCCCCAGCAGCTGGTTCCCTACCTGCGAGCCGTATGACGACCCGTACACGAAGACTTCGTCCTCTCCACGGAGGGCCTCGATCGCCTCGCCGACGTCGGTCGCCGCGTCGGCGGTGGAAAAGAAGCGGACCCGATCGCCCCAACGGTCGGCGAGCTCCTGCATGCAGAGATCCGACACTACGCCGTCATCCTCTTCGCCCGCGCAGGCGAGGGGCCCGGACCGCCCCACCCCACGATAGTCCGGCAAGAAGACGTCGAACCCGTCCTGCGCGAAGAAGGCCGCGTACCAAAGGAACTCCTCCGCTCCGAAGCCCGGTCCGCCCTGGAGCATCCAAAGCTGCCCGCGCCGTGGACGGGCCTGGGTCTCCCACTTCCGGACGAAGAAGGGGATCCGCTCGCTCGTCGCGTCGCCCCAGTCGAGCGGCACCGTGGTCTCGGCGCAGCGTATTTCCGGTATGCCGTCGCCGCATCCGGTCCACGTGACCGGCCCGATCGACGGCGTCCCTCCGCCGCCGCCGGTTCCTCCTTCGCCACCGCCCCCGGATCCGCCTCCTCCGCCACTCCCTCCACCGGATCCTCCGCCAGCGGAGCCCCCGTCGCCGCCTCCCGGCTTCGGGTCGTCTGCCTCCCCGCAACCCGCGAGCGCCGCCGCCAAGGCGACGACCGCCAACGTCCGAATCGATCTGCACATGTCTCCGACCTCCCCGCGCGAAAGACATCCACCCCACGCCGCCGGTCCACGGCTCCCGCCTCGACGTCGCAGGGGAAGCAAATCAGCCCCACGCGGGCCAAGGCAAGGCCTCTCCCTCCCGCGAAGACGGAGGGCGCCGGCGGTCCGGCAATCCGGACCGCCGATCACGCCCCGCGGCCGAGCCTCACCAGGGCCGGGCGAATCCCTCTCGCAGGCGCTCCCATGCCAGATCGAAGGCCGGATCCGGATCCCGGGGGGGCCGGATCTTCGAGACGCCGTTCTCCCAGAGATCGGACGTCCCGAAGATCGTCTCGGCGGAGAGGGAGTCGCCCTCCAGGTCGAGGGTCTCCATGCCGGCGAGGCACGCCGTGTCCGGCGCACCCGTGGGTTTCGCCAGGAAGGTGGTGATCATCCGGTAGCCGCAGGTCCCCAGCCGTCCCGGCGCCCTGCCCTCCATGATGATCCCGTGGCCGCCGAAGGGAACCTCGACCCAGTTCTGGTGGGGCCGCGAGAAGGCCTCGTCGATACCCTCGAGGTCCCAGATGGGCGTGCGAGCGTCCAGATCGCCGTTGAGGAGGAGGAGCGGCGTCTCCACGTCCGCCCATCGGCGCAGGGGCTCGGGCACGGTCCACGTCGGCAGCGCCTTCCACCGCCCAAGCTCCCTGACCAGCCGCTGCGCGCTCCCCGTCTGGATCGGGAGCCGATGCACCTCATCCAGGAAGTCGCTCGCCTGCATTCCCTCCTCCCAGAATTCGTTGATGAAGAGGTTGAAGTACGTGAACGCGGAGTAGCTCGCCTGGGTAGCGGGCGAAAAACCGGTCGAGGCGGTCGCCTGGGCGAGGAAGTGCTGCAAGGCCACGACGTCTTCCGGAGCGCAGCGATCCATCCGGTAGGCGGCGGCGAGGGCGACCGGCACGAGCGTGCGCACGTCGGCAGTGGAGCCGAGGATCCGGGAGAAGTAGTGGGGCGTGTACTCGCCCGCGAACGCACTGCAGTGACCTCCCACCAGCCGGCGCATCAGTCCGGACAGCTTTCCCCAGGGGTCGGTGGAGAGGCGCGCGCTGCATGCGGGATCGGCGCCGCAGAGATCGAACACCCGCTCGGCGCTGCGGTTCAGGTTCCGCTCCGTGAATATCGAGCACCCCTTCGCCGAGCAGATCGAGTCCAGGACTGCGCCGGAGAGCAGGTCGGGAAAGAGCGATAGGAGCTTGTTTGCGACGAAGGTGCCGTACGAGGTGCCGATCACGAAGACGTCCTCGTCGCTCTTCAGGGCCTCGATCGCCTTGCCGACGTCGGTCGCCGCGTCGGCCGAGGAGAAGAACCGGATTCCGTCGCCCCACCGATCGATGAGATCTGCCATGCATTCCGTCGACACGTCGTAGGAGCTCTCCTCGCCCACGCACGCGAGCGGCGTGGAGCGCCCCACCCCGCGGTAATCAGGGAGGTAGACGTCGAACCCCTCCGCCGCGAAGAAAGGCGCGTAGCCCATGAGGCCCTCCGCGCCGAATCCGGGACCGCCCTGCAGCAGCCACAGCTGACCGCGGCGCGTCGCGGCGTCGGTCTTCCACCTCCGGACGAAGACGCCGATCCGCTCGCTCGCCGCATCGGTCCAGTCGAGCGGCACGCTGATCTCCGCACACCGCAGGTTCGGGCTGCCGCCTTCGCAGGTCGCCCACTCGATCGGACCGATCTCCCCCGGGGTTGCATCTCCTCCCGTGCCGCCGCCACCGTCCGATCCGCCGGCGCCCCCGGATCCGCCGGCGCCGTCATCGGAGGGCGGGTCGTCCACCTCGCCGCACGCGGAGGTGATGGTCAAAAAACCAAGCACAACAAGTATCAGGCACGCCCTTCCCATTTCCTCGTCCCCTCGGCGAGTCTCCTTGGGTGCTGCCGAGGACCGCGCTCGCCAACGGGCTTCGGCTCGAGAGGGCCCGTGACGTCCTCACGAGCCTCTCGCCGGGAGCAAAGCCGCAGCGGGGAGATGTGACAAGGTGTGTACGGACTTTCGAACGGGCGTGCGGGAGCGGTCCGCCACTTCGAACCGCGGGTGCTACCACCCGCGGCGCAAGGCGGCCGCCCTCTCCTTCGCCCGCTCGAACGCAGCGACGGCGTCGGGATCCGGCGCCGCGGTGAGCGCGCGCACGCCGAGGTTCTCCCAGAGGCTCGAGGTCCCGAACATGTTCCGGGAAGGGAGGCCCGCGCCTTCGAGGTCGATCTGCTCGAGGCCGGCGAGGCACGACGTGTCCACCGGGCGGGTGGGGTCGTCCAGGAAGTCAGCGACCATGTGGAACCCGCAGGTCGTCTGCCCGCCCCGGGCGCTCCCCTCGTAGAGGATGCCGTGGGCGCCAAAGGGGACCTCCACGTAGCTCTGGCCGGGCTTCGAGAAGGCGTCGGCGAGGCCTGCCGTCTCGAGATCCCAAACGGTCGTCTGGGCGTCGAGGGTCCCGTTGAGGAGGAGCACCGGCATGGAGACATCGGCCCAGCGGTAGAGCTCGGCCGGCGTCTCGTACAGCGGCATCAGCCAGTCGTCGCGCATCGCCGCGAGGCTGTAGCCATACCCAGGGGCCACCACCAGGTCCCGGACCTCCGCGATGAGATCCTCCGGCGTGAGCGCCGGCTCCCAGAACTCGGAGAGGAGGATCGCCTGGTAGAGGAAATCCGAGTACGGCGCGTTCTCCGCTGGGTCGAAGACCCCCGGCGCCAGCGACGTCAAGAGCGTCTTTACCGCTTCCACGTCCTCTGGCGAGCAGCGGTCGAGGCGGTAGGCGCTGGCGAGGGCGAGCGGTACCAGATGGCGGTTGTCCACCGACCACGCCAGGATCGTCGACAGCGCCTGGGCGCCGTAGAAGCCGGCGAAGTCGCGGCAGTGGCCCGAGGAGAGCCGCTTCTGCAGGTCGGTGAGCTTGGCCCACGGGTCCGCCGACAGCTTCTCCCTGCAGTCGGGATCCCGTCCGCAGGTGTCGAAGACCTGCTTGGCGACGAGGTTGAGGTTGAGATCCTGGTGGATGTTGCAGCCGGTGGCCGGGCAGATCCCGTCGAGGATCGCGCCGTCGGCCTGATCCGGGAAGAGCGTGAGGTACCGGTTCCCGAGGAACGTGCCGTACGACATCCCGTAGACGAAGACCTTCTCGCCGGGCTTGCGGAAGGCCTCGATCGTCTTGCCGACGTCCATCGCGGCGTCGGTGGTGGAGAAGAAGCGCAGCCCCTCGCCGAAGCGATCCCAGAGCTCGTCGATGCAGTCGAGGGAGGTCTGCCGCCCGGTCTCGCCGGCGCAGGCGAGCGGCGTCGACCTCCCGACGCCGCGATAGTCGGGCACGTAGACGTCGTAACCAAGGCCGGCGAAGTGCGGCGCGGCGTCGAGGAGCCCCCGTCCGGAGGAACCGGGGCCACCGACGAAGAGCCAGACCTGTCCGAGCGGCGCGTCGGTCGCAGCGTCCAGGCGGCGCACGAAGAACGAGATCCGCTCGCTGTCGGGGTCGCTCCAGTCCAAGGGGACGTCGACGGTCGCGCATGCGAGGGAGAGCTGGCGCTCCTGGCACTCGGTCCACTCCACCGCGCCGAGGGTCGCCTGCGGCTTGCCGGGCTGGCCGGCGGGCGGGGCATCCGAGCCTCCGCAGGCGGTGGCCCCCGCCAGGGACGCCATGGCGGCGAGCAGCGCGATCTTCCGATGAACCGGGTACATCCGAGTCACTCCTGGGGGACCCTCGAAGGATCCCGGTCGCGTGCCGCTATTCGGCCCGCGGATGCTTCGATGCCGAGGAGAAGCCCTCGGCTCGCTACCGCGCAAGTTCGGTCCCGCGAACCACTCGCGGGCGAACCGTGGCGCTTCCAGGCGGACCGGAAAGGCCGCCTCGATCTCAATCGCCGTAGAAGACCTCGTCGTACGGGCACGACACGTCGGTCTCCTTCGGCTCCGGATAGCGATAGGGCTCGCCCCGGTAGTTGCGGAAGGTGGTCGCATCCGCCCCGAACTCGACCGCGTACGATGGCGACAACGTCACCTTCCCGCCTCCGCCCGGCAGATCCACCGCGAGGTGGGGCACGGCCAGGCCCGTGGTCCAGCCCCGCATCTTCTCCAGGATCTCGACGCCCGTGCGGATCGGCGTGCGCAGGTGCTCGAGCCCTTCCGCCACGTCCATCTGGTGCAGGTAATACGGCCGCACCCGGTGTTCGAGGAGCCGGTGGGAGAGATCGGTGAGGATGCGGGCGTCCGAGTTGATCCGACGCATGAGCACCGCCTGGTTCTCCACGGGCACGCCCCGATCGATCAGCCTCTCGCAGGCGGCGCCCGCCTCGGGGGTGACCTCCTTCGGATGGTTGAAGTGGGTCACCACGAAGAGGGGCGCGTGGCGGCGCAGCACGGACGCGAGCTCGTCGTCCACCCGCATGGGCGTGCAAACGGGGACCCTGGTGCCGATGCGGATCATCTGCACGTGGGGCACCGCGCGGATCGCGCTCAACAGCTCGTCGAGCCTCGAAGTGGAGAGGAGGAAGGGATCGCCGCCCGAAACGAGCACGTCCCGCACCTCCGGATGGCCGTGCAGCCACTCCACCGCCTCGAGGAGCGCCCGGCGATCGATGTCGGTGTCGGGGGCGCCGGTGATGCGGCGGCGGGTGCAGTGGCGGCAGTAGACCGAGCAGCGATCGAGGGCCAGCAGCAGCACCCGGTCGGGATACTTGTGGACGATGCTCGTGACGGGCCGGTGGAGATCCTCCCCCAGCGGATCGGCGAGCTCCCCGGGAGAGAGCTCCGCCTCGGCGGACACCGGGATGGACTGGCGGCGCACCGGGCAGAACGGGTGCGCCGGATCGATCAGCGAGAGGTAATAGGGCGTGATCGCCAGCCGGAAGATCTTCTCGGTGCGGCGCACGCCCTCCCGCTCGTCCTCCGTGAGGTCGACGAAGCGCTCGAGCTCCGCGAGCGTGCGGACGGAGCGGCGGGCCTGCCAATGCCAGTCGTTCCACTCCTCGTCGCTCACGCCGGGGAACATCGTTCGCCAGTCCCGCGCCTGGGCCCGCCCCCGCGGCGGCGTCGTGCTGGGAGGAGGCCTCGCCTCCCGGGGTGCCGGCGGGAGGCGAATCTGGATCGTCGTTTCGCTCCGCTGGCGCGCCGTCGATGCGGAAGCGCCCTCGACCACTCGGGGGGCCGGATGGATTTTGGCCGAACTCACCGCCTGCTCCTGCTCTCGCGCGAAAAAACGGCCGTCGCCGCGGCCCCGGGGAATCCGCACCGGGGCTTGGCGCGGCGGGCGCGAAGCGGGCCTCCTATAACACGGGATGCGCCTTGACCGATGGGGCGACCTTCCGTAGCTTGGCGCCCTTTCGTGCCAAAGGATTGGGTGGACGGCGCGCGCGCATCGCGCCAAGGAGGATTCACGAGATGAGCATCACCGCCAACGGGCCGGGCGCGGACGCGCCGGTCGTCCAGCTCAACAAGCCCAAGGTCCGCCAGACCTGCGTGGACACCAAGGCCGGGAGCGGCGATCCCCGCCCGGTGAACCACATCCGCGATCGCTTCCCCACCGGCGGCCGCGGACGCGCCTGGGTCGAGACTCCCGCCGAGGACTGGAACGACTGGCAGTGGCAGCAGCGCAACCGGGTCACCGGCCTGGAGATGCTCGACAAGGTGCTCGACGTCACCGAGGCCGAGCGCAACGCCTTCGAGCAGTCTCACGCCCAGTTCCACATGGGCATCACGCCCTACTACGCGGCGTTGATGGATCCGAGCGATCCGAACTGCCCCATCCGCCTCCAGAGCGTGCCCCAGCAGGGCGAGCTCCTCGTGCTCCCCACCGACCTCGAGGATCCCCTCGCGGAGGAGCGGGACATGCCGGTGCCGGGGATCACCCACCGGTACCCGGATCGCGTCCTCTTCTACACCACGCACAACTGCCCGGTGTACTGCAGGCACTGCACCCGGAAGCGGAAGGTCTCCGACCCCTCCACCGCCGCGGCGAAGAAGCAGCTCGAGGACGGCCTCGCCTACATCGCGGCCCACCCCGAGATCCGCGACATCGTCATCTCCGGCGGCGATCCGCTTTCCCTCTCGGACGACCGCCTCGACTACATCCTGGGCCGCCTCCGCGCGATCCCCCACGTCGAGATCTTCCGCCTGGGCACCCGCAACCTCGTCACCCTGCCCCAGCGCGTGACCGACGACTTCGCGAACATGCTGCGCAAGCACCAGCCCGTGTTCGTGAACACGCACTTCAACCACCCCAAGGAGTGCACCGCCGAGGCCTTCGAGGCGTGCCGCAAGCTCGCCGACGCGGGCTGCGTGCTCGGCAACCAGATGGTGCTCCTCAAGGGCGTCAACGACGATCCGAAGATCGTGAAGGAGCTGAACCACAAGCTCCTGATGATGCGGGTGCGCCCCTACTACATCTACCAGTGCGATCTCTCGCAGGGCATCTCGCACTTCCGCACGCCCATCGAGAAGGGCCTCGAAATCATCGAGTCGCTGCGCGGCCACACCTCCGGCCTCGCCGTGCCGCACTTCGTGGTCGACGCGCCGGGCGGCGGCGGCAAGATCCCGCTGCTCCCCGAGTACATGGTGAAGCGCGAGGGCAAGAAGGTCACCCTGCGCAACTTCGAGCACAAGCAGTTCGTGTACGAGGAGCCCTGACCCGATCTCCTGGATCGTGGAAGCTTACGAGGCCGCCCGGCGTGAACGCCCGGCGGCCTCGTCGTTTTCGGGGGAAACGCAGCGCAATGGCGCATCCGAGTGGCCGGGGCGGACCTGCCCGGGAGCTGGGCGACGAGTGCTGTGAGGTTTGTTGTCACTTAGCGAACAGACCGTTACGATGGGCCCGCACGTCTCACCGACAGGACGAGAGTCGATGCCTTCTTCGAGCAGCCCAACCAACGCGGATCACGACACCCATCAGCCGGTTCTGGGGAGGCGCGGCCGGCTGCCTACGCTGACGCCGTTCGTCCTCGTCGTGGCGCTCTTCGGATCCGTCGGCCTCCTCGCGTGTGGAGGGGGCGAAGACGACCAGGTAGAAGGGAAAGAGGAGGACGACAAGAAGCTGGGCGCGCCGCCTGGCAACCCCGAGGGTCAGCTCGTCGTCGACATCTACAACTGGCTCTCGTCGGCCTACAACTATCTGACCGACCGCCGCACGTGTTCGGGGCTGATCGAGAACTACACGAACGACGCCTTCGTCTGGGTCGGCGACGAGTCGAAGTCCGAGGACTCCTGGGTCAACAACCCCACCCGAAAGATCCCGGCGTGGCCCGGATATTTCGAAGGCGGCCTGGCGTACTGGACCACGAAGGGCGGCTGGCTGCGGGGTTGCTGGAACATCGTGAACTACAAGGGTCCGCGCGGCACGGTGCGCGTCGGGTTGTCGGATCCCTGGAGCGGCTCCAACAATTACCAGTGCGACGTCAAGGGCATCGACGGGAAACCGGCACCCTTCCGCTGCATCCGGAACTGGACCTATCAAAGCATATTGAGCGGCAACCACCTGTTGGCGACCTACTGCCTGGTCGACAGTTTCGCCGGCGAAGAGGCCTGCAGGGGAGAGTAGGGCACTTCCCGATTACCTTACGACGGCCGCCGTCAGGATGGAGCGCTGCCGAGGGCCGCGTCGAAGGCGACGGCGGCCCGGGGGAGAGTCCGCCCCGGGAGCGAGAGGCGCCAGAGGGGGCGGCGACACCACCGCCGCCCCCAATGCCACCGGGAACCTCTTGGGCGGCTACCACTGCACGGCGACGGGGACGTCCGAGCTGCTGACGTCGACGCCCGTACCGAGCTGGCCATAGGTATTCGATCCCCAGCACCAGGTCGCGCCCAGCGTATCTTCGGCGCAGACGTGTTTGGCGCCGGAGGCGATCGAGGTGAACGTGAGCCCTCCGGCCACCGGCACCGGCATGTCGGAATCGGCGCCCGGCCGGCCGAGCTGGCCGGAGTCGTTCTCTCCCCAGCACCATGCCTGGCCCGACTGGTCCAGGCCGCATGTGTGGTATTCGCCGCCCGAGAAGGCCGCGAACACGATCCCGCCCGAGATGGGCGTCGGCACGTGGATCTCGTCCTGCCTCGGCACGACCCCCAACTGGCCGGCGGCGCCTCGTCCCCAGCAGTACGAGACCCCGTTCGCCGTGGCGCAGGTGGAGTTCTCGCCCATGCCGAACGCCTCCACCGTCTGTCCCGAGAGGGTCTGGAGAGGTGCGGGCGTGGCGGCGTCGTGCCCCGCGCCGAGCTGGCCGTAGGTGTTGTAGCCCCAGCAGTAGAAGTCTCCGACCGTCGTCAGGCCACACGTGTGGAAGAGCCCGCTCTTCATGTCTACGAGCTCCAGGACGGTGCCTCCCGAAGGCGGGGAGACGGGGAGCAGGGTGGCGGAGTTGCTGGTGATCGGGCTGCCGAGCTCGTAATCGCTCGAGCTGTAGCCCCAGCAGGAGGCATGCCCCAGGGTGTCCACCGCGCAGTTGCTCTGTCGCATCCCCGAGATCAGCTGAAAGGGCCCGACGGAGGCCAGGGCCGGCGTCACCGAAGGCGAAGGGATCGTCGAACCGAGCTGGTAATAGCCGTTGTCACCCCAGCAGTGGATCTCGTCGGCCGTGGTGAGGCCGCACGTGTGCATGTAGCCCGCCGCGAGCATGTGGAAGGTCAACCCCGGCGCCGCGGCGACGGGGAGTTTGCTGTCGAAGATCGTCCCGTCCCCGAGCTGCCCTTTTTCGTTCCTGCCCCAGCACCACGCTTGACCCGAGGCGTCCAGGGTGCAGGCGTGAAAGCCCCCCAGCTCTAGAGGCGATCGCAGGGGCACCACGCCGACGACGAGCTGCCCCTCTACCCCCTCGACCTCGGCGGTGATCGTCGTCGTCCCGGCGGCGAGCGCCGACAGCATGCCGGTCCCGTCGACGATGGCGACCGCAGGATCGGACGAACTCCACGTGGCGGTCCTATTCGCGAGCGGGCGGTCCATCCCGTCGACAGCGGAGAAGATGAGCTGCGAAACCTCGCCGGGCCCGAGGGACGAGGGACCGTAGACGTTGACGCCGATCACGATCCCCGGCGTCACCGTCACCTCGGCGACCCCTTCGACGCCGTCGATGGTCGCCGTGATCGTCGTCGTGCCGCCCTTGTTCGCGAAGACCAGTCCGGCGGGCACCACGCTCGCGACCGAAGGATCGGAGGAGCTCCAGCTTACGGGGCGGGACGGGATCTCGACGTCGTCGCCATCGAACGCGGTGGCGGTCACCAGCACCCGATCGTTCTCCTCGATCGTCAATGTATCGGGATCGACCTCGACTCGGACCACGACGGGCTCCTGCCCTCCCGAGCCGCCCATTCCTCCGTCGCCGCCAACGCCGCCCGTGCCGCCGTCGCCCCCTGCTCCGCCGACGCCCGGGTCGCCTCCGGTCCCGCCGGTGCCACCATCGCCGCCGGTGCCACCATCGCCGCCGGTACCTCCATCGCCGCCCGTTCCACCTGTCCCTCCGTCGCCGCCCATCCCGCCGGTGCCCCCGTCGCCGCCCATCCCGCCGGTGCCCCCGTCGCCGCCCATCCCGCCGGTGCCGCCGTCGCCGCCCATCCCGCCGGTTCCCCCATCACCGCCCGTGCCGCCGGTACCACCGTCACCGCCCGTGCCGCCTTCGCCGCCCGTTCCGCCGTCGCCGCCCGTTCCGCCGGTGCCGACGATTCCACCGGTTCCGCCGTCGTCGACGTCGTCAGCGGGACCGCAGGCCGAGGCCGCCAACAGAAAAGCCATGGCGACGAGCACTCTCGAACCATGTAGGAAACCGACACGCCGACGGGAGTTTGATACTCGGATCGTCATACCTTGCTGCTCCTACGGTTTCAGGTTGAAGAATCGAAGGTACCACGAGCGGAAGAGTCACAGACAGGTGCACCCTCCGTCCTGTCTGATTTCCACCTCGTCGAATGGGGGGCATGCCTACGGCCCAGGGTGGGCGCAGGCCAGACCCCATGACGCCTCACGAGCCGATGACCCTCCCGATCCCCGTACCGCTGCAGCAGAGCCGAGCCCGTTCGCTCCTCCCCGGCGTCGCCCTCTGCGTGGCGATCGCGGTCGCCTCCTTCGGCCTGCAGCGGGCGGAGGAGATCTGGGTCGGGCATCCGCTGGTGGAGGGGCTGGTGGCCGCCATCCTCTTCGGCGCGGTGATCCGCTCCACCATTCGGCTCCCCGCGAGCCTCGAGGCGGGGATCGAGTTCTCGGCCAAGCCGGTCCTCGAGGTCGCGATCGTCCTCCTGGGGGCATCGATCGATCTCCCGCTGCTGGTGCAGGCGGGACCTGCCCTGGGCGCGGGCATCGGCGCGATCGTCGTCTGCGGGATCGTCTTCGGCACCGTGGTGGGACGGGCCTTGGGCCTCGACCCGAAGCACGCGCTGCTCGTCGCCTGCGGCAACTCCATCTGCGGAAACTCGGCGATCGCGGCGGTGGCTCCCGCCATCGGAGCGAAGAAGGAGCAGGTGGCGTCCGCCATCGCCTTCACGGCGATCCTCGGCGTGGTGGTGGTGGTGGGGCTGCCGCTCCTCGTCCCCGTGCTGGGCCTCGGCGACTACGAGTACGGCGTCCTCGCGGGGCTCACCGTGTACGCGGTGCCCCAGGTGCTGGCGGCGGCTTTTCCGGTGAGCGCCCTCAGCGGCGAGGTGGGCACGCTGGTGAAGCTCGTGCGCGTGCTCTTCCTCGGCCCAGTGGTCCTCGTGCTCACCCTCCTCTACCGGGAGCGGTCGCGCGCCGGGAGCCGCGTCCCGCTAAGGCATGTCGACAGTTCCCAGGCTCACCCAATCGAGATTGCGCCTTCGTCGGGCTGCTTGACATTCGTTCAGTGTCTCACCATGCTGATCTTCATGGCGCGGGGCGGACTCACGAACGAACAGTGGACGAAGCTGGCGCCTCTTGTCGCAGGAGCGACCCGCCGCGGGCCGCGGGGCCGAAACGACCGCTGCTTCGTCGAGGCCGTCGCTTGGGTACTGCGCACCGGCGCTCCGTGGCGAGACCTCCCGAGAGC